>Ga0079992_132325_pt1 | contig 10684 bp, 10 predicted proteins | sample FaiFalFF_MnMetaG_3_FD_69197 | JGI IMG/M metagenome (GOLD analysis project Ga0079992, IMG submission 69197) | Freshwater microbial communities from Yellowstone National Park, Wyoming, USA - Fairy Falls B (FF_Mn_B) MetaG (SPADES assembly) (version 2) | ecosystem: Environmental > Aquatic >... | reverse complement strand
AGGGTAGATGGGAGCCCCATGCCGCTGGGCTCAACAGCCACCCATGAACCCATAGAGATCCCAAGATCTCTGTGGGGGAGGTGGAAGTCCCTCGATGACCACAGGGATGCTATAACATCCCTGTGGTTCAAGAAGCAAAACAATCCAAAACAAATTAATATCAATGACAATCAATAACCATCGAGGGACAAGCGGCAGACCTACCAGTAGCAACCCATATTACCTGGGCTGAGAGGGAACTTAAAATATTCCATCATATAGGCATTACAGCAAGTATTGTGACTGCAAGGAATATATTGAACCACCTGCCTATCACCTTACCAGTAGCCACAGAAGCAGGAATCCCGGTAAGTACATGCCATCTATTGGCAAGCCACTGTATAATACCTTTGATCCAGACACCGTAGAGAAAGGCCCAGACCATCACATAGCCAAAGGCTGCAGCAGCTCTAGGGGTTCAGACAAGCTCACCGCTCCCTATGGTCAGCGAGGCTATTATAGCTCCAGGGCCAGCTACGGTCCAGAGCCATCTTAGGTTAAAGGCTGGGGGCTTAGGGGTTGCTTCTAAATATTTTCTATACTCTAGCTCCGTTACAGTCACAACTTCACCCTCAATAATATAATAACTATATTAGGGTATTCATATTTTGATCCTTAAATAGATAAAGTAATTATTTATTAATCAATACTTTTTATCCTTCACATACTCTCAGCTAGGCTTTAAATTATTAGCATGATAGCTCACGCTAAAGATATATTCTAGTCTGGATGAGCTTTCATAGGGTTGTCTTGATATACTATATAGATCATGTGGAGCTTGAGAAATTTACTAGAACAATTTTTATGAAGTTAGGGTTCTCTGAGGAGCATGCGAATATCGTGGCTGGTAATCTTGTACTGGCTAATTTGAGGGGTGTTGATTCTCATGGTGTGGTTAGGATCCCATACTATGCGGAGGGTGTTGAGAGTGGTAAGATCAATCCAAGGCCCGTTGTGAAGATCTTGAGAGAGGGTAGCTTCTACGCTTTGGTTGATGGTGATAAAGCTTTGGGGCATATACCAGCTAAGATAGCTACTGATATTGCCATTTCAAAGGCTAGAAAGGAGGGAATCGGATTTGTTGGTGCGATAAATATCTGGCATGTCGGGATGCTTGCTAGCTATGTTTTGAGTATAGTTAGGGAGAGGATGATTGGAGTTGCGATGGCTAATGCCTCACCAAATATAGGGCTCCCAGGCTTTAAGAAACCTGTGGTGGGGACAAACCCAATAGCCATTGGATTTCCAACAGACTCAGCACCAATACTTCTTGATATGGCTTTGAGCGTTGTGGCCAGGGGTAAGATCCTTGTAGCAGCTGAGAAAGGTGAGAAGATACCGAAGGGATGGGCCCTCAGCAAGGATGGAGAAGAGACCACAGATCCTGTGGCGGCTATTGAGGGTATGCTCCTCCCAATAGGGGGTTATAAGGGCTTTGGATTAGCAATGGCTGTAGATATTCTATGTGGTATAGTACTTGGAGGGGGCTATGGACTCAAGATGCAAAGATCCTGGTTCTCACAGGGCGGGTTTCTCGTAATGGCAATTAGAGCTGATCTTATGAGAAGCTACGATGAATATCTCAGAGACTTGAAAGAATATATAGAGAATATCAAGGCAACACCAACAGCAGAAGGTATCAGAGTCTTAATTCCCAACGAGATAGAGGAAGAGAATATGAGGAAGAGGCTTGTGGAGGGTATACCAATCGATGACAGAACCCTTAAGGAGCTTAATGAATTAGCATCAAAGTATGGAATAAAACCCTTAACCCCATTAAGGAATACCAGATCTTAGAAGATCGTTGCAAAGACATCATGCCTTAATGATCTTTTAGTTTGTTTCATTAATTTAGATTTTTCAACTATCCTAGGTTCATGAATAACTCTATTTCTATATTCCTAGATAGGACATGTAATGCCGTGTTCAATCTCTTCAACTGGAGACTTCTCTGGGGAGGTGACAAAATTTATGGCAGTAATTCCTTAATCTATTATACTGAAAATTTACTAAGGCATTCTAAGCATTAAGAACATGATCTCCTCCTAGTCCTGAAGGGCGAGGTTTGGCCTATTGTTCATATTAAGCGCTTTTCACCTTAGTGAGGATACAGGCCTTATTCTTTAGGGATATTTATAAGTATTTATGAATATATAGATGTTATGAGTATGGATAGGGCTTTGAGGGCTTGGAGGTTGATATCTAAGTTGGGCATCTTGTTGGCATGCTTTGATGTTTCTGGGGGAGACCCTAAAGCCATTCCTATCCCATGATCATGTAGGTAGAATCAATAACCTCTGTCCAGAGGACTAACCTTAGACCAAGCATTAGGAAACATAGCTTTTCTAAGGCAGGGATGGTGTTATCCTATACTCTTCTATGATTTTTTCTGAAGGCTTTATACCGAGGCCGGGTCCAGGGGGTGGCAGGAACTCTCCGCCCTCGTATTTTATAGCATCTCCTGCAAGCCCTTCCCTGAGTCTGTTAGGCCTGAGGTGATATTCTATCATAGGAGAGTCTGTAGCAAGGGCTACGTGCAGGCTTGCCACGAAGCCCACGCCTCCCGCTGAGTAGTGGGGGATCAGAGGGAGACCGTGGGCCCTGGCGAGAACTCCTATCCTATATATCTCAGTTATACCTCCGTTCCATGCAGCGTCTGCCTGGACTATGTCAACAGCCTTTTTTTCTATCAGATCCCTGAATTCGTAGAGTGTATACGCTGTTTCATATCCTGCTATGGGGATATCCAGAGCTCTGGCTAGCTCAGCACTAAGATCTGGGTGATCCGTCAATATAGGCTCCTCAAAGAATATCACCCCTAGTTTCTCGAATTCCCTTCCAGCCTTTAGGGCTTCATTAAAGCTGTAGACATTGTTTGCGTCAACAGCTATCTCCAGATCTTCTCCGAACTCGTCTCTTAGAGTTTTCAGCCTCTTAAGATCCTCTCTGAGCTCGAGCCCACCGACTTTGATCTTAACGGTTCTAAAACCCTGTCTAATATATCCTCTCACCTCTTCAACGAGCTCCCTAATCCCCTTACCTTCCCTATAGTAACCTCCAGTTATATACCCCTTAATCTTTTTTGGGGAGCCCCCGAGGAGCTTATATATTGGGGCTCCCAGTTCTTTCCCCAGTAGATCCCAAAGAGCTATGTCTATCCCGCTTATTGCTGAGATCATGACTCCTCTTCTTCCTAGCCTGAAGCTCGCCTTATACATTCTATCCCACATAGAGATTATCCCATCAATCTCTGAACCCCTGAGCATGGGAGCCAATACTTTCTCAACAGCTGTATAGACAGCGTAGAGGCCTCCATACGATATCGATTCCCCATATCCTACTAACCCATTGCTTGTTTCGACCCTCACAAGTAGCACCTCCATCGGGTGCTCGGCTCCTCCCTTAATGGCTAGGGCATCCCTCTCATAGATCTCGTCAGAAAGTCTGAGCATCACACCCTCAATACTTTTAATTCTCAACCATATCCACCGTTCAATATCTACTCAAGGACTTTTATATAAGGGTTCTCCTTGGCTAGTTAAAACATCTGGAAGATTCTTCAGCGCCTGATAACCCTCACTTAGATCAAATAAATACATTAATCTCAAACGCTTTTATATCTTAAGTATTCATGTTGGGGATCTATGGTTTATAATTAATGAATAGAAGCCTTGAGGATAGCTCTTTAGAGCTTAGGATAAGTAGTAGAATAGTTTCTTAGCGATCTTATGTGAAATTTACTTAGCAAATCAAGGGCGGAATTTATGCTCTAAAAGATCAATGAGCAGAGAAGTCAGGAATTTATATTATCATAAATAATTAATATAATTATGATAGAGAGGGATAACTGCCTCATAATACAAATTTATTAGGTGCAAAAATAAATCACCACTGGTCTGAGGAATGGTAAAAGAAACCAGGATTATAGATATAGAAACATATCCTCTATCAGTGGCTCGACCTGGTGTAGACATTCACAAACCTGATCACTATCTCCCATACTGGAGAGAGCTTGCGGAGGCAGGTGTCAGAAGAAATTTTTATTCCTTAATAGTAAAAATAACTTCTTCTGAAGGTATTTCCGGCTATGGTGAGGCAATTGTTAGGGAAGTACCGACAGCCCATAAGGAGATTATAGATAGGCTCTTGAAGCCTATAATAATTAACCAGGATCCTCTAGCAATTGAAGATCTTTGGCAAAGGATGTTTGCATCCCTCAAGACCCGCGGTCATATTGCAGGTTACTTTATTGAGGCTATTGCTGGTGTTGATATGGCGTTATGGGATTTGATGGGTAAGATTCTTGGACTCCCAATATATCGTATCCTTAGGGGACCTACCATGGATAAACTTAAGGCATATGCTTCCTCCATATATTGGCACTATCTGAAAGGTTTTTCTGAGAAGGATTTCTTAGACGAGATCTATTCACTTATTGATAATGGCTTCGATCAGATTAAAATAAAGATTGGATTGGAGAAATTAGTAAAGATAAAAGGATTCTCGATAGAAAAGATTATGCGCACTATTAGAGATAATATAGGATACGATCTCGAGATAATGGTTGATGCTAATTCAGCATATAGCGTGGGCGAGGCAATAAAAATAGGAAGGATCTTAGAAAGATACGAGATTACATGGTTCGAAGAACCGATCCCCCCCTACATGGTCGAAGGCTATAGGGAGATTAAAAAGAGGCTAGGGGTAATGATCGCGGGTGGAGAGTCGCTCTTTACCAAATACCAGTTCCAGGAATTTATACGTAGAAGAGCATTGGATATTCTCCAACCCGATATCGCTAGAGTAGGCGTATCAGAATTCATTAAAATAGCTCATCTAGCAGAGACAGAAGGGCTTTTTATAGCCCCTCATGTCGGGCTTTCAGGACCTGGATGCAGAGCTGCAACAATATATGCATCAGCATCCATACCGAGAGAGATATTTCTGACATATGAATATATGTATAAAAGAGATAATCCACTAGCAGAAGAGATACCGGCAAAACCAATAGAGATTATTGAGAAGGGCTATATAATGATACCCAAGGAACCTGGAATAGGCTTTGAACCTAAAAGAGAAGCCATAAATAAATTCTTACTGAAATAGGTAAAGTTAGACATACCATTTTTAACAAATACTATAGATATAAACCTTATTTTTAATGTAACACTTATATACCCTTCTAACTTACTATTTTATGAGGATGTTAATATGGCTATTAAAATGGTTAGTTACAGGATGATTAGTATTATATTATCAATAGTAGTAATTCTAGGAATTATAACTTACTACTTCCTCTTCCTATATCCGAGACCCACAGAAGAAGTTAAAGAAGTAAACATAGCAGTATTTATGCCTCTATCAGGCGAGCAGTCTGTATATGGGCATGATATATTGCAGGCCATACAATATGCAGCTGAAGAGATAAACTCACAAGGAGGGATCAAAAGCTTGGGAGGTGCGAAGATAAAACTTATAGTTGTAGATATAACTAGTGATGCCAGTAAAGCCGTTTCTATAGTTGAAGATACATTAGCTAGATATAAAATATCAGCTGCGGTGGGTCCCGGCCTCAGTTATCTAATGATAGCGGTTCAGCCTATATTCATTAAATATAAAATACCAGCTGTGACAGGAGCTATTAGCATAGATATTCTGAAAAACAATCCAAGAGATGAGCCATGGGTATTTATGATGGGTCCGACATCAGAGATCTTCGGAGGTACATCAGCAAAATTCCTAGATGAACTTAGGAAGAGATATAACCTGAGTATAAAGATCGCTATAGTTCATGGAAGCACAGAGTATGAGGTGAGAACCGCTGAAGCCGCTTACTCTAACTTCAAGAATCTAGGATTCGATATAGTATTGAAGGAGCAATATAGCACGCCTTTAACTGATGCAACTCCAATAGTTCAAAAGGTTGCTGCTTCTGGAGCTAATTTCGTCTACCCTGTTTCATACTTAACAGATGCTATTCTCATAATAAAAACAATGAAAGCCCTTGGCGTAAAAGCAGTTGTTATAGGGGGTGGAGCAGGATATCTCTACCCATCTTTTTATGAGGCCCTAAAGGAGAATGTTGCATATGTCATAAGCGTTGCTCAGTGGAACCATGATTTTTGGCCTAAGGATAAAATAGAAGAGTATAAGAGGAAATTTAACGTCTTATTTCCTCAAGAACAGGTTGGGGTTAACTATGCAGGGGTGTATGCTCTTAAGGAAGCAATTGAGAGGGCAGGGAGCACAGATCCTATTAAGATTGCTGAGGCGCTCAGAAGGCTGGTTATAAATACTGGTCCTGCAGGTCCTCCCATGTATTATGGTGTCGAATTTGATGAGAGGGGCTGGAATAAGAGAGCAGTAGCTGTAATGGTCCAGTGGACTTCGGATGGGAGGCTTATAACGATATATCCTTTCGATTTAGCAAAAGGATCATTTCAGCTACCTAAATAATTATGGAAAAGTTAAAAATATCATATAATGGGGAAAAGATGTGTTTGAGAGCATTCTGATACAGGCTATTATAAATGGTATAGCAGTTGGCAGTATCTATGCTATAATTGCTGTTGGCTTGAACATAATTTTTGGCATCATGAAAATCGTTAATTTCGCGCATGGAGAATATTTAATGATCGCGATGTACGCAGTCTTTTGGTTGTATTATTACCTAGGCATTGATCCTCTCTTTACCATGCCCGTATCTTTGCTCGTATCTCTATTCTTAGGATATATAATATATAAAATTGTAATTAACAAAATAATTTATAGAGAAGATTATGTGCAAATAGCTGTAACTATGGGGTTAAGCATCTTTTTAATAGGTATGGCTCAATTGCTATGGAGCCCTACATATAGAGGGATCACTACGCCATACGCTACTTATAGTATATATATTGGAGGATACTATCTATCATTTCCACACCTGATAGCTCTATTATATACGCTGATTATATCGATATTTCTATACTATTTTCTTAAATATACAAAAACAGGGATCGCTATGAGAGCTGCTGCGCAAGACGCTATTGGGGCAGGGTTATGCGGTATAAATATAGAAAAAATATATTTGTTAGCATGGCTATTCGGTATAGGAATAGTCGGTGCATCAGCCGGCATACTTGCTGGGATCTACTATACACATCCATACATAGGTCAAATCCTTGTACTATATGCCTTTATCGTTGCAGTTATCGGTGGATTAGGGAACTATATAGGAGGGTTAATAGGGGCATTCATACTAGGAATAGCTTTATCAATCTCTACGACCTATGTTTCACCAGATTTGAGCCTAGCACTAGCATATCTAGTATTTATAATAGTTTTACTACTAAGACCTTCAGGTCTTATGGGTGTTAGGGTTGTTAGGAGAGCTTAATAGGGTTATTTTTAAAGTATTATTAGTATTAGTAATCATTTTAATATTAGGGATGATACCTACCTTTGCAGGGCCAGCTATACTTAGACTATTAATACTAACCTATATGACGCTTATCATGTGCATATCATGGAATATTGTCAGCGGATATACTAGGTTTTTGTCGTTAGGGCATTCAGTGTTTCTGGGTATTGGAGCATATACATCAGCAATATTGTATACAAAGTATGGGATATCGCCGTGGATTGGCATGGTTATATCTCTAATACCCAGCGCATTACTAGCCTTTGTTATCGGAATTCTTACATTTAGGCTTCATGGTGCATTCTTCGCGTTGACTACGATAGCAATACTACAGATACTCATGCTCTTAGCCCTCCATTTTGTAGATATTACTAGAGGGGCTCTAGGCATTATTTATCTTCCGAAGAATGATCCCTTTAACTTCTTCTTTCTGGATATAGCAGTCTATTATTATATAATATATGTAATGCTTCTAGTAGCCCTATATATAAGCTATAGCATTGATCGAGGTTTTCTCGGTAGAAGTTTAAAAGCTATAGGGGATGATGAGGTAGCTGCAGCGGCAATAGGCATTGATACAATGAGAACAAAGATATTAGCATTTATTATTAGCGCGGTTATCGCGACACCCGTAGGAACTTTTTATGCCCAGTATATTGGCTACATCACACCGGAAAGCGTATTTAGCCTAGGCTTCTCAATAAGAATAGCAGTAATTGGTATGATAGGGGGAGCTGGCACTTTTTTGGGACCAATTTTAGGTACACTCATCTTGGTTCCTGCAGATCAATTGCTAACTATATATCTATCTTCATACTATGGTTTGAATCTCGTAGTATATGGATTTCTACTTATGGCAATAATGTTATTTTTACCTAAAGGTGTTATAGGTATTATAGAGGGATTTACTAAATGGCAGAGGAGATACTAGCTGTAGAGAATATAGTTAAGAGGTTTGGGGGTCTCATAGCACTTAGAGGAGTTTCTATTAATGTTAAGAAAGGAGAGATTATAGGGATTATGGGTCCTAATGGAAGCGGTAAGACAACACTAATCAATGTTATATCGGGTGTCTATACACCTGAGGAAGGTAGGATATACTTTGAGGGTACAGATGTGACACGTATGCCGCTGCATAAAAGAGCTAGGATGGGGATCTTAAGAACATTTCAAATACCAAGACCTTTTAGAAAATTGAGTGTAATAGAAAATGTAGTACTAGCTGTCAAGAACAATCCGAAATATGGACATGCTTCTAAAGACGCATATGCAGTGGCTAAGGAGCTACTAGCATTTGTCGGTTTAGAGAGATATGCCGGGGCCCCAGTAACTTCTCTAAACACTTTTATGCTTAAAAAATTAGATCTTGCGAGGGCATTAGCTCTGTCTCCGAAACTATTAATGATAGATGAAATTGTAGCTGGGCTAACAGAGATAGAAGCTATTGAGATCTCTAGACTAATAAAAGAGATAAATAGTAAGGGAACAACATTAATAGTAGTGGAACATGTTATACCATTCCTTGCTAAAATATGTGGGAGAATTATAGTCTTGAGCGAGGGTAAGGTTATTGCCGAGGGAGCACCAGAGGAGGTTGTATCCAATCCTATAGTTATATCATCATATATAGGGTGAGTAATAGATGCTCCAAGTTAGTGATCTTATTGTTGAGCTAGCAGGTTTAGAAATAATAAAGAATGTATCCTTTAGAGTTGAAAGGGAAGAAGTAGTATCTATAATAGGTCCAAATGGATCAGGAAAGACCACCCTTTTAAACACACTAGCCGGGATATATAGGCCACGCAGAGGTTCTATTATATTTGATGGTGTAGAAGTAAAAAATCTAGGTGTTCATGAGAGAGTAGCAAAAGGGCTTATTCTGGTCCCTGAAACACGTAATATATTTCCTGAAATGAGTATATATGAGAATATAGTTGCGGGAGCTATACTAATTAAGGATAAAAATAAAATAAGAGAGAAGCTCGAGATAATATATAATATATTCCCGTGGATGCGATCACGTTCAAAACAATTAGCAGGTACATTAAGTGGTGGGGAACAGAGAATGCTCACAATAGCTCGAGCGCTTATGTCAGAGCCCAAACTCTTAATGTTTGATGAGCCATCAGCAGGGCTAGCTCCTAAAATCGTTGCGGAGATATACAATATTATTGAAAAGCTGAATAAAGAACTTAATATAACAGTCCTCATTGTAGATCAGAACGTTAAGAAAGCTTTAGATCTGAGCTCTAAGTTTTATATATTATTTAATGGAGAGATAGTTTATGAAGGCAGACCTGGGGAGATTGATGAGAAAAATATTATGAGGAGGTATTTCGGATTCTGACCTCCTCCCCGCCCTTTTACTGGCAGTTCATTGGTTCCCCCCCCCCATCTATTCGGGTTTCTGTCATCTGGAAGGCAGTGGGGGTGGTCAGAGATCCCCCGAAATCTGCTTTGATCTTTAGCATTTTCAAAGCCCTCTTCCTTATATTGAGCTTTCCAACAACGTCTCTGTCTCCTTCGAATCCACAACTTGGGCATCTAAGTCTTCTATATCCATTTTCAATCATCTCTGTACCGCATTTTGGGCACTCCGAGGATGTCCCCCTAGGATCCACTATTGCTAGTGGTGATCCAGCTTCATAGCTTGCCAGTCTATCCACTTCCCAAGCCTTGAATACCCCATTATTATGAGCCTTGCCCTGTGATCCCTGTTCTCGATCCTTCTCAGAGTGTTTATCAGCCCAGTGAGATCCTCTCTAGCGACTGCGTATTGAAGTCTTAAAGCTAGCCCCAAGATCTCCAAGGCTGTTTTCCTAGCCCAGTCCTCCAATATATTCCTAGACTTCCCATGATAGGATGTTATTCTATTCAGGATCCCTCTTCTCCTCCATACAGGATATCTAATGGGTATTTCCTCTGGAGATTCTCGGCAAGCTTCTTCTACCTATGGGCTTCATCGATCTCGGTGTCTTTCTCCTCATTGATCACGTGATCTCCATATACTATCTTCTTTTCATTGATATCTACGGCTATAGCGTCTCTTGGCTGGTAGGGCTGTGGCTTGGGTATCTTCTTTGATATCCAAAGCATCATCTTATTATCTCTATAGACTAGCCTTGCCTCCCCATTTTCATACTGATCATACCTCCCATCCCAGCCAATGATCCTAAGCTTTATCCCTCCTGCAATTTCTACGTAGCCGTCTATGATCCAGTAGCTCTGCCCTGGATACAGCCA
>Ga0079992_130702_pt1 | contig 10689 bp, 5 predicted proteins | sample FaiFalFF_MnMetaG_3_FD_69197 | JGI IMG/M metagenome (GOLD analysis project Ga0079992, IMG submission 69197) | Freshwater microbial communities from Yellowstone National Park, Wyoming, USA - Fairy Falls B (FF_Mn_B) MetaG (SPADES assembly) (version 2) | ecosystem: Environmental > Aquatic > Freshwater... | reverse complement strand
CCTCAGGCATGCTGGTTCGTTGATATTATTGACCAGCATATAGGCTTTGCAACAGTTAAAACGAGTAAAAGAGTTAAACTTAAAGGTAAGGTGAAGCACGAGATACCATTATTACCTGTAGAAAATAAGTTCATATATGGAGTTCTAACAGGTTCTGAGGTTATGCCATTTTGTCATTTATTGCTAAATACAGCTGTCTTGCCAATCCTTCCTATGGGAAACAAGTACTATCTAATAACAAAAGATAAGGCAAAGAGTTCAAATTATGATAAGCTTGCTGAGTGGTTAAAAGAAGCAGAGAAAATATGGGAAAAAGTTAGAGAGGAAAAACAAGAAAAAGCAACGCTTTATGAATGGCTAGACTACCAGCATAAGCTATCTGATCAAAGTCCCAAAATAAGATTTAAGGTTGTGTATCTAAGGTCTGGTACACATCTATGTGCAACTGTTGTTGATACAGAAAAGATTCTTGAAGAAGACAAGCGATTAAACGGTATTATAGTAGAGAGTACACTATACCATTATGAGACTAATGATATAGATGAAGCCTTCTACTTAGCAACCATACTTAACTCTAGCATTCTTGATGAACTGATTAAGCCTATGCAATCTAAAGGAGAATTTGGCGAACGTGATATTCATAAAAAACCTTTGGAGTTTCCTATACCTAGATATAATCCCGATAATCCTATTCATAAAAAACTCTCTGAATTTGGTAAAAAAGGATCTGAAATTGTCCATCAAATTTTACCTCAAATACTTAAAAAACATGGCTATGATAAAAAGCTTGCGGAAAGAGGAACGCTAGTTCCGCAGGAGGTTGCTACTATAAGAAAGAATCTCAAGGAAAGCCTTAAGGATCTAATAGATCAAATAGATAGCTTGGTTATTGAATTATTCAAAGAAAAAATTGAAGATGTAATCTCACTTGAACGGTATATAAAGTAATAATAGGTTATTGCTAAACTTAACACTTAATTGCTAAGAACTATGCGCATCGAAAATTCCGAATAGAATAAGATTAAGTTCTTTTAACTTTAACATAATCTTCATCGAATATCGTCTAAAATTAAATAATAGTTAAAATACTCTGTTAAAATTGGTCTTAAAGATTAAGGTATTCTAAAGCACGAGAATCTATTGTCTTTTAATTAATATTATATTTTTATAATAATTTATTTAATAATCAATTCATTCATTCTATGCTGATATACTTAATTATTCCAATATTGTTGATTTGTGATAAAATTACTATTTAAACAAAAATTTTACATTTTAAAAATTTAATTAGTTTATACTTTAATTTTTCATAAAAATATTTTAATACTTTTTTAACTCATTTTGGTGTGTAGAGATTATCTATTCATAAGACAATTAACAAGTCCTAACTAGATACGCTTCAATTTACAAGAATTCATGAAAGGAAGAGTGCTAAATTTCTTTTTCCAAATTTTTAGCCGAGCTAAAAAGAATCTCAAAATTATGAATAAGATTCTCTATGATTCTTGGATCGGTGTATCTTTCAACTAATTCAACATTCTTATAAATACCAGCTAAAGTAAGATTCATTGATCCTTGAATTCCTATTTTATCATCAATTAAAATCATTTTAGCATGTAATGAATCCAAGCATCTTACTTCTATATTTTTATAATTTTTAATTAAAGAGCTAAGGTATTGTAGAGATTCAAGCTGTTCTTCATTTTCTAAATCTTTTCTTGTAATAATTTTTACTTGGACGCCCTTTATTATCAATGGCTCAATGTATTCTTGAATAATATTTTTTGATAACCAAGGAGAGCTTATTCTTAATATTTTCTTTGCTTGACTTATATTTTTTAGGATCCAGCCAAAACCGCTCCCAACTTGAATGGGGATTTCCATATTGATAAGCATTCTTTTAATAAATTCTGAAAGTAAATTCCTACTAACTCTTGTCATCTGCTTAAATGGATCATAATTACATCCTCTTTCTAACCTTACACAATTGTAGCAACCATCCCAACAATAAGAAATGTTCGCTAATATTGCTTCCATTATAAGCGGATCATTTCCAAATTCTTCTACTAATATGTTCCTTAAGATTTCAATTGGAAAACTAATTCTATATTCCGACTGGATTAAAGCATTTATATTTTTAACATAATTATTTATTTTGCTAAATTTTTCTTGGGTCTTTTCGTCGGCATACTTGAGCTTTTCTGATAGTTCATTAATCACAAATTCTTTTACTCTATTTTCATGGATTTTACAATTATTTATTATTTGCAATGACCATTTAAAGAAATCAATAAAGAAATCTCTTTCTCTTCCTCGAATGGAATTAAGTAATGTTTCGGTTAATCCAAGTCCTTTCTCAGCATTTTCTATTAAATAGATTTTGCACTCATTTGTATTAATATGATAAACTAAGTTATCGGGATTGGTTTTTAAGTAATCGATAACATATTCATAAAATAAATGTAAAAGAGAATGAAGCAATACCGTCACAGAAAAATCGAGAATTTCCTCATCGATTTCCTTCTTCTTAAGCAGTTTCTCTAATTCATCTTTGAATTTTTTTGTACCCTCTTCTTCACTAATTAAACCTTCAAATGCTTTTTGGCAAAGTTCTAAATTAACATCGCCGATTTCTTTGAAATATTTCTCTGAAATAAGGTATTTAACCACAAGCCAAGATCTAAGCTCTGGCATTTCTAACATTCTTTTTAACATTATTTTTAATTTATCCTTCTGAAACTCTAAGACAATCCCGTTAGAACTCACTCTATAACCTAGAGTATTGTGCTGAAGACTGAACATGGGTGAATAGTAAAAATCTCCACTTGAAATTAGATAACACCCTATAAGTGCCCTATCAAAAAGGCTTCCTTTTCCAAGTTTTACAGCTAAATAATCATTTATTGGTATATCCATTAATATCGTCTCAAAGTTTTTCGCATTAGTATAGATTTGAGGATAGACTTTAACCAAACCAAGGTAGGATGTTCTTTGCGGAGGTATTGGTTTCACGAACCATTTTTGCCCGTTACACTTATGATAAAGTGAACAATCTTTCGCTGTCCTTACACAGCTATTTTTATTTTCAGAAGAAATTAGGAAACCAAATTGACAAAATCTGCAATTTTCCAAATCAAATCCTTTTTTCTTTAAATTACTTAACACAATTTTGCTATTTTGCGAACCTCCGACTTTGTCAGAATATGCCTCAATTATAGTTTGGTTCAAATTTATCATATTTACAAAATGAGGAGTCCATGCTGTATATTTTTTATTAAAAAACTTAAAAGAAAAATAATCTCCCCCTTCAAATGCTGTGTAATCGGGCTGACCTATTATTTTGTACCTTTGTTTCTCTAAGCCATAAATGATAGTAAAAAAGTAATCTGAAATTGGTGTTACTCTAAATGGTGTACATATCCAAAGTAATTTATCTATAGTCCTTTCCATATATTCTTGTGCAGTTCTAGATAACCCAGGATAATTAACGTAAATTCTTGGTAGTGGTTTGTCGAATAATAACGATAAATGATACTTTGGTATCCCGAGTATATTTAATGCTTCAATAAGATTAAAACCCCTATACCTGTTAGTAGATAAGGAAGATTCGATTTCTAATTTAATATTAAGGAAAAATCCAAGCAGCTCTCTATAGGGCAGCTCAATTTTTTCTACTTCTGTCTTAACCTTTGATAATTCAAATATTAAACGTTTCAAAAAATCTCGTTGATATTCAGGTGCATTTTTGTCCATTAATTCGGCCCAGAATTCGTTTAAGCTTCTATCAATAATATTTATTTCATCCAAAAAGAATTTTTTGAGAGCGTTTGACCGCTCTCCTATTCTTCTCCCCACTTTTTCAAAACTCTCTCTATCTCCTGCTTTAAAATGTTTGTACACATGTTCTATATCTGTGTTAATACAGGATATTTCATCAGATAATTTGATGAGAAAATTCTTAACACGGGCAGGAAAAGATTCTTCAAATAGTTTTTCTACTTCCTTTCGTATTGTGATGATGCGTTCTTCCAGGTCCTTTAAAATATCCAGCTTTTCTTTAAATTGAAATGGAAATGGTATTGTCTCATCTGAGGTAAGTTCTAGAAGGTCTTTTCGATGCTGAAGTTTCACAAGATACGACTCAAGCAAAGCTTTTTTATCTGGTTGAACATCAATACCGTTCTTAAGAAGTTGTTCTATATCTAATAAAATATCAATACATTTTCTTCCTTTCCAATACTTTTTAATATCCGATGAATGTATGAAAGTTGATTTGTTAGAGTGGGCTAACTTGTCAAGAACTTCAAAAAATTGATGGGTTTCTATGATAGAGTCATTTTCTAATGGTAAAGGTATAATGTAATCTTGAGGAAGTTCGAACAAAGAAGGTGTTTCCTCTCCATAGACATATTTCAACTGGGCTGGCGAGTTCGTTAATATCAGAATTGATAGGGTCGTATAGTAACTTTCTTCGCTTCTTCCAGCCCTACCTACTCGCTGGATATAACTTTCGCCGGAAAATGGATATCTGTAATGTGCAATAACTGCGATATCTCCTATATCAATACCTAGTTCAAGTGTAGACGTTGCTAGTAAGCATCTTTTCAATCCTTTTTTGAAGTTTTCTTCAATCTGAAATCGTCTAGTTTTATCCAAACCGCCATGATGATAGTCTAATATCTTGGAAAACTCATCAATAAGATTAAAACTTCTTTCACTAACTGGCTTTGTAGAGTAATGTCCCCAGTAAAAAGGTTCATTTATGTCATAAGTTGATTTTAAATGTTCAAGAGCCCGTGTTATTCCGTCTTTCAAACGTCTCTTAATAATAACTTCAGCAAAATGACGCAATCTATGAATTTCATGTATACTATCTACAAAGAATATACTTTTCTTTCCTGTAAAATAAGACCATTCGAGCAAAAATAATAGTATATTTTCTGCCAAGACTTCTGCGGAACGAAATGGATTAGGAAGCAATACTAAATGAATGATATACTTCTTTTTTCCTTTAGAAACCAATTTTTCATAACTTTCCCAAAATATCTCATTTTCATTGACTTGAAGCAATCTGGAAGCGAAGTCTATTAAAGTATTTTTTGGTAAAGTCGCCGATGAAATTATAAATAGCGGCTCCGTGTTTGTATTGCTTTTCAACATTCTCTTTAACCTCTTTATAACAAAATGAATATGTGCACCTGTTTCTTCTCTATATACATGCGCCTCGTCAAGAACAATATACTTTACAGGTTTCTTAAATAATTCTTGAGCTTGAAGCTCCATTAATCTACGGTTTAATGTATAACCGTTAGTTATGAGTATTAAGGGAGGGTTTTCCCATATACGTTTTTTTGTAGGTATGATAAAATCAAATATGTGTCTTCTCTGGCATTTTATTATGGGAATATTATTTTCTTTAGAGTAAATAAGTTTGGTGCTAATTCCTTCCCTTTTACAAATTGGACATTCTATACCTCTAAATTCTTTTCCATAATTTTTATCATACTCCTCATCATTTTTTAGTGCATCTCCATCATCGATACCAATTGTTATTAAGCTTCTCCTTTCATTTTTTAAGTGTTCATTTATATTTACTAAATACTCTAGTAATGCCATAAGTTGATCTGCCGCAAGAGCTTTCCTTGGATAAATTAGAATTGACCTCTCTCCTTTCAAAGCTGCTTCAATGACAGCAACTGTAAAAATGAGGCTTTTTCCTGTTGCTGTAGGTGAAGAAATCACGTACACTTTATGCTTCCCTTCCGTGATACTATTTATATATTCCGCTTGAAAATTGGACAGTGTTCCTTTTCTACTCTTAATTAGCATCTTTTTAGTCTCCCTTGAAACGTTTATCTCGTTTACAGACTTTTCGTTAAAATTAGGTAGATACTCATAATGTTGAAAAATTTTACACTCTAATGGGATTCTTGATCCTATTTCAAAAGCTCTAATATTTACAAGCCTATATATCATATCATAATGTAACGTTCGGAATTTACCATCGGGGTATGATACAAGTAATCTTTCTTGCATAAGATCGGAGAGGGATATATCAAATTTTTTAGAAATATTTTCAATTTCTTCCTTTTTTAATTTACTTTCATCGGTAAAAATATCACCATGTGCTCTTAATTTCCTTCTTTCAAATTCCAATAACTCATGATAACATTCTATTAAACGTTCTTTCATTGATCCTCCCTCCTCATCTCTCTCACAATTTCTTTCAAGTAACTGATATATATGCTTTTTGACTTCAGATCTCTTGCTAGTTGTAAATAACTTGTAAAAGGCTTTATAATATCACCTATTTTGATAAAGCTGGATGCACTAAGGTTTAAAGATTCCGAATCATACCATTCCATAAATTTTTTAAGTTCTTCTTCGCCTAAATTAAGAAGCCCTATAGGAGGAGGAACAAAGAATATTTTACCCTGAGAGTTAATTAAAATAGGATATAATGCAGAAAAAAGTAACTTAAGTATATCCTTTCTCCATAGCTTAATAAAAATATCTTCTTCAAAAGGCAATATTTTCATTTGTTGCAAATTTCTCATCATATGTCCAATCTCATTCCAGAATTCATCTTCTTCAAATTTTATTGAAAATAAATTTTCTGATTTTAAGTATCTTTTTTTGAAAAATAAAAGAAGTAATTCCTGAAAGATTTCATAGGAATTTAGATCTTCTTCGTAAAGCGAAAATAATATTGGATAAATCCATTCGTTATCTAAATCTATGAACGAAAAAAACAAACCATTGTATATCTTTCCTTTTTCTACAGACATATTCGCTTGTTTTGTTGGAAAATACACATAATCCTTTCGAATTTCACCGGCACTATTTAAATAGGAAATGTGAATTTTTAAGCATTTGATTTTAGTTTGAAGAAGACTGACTGTTTTGTCATTATAACATTCAATCAACTTAAAAACTACCCTAAAAGGACTACAAGGCAATAATATGTTATCCTTTAGAAAAATAAAACAAAAAGGATTAACATTCTTTATATCGGTATCTGGGATGATCCAAAAATTCTTTGTCAAGTATTTTTTTAAAAATTCTAAAATTTGATAATTCTCTTGTTTTAGAGAACTAAAAGAGAGAGTAGAACTTGGTTCAGAAGAATATGTTTGAATAAAGTTAAAGTGAGCAAATTCTAAACGTGGAAAAACTATTATTTTATCCGAAAATTGGAGAATTTCTTTAAACGTTGTATCGATTTCATTAATTTGGAAATAAAAGTTCCAAAGTGTAATGATGCCCCCATTTATCCAAAATACTGGTACGCTTTTAAGTTGAACAAATATAGGAAAATCTTCAATAAAAATAGGGATCTTTGTTTTTGTAAAAATTGAGAGAAAATCTTTTGCTATTAGGAGATACTCGCCTGGTGTTTTAGAAAAATATTCAAATTCGTTATTAAACGTTAATCTTTCTTTACCTAAATGTGCAGGTAAAAAATGCTCTTTGTGTTCTTCGAGTATTTTTTCAAATAAATTGCGGGATAGTAATCTCCATTTATTCAGCTTTTTAAATACTGATTCAACCAGTTTGTTTTTGAACTTTTTCGTTTTCGAATATGATGCCAAAATACTATTTATTTTTTCCTCAAGAGCTTTTGGCATTTTATCCTTTATTCTTTAAAATGAGTGCATAATCTAAACTACCTACATTAAACATATGATTGGAATTCCAACATGAAGTTCTTCGATAACACCTGACCTGTTCTAATTCAAGGGGTAGCTCCAGAAGAATTTTATCCAATAACTTCCAGTTTCTTTGATTCTTGCTCTGAAAGATTAGAATAATATCTGCATCTTTTTTTGATAACAATGTAATTTTCTTTAATGCATTTTTTAACATATATAAATAAGTATACTTATCCTTGCCTTGTCTACAGTTTTCTACAATCTCATCTTGAAAAGGAATTTCGTAATCTAGCCAGCAAGCCCAAATAGCAGATAATTCTCCGTATTGAACTGTAGAAAAATAAGGTGGATGAGTTATGACAGCATCAGGTTTCTCTTCCAAATCATTTTCAGAAAAATCCAAAATGTTTTTATTATAAATTATTACTTTTGTTTGTTTATTTATTTTCTCTTGAAAATAATTATAAATGGAAGTGAATTGTTTTAATTTCTTAATAAAAACGTATACAGGATTTTTTACAGCACATGGAGACGGAATCCAAAATGATTTTATAATCCATCCACTTTTGTGGGGCATCTGCATTAAAGATGCATCGTAGAGAGAAGCTAAGAAGCATACCTTAAACATGTTAATAAGATCTTCATTGATGATAGGGAATTGCTCAATTTCTTTCCAAATTATACTAAGCAAAATCTTACCCCACAAGGGATATAAGTCACCAATGGTTTTTGCATTGTCTGCTTTTTTGAAAGGAATACCATTAGGGTAATGTAATGCATAAGAAAACACTTTCTTATTTAATAAGGATTGATATTTTTCCTCCTTTTCTTTTAAAATTTTCTCAAATTTTTCATTTAGTTTTAAAATTTTAAGATTCTTAGGGGGAATACAGGAGGATGAGAGAGCAAGATAATCCTTTTTTATCTCTTCTTTAATAATACCCGCCTCTATTAGTTTATTAAGAACCGTTGTGAACAAAACCTTTCCTTCAATTCTACCATAATTCTTTTTGAGATAGATACTTGCTTCTTCTCTTAGTGAAGAAAAGGTTACAATTCTCTCACGTTTAATAATTCTTATTATTAATTCAGCAGTATCATTTAAGACTTTTTTTCTAAATTTTAAGACATTATTATTGGGATTTTTCTTTAAAGTTATCAACTTATTAAAAGCAATTTTATGGATAAATAGATCAGCACCATGTCCATCATGTATTTTAATAAGGTCAAGAATAACTGGAGAGCAAATAAGTCGATTAATCAAATTGTCTATCTGTCCTAACAATACATTCCTTGGAATGTGAAGGCCTCTGTAAATAGCATTCGTAATAAATACGAAGACTGGATTTACATCATTATAAATAATCTTAGAAAACCTTCTATCTATCGCCATAAACAAGATGGATCCGCTTCCGCCAAACGGATCAAATAAAATGTTTTTGCTTCTATTTTCAAGTATATTTATTAAATCATCTAATAAATAATTAGGTAATCTACCCCAAAATCTTATAAAATTATAAAAGGGAGGCCGCTTTGAAAAATGCTTTACATATACTACTTCTGGTTTATATTTCTTTACAATTTCTAGTTTTGATAGATCTACTTCCATTTCAACTTATATCTCGATATACCATAGACAATTTATTTGTTGCAAACTAGAGACAGAAAATCCATTAATATGACTAACAAGGAATTTTATTGGCAAATCTTCAACTTCTTCTTTTTCAGATCCGATATATGAATTTGTTATTGTTACAATTAAGGGAATATCAACTCCAGAATATTCCCTCATCATTCATTATAAAGCATTATATCTTTAAAAATTTTTTAACATAATGTTTACTGTAAAATTTTTAGTTAGAATTAAAAATTTTAATATGATACCAAAATATTTGTTCATTCCTTAATTTAGCAAAAGATGATGATTAATTTAACTTAAAAATTAAATTATACAAACTATGCCTTTACAAATCCTTTACCTTTTTCATACTTTAAAGTGAAGCTATGCTTTCCATTTTTATAATATTCCCAAAATCGCATATTGCATTTTGGGCATTCGTAAGCATTTACTGTAAATTGGCCATACTTCCAGCTTTTACTTTGCTTAGATACGTTTGTTTTACAACTAGGACAAATCGCCATTTTAAAAATATACTATGCATAAAGATATAAAAACTTAAAACTACAAAATAAAAAGAAGTTCATTTATAAAAAAGTTAATATAAATTAAAGGGTAAATTATTTTGATGCCATCGTGGTGGATTGCTGCTGGGCCTCCTAAACAATGGGAATTTGCCCTTAAGATGGGAGGGGTCTGGGGTGTTTCCTCTAAAATTCGTGAAAGATGGGAAGAACTTTCAAGCGGAGATTATATATTATTTTTTGTTAAAAAGCCCGTAAAGGGCGTTATAGGATATGGAATAGTTAGAGAAAAGTTTAAGGATGATACACTATTTTGGCCTGATGAAATTAATGAAGGAAGGGTGAAATGGCCTTATAGGTTTAAATTTGATATCATATATTGCCTTCCACAAGAAAAGTGGGAAGAATCAAAGCAATATTCAGATTATATTCTTGGTATAGCGAAGAGTGGACTTCGTAAGATTAAAAAAGAAAAAGAGGAAGAAGTAAGAAAAATTATTAAGAAATTGGTTCCAGAAAAAAGTTTAAGAAATAAATTCAAGGAACTAATAAAAGTCGAAGAATCAGCAAACATAGGTCTTAGACATCTTGAAGCCCTTATATTAATCCATCTCATTTCAGGTAAGAATGTAATTATTACAGGCCCTCCAGGCTCTGGTAAAACTACCCTTTCAGAAAATATATGCAAAACCCTTGGCGTCGAATCCCGCGTTATTACTGGAAATCCTGAGTGGACACCCTTTGATACTATTGGAGGTCGCGACATCAATGGCATTTTCAGGCCCGGGTTGGTCACGAATTCCATCATCGACTCCTGGAGAAGTCTTAAGAATAAAGGTGTACAGGCGTTTTTAATAATTGATGAAATCAACAGAGCCAACGTAGATCTTGCTTT
>Ga0079992_134405_pt1 | contig 10702 bp, 10 predicted proteins | sample FaiFalFF_MnMetaG_3_FD_69197 | JGI IMG/M metagenome (GOLD analysis project Ga0079992, IMG submission 69197) | Freshwater microbial communities from Yellowstone National Park, Wyoming, USA - Fairy Falls B (FF_Mn_B) MetaG (SPADES assembly) (version 2) | ecosystem: Environmental > Aquatic >... | reverse complement strand
GGATATATCAGAGTGCTCTGAAAGGAGAGCTCAATACAATAATAGATAAGGCTAGGGAATATGGTGTGCCAGTATTGATGGTAGATCCCAGGAATACATCTAAGATCTGCCCAATACATAAGGCACCGATGGAATATGGGGAGGATAGGATAGGGATCTGTAGCAAGGGAGGTGAGAGATGGCATAGAGAGGTAGTTGCATTGATCAACCTCTATTTTAAAGCCCTCGAAGCCCTTTATGAGGGCTATGCCCAGAAGGGCTTCGGGGTTCCAAGCATAGATGGGAGCCCTATGCCGCTGGGCTCAACAGCCACAGGTGAGCCCATATAGATCCCAAGATCTCTATGGGGAAGGTGGAAGTCCCTCGATAACCACAGGGATGTTATAGCATCCCTGTGGATCAAGAAGCAAAACAATCCAAAACGAATTAATATCAATGACAATCAATGATCATCGAGGGACAAGCGGTAGAGCTCATACGATGGGGTGTATATTCTCTCCAGAAATGGGTTTGTTTTTTATCATATGTACCTTTATATGCCTTCTTATATTATATAGGATCCTCTCGATCCCCGCTATGCTTCTAAATATCTCCATCGCACTTTTGATCTGGCCGCCAAATTCTATCCTCTGGATAAATATTTCATAGGGAGCTCCCTCTCTCTCCTCTACTCTATAGAGGTCTGCAACTATGTTTAGAGGGTTCTCCATACACCATATCACCAGCTTTCTATCGCCTATAACCGCTTCCAGATAGCTGTGGCCATAGTTGATCCCCGCTACGCTTTCTAATAGTCTCTCTACCTCTCTATATAAATCTGCACAGGAGCTGGGCATCACATCACCACCTAACCCTGCCTAGCGATCCCTAGATCTCTGTAGAGGCATCGTCAGCGCTTCTATTGATATTCTCCATAGCCTTTGATGCCCCTTATATAGGATTTATCCCTTGGAATCCATATTTATAGCTTTCTCCCTGATAACCCCTTTTAACAATTGTTGCTTCAAGCACTAGAAGCTCCATAGCTGTTTGCTATGTGAAAGTTTGCTCCCTTTTAACTGCTCTGGATAGGCCTATCCAAGGATTTAATGTCTATCGAGGTACTCACGGTCATTAACGTATCTATTTGCCCTTAAACTTTAAGGGTTTTAGTAAATGCATAATGCATAAGTGGTTAAGCTATGTATATTATGGGATGGGGCTGGAGGAGCTTCTCGAGATCTCTAGAAGGGCTCTTAAGAGCTACCCGCTTTGCGATAGATGCTTAGGGAGACTATATGCCCGCCTTGGCTATGGATGGGATAATGTTGAGAGGGGCTCTGCTATTAAGACAATGCTTGTGATGAAATACCACCAAGCTATAGAGATGGGGGATGTGGGGGCTAGGGATGAGTTTCTCGAGATGGCTCCTAGAATAGGTGTGAGGGCCTCTGGCCTCTATAGAAGGCTGACAGGCTCTGATCTATCCCCGGCTCCATGCTCTATATGCGGTGGATCTCTGGATCTATTTATAGAGGAGACCTCTAGACAGGCTGCGGATCTTCTGAGGAGCTGGGATATCTCGAGATTCCTTGTAGGGGCTGTTGTTGAGGAGCCTATAAAATCTATTGAGGCCGAGGTCATCAGAGCCTCTAGATCTATCTATTATGAGGAGCTCAAGGATGAGATAAGCAGGGAGATAGGTAAGAAGATAGAAGCCCTCGGAGAGTTTACAGCTGATCTAAGGGATCCCGAGGCCACCATCGTTGTGAGATATCCAAGCGGTGGAATTGATATAGAGGTTAGAAGTATATTGATAAAGGCTAGGTATTGGAAGAAGTGGAGGATGATAAGCCAGTCAACAATATTGAAGAACGGCAGCCCCAAGTACTTCTCAATACAAGAAGCTTCGAAGCCCTTAGCAAACCTCTTTAGGGGATCGGAGGTGGTTGTCCACGCCTTTGGGAGGGAGGATATAGACGCCAGAATGCTGGGAACAGGCAGGGGAGCGGTGATCGAGGTTAGATCTCCTAGGAGAAGGAGAGTCAGCCTAGAAGATGTTCAGGAGGCGCTAAACAGCTACAGAGATCTCGTAGAATTCAAGGTGGAGGGGTGGAGTAATAGGGGTGAGGTGAGGATAAACAAGAGAAGATCCAGCACAGCGAGGAAGATCTATAGAATCCTAGTGCTGGTATCCAGAGAATTAAGAGAAGAAGACATACAGAGATTAGAGGAAGAGCTGAGAAACAGATCAATAAAGCAGAGAACACCAACAAGGGCACTCCACAGGAGAAGAGATATAGAGAGGATAAAGCAAGTCTATAGAATAAAATGCGCCAAGATAGCAGAGAACCTTCTGGAATGCCTAGTAGAAGCCTCAGGAGGGCTATATATAAAAGAGCTAGTAAGTAGTGACAGCGGAAGAACAAAGCCCAGCTTCGCAGAAATATTGGGAACAGAGGCAATATGCATAGAGTTAGATGTAGTTTGGACAGAGCTTTGACCTAATCTTGCTCATTATCTATTTTTTTCACGAACAAGATATTTCCTCTCAACTAATTGAGTATCTATTTCTCCACTTATGAATTCCTCAGATCTCAGTAGCTTTAATAAGAACGGTATTGATGACCGTGTTTGATTTAAAAGGGCATCGGAATAATTTCTCTTGGTGCTTTTAATGGTTCTTCTGATTTCTGAGGAGGATGTTCTGAGACTCCTAGATTTTGGGGATGCCATTGAGGCTGTTGAGAAGGCTACTAAGATGCAGTCTGAGGGTGTTGCCCATGTTATTTCCAGGTCTAGGGTTTATTCTAGATCATCTGTGCTCCATGTTATGTCCTCCACGATCGAGTCTCTGGGTGTTAGCGGTGTCAAGGCCTATCTATCGACTCCTAACAGAACTATTTTTGTGATCCTCCTATACAGTGTCGAAGATTCCAGGCTATTGGCTGTGATCGAGGGCGATGTTCTGAGCAGGATTAGGACTGGGGCTGCGAGTGCCCTTGCAACTAAGTATCTCGCTAGGAGGGGGGCATCTAAGCTTGGGATCATTGGTTCCGGGAGGCAGGCATATACCCGGGCTCTAGCTATAGCCAGGGTTATGAATCCGGAGAGGGTGCTTATATACTCCCTCAACAGGGATCACGCGGATTCAATGGCTAGAAAGCTCTCTGAGAAGGGGTTGAAAACCTTTGTAGCCCAGAGCTATAGAGAGGTTATAAGCTTGAGCGATGTGCTAGCAACAGCTACAAACTCTAGAGAGCCCTTTGTAAGGGCTGAGTGGGTTGAGAAGGGATCCCACATAAACCTCGTGGGCTCTAACCACCCCTCGAGATCCGAGGCCTATCCAGAGGTCTTCCAGAAAGCAGATCTAGTTGTTACCGATAACAAAGAGCAGGCCCAGAAGGAGTCTGGAGATATAATAAATGCTGTGAGCTCTGGCCATATATCGTGGGATAGGGTCTACGAGCTCTGGGAGGTTGTCATCGGCAAGATCGGTAGGGGCTCCGACGAAGATATAACGATCTTCAAGTCCCACGGAATAGCCCTGTGGGACGTGGCTGTTGCAAAGCTAGTCTATGACAAGGCTAGGGAGAGGGGGTTGGGAAGGGAGGTTGGGTTTAAGGGCTACTGGGAGGATAGGTTCTTCTAGCATGGTTATAAGCCCTCTAACACGCTAGACAATGGGATAGAATCTATATTGAGGATTAATATCGCAGAAGGCTATAGATTTATAAGAACATCAGATGAGGAGCTAGCAGTATCCGAGATGTTCAAGAGCTACCAGGGCGAGGGCCCAACAGCAGGATATCCAGCAATATTTCTCAGGCTCCAGGGGTGCAACCTCCTATGTAGCTGGTGCGATACGATAGATATATGGGTTAAGGGAGAGATATGCAGGGTAGATGATCTCCTAGACATATGGGAGTCAAAAGGCTGGGTCGAGGATCTCTCCAACGGATATATGCTTGTAATAACAGGGGGAGAGCCTCTTATGAGGCAGAACTCCATAGTAACCCTTTTAAAAGCATTTATAAAGAGATACGGCTTCAAACCAAGAGTAGAAGTCGAGACAAACGGCACGATAGAGCCTCAGAAGGAGTTGATAGAGCTCACAGATCAGTTCAACGTATCCCCAAAGCTATCCAATTCAGGGATGCCACTAAACATAAGATATAGAATAGCCCCTCTAAGGATCCTAGCACTCAGTGGGAAGGCGATATTCAAATTCGTAGTTGTGGATGAGAGAGACGTAAAGGAGGTTCTCTGGTACATAGAAAGCGTTCCACTACCGAGGGACAAGGTGTATTTGATGCCAGAGTCCAAATCCAGGGAGGAATACCTCTCAAGGGTGGGGATTGTGGAGAAGATATGCAGAGAACACGGTTTCAAGCTATCACCAAGGCTACACCTGGTACACGGGTGGAAATAGCGTGTAGAGCCAAGATAATGAGCTAGAGTAACTGCATAGTAGATCAAGGGAATCTAGAATTCTCAAGCATAGAACATTTTGAAAAGATGTTCTGCAGGGATAGGTGGAGTGAAGTATGACATAGTCATTAGAAACGGGATCATAGTTGACGGAACCAGGTCTCCTCTTTTCAAAGCGAATATTAGGTATTATTGGCGATACTATCACAGCTATAAAGGATCTCTCAGATATCCATAACCACAGCGATCTATCGATATTAGAGACCTCAACCGCTAATAACTATATATTACATTTTCAATTCTATAGAAGACTATAGAAGATCTTATTGCTGGGGTCTCGGGCGTTACCTCTCCATGTGGGGATATCCTCTAGCTTCATCGGGTTGGAGGTAATCTGTGGGGATCCTCCCCCACCGGGTCATTAAGGGGCATATAGCCCCTGGAAATAGATCCCCAAGCCCTCAAACCCTTAAACCTCATCAAAAAACTCCTGAGCTTAAAAACCATAACCCCGCCTTAGAAAGGCGAGGCTTGCCGAAAACCTTGATATCACGATATCCCCCAGGCTGTCTGTGCCTCCGCATTGCTATGAGATAAGGATAAAACTTATTAATTAAACTTCCTATAGGTTTTTGGGATATTTTATATGCCGTTCACATCATATCACATAGCATTTGGTCTATTTGTTGGTCTACCTAGTAGGAGATGGATCCATCTGCCTACTTTTCTGATAACAACAGCTGTTATTGTCGATATAGAACCTATCATGGTCATGCTCGGCGTTATAGGGGGCAGGGTGCATGGCTCTCTTCACACGATCCTGCTAGGCGTGTTTATGGGCTCTACTGCTGGATTAGCTATGTATTTCCTCGAGAGATATTTTGGTTTTCTAAAAACCCTCTATAGATCTCTTTATCTATCCCAAGGATCTGAGAAGCCTCTCAGCTACATCCTCGCAGGAGTCTTGGGATGGCTATTACATATAGTTCTTGATGCTCTCATCTATAGCGATACTAGGCCTCTAGAGCCTTTTATATCTAGCTATAATCCACTCTATCTATCACATGCTATATCCCTCCCCGTGATATCCCTTGCATATAATGTGATCTTGGTTGCGGGTCTCTCCCTCTATATATATTATTTCTTGCGCATATCTCTTGCTGAAAATGGTTTTAAGCCAACACTATTTAAAGCCGGGGTTTTGATTGTGCTGGCATCCCTAACCATAGCTCCTGTGGAAATCAACTTTATGGATGTGGCGCCAGCAACAATAATACTGGGATTATCAGGCATAGCTCTATCAGCATCATCGCTATATCTCCTAAACCTTCTCTCCACAGGTAGACTAATAATCGTTTTATCTATACTTTCTATAATAGCCCTGCTCTCCCTAAACAAATCCCTTTTAAGCTTAGAAATCTTTGTTATACTCTACATAGGGATAGCGGTTATACTTGCTCTGTTAAGAAGATCTCTATCGAGGATTGAAATAACTATATATCGAGCGAGTGTAAAGGTAATAGATCTTGTGATAATAAGCTGGATAGCCACTATAGTACTTGTCGGGATTCCCTTGCTTATAGCAACGCTAGTGCTTCTATTAATAAGATCGAACCTCTTAACACCTAGAGATCTAAAAGAATCTATGGTGGGTAGATAGCCCTATAGAGATCCTAGATTCTGCCTTATAATCTATTTTATTTTATCTCCCCGGGTATATATCAGGGAGTCGGGTGGATCTTTGGATCGTTGAGGGGATTTATGCATAAGAGGTATAACGCGAGGATCTATAGTTTGTGATCGTCTCTTTCACATTCTATATGGGTTTTCAATTGTGTATCTCTTGATGGTCTCCAGAAAATCATCGATCCTTATGTTCTCTAGTACTATCTCTGAGATCTTCTCCATGTATTTGCTTATATATCCAAGTATAGGTGAAATCCTCTTCCCTCTTAGGGTTTTTAATATCTTGTTATCTTCGCATTCATCTACCAGCTTGAAGATCTCTAGATCTCTTCTTAAGCCTAGGATTTCTAGGAGCTCCCCCCTTTTCCCATGTATTTCCTTTGAGATTTTTGCTACCTCTCTCTGCCACTCCAGATCTCTCCACTCTAATCCAGATCTTTTTATCGCTAGAAGAGGTCTTCCAAACTGATCTCTTGCAAGTCTCCCAAGCCTGTGCTTCTCGATTAAATATACCATGAGGTTAAATATTGCTGCATAGTAATATGCAGCCTCTTTATCACTGGTGTGGAGCGATGCAACATGGTGATCCAAGATCAACCCGCTTGCAGATTCTCCGAAGATCTTTGCAAGATCCCCGGGCTCTATAACGGAAGATACATATGATCTCTGACATCTATATACAACTATATATCTCCCAGAGCCAGAGCAGTTGAATAGCTTCGAGGGGTCTATCGAGCTTCTCTTAGGAACCTTAAGCCTTGACAGGGTTGTATTGAGAAGAGTTCCAGCCGATCCATATACACGCCTAAGGAGATCAGGGGTTTTCACACCAGCGAATAGCATTTTAAAGAGCCTAACAACTAGAAAGGGGTATATAGAGGGTCTCGTTAGAATAGCTGAGACGCCCTCGATTATGTTATCATCAACGCTAAACGCAAGATCATCCATGTCGAGGGGCGAGATATAGGTTGAACCTCTATATGTTCTCAAGCAAAATAATAGAGAGATATATCTACCACCCCTAGAAAGCTCAGGCGACACAACATCTCCCTCTAAGTAGATCTTATCCACACCGCTCAAACCATCGAGAAGCCCACCCATATATTCGATCAAAGGCTCCAAAGTATCCTCATAGCTGTAGCCTTCAAACACAACTCCATAGTCTCCGCCCAATAGCTCTCCACAACTATTTAGAGAGCCTCTAACAACAACCTTTCCAACGGATACTCTACAATCATCGCTATCTCTATCCAATTACAGGCACCCTTCTAGAGAATCTATGGATGGATATATTACCTTAGTAGCTCCAGCCAATCAATCCATAGCTCCTCATAGATAGCTATTAACACCTAGACCAGCGGTTTATAACATTTTTATGTTAAGAAATAGCGCTATATATGGCTAATACTTATAAGCTTTTTAGCATGAATCTGAAGTGGTAGAAGTTTGATTCAGGATCCCGGCTGGTTAATGACTGGCATGTAGTAGCGAGATCCTCAGATCTCCCTGTCGGCAAGGTTTTGTTTCAATGCTATCACCGGCGGAGAAGCAGGTGCTCGAGGTATCTATAGCGATAAATGTTGGGAGGCTAGCAGTTCTTATGGACGAGCCCACTGCGTTGATAAGCACATCATCATCCCAGATTCTTTTGAAACTCCTCGGAGAGCATATAAATACGGGTAAGACCTTTGTAATCACGAACCACAAGATCAGAGAGGTTGCTGGGATCGGAGATAGATATACTATTTTGAGGAGAGGGGCTAGGGTGGCGATGATCACGAGAAGAGATCTTGATGACAGGGATATTATAGATGTTCTGACAAAGCATATGTCTCCCCAAGGTCTAGAGACATATTCTCTAGACACATTTGGAACTATAGATTCTGGTGAGGAGATCCTATATGTGGATAATGCATCAATAGCTGATGACAGGGGCATAGATATCCTGAGAAACGCTAGCTTCAGGCTGAGACGCGGAGAGATCCCAGCAATAGTATCTATAGATGGTAGAGGGGTTAAGGAGATATGCGAGATCATCTACGGGCTTAGAAGGCCGAAGAGTGGGAAGATATATGTTAAACCCGGTGCCAGGATCAGATATATACCAAGTGATGTTTCCAGAGTCTCTATGCTAGATATGCCGGTTGCTATAAACATCTCTCTGAGATCGATTGTTGGTGGGAGAATAGCACTTCTAGATCTAGACGAGATCGAGGCGAAGGCACGCAGGATTATAGAGGCTTCGAAAGCCAATGTACCATCTATTTGGAAGCCTCTGAAAAGCCTCTCAGGAGGGAACGCTAGAATGGTTATTGCGCGGAGGGAGGCTATGGATAATCCAGATCTTCTGGTCGTTGAAGAGTCAACAGCGAATCTAGATATAGCATCCTCACAATCTATTACAATGCTGATCCGCAGCATAGCATCTAGAGGTGCAGGGGTTCTAGTTGTTACAAGCGAGCTGGAGGATCCCTCGAGGATAGGGTATAAATGGCTGATCTTAGAAGATGGGTTTCTATTGGATCCCAGCTCTTCTAAAAGGGTAAGGATTCTCCCAGGGACTCTGTGATCTCCATGCTAGCTAGATCCTTTAGCATTGTAATAGGGGTTTTAATAGTAGTCTCGACACCCCTGCTAGCAATATCAATACTATCCCTAGTCTCAGGCGTTGGGGTTGCTGATACCCTCTACTGGGTATTTTGGGAAGGCTTCTCACCAACCCAGATCCCAGAGGCTATGTTAAGGGCTACACCTATATTGATAACATTCTTTGGGCTTTCACTAGCATATCTTGCCAGGATATGGAATATAGGTTCTGAGGGTCAGATCCTGCTTGGAGCTGTTGCATCTGCATGGATCGGACTACACTTGGGCGGGCTAGGAATCCTCGGGATTATAGTCTCCATCGTATTCGGAGGTCTATGTGGTGGGCTGTAGGTCTTGATCCCAGGTGTTCTCAGGGTATATAGAAGTGCTAATGAGGTATTCAGCACACTGGTTATGAACTATCTAGCCCTCTACCTAGTCAGGTACCTCTTGCAGGGACCTCTAAGAAGCCCCACCTCCCTCTTCCCAGAGACAGTCATCCTCGGCAAAGATCTATGGGTTGAGCCTTTAATCCCGGGCACGAGGGTAAACGCCTTTGTACTTATATCGCCAGTCGTTAAGTCCCAGCAACATATATATTGATTGCCAGGAGCACTCTTGGGATCAAGCTGAGGGTTGTTGGAGATGATGTTGAGAAGGCTAGATACTTCGGTGTGGATACAGGAAGGGTTATAATGATTACCATGTTTCTCAGCGGCTTTCTAGGTGGGGTCGCGGTTTCTTCAGAGGTTCTCGGGATCCACCATAGGGCTCTACCATCTATCTCCCAGGGATATGGCTATCTAGCTATTCCAGTCGCTGTAATAGCGTCCCTCGAGCCCAGGCTGATCCTGCCCCTCTCGATCTATCTAGGCGGAATGGTTAACGGGATCGGGATGGCTCAGATGAATCTCTCAATCCCTTCGGGAGTTTCATATGTTATCCAAGGTGTTCTCCCCATAGCATCTCTACCAATGACTAGGATGGGGAGGCGATGAATATGGATCTATCCTCTGTATCTGGCTTTATAGGAAGCGTGTTAGCGATCTCAACACCATTGCTTCTAGATGCATCGCTAGAGCTTTTGGTGCAGAGAAGCGGTGTGATCAACCTAGGTGTAGAGGGGCTATGTTGATAGGTGCTTTCACAGCATATGCTGTAACGCTACACACATCTAACTCCCTTTCAGGGCTTCTATCCGCTATAGCTCTGGGGTCGCTGGTTTCTATTATATTTACAACTGAAAGCCTCGCCCTTTAGGGCGGGGATGGAGATTTATAAACCTTCTAGGGCTTTGGTTTTGGAGGGGCTCTATGCCTGCGGGTGTTGAGGGGGTGCTAACCCTTTCAATTGGCATGAGGGTTAGTCCCGAGCCTGCTGGCATAGAGCTCCTCAAGAGATACAATGTTGCTCTCAACTATGCTATAAACAAGATCCTAAGCCTGAACCTAAAGACCATCAGGGAGGTGCATAGGGAGCTCTACAGAGAGCTTAGAGAGTGGTTCGACCTCCCATCCAGGGTTGCTATTGACTGTTATAGGGATGCCCTTGCAAATGCCAATGCGTGGAGGAATAATCCTAGGAGGGGGAGGAGGCCTAGGGTTAGGAAGCTGAGCATGTTGCTACATCCAGGATTAGGCTATAGAATCGAAGATGGCTATGTTGAGATCATAGGGGGGATCAGGCTTAAGATCATCAGCTGGGACAGTAGATATGACCAGTATGAGAATAGAGAGGCAAGGCTAGTCTATAGAGATGGTAAGATGATGCTTTGGATATCCAAGAAGGTGCCTAAGCCAGAGCCTTACAAGCCTAGGGATGCTATAACCGTAGATATTAATGAGAGGAAGATAGTCTATGGAGATGATAAGATAAACAAGGATATAGACACAGCTATTGATGGGGCCTATAGATGGAAGATCCTTGCGGAAAATCTGCAGAAAAAATACTCCTCTCCAAGATACCCAGCTTGGAGGAGGAGGAAAGCTATACTAAATAGAATCAGATCATATCATAGGAA
>Ga0079992_133997_pt1 | contig 10708 bp, 11 predicted proteins | sample FaiFalFF_MnMetaG_3_FD_69197 | JGI IMG/M metagenome (GOLD analysis project Ga0079992, IMG submission 69197) | Freshwater microbial communities from Yellowstone National Park, Wyoming, USA - Fairy Falls B (FF_Mn_B) MetaG (SPADES assembly) (version 2) | ecosystem: Environmental > Aquatic >... | reverse complement strand
CGGTCCGAAGGCTCGCCCACGCGCATCAGGACAGCCCCCGCCTCATAAGCCCGAACCTCCCCGTGAGCCTTCAAGGCCTCGATTGGATCGAGAACCGACGTCTTGGGTGTCATAGCCACCTCGGTCTGTCATGGAGACGATCGATGCAGGATGGAAGGGATGAAGGATGCAGGATACAGGATGCACGATGCAGGATAGGAAGGGTTCGGATCCTGGCTACTGGTACCTGGCACCCGTGCCTAATTCCCACACTTCAAATCTTAACAAAGCACTACTGCTCCGTTAAGATTTGAAATGTGAGAATGGTGCAGAGGTGCCGGGTACCAGGTTCCGGGTTACCAGGTAAGCGGAATCCGAGCCACTTTTATCCTGCATCGTGCATCCTGTATCCTGCATCCATATCTTAACAAGGCACTACCTCATTGCCTTATTGCCTGATTGCCTTCCTGCCCGACTCCCGTATGGCCGTAAAAAACACCCCGCCCCTGCGTCCGTAACGCTTATAATGCAGGATGGGACTTTGTTATCCCCCAGTGGCCCTATCCTGCACCATGCATACCCCATGGGCGGGCTTTTCGAAGCATGAGCCGAACATTCAGCCTGGGTTCCGGCCTTCCATCCAGGGATCCGGTCCCAGGTCCCGGGTTCCATCGGGCACCGGGTACCGGGCACCCGGCACCTGGTACCGGATACCCGGTACCTGACCCGGTCCGACGCCGAGGGCCGAACACCGGGCACCGAAGACCGAGCCCGGCCACCGGAAAACACGCACACCGGGTATGCATCCTGCATCCATCTCTTAGTCCCGACGGCCAAGCAGGAGGTCTACTCGGTCGGATGGGCCGCCGACGGGATGTAGGCGACGGCGGCGATTTCGATGTCGGCCCCTCGCGGGAGGTCGGCAACGGCGACGGTCGCCCGGGCCGGCGGCTGGGCCCCCACGTAACGAGCGTACACCTGATTGACCCGGGGGAATAGGCTCATGTCCTTGAGGTAAATCGTCACCTGGACGAGGTCTTCCAGGCTTCCGCCTGCCGCCTCGACGACGGCCCGCAGGTTTTCCATGACCCGTTCGGTCTGCTCTTCGATGGAACCGCCGACCCATTGTTGGGTCGTTGGGTCGATGGCGATCTGGCCCGAGAGGAAGAGCCAGGGTCCGACCCGAATGGCCTGGCTGTAAGGTCCGACGGGGGCTGGGGCTTTGTCCGTGTAGACGACCTTCTTGTGGGTCATCCAAACCTCCGGATTTTCGAAATCTCGGACTTCACGGATAATGTGGATCCGATTCCGGGGTCGGGTACTGGGTTCCGGGTACCTGGCACCCGGGATCCTTATCTATCCTGCCTCATCCTGCATCTTGCATCCTGCATCCTGTATCCATAGGCCTTCATCCCGGTAACGGCATATTTGGTCAAACTGACACAGCCGGCAGGGAGGACCGGGTCGGACCTCAAACTGGCCGGCGGCGAGGCCCCGGACGACGGCCTCGACGAGGGCCTCGACATCCCGGGCCAGGCGAGTCGCCATGTCGGGCGTCAACTGCCAGCGGTCGGCGTGGGCCCGAACCCAGGCCAGGAGGCGTCGGGCCGGACCCGCGGCCGGGAGCCAGACGAGGCGGGCCGTGAGAGTGGGGCCCATGACTTCGGAACCGTGGGCCAGTAGCCACACATAGAACGCCAGTTGGAAGAGGTACTCGTAACCCTGCTCACCGCTGTGTCGGTGCAGGGTGTCCTCGGACCATTGGGCTTCTCGGACCAGATCGTGAAACTTCCGACTCCACTTGTAATCGACGACCTCGACGAGGGCCGGGGCGGTCCCGGAGGCAGAGTCCGAGCGAACCCGGTCCATGCGGCCCTTGACACGGACGGGGTGGGGTACACCCGGCACGTCCCACGTGAGCTCGACGGTGTGTTCGAGCCAGACCTGGGCGTCGGAGGCCAGCCATTCCTTGAGTTCAGACTCGATGAAGGCCAGGAGACAGTCTCGGATATAGGACCGGCGCCATCCCCAAAATCGAGGCAAGCCGACGGGCTGGATCTGCCGCCAGGCTCGTTCGAAGCGCTCGAACTCCTCGTGGAGGAGCCCCATCAAGGCCTTGGGATTCGCCGGACGGCGGCGCAGGACTTCCCGAAAGGCGTGCTGGAGAAACTGGTGGACGAAGGTCCCCTCGGCGGCCGGGGCTGGCTGGAACTGGATATAGGGGAAGGGCGGCTCATCCAACTGAAAGAACTGCTTCCAGAGGGTTCGATTCGGGCAACGCAGGTACTCGATACAGAGGCTCGGGCTGATGCCGCGTTCGGTCAACCAGGCCGTCACGTAGGGGTTGGGCGTCTCGACCCGGCCCGGTGTCCCGTTCGGTCGGGAGGGCGGCGGTTCATACCACGTTTGAAATTCGATGGGGTGGATCATCGTCCAGGCCTGCTGACGGACCCAATCATCCAGGCGACGGCGGGGGTCTCGGAGGACCCGCCGTTCTTCTATGGGGAGGATGGGTCGGAGTAAGCGTTCCAGGTCGTTCAGGAACTGGGACCGCAGGGAGGGTCGGCCGTCTTCCCGGCTACGGGCCCAGGACAATTCCAGGCCCTGCCGGGCAGACTGGACGAGACCGTAAAAGAGGGCACGGTCCTCATAGAACTGCTCCTGAGGAAGCGACAGCCAGGGGTTCACGCTTCGGAGACTCCGCCGCAGGTCTTCCGGCAGGAAGGGGTCCTCTTGAATCTTCTGGGGGAACTGACCCTCCTCAAGACCCAGGGCCAGAACCCATCGGAAGGCGAGGCCCCGGAGGGCCAGGGCGTCCAGGACCCATACGCCGTCGGGTCGAAACGGCGGGAGGGGCCGAGCCGTCCGGGCCAGGGCGTAAGAAAGAGCCCGGTAGAACCGGTCGGCGGGGACCTCGAGGCCTTCATCGGCCAGCGGGACCCGGTCCAAGTGCGCCAGGTCTTGCAAGTACCGTCGGAACCGCTCCCACAGCCGACGGCTCTCCCCGTCGGCCTGGATGCCCTCCAGACGGGTCCAGGTGTCCAAAAAAGCCAGAAACCAGTCGACATACACCCGCCAAGTCGCCCGTGGGGGGACCTGACGGACGACGTCCAAAAAAGTCTGGATCGCCCGTCGAAGCCGCTCACACTGCTCGACGGTCATCCGGACGCCGTGGAGGGTCGGGGGATACAGACCGGCCTCTTCACGTCCCTCGACCCCCGGAGGCGGCTCCCGGAAGGCCTGCCAGAGGGCCTCCCAGTCGGCCAGCCCGCGCGTGACGCCCCACCGTTCGGCCAAGGCTTGCCACAGAGCGACCTCTCGGGGGTCATCGACGCCGAGGCGGTCGAGCCGGAACAAGGGGTGACGGAGGACACCGAAGAGGTGAACCCGGAACCAACCGGACCGGAAGCCGTCGACGAGGTTCTGGAGCCATTGGACGACCGTCTGCGACCGGGCCGGTAGGGTCCGGACGACGTTGTAGGGTACGTGGAACCGTTCCAGGACGTCCAACAAGACGGTGACCTCTTCGTTCCAGGACCGAACGACGACGGCGATCTCTGCCGGAGGCACACCCCGGCGGAGATGGTGTAGGACCCGACCGGCTACGTGCTCCACCTCGCGGAGACGGTCGCTACAGCTCCAGAAGTACACGTGCAAGGGCTCCTTCAAGACGGACGGAGCCGCCGGCTCCAAGAGGCCGGTGTCCGGAGGGCGGAGAAGGAAAGGAGTCGTATTCCCCTCGGCCTCGTCCGTAAACAGACGGGCCGTCCGGAATCGCAGGTGGCTGTCCGGTCGAGGCGGCAGGGGAATGACCGTTCGGGCCCGGCCATAAAAAGTGGCCTCAAAGGCCGGACGGACGTACTCGAAGGCCGGATGGAAGGCCAGCCCGCCCGGCCGGGGGACCAGCGGAACGGCGAAGAAGAGCGTGACTCCTGTATGAGTCGCCAGTGTCTCGATGAGCCGACTGCTGAGGCCGGTAAAAGAGAAAAAGCCGTAAAAGGCGACGCAGTCCGGCAGGCCGAGACGGTCCCGGACCCGGTCGGTGTCCATCTCGGCCAAAACCTGAAGGGCCGTCTGGACTCCGTCGATGGGGTCTTGCCAGCCGACGCGGGCCATGGCCTGTTCATAGAGTTGCCATACATGAACCAGGTCCTGAAGTCGGGTCCGGGCGATGGGGTCGGAGACGAGTTCGGGGTCGTCTTGCCAGGCCATGACCTCCTCGAGGGAGAAGCCGGCCTCTTTGAGTTCCTGAATCGCCTGGAGGATGGGCGCACCGACGGTATAGGCCTCGGCGAGCCGATGAAATAGCCGGAGTGAAGTCCCGGCGCGGGCGGCGACCTGTAGGACCTGCTCGACGAGGAAGGCCCGGACACCTTCACCCGGGTCGGGCCGAAAGCCGGCCAGGCGCTCGGTCAAGAGCCGGTAGAGCTGAGGTAAGCTGAAAATCTGGAGCCCCAAGCGTTCGGGGTCCGTCAATCGGCGGACTACCTGCTGCTTCAGGTAGAGTTGCAGGGAGGCCGAAGGGACGACGACCCAGAGGGGGCGCCATCGGCTGTCCGGGGCGGCTTTCTGCTGTCGAAGCCAACCCAGGAGCCGCTCTTCCAGCTCTGGATAAAAGCCGCCGACGTAGACCGTGTCGAGGGGCATACGGTGAAACCAGGCATCTGGCAGTGGGGCAGTCGCAACGGACAACGGGGCAGTAGGGCCGTAAGGCCATCCGGCAGTGGGAATTCGGAACCCGACCCTCTACGCCCGTGCGGGGCTGTACATCCAACCCCACTCGTAAGAGCCAGGTCCCCGAGGCCCTTAACTTCATCGAATTGCCTTACTGCCTGATCGCCCAACCGCCCGATGCCTACCCGGTGTGCGGGTTTTTTGAAGACAGGTACCCGGTATCGGGTACCGGCTATCTGGCACCTGGGACCTGGGACCCGGCACCGGAGCCGGTCCGACGCCGAGGGCCGAACACCGAGCACCGAAGACCGAGCCCGGCTACCGGAAAACGCGCACATCGGGTATGCCTGCCTTTCTCCACCCCCTACCCTTCTCCGGCCATTTTCCCTATCATTAAGGCATCCTTTTGTCAATCGAGGGTGTCATGCCGGAAACCACTTACCAAACAGACCCCGACCGCATCCGGGCCTTTCTGGCCACCCATCCCGACGTGCAACCCTTGGCGACCAACGAGCGCATCGGCGAATCCTCCTTTTACATTCCCATCGTGTATCGACAGGACGCAGACGACCACGTCGTCTACTTTCAGGACCAACCCTGGGAAGACGAGGCCGTCCAGCGACTCTTGGAGTGGGTCCTGGCCCTACGATTCTTCAGTCCCTACCCGCAAGCTATCGTCCACCTGGAAGGCCCGACGCCCCCGGCCCTCGTCCAGGAAATGGTCAGCCTGCACCCTATCGCCGTCGCCAAGCTGGCGGCCATCATCGGGATCCTGCTGGCCGAGAGCGACCAGCCGGAGGTCCTCGTGGCCGTGGCCCGCAAGTGGATGGAGGAGCTCTTTGATATTCGGTGGCCAGAACAGTGTGGGACCCCGGAGGAGGAAGCCCAGGTCGACCGAAGCGTCATGCTCCTGAACTACCTGGTCGACAAGTACTTCTGGAACGAGGGTCAGTGGAAGTTCCACCCCCTGGAGTACATCCTCCTCTTGAGCGCCACTTTCGGGGACATGGTCCGGCTTCGGTACGGCGGCCAGTGGGTTCCCGGCGATCGGCCCACCGAGCACCGGGTTCGTTGCTTTGGGGCTATGGACGTGTATCCCCTGGAGGCCGTCGTCGAGATGCTTCAGCAGGGCTCGGCGGCTTCCCTATGGGACCGGTACCGTCTGCTTCCCTTAGAATGGGCGGCCGAGCAACAGACGGGCGACGAAACCGAGGAGCCGATGGGGTAGACCCGGGACCCGGGCAAAAGCCGGAGGACCTAAAAGCGAATAGAAGGGTCTGGTCCGGAGCCGCTAAGGGCCGAGGGTCTCGTCTCTCCCCTCCTATCGGACTTTATCGTGGGGGAGGCACTCCGTGTCTTGGTTCCACGCCTTTCCCTGAGGGGCACGTTCGCCTGGGGTAGGGTCATGGGGGAACCGCGGAAGACCCATCGGGGGGACGGCTCTATGGGTTACGGCTCGAGAGACGACCTGACCAGGCGTTCCGTTCCCTTGGGCTGGCTATGGATCGGCATGGGTGTCCTGACAACCGGAGTCGGACTCCTGGTATGGATGTACCGTCCGAGATCCGCCGTAGCCCCCCAACCGGTCCCTTCGATCCCAGGCCCGGCTCCGTCGTCCCCAGCCCCGGCCCCGACCAGTACCGAATACGAGGTCACGCTCTTCTTTCCGGACGCCGACGGTGAACGTCTGGTGCCCGAAAAACGGCGGATCCCCGCCCTGGACGAGCCGGACCTGGCCCAGAAGGTCTTGGCGGCCCTCGTAGCGGGACCCCAGAATCCAGACCTTCAACCGGCCCTGCCGCCGGATACCCAGTGGTACCGGGTCGTCCTGGACGACCGTCACCATTGGGTCATCGTGGATTTCACCGAATCCGTCCGCCAGGCCCATCCGGGCGGGTCTACGGCCGAGATCATGAGTGTTTATGCCGTCGTCCATAGCCTCCTGGCCAATCTCAAGTCCTATCAACGGGTCTGGATCCTCATCGAGCACCAACCTCAGACCGTCTTCAAGTTCCACGTCTTTATCGGAGCACCCCTGCCAATGAATCCCTCCTGGATCGCCCAGGACGGGGGCCACCGGGAAGGGACGGAGTGATGAAGTGATGAAGGGACGGAGTGACGAAGTGACGGAGTAAAGGAGTGACGGAGTAACGGAGTGACGAGTCACGGTTGACGGATCATAACCGGAGTTATGCAGTTGAATGGAATCGGATCCAAGTCATCCGGGGAGCCAAGGGCTCGAACCGTAGCCGTAATGCCGTATTGCCGAATGGCCGTACTGCCGTGTTACCGTTACCCCTCGAACACCATCTATGGCTGTACTGCCGTATGGTCTACTGCCCTACGGGAGACGGACTCATGAGCGCTCGAATGGACGGACGCGCACCGACCGAGGTCCGGCCGATTCGGATCCACGCCCCCTTCCTGCGACAGCCCCCGGGCTCTGCCCTCATCGAGTGGGGCGGCACGCGGGTCCTTGTCGCCGTTAGCCTGGAAGACCGGGTCCCGGCCTTTCTTCAGGGAACCGGTCAGGGATGGATCTCGGCCGACTACACCCTCCTGTCCCGTATGGGCGGGAGCCGGGTGACACCGACGTCTGACCGAGGGAGCGCCTCCGGTCGGGCCATCGAGATCCGACGCCTCATCGGACGAAGCCTCCGGGCCGCCGTCGACTTGCTGGCCATCGGGGAGGTGACCGTCTGGGTCGACTGCGACGTCCTGGAGGCGGACGGGGGGACTCGCGTGGCGGCTGTCACCGGTGGTTGGGTCGCCCTGGCCCTGGCCTTCGACCAGTGGGTCCGTCGGGGGAACCTGCCTCGATGGCCGATGACACACGTGGTCGCCGGGATCAGCATGGGTCTCTTACGAAATCAACTCCTCGTGGACCTCAACTACTTTGAGGACAGTCAGGCGGACGTGGACATTAACGTCGTGATGACGGCCACGGGCCACCTCGTCGAACTTCAGGTCCTGGGCGAGCACGGCACGCTGACGCCCTCCGCATTAGCAACGGCCTTGCATACAGCCTGGACCGCCCTGCGGCCGATCTTCCAACTCCAGTATGAGACCCTGGCCCCCCACCTGCGGTCGGACCACCTGACCCAGGTCCGGTCTCGACTCCTTCTGCCCGAGCATCTGCCGTAGAAGTGACGAGTGACGGGTGCTGGGAAAGCCGGGAAAGGGGGATGCGTCATGGTCGATAGCCGTACGGCCGTATGGCCCTACTGAACTTGTTAAGATATGGATGCAGGATGTACACCCGGTGTGTGCGTTTTCCGGTGGCCAGACTCGGTCTTCGGTGCTCGGTGTCCGGCCCTCGGCGTCGATTCGGCTCCGGTGTCGGGTACCAGGCCCAGGTGCCAGGTACCAGGTTCCGGGTACCAGGTAATCAAAATCCTGGCCATTTCTATCCTGCATCATGCATCCTGTATCCTGCATCCATATCTTAACCGAGCACTACTCGTTACCCGTCACTCGTCACCCGTCTGTGACCATGCCATACCCCGTCATCGGACTGGCGACCCGGAATCCCCATAAAGTCCAGGAAATCCAGCGCTTTCTGGAAGCGGCCGGCCTGGCCGTCGAGATCCGGTCCGGCCTGGACCTGGACGTCCCCGAACCGGAAGAGCAGGGGGCGACCTTCCTGGAAAACGCCCGTCACAAGGCTCTGTACTATGCGCCTCTCCTCCACTGCCCGACCCTGGCCGACGACTCGGGCCTCGTCGTGGAGGCCCTGGGCGGCTTCCCGGGCGTCCACAGCGCCCGCTGGGGTCACGGCACGATGACCCAGGCCGAAAAGAACCAATGGATCGTCGAACAGATGCGAGGCCTCCCGCCGGACCAGCGGAAGGCCTGGTTCGTCTGTGCCCTGGTCTTCGCCGAGGCGGACCGTATCCTCTGGGAGACGGAGGTTCGCGTCGAGGGCCGCATCGCCGAGGCTCCCCGGGGAGAGGGCGGATTCGGCTACGACCCCATCTTTTTTTACCCGCCCCTGGGGAAAACCTTTGCCGAGTTGACCGTCGAGGAGAAAAATGCCGTCAGTCACCGGGGCCGGGCCCTACAGGCCTGGCTGGCGTTTTTAAGGAGGCCGTGACGAGTATGGGTCCCGAATACCGGACACCTGAGATCCGAATCCGTCGGGCCTATTTGGAGAAGGTCGGAGTCGACTTGATCGGTCTGCGGGTGGCCGTCCAGGGTCTCAGCAACGTGGGAAGTTTTGCGGCCCTGGGTTTCTACGAAGCGGGTGCCCGGGCCGTCGCCGTCAATGACGTCAGCGGCGGCCTCTACCGCCTGGACGGCTTGCCCATCCCCCGTCTCATCGAGTGGGTCCAGCGACATCGTCTCCTCAAGGGGTGTCCCGAGGGGGAGGCCATCTCCAATGAACAGCTCCTGACCTTGGACTGCGACGTCCTGATCCCGGCCGCTTTGGGGAATGTCCTGGCCAAGGACAACGCCGGCGACGTCCGGGCCCGGTCATCCTGGAGGGGGCCAATGCCCCGACGACGGCCGAAGCCGGCGCCATTTTTCAGCGGCGGGGCGTGACCGTGTCGTACTTCGAGTGGGCCCAGAACCTTCAACAGTTCCGATGGCCGGCGACCCGGGTCTACGCGGAGCTGGAATCCGTCCTGCGGCAGGGCTTCCAAGACGTTTGGACGATGGCCGAACGGCTGAAGTGTGGCCTTCGGACGGCCGCCTATGCCTTGGCCGTCGGCCGGGTCGCTCGGACGACGGCCCTTCGGGGACTCCCGTGAATAGAAGTGACGGGGTGACGAAGTGACGGAGTGACGATGAGGAGCTCGGAGGTCAGGGGTGTGGGTTCTACTGCTCTGTTAAGATTTGAAATGGGGGAATGGGACACGGGCGCCAGGTACCAGGTGGCCAGGGTCCGAACCCTTCCTATCCTGCATCGTGCATCCTGTATCCTGCGTCCATATCTTTCTTAGCAATGAGTTCTTACCCATTACCCGTCACCCGTCACTCGTTCCTTCATCCCTTCCATCCTGCATGATCGTCTCTATCGACAGACCGAGGTGGCTATGGCACCCAAGACGTCGGTCTTCGATCCAATCGAAGCCTTGAAGGCTCACGGGGAGGTTCGGGCTTATGAGGCGGGGGCTGTCCTGATGCGCGTGGGCGAGCCTTCGGACCGGGTTTTCCTCCTGATTGAGGGTCAGGTCGAGGTCTGGCTGGAAGGCGACAGCGCGCCCATCACCGTCCGGGAAGCCCCGGCCGTCTTGGGTGAGGTCGGATGGGTCCTTCAGGCACCTCGTTCGGCGACGGTCCAGGCCCAGACGCCGGTTCAGGCCCTTAGCCTGGACGGTGCCTGGCTGAGGCAGGCCTACCTGCAGGGTGACCCCGCGGTCTTGCGCTTCGTGTGGTGCCTTTAATGGAAAACATGGCCGAGCGGCTTCACGAGATGAATCAAAAGGTCCGCACGCTTCACGCCCACCCGACGGGCCGGGGCGGATGGACCGCTTCTACCGCTATAGTACGGCCCTTCTCGCGGAGACCGGGTTCATTTGGACCGACGGATGTTTTTCAATATGCTATTGCTCTGTTAGCCGTCCGAAGGACCCAGGTTGTTCCCTATAGGCTCAAGGTGCTCCGACAGGCTTCTCCCGCGGACCCAAGTTCGGACATGAGTTCGGACAAGGGGACAAACAAGGACAAGCAAGGAAGCCAAAGTCGTCCGGGCGACTGTCTGCGATGCGGGGAAGGCTTGCCGGGAGGTCGGTCTTTCTTCATCCGAAGCCCCTCGGTCGGTCGTCAATGTCCCAACTTATGTCCGAACCCGAGCCGTGGACCCTTGACGGGGGTAAAGGAGGGGCTTAGTATACAGCACCTCTCCCCGGACCCCGTGAGCTTAAGCCCGACCCGGCCCGGTACTGGGTACCTGAGTCGGCGATCTTGCAGGAGAGGACATCGATGGGGCGTATGCAGGCGCTTTTATTTGCAGGCTTTACGCTCCTCCTCGTAGCCGTGGCCGTTTGGGCCTTCAGCCGGCCCTGGCTTCCGGACTTGGCCGCCGACCGTTCGGCCATCGACCACCGGATTT
>Ga0079992_137790_pt1 | contig 10717 bp, 9 predicted proteins | sample FaiFalFF_MnMetaG_3_FD_69197 | JGI IMG/M metagenome (GOLD analysis project Ga0079992, IMG submission 69197) | Freshwater microbial communities from Yellowstone National Park, Wyoming, USA - Fairy Falls B (FF_Mn_B) MetaG (SPADES assembly) (version 2) | ecosystem: Environmental > Aquatic > Freshwater... | reverse complement strand
TTGCCATCTCCATCACTCCATCGGGCGAGGCTTGGTGAAAAGGATAACCTGTCAATGGCGGGAGGGAAATGGGGCAAAGGACCTAAGGTGGGTTGGGTAATTGGGCTTAGCAAAATCGGCAGGATGGGGCAATGATGTCACGGGGATTTGTCTTTGCGACGAAGCCACCAAAGGGTCAAAAGGTCGGCGAAGCGGGTGTAGGCGCAAAAGAGGGTGACGGCGAGGATGAGGAGTTTTGTGCCGATGGAAGGTGACAGGGCGTGGGCGAGGGCAAGGCAAATGGCGACACCCGCCCAAAAGATGCCGACGAGGGTGAAATAGCGGCGGGGTGGCAACCGCAAAAATTGTCGCTCCCACCACCAAAAGGGACGCAGCCAAACGAACCGTTCCGCCAACACTCTTTTGGCGAGAGCGTGGGCGACGAAGGTGCTTTGGTCGTCAAGGGCAAGGGACGGCAGATGGCGCGCCATCCGCCGAAGGTGTTCGTCCGCTTTTTCCCGCTCGCCCTTTCGCCAAAAGCCTTCCGCCAACAAGGCGTGGGTGATGGCGTCGTCGGGATGTGTTTGATGGATTTCCATCAGCCGTTGCATCGCCCAAGTCAGGCGATGGGGCAACGCCATCCCGAAGTGGGCGAGGGCTCGTTGCGTCTCCCATCGGTCAGGAAATTCGCGAAGGAGGGTTCGCAAAATTGGTCGTGCTTCTCTGCGTCGTCCCAAAAGGCAAAGCCAATGCACCTTCAACGAGAGGTGGGCGGGGAAGGTGGAAGCGAGGCGGAGGGCTTTGTCAAACGCTTGCACCGATTGGGGAATTCGCCCCGCCCGCAGGTGGACGAGGCTGAGGGCGAGGTGGGCGAAAGGGTTTTCGGGGGCGATGGCGAGGAGGCGATGCGCCAATTTTTCTGCCTGCCGCACATCCCGCACGCTGGTGACGGCGACAAACAAGCCCCGCACTAATGCGTCATCCCAAGCCGTGCGAGGGAAGCGGCGCAGCCATTGCGCTTCCCGTTCGTAACCTGCCTGTCGCATCTCTTCGGCGAGGCGTTCCCATTCACCTGTCAATTCGCTCACCATCGTTTCCGTCATCGCTTTCCCTTCACCTTGCGCTGCGGTTCAGTGCAGCCAAAACTATTTTTGCGCCGTCCCCACCTTTGCCGTGCGTCATCGCAAGTTTTTGCGACGGAGTGATGGGCGATGCCGATGACAGGCAGCCACCAACTCGTCGGTTGGATGGGCGTGACCTTGAGCGTGCCTGAAAATTGGGACCTCGTGCAGGTGAAAGGCAACCGCTTTGACGGTTACTTGCGCTTTGAGGAAGAGGGCTTGTTGAGGTGCGAAGTCCAATGGACGCTCGTCTCCGCTGGGCGTGTCGTGCTGGACGAACAAGTGGAGCGTTACCTGCAAAGTTTGGAGCAATTGCTGCGCAAGCAGGGAAAGACGGTGACGGTGCGGCGCAATTTGCACTTGGTCAGTCGCCGTCAGGTCAAACGCAATGTCCGTGACTTTCAATGGCAGGCAGGGCAAGTCGGCTACGGGATGATGTGGTTTTGCGAGGAGTGCCGAAAAGCCCTCGTCGCCCAAGTCGTTGGCTACGAGCACGAACCTGTCCGCCAATGGGCGCAGCAAGTTTTCCTCTCGCTTTCCGATCACGCCGACGGCGACTGGGAAACTTGGGCGCTTTACGGCTTGCGGTTTGAAGTCCCCGTCGGTTGGCAACTGGGGGCGACGGAACTGACGCCGGGGAAAATTCGGCTCACTTTCCGTTTGGACGACGATGCCCTCACCGTCGCCCGTTTCGGACCCGCTTCGGTGCTGCTCAAGGGCAAGGCGCTGGAAGAGTTCGCCGTCCAAGCCTTGGGCGACGAAATTGTCAAGCAGTTCGTTATCCACTACCGCATGGAGCGGTTCAAGGGTCACGAAGGGATGGAGTTGGTCGGCAAGGACAAGCGGGGCACCAGCCCGTTGCAAGTGTTTTTGCGGCGGCTTAAAACGGCAGCGCCCTTTCCCCGATTTTTCGGTCGGCTCTGGCAGTGCGAAGAGACCAACCGCCTTTACCTCGCCACTGGTTCGCTCTCGCCCGAACACGAACAACTTTGGGAGCGCTTCGCCAATTCCGTGCGGTGTCACGAAAGTGACGAAAAGTGACACGCCCTTTTCAATGCCCGCACCTTTGGAGGCGGACGGAAGGATGCCAACGATGCTTTCTTCGCTCTTTCCCACCTTGCGCCGTCGCCGATGGTGGGTGTTGTTGGGTGTCGGGATTTTGTTGGTCGTCAGTGCGTTGCTGGCGATGGCGGTCGGAGCAGCACCTTTGACGACGGAACAAGTTTGGCAGTTTCGCGTCCCCCGCATCTTGCTCGCTGTGCTCGTCGGGATGTCGTTAGCCAGTTCGGGCAGTTGCCTGCAAGGGCTTTTTCGCAACCCCCTCGCTGATCCCTTCCTTCTGGGCATCGCCGCAGGCGGGGCGTTGGGCGCAACGGTCGGGTTGCTGATGGGTGTCCCTTCGCCGTTCATTCCCTTGCTCGCTTTCTTTGCGGCAATGGCGACGGCGTGGTTGGTGGCTCGGTTGGGGCGGGTGGATGGCATCGTGCGGATGGACACACTCTTGCTGGCGGGCGTCGCCGTCAATGCGTTGCTTTCCGCCCTGCTGACGCTGCTGCTCTACCTGAACGCCCATCGGTTGATGGTTGGTGCCGTTTACTTTTGGCTGATGGGCGGGTTTCCGATGGCGACTTGGCGGGAAGTGGGCATGGTGTTCCCTTATGCGCTCATCGGTGTCCTCATCCCGCTCTATCACGCCCGTGCGTTGAATGCCTTGCTGATGGGAGAGGAGTGGGCACACTATGCGGGCGTGGAAGTGGAGAGGGTAAAGGGTTGGCTGATTGCAGCGGCGGCACTCAGTTGTGCCGCTGCCGTTTCGGCGGCAGGCATCATCGGGTTCGTCGGGTTGATTGCCCCTCACCTTGCCCGCTTGCTTTTGGGACCGCATCATCGCACCCTCATTCCCGCTGCCTCACTGTTTGGCGCTTTGTTGCTGCTTTGGTGCGACACCTTAGCGCGCCTTCTCATTCGTCCAGCGGAGTTGCCCGTCGGCATCTTCACGGCGCTTCTCGGCGTCCCTTTTTTCCTCTTGCTCTTGCGCCAAGCGCGGCGGGTGTTCGGGTGACGGAAACTGCTAAGTCATTTCCTGCGCTATGCTTTTGGGGTGTTGCGGGATGACGGTCTTGCAGATTGCGACGGGGCGCTGGGGAGCAGGTTCGGAAATTTACGCCCTCTGGCTCAGCCGAGCGTTGGCTCGGCGGGGTCATCGGGTCTTTTTTGCCTTCAACCCGTCGGGACGGCTCGCTCCCCTTTGTCCGCCCGAAATCGTTCCCGTCAAAGTGGCTTTGTGGGGCACATGGGATGTGGTGTCGGCGGTGAAATTGGCGGCGATAGTGCGTCGCCATCGCATCCCCCTCTTGCACGCCCATCGGGCACGAGGGAGCGTTTACGCCCTAATCGCTTCCATGTTGGCGAGAGTTCCTTGGCTGGTGACGGCTCATGCTCCACAGCCTGCTTCGCGTTATCGGTGGGCAGCACTAATCCTGACTGTCTCCGAACATTCCCGCCAAAACTTGATCGCTCAGGGCGTCCCTGCCGACAGGTTGAAGGTCATCTACGCAGGCATTGACCCCGACGACTACGCCCCTACTCAAAAGCGGCGTGCTTTGGCTCGTCAGTTGCTCTCTGCAGGGGAAGACGAATGGCTGGTCGGTTTCACGGGGCGCATCGTGGCAGACAAAGGCATCCCAACCCTCATCGCTTTGGCACGCCGCTGGAAGCGGCGCTCAGAAAAGGTGCGGTTCGTCCTCGCTGGCGATGGACCGTTGCGCCCTCAAGTGGAAGCGATCGCCCGAGACGAAAATTTGCCCCTGCAATGCCTCAGTTTTCGGGCGGATGTGCCGTTGTTGCTGGCGGGGTTGGACGCTTATGTGCACCCGTCCCGTTACGAATCCTTTTGCCTTTCGGTGCTGGAGGCGATGGCAGCGGGATTGCCCGTCGTCGCCAGCAAAGTGGGCGGATTACCTGAACTCGTCACACCAACGACCGGCATCCTCGTGAATGACTTGGATGACTTGGATGCTTGGGATGGTGCCCTGCAAACCCTTCGGTTAAATCGGGACCAAGCACGCACCCTCGGCGAAGCCGCTCGCCAGCGCGTCGCCGAGCAATTTCCATGGCACCGTTTCGCCGATGAGCATGCTGCCGTTTATGAGGGTGGTGGCGGCATGGCAATGAGTGTGCTGATGTATCACCAAGTCAGTCCTTTTGCGCCGCCGCCAAAACTTTCCAGCAACTTCTGTCATGTCGTCCAATTTGCCCGCCAGATGCGTTGGCTAAGTCGGTTGCCGTTTCGGGTCGTGCCCTTGCGGGATTTCGTCAGCAGGAATGGAAGCAATCTCACCGTCGTTCTCACCTTTGACGATGGCTACCGCAATTTTTACGAGCACGCTTTGCCCCTTTTGATGGCGCACGGGTTGACGGCGACGGTTTTCGTTTGCCCCGACCTTTTGGGCAAGCGGGCGGAATGGCTCACAGCACACGGGTTGCCTGCTGCCCCGTTGATGGATGCCCGACAAATCCGAGAGGTGCATTCGCTGGGGATAGAAATTGGTGCCCACTCTTGCTCCCATGTGCCGCTGCACGAGTTGCCTTACCAGCAGTTGCGTTATGAGGTTGCCGACTGTAAGGCAAAACTGGAAGATTTGCTTTCAGCGCCTGTCGTCAGTTTTTGCTACCCTTTCGGCAAGTTCAGCAAGCAGGTCATGGAAATGGTGGCAGAAGCGGGGTATCGTTGGGCAGTTACGACCCGCAAGCGCAAAATCCGCCGCTTCGTCCATCCCTTCGCCATCCCCCGCTTGACTGTTGGCTATCGCCATCCGCTGGTGGCTTTTTTTGTCAAGTTGCCTTGGCTGTGATGGCGTCGCCAGGAGGGAACGCGATGAGTTCATGGCGACGGACGGTCGTGCATTTGGAATTGGGGCGTCATTGGACAGGTGGCGCTCAGCAAGTTTTGTTGTTGGCGGAAGGGGTGCAGCGGAAAGCCGTGCCGACATGGTTGGTTTGCCCAAAGGAAGCGCCACTTGCCCGACGGGCGCAGCGCTGCGGGTTGCCCGTTTTCAGCCTTCCATGGCGGGATGAGATGAACCCACTTTCATGGCTGCGATTAGGGCAGTGGCTGCGCCACTTGAACCCTCCACCTTTGCTGCACCTCCATAGTCGTCGGGGTTTGGTGGGGGCATGTGTCCTTGCCCGCGCCTTGCGTATTCCGTTGGTCGTCCACTGGCGGACGATAACGCCTATGCCCCCCTTGGTGCTGCAGGTCGCTGACGCCATCATCGCCATCTCCGATGCCGCCGCTCAAAGGGTGAGGGCACAAGACGGCGCCCGATGGCAAGTAGTGGTCATTCGCGATGCCGTTGATGCTTCGCTTTGGACGCCTTTTCCTGATGCCCAAAACTTCGCTCGGCAGCGATGGCATTTGCGGGACACCGATTTCGTCGCTGCGGCGGTTGGGCGGCTCATCCCTGACAAAGGCTACGATTGCGCCATAGATGCGTTGGCAAAGTTGCCGCCCGAAGAACGCCCCATTTTGCTGCTGGCGGGCGAAGGACCGCAGGAACGGGAACTGCGACGGCGGGCAGCGGAGTTGGGCGTGGGAGAATGGGTGCGATGGCTGGGGTTTCAGGACGAAGTGCGATGGGTGCTTTGGGCGTCGGATGTCTTCATCCATCCCAGCCGAAAGGAGGGGCTTTCGTGTGCCATCTTGGAAGCGATGGCAGCGGGATTGCCCGTCATCGCTGCCAGCGTCGGCGGTGTGCCCGAAGTGGTGCGGCACGGCATGACGGGTTGGCTTGTCCCACCCGATGACCCCGCTGCCCTTGCTGAGGCGTTGCGCCTTTTACGGGGCGATGAACCTTTACGCCATCGCCTCAGCGAAAACGCCCAACGGTTCGTCCGCCAGCACCACAACCCCGACCAGTTGGTCACAGCCACCCTGAGCGTTTACGAGCGGTTGGCGTCCAACCTCACTGTGCCCTAAGCCGTTGGGCGACCTCTTTGGCGAAGTAGGTGATAATCAGGTCGGCACCCGCCCGCTTGATGGCGGTCAGGATTTCCCAGACGATGCGGTCTTCGTCCAGCCAACCCATTTGTGCCGCCGCCTTCACCATCGCATATTCGCCGCTGACATTGTAGGCAGCGATGGGCACTTCAAAACGCTCGCGGGCAGCGGCGATGATGTCCAAGTAAGCGAGGGCAGGCTTGACCATCACCATGTCGGCGCCCTCTTCCAAGTCCAGCGCGATTTCCCGCAGGGCTTCCCGCTTGTTGGCGAAGTCCATCTGGTAACTGCGTCGGTCGCCGAACTTGGGGGCGCTTTCAGCCGCCTCGCGGAAGGGACCGTAAAACGCTGACGCCATCTTGGCGGCGTAACTGAGGATGAGCACATGGGCGAAGCCGTTTTCGTCCAATGCCTCGCGGATGACCTTGATGCGCCCGTCCATCATGTCGGACGGCGCCACGATGTCGGCGCCTGCTGCCGCTTGGGAAACCGCCGTCTTCGCCAGCAACTCTAAAGTCGCATCGTTGTCCACCTCAAACCCGCCCGGCGTCTCTCGCACGATGCCGCAGTGCCCATGCGAAGTGTATTCGCAAAGGCAAACATCGGTGATGACAACAAGGTCTGGCACGGCGCGCTTAAGGGCTCGGACGGCGCGTTGAATGATGCCGTTTTCGTCGTAGGCTTCGCTGCCCCATTCGTCCTTGCGTTCGGGGATGCCAAAGAGCAAGACGGCGGGGATGCCCAACTTGGCGACCTCTTCGGCGTCCCGCACCAACTCGTCCACACTGACGCGAAAGACGCCGGGCATGGACGCCACTTCCTGCCGCTGCTTTTCGCCGGGCACGACGAACATCGGGTAGATGAAGTCGTGGACGCTCAAAGTCGTCTCGCGCACCATTCGGCGCAGGGTTTCCGTTCGGCGCAATCGGCGCATCCGAACGATGGGGAAGGTCACCATGTTCGCTCACCTGCCTTGCTTTTTCGGACTAACTTCGCCACCGACGACTTTCTACTTCAAGTTTGCGTCGGGAGTTCCCAGCCGACAAATTCGGCGACGGCTTCCTCAAAGGTGCGGCGATACAAGCCGACCCATGCCTTGACCGCCTGCGTCCATTGGCGGCGGGCAACGAGTTCCTCGGCGCGCGAAAGCAACCGCCTTCGCAGCGGCGCTTCATCGCGCAACCGCTCCATCGCTCGCTTCAGTGCCGTCGGCGTCTCTTCGTCCAGCCAAATCGCCGCCTCGTTCAAAACTTCCTTCAACGGCGGGTGCGGGATGGCGACGACGAAGCGTTTCATCGCCAACGCATGGAGCCCTTGACTCCCGCGAGCGTCGCTTTGGGTGACAATCACGATGCTGGTGTTTGACAAGGCTTCTTTCGCTTCGGTCGGTGACGCATCCGATGGCAACATTTGCCAGTCAGCACCCAGTTGCTTGAGCGCTTCCCGAACCCACTCAGGCGCTTCGCCCCAAACGAGCACTTTCATCGGCTCAAAAGTCGCAGGCGCTTCGGCGACGAACAGCGGGTCAACGCCGATGGGCATCACCCGCACTTTTTCCGAAGGCACACCGTAACGCTCCCGCATTTGTTGCGCCAGCCAACGGGAAGCGACGGCGATGCGGCGGGCTTGACAAAAGGAGGCGTCCAGCCAACGGCTCGGCGCAGGTTCGTCCCACACGGTCACGATGACAGGCGGCGCTTCGTCCAACGACGCATTGGTGGCGGCGAAGGGCGAGATGGGTGTCAGGGCGTGAACAAGGTCTAACCCATCGCGGTCGGCGACGAAGCGGAACGCCGATTGATGCACCAACCGCCGAAGGAAAGCGGGGCGATGGGGCACTTTCGTCGCCACGACTTTCCAGTGGGGCAACTCGCAATCTATCGCCATGTTCGCCGTCCCGCCTTGCGGCGTGTAGAGCAGATACTCGTTGAAGCGGTCAAAGTGGTGCAGGGCGAAGAGAAACTGACCGATGACACGACGCGTCAAGACGGGCAAATCGGGCACGAGTAAGCCATCCATGCCGATACGAATGGGCACCATGTTGGCGCCGACTTGCAATGCCTGAAGGGTCTGGCGCACAGTTTGAGGCATTTGGCTATCGCTCCTTTTCGCTTGGCTGCGGGATTAAAACGATGCCGTGCGGTTCCAGCGCCACAATCAAATCGTCCACGATGGCGCGCAATCGGGCTTCCGCCGTCGCCTTGTCCGCTGCCGTCGTCGCCACCAGCAAGTTGATGCGCACTTCCGTCCCAAAGACACGGGCTTTGGACTTCAAGTAAACTTCGGGATGGCGGTCGGCAACGCTTTTGAGCAGCGGCGCCAAAACCGATTCGTCACGGCAAGTGACCTCAAAAGTTTGCTCGGCATAAGCACCCTTGCCCAAAATTCGCTCCAAGTAAGGCGGCAACGAGTGCTCAAAGATGCCCTTCAGTTCCGCTGGCACGCCGGGCAGGCAAACGATGGCGCTTTCCCCTTCCGTCAGCCAAACGCCCGGCGCTGTGCCGACGGGATTGAACAGCGGCGTCGCCCCTTCGGGCAGCATCGCCATCTTGCGGCGGGATGGGGTGACTTCGGGCGTGTCCACGAACCCTTGCTCGTGCAACTCGCGGTAGCGTTGCGCCACCATCGCCAACGCTTGTTCGTTCAATTCCAACGGGCGACGGAGCGCTTTCGCAATCGCCGACAAAGTTCGGTCATCATCCGTCGGACCCAAACCGCCTGAAGTGATGAGCAATTGAGTGCCCCGTCCCAAAGCGCCTTGCACCTCGGCGGCGATGGCGTCTTCGTCGTCGCGGACCATCACGGCGCGCCGAACGAAAGCGCCCATCGTCGTCAACCGCCGACAAAGCCAATGGGTGTTGGTGTCCAACACATCGCCGATGAGCAACTCGTTGCCGATGGCAAGGATTTCCACGCTGACCATCTCAGCGTCCCTCCATGCGCCGCCAAACGCCGCAACAATTTTGGGGCAGCAAAGGCAGCGAGTGGCGAATCTAACCATTCGCTACTCGCCACTCACGATTCGCCGCCGTTCAGGAAGGAGCGGAACGGAGATGGGCAACGGCTGGACTTATCAAGCGGCAGGTGTGGACACGCAAACGGAATTAGTGGCGCTGAAACGGCTGACGGACATCCTGCGCCCGACGGAAGTTTTTTTGCCGATGGGCAAGGTGCTTTTGGGCATCGGCTATTTCGCTGCCGTCGTGCAAGTCAGCGATGAGTTGGCGCTGGCAGTGGCGACGGATGGCGTCGGGACGAAGTTGCTCATCGCCCAGTTGTTGGATCGCTACGAGACGGTTGGCATTGATTGCGTGGCGATGAACGCCAACGATGTTTTGTGCGTCGGGGCGACGCCCGCCATTTTCGTGGACTACCTCGCCGTTGAGCGGGTCAACCCTGAAGTCGTCGGGCAAATTGCGACGGGATTAGCGGAGGGAGCAAAACAAGCGGGTGTAGCGATTGTCGGCGGTGAGTTCGCCCAAGTGCGGGAAATGGTTCGCGGCGTCGCCGAAGGCAAGGGGTTTGACTTGGTGGGCACTTGCATCGGCTTCGTCCACCCGCAACGCCTCATCGTCGGGGCAGATTTGCGAGTCGGCGATGTCGTCATCGGGTTGGCGAGCAACGGCATCCACAGCAACGGCTTGACTTTGGCGCGTCGGGTGCTCTTTGACCATGCCCACCTTGCGCCAACGACTTTTGTGGACGAACTGGGAACGACCGTCGGCGATGAGTTGCTCAAACCGACCCGCATTTATGTCCGCCCCATCTTGACGCTGTTGCAGCGGATGCCTGTCAAAGCGTTGGTGCACATCACGGGGGGCGGGGTGCGAAATCTTCTGCGGGTTCAAACGCCTTGCACTTTCGTCTTGGACGCTATGCCCGAACCGCCCCCGATTTTTTCGCTGCTGCAGCGGTTGGGCGACATCGCCGACGCGGAGATGTTCACGACCTTCAACATGGGCATTGGCTTTTGCGTCGTCGTCGCTTCCGAGCACGCCGACAAAGCCCTTCAAATCCTGCGGGAAGCGGGTGAGCGGGCGCAAGTCATCGGGCAAGTTGCCACATTAGGCGAGCGACAAGTTCAGTTACCGCAACGCCGCCTCGTCATCGCACCTGAACGGCAGTGAGTGGCGAGTAGCGAATGGTTAGATTCGCCGTTCGCTACTGGCTATTCGCCATTCGCTACTCGCTGCCGTTCTCTGTCGTGGCTGATAGTCACTCCAACAGGCAATTTGTCGGAGCGCCTAAAAGGCGCGACCTTTCAAGTCGTGGCTAATAGCCACTCCAACACTTCGCTACTCGCTATTCGCTGCCGCCGTAAATTGGTCGGCGACTTTAAGGGCGCGCTGGCGCAAACGCGTCTCCAATTTCGCCCAGTCCGCTTCGTTGAAAACACAGCGCACCGCATTGGGTTCGTCCAACGCCACAAACAGGAAGGCAACTTCCACTGACGATGCGCCGAAAACACGGTGGGCGGCAAAAGCGTAGGCAAGCGCCTGCCACACATAGCGCTCTTCAAAGCGCCTTTGCGCTTCCTGCAGCGAGCGGACGGCATCGGTCTTGAAGTCCACGACAAGCCATCGGTCGGGCAACTCCGCCAACAAGTCCCATCGCCCGA
>Ga0079992_129588_pt1 | contig 10746 bp, 13 predicted proteins | sample FaiFalFF_MnMetaG_3_FD_69197 | JGI IMG/M metagenome (GOLD analysis project Ga0079992, IMG submission 69197) | Freshwater microbial communities from Yellowstone National Park, Wyoming, USA - Fairy Falls B (FF_Mn_B) MetaG (SPADES assembly) (version 2) | ecosystem: Environmental > Aquatic >... | reverse complement strand
AATCACCGCGCTACATCAGCCTCGTTAAATTCACTGAGAAACCATTATTCAGCCGCAGGTTGCGGAAGAGGATATATGGCCGCCCGTAAGGTATACGTACTCGACACCACCGCGATACTTGCCACCCAGCTTGAACCCGGTAAGGCAGAGCTTGTAACGGTGCAGGAGGTGGTGGACGAGGTTGTCTATGGGGGACTTGCGCCGGAAAGGCTTTCGATGGCTTTGTCACGTAAGGTTTTGAAGCTGAGGAAGCCCTCGAAGCAGTCTGTTGAAGAGGTCAGCTTGAAGGCCCGTGAAAGAGGTGAGCTTGGCCGCCTCTCCAAAACCGACATTCTTTTACTGGCTGCAGCGGTCGAGGAAAAGAAGGAGGGCTGCGATGTCGTAGTTGTCTCAGACGACTACAGTGTCCAGAACATGGCGCTGTACCTAGGCCTTCAGGTGCTGGGTGTGGCTAGGCAGCCCATCAAGGAGGTTAGAGAATATGTCTTCAGATGCAGTGTTTGCGGCAAAACCCACACAAGGCCGGCTGCACGGTGCCCGGATTGCGGGGGCGAGTTAGAGAGAGTCAGGGCTGGCGACCGGCGGTGAGCAGGTAGCCGGCGATCAAGAGACCCCATGAGAGAACAGGGTATACGATCAGCCTCTCCATCCCTCCATGTCCGAGGCCGAGGTAGTTGTTTGTCGCGAAAAGAGCCAGAGCTGTTAGGGATGTAAGGCCTGAAATCAGTGAGAGCACTCCCATGGCTTGCTTAAAGACGCGGGCCGCGTAGACCGCTGCTACTCCGGCGAAGAAGAATGTGATGAAGGACATCACTGTGTGGAGGACTGGGACGTTTTCCGGAAACACCCCAACACCTGTGGCTCCAAAGCCAGCCAGCCCAACCAAAACACTCAGCACCCTGCTTCTAAAGGCGGGAAGCGCAAGATATGCGGCAGCCATCACAGCCAGCCCAAGCACGACTATCGAGGTGTTGAAAACACCTGCAGCGGGCCCCACACCCAAGTCGCTGATGTAGTTGTTGGAGACGCTGTAGCCCGGGTAAATCGACTCAGCCACCCGGAAAAACATGAAGAACTGGAAGATTGCCAGAAACAGCAGCAAACCAGCCACAACAGTCCTGTTCACAGCATTTTGAGAACATCCATGATATTATAACTTTTCACAGTAATGCGGCTACAAGCGGGGGCAGGGCAAATACCATTAAGGTCTCAGCCCACGCCAGTGTAAGGGCTTTACGGCGTGCAGCCCCATCCCCCCTTACCGCCCTCGGCCCGTAGATGAATGAGTGTATGAAGTCTAGGGTGAAGGAGGCAGCGACGGCCAGCAACGTTATGATGGGTACTAGCGTTAGACCTGTTTTGAACAAAGCGAGATAGGATGTTGCGGCTAGGAGAACGGGCAACGCTGTCCACGAAAAAGGGTTGTATCTCCTCATCATCCCAGCCATGACCCTAAGCCGCAGCCCACTGTCAAGCCTTGAAGCCTCAGGTATTGCGGCGAAGGTTAGGTGGAAAATTCCTCCTGCCCAGACTACGAGGGCGTAGACGGCGGCTGCTCTGGCGAGAAACTCTACCATCGTTGGCGTCATTTACCGTAGCGGCGGAGAAGTAGAACGGTAAGCTGGGCCCCTACTGTGCTGAGGACCATATTGGCGGCTATAGCACCAACCCATATCACGGCCAACAGCTCCGGTCTGACGTTAAACAGCCCGACATAGGTCAGCACCGCCATAGCTATGACCCCTTCAACAAGTCCGCTCAGCAGCGTCCCCACAGTTATCCTACCAAACCTCCTCACCGACTGCTGGTATGCACGACCCATGCATAGATCATACGTAACCCCCGCCCCAACAGTTGAAAAGAGGAGGTAAGGCGCGGGCGCTGGGACAACGGCCAGAAAGACCAGGCCAGATATAACGGACATAATGCTCACACTCCACCGCGCTCTTGAAAAGGCCGCGCAGGCGCTCATCGAAAGGCCTCTGAAGAAATGTGCCGGATAGCCGCGCAACACAGGTAAAACAATACCTGTGACAGCAGCCGTCAACGTGTAGAATGCTGCGAAAAGCGCAATAGCTGCCAAGTTCTTTGTTGAGAGCGCTCTTTGCTGCGGATGCATGTTGTGGAATACATCATCATATATTTAAGCTTATTGGTGAATCTGCAAAAGATTTGCCAAACCAACAATATATTTCGCTGGAAACACCGGAAAACAGGTGAAGCACCATATCGGAGGACGTTATCGCAGTCGTTGATTTTGGGGGCCAGTACGCCCACCTGATAAGCAGGCGGGTCAGGGAGCTGGGCGTAAAGACCGTCGTGGCACCTTACACAGAGGTAGAGGCCGTGGCTGGTATGCGGGAGGTTAAGGGGTTTATACTGTCGGGGGGCCCTGCAAGTGTTTACGAGGATGGGGCGCCGGCAGTCGACTTCGGGAAGCTCGGTGGAAGACCGGTGCTGGGCATCTGCTACGGCCACCAGCTTCTGGCATGGGCTTTCGGCGGCGCCGTCAGTAAAGCGGCAAGAAGAGAGTACGGCAGGACGGTGATACGTCTCGACAACACCTGCGAACTCTTCAAAGGGCTTCCCAAAAGCCTCACGGTTTGGATGAGCCACTCAGACAATGTCGAGAAACCTCCCGAGGGGTTTAAGACGGCGGCTTCAACAGAGTCGTCACCTCATGCAGCCATCTACGACAGCGGCCGCAGGGTTTACGGCATACAGTTCCACCCAGAGGTTCACCACACAGAGAAAGGTGTCGAGATTCTCCGCAACTTTGTCATAGGCATCTGTGGATGCAGGCCTTCCTGGAGCATGGAGAGCTATCTGGAGAAGGCCGTCAGGGAAGTGGCGGAGGCGGTTGGGGACGGGAAGGTGTTGTGCGCAGTCAGCGGAGGGGTTGACTCGACTGTTACCGCGGCGATAGTTTCACGCGCAGTCGGAGCCCGGCTCAAATGTCTCTTCGTAAACCATGGACTGCTTAGAAAGAACGAGGCAGAGGAGGTCTTGGCTGTTTTGAAAAAGGTCGTGGGAGACGAAAGCTTGATTTACGTGGACGCTTCCCAAAGGTTTCTCTCTAAGCTTAAGGGGGTTAAGGACCCCGAGGAGAAGAGGAAGATAATCGGGGCAGAGTTCGCAGCCATCTTCGAGGAGGTCAGCCGACTTCACGGGCCCTTCACCCACCTCGCCCAAGGAACCCTATATCCAGACGTTGTGGAGAGCGGGAGGTCCGTCGGCGGCTCCGCAGTAATAAAGACACACCACAATGTCGGAGGCCTCCCCGAGAACCTTGGGCTGAGGGTTGTTGAGCCGCTGAGGGAGCTGTACAAAGACGAGGTGAGGAGGCTGGCCCGGGTCTTGGGCCTGCCCGAGAAAATAGTGAGGAGACAGCCTTTTCCAGGGCCTGGGCTGGCGGTCAGAATAATAGGGGAGGTTACTGAGGATAAGCTTAGAGTGTGCCGGGAGGCTTCAGCCATCGTTGAGGAGGAGGTATCGGCCGCCGGACTTGGTGATGAGATTTGGCAGTGCTTTGCGGTTGTGGGTGATGACATGGCTACGGGTGTGAAGGGTGATAGGAGGAGCGTTGGCTATATCGTGACTGTCCGCGCCGTCACATCCACCGACGGCATGACCGCCGACTGGGCCCGGCTACCGCACGAATTACTGGACAGGATAGGTAGGAGGATTGCTAACGAGGTTGAGAACGTTACATGGGTTACCTACGCCATAACCAGCAAACCACCTTCAACAATAGAGCCACAGTAGACTACCTACCCTTCCACACAGGTTTCCTCTTCTCCAGAAAAGCTCTCGCACCCTCTTTCTGGTCTTCGCTGGCGAACAGCGAGGCGAAAAGCATCAACTCCGCACGCAGCCCAGCACTCAGTCCAGTCTCGAGCGCAAGGTTCACGGCTTCCTTCGCAGCCGCAACCGCAAGCGGCGGTTTGGAAAGTATTTTGTCCAACAGCGTCTTCAAAGCCTCCTCCAACCGTTCCTTGGGGACGACGACGTTAACTAGGCCCAGCGCCGCAAGGGTTGAGGCCGAGACCCTGTCACCTGTGAAAATCAATTCCTTCGCCTTCTTCTCCCCCACAAGCCTCGTAAGCCTCTGCGTCCCACCACCGCCCGGTATGATGCCTAGGTTTATCTCAGGCTGGCCGAACACAGCGTCCTCGGATGCTACAATGAGGTCGCATGCCTGCGCAAGCTCAAACCCCCCGCCTAGACAGTAGCCCTCCACCACGGCGATCACCGGCTTCTGCATGTTTCTGATGATCGAAGACAAAACCATCGAGGTTCCGACCTCGTTAGCCACTCTAACGGTCTCGGCCGGGTCCCATTGGAGGAAGGCTTTAATGTCGGCGCCTGCGGAGAAGTTGCCGCCAGCTCCCCGTATCACAACCGCCCTAACCGCGCTGTCTCCGGCAGCATCCATCAGAGCGGTTTTGAGCTCACGTCTAAGGTCGAGCTCCAGAGCATTATACTTGGCTGGGTTGTTTAGCGTGATCCAGGCAACCCCGCCCTCCTTCCTGTAAAGGACCTTGGAAAACCCCACTTCCGCCATGCATGTTGATGTATTGTTTGGTTTTTAGCTGTTTTTACACATTAATGTACGGGGGCTGTTCTGATTTTTGTGGGTGTTTTAAGCCTGACTTCTGGGAGAACCATTTTACGCAGCCGCCCGCTTACGTAGTCGACAGCCACCACGACCGTGAGCGTCAATATGATGATTGTTGTCAGGCTGCTGTATCTGAGGGTCTCTATGTAGTTTATCATGAGGAAGCCGACACCCCCTGCGCCCACAAACCCCAAAACAGTTGAAGCCCTTACGTTGTACTCGAACATGAAAAACAGCTGGCTGAAAATAGCGTTTAACGATTCGGGGATGACGGCGTATCTGACGAGGGCTAGGCTTGAGGCCCCCGCGCATCTAAGCGCGTCAATCGTGTCCTGGTCAACTGCCTCAAAGGCCTCATAGTACAGTTTTGAAAGATATCCGAGCGAGTATACAGATACTGCAAGTGTCCCCGCCAGAGGGCCGAGGCCTACGGCTATGACGAATATGACTGCCCAGAATAGTGCGGGGATTGTTCTAACCAGAGCCAAGAGAGCCCTTGTCGGCGCTGTTATGTAGCTGGGGAAGGCTGTGCGGAGGGCCAGGGCTGCGGCCGGGATTGACAGAATGAATCCTATAATTGTCCCGACGAACGCTATCTGGATTGTTTCAAAGAGTGCGTTGAGGATTGCCGGCACGTCCTGCAGGTTTGGTGGAAAAAGCTCCGACGAGAGCTGTAATAGGTTTGTGACCCCCTTGGAGAGGCGCGGCAGGTCTGTGAAGCCCACCTGCTGTGCCGCCAGTATAAACGCCAGCCCTGTTAGCAGGTAGCCGGTTTGCCTAGCAAAATTTCATGCCGGAGAACTCACCTCAGAAACTTAAAACTACCAATTAATAAGGTATTTAGTGGCTGTTGTTATATTAAGGGCGGTTGTCAGTTTTTTCCTTTTTTCTTGGTGATGTCCTTAAAGGTATATGGTGGCTGGGGCATCTATAATTATTCTCCTCAACAGGATAGTAGGATTGGCATTTAGAGCAGTATCACCATCCTTCCACGTATTTAGCTGACCTCTTACATACAGGGTTAGGGGTTGCTCATCCTCATACAGCTTATGTAGCTATCCCCTCCCCCCTGTAAGGGATCTGCTCCAACTGATAAATATATGTGGTGTAGGTTTTTGTGGTGATGATGTTTGATGGTTGGGCTTGCTTCATTCTCTAGGCAGGCTGTGAAGGGGGTCGTCTACGTGGATTTCGGGAGGAACAAAATCTTCGCCCTAACCGACGATAGTGAGGGAGTGCTCATCTTCAACAACTTAGTGGAGCTGGCTGAGAAGTTGAAGCCCGCAGTAATCGTACTTGACAACCTGCCGGGGAAGCAGCAGAATGCTACGGCCGAACTAGCGAAAACAGGCATCATATTCCTACGGCTCAAGAACTTAAAGAAACTCTCCGAGGAGCGAAAGAAAAACGGTATGCAGAAGTCTGATGAAAACGATGTCGCTGCGTTGAAAACACTATTCCGCCGGAATATAGGCGACTTCCAGTCGTTAAATGAAACACATGAAGAGCTTACCGTCAGGGCTCTGACTGAGTTATGGGTTCAGGAGGCCTTTCTGAAGAAGGTTTCCAAGCAGGCTAGGACAACTACAAGGCATCCAGTAGCAACAGAGATACAAAATACACATAGAAGACTCGTTGAAAAGCTTGCGGAGGAGATACATAGGGAGGCCCTAAAACTACCGCTATACAGTACAACCTTTGAAAGGCTTGGACTCAAGGGACCAGTGCTAGCATACCTGCTAAGCCACGATGGATGGGCGTTCAAAACCCTCAATAGTGATAAACTACAGGTGAGATACCGGCTTGTTCCCCTAAGACGCCGCCGTAGCCAACGCAGTAGATTGCTGATAATGCTGGCTAATACAGCGGTGCTAAACAACCACCCAAGATACAGGCCAATATTCGAGAAGTATATGGTGAAATTCCAGGGACAGAGGTACGCCTACTGGAAAGCCGTACTAAGAGTGGCAAGAAGAATACTAAGAGACCTAAGACTCCTAGCAAACGGACAGACAGTATGGGCCCCGACCGGGTGAGGCTGGGCCTGGGGCGGCGGAAAAACCCCAGACCCGGTCCACCTCAGTCTCCTCCCAATTAAATCAGGATGGTCTGAAGCGGTGTCCGGTCTGGGGTTCCGAGTCCGCTGACGATGCCCAGCCAAACCCCCTCTCCCCTCTTTCTACCCTTTTTCACGTTTATTGTTTTAGCTTTTTTAACCGGTTTTACCCCCTCCCCACGTGATGAGGGGTAGGCTTTTGCTTGTTTCTGTTGTTACGACAGCATGCGGTGTTGCCATGGATTTTCTGTCTACGTTGCTTTTTAATCAGTTTGCAGGTTATAGGCCGGCTATCAAGAGGTTCCCGGTGAGCGGTAGCCAGCGGACTTCATGTTGATAAACCAGTTCGGCAGGCCGTTCACGTTTTCCTCTGCTAAAGGCAAAATTGTCTTGGTCTAAGGATGAATTGCCTGAACCTAACAACATGCGTATTACCTGGCCGACTCCGGCCACTATTTAAATCACCATTAAATTTTGGGTAGCTACTGGTATAAAGTTAAGGAATTCACCGAGGAAGAAGAAAGGAAATTGAACCTACTTTAGACGGTTGTTTAAGGTGTCATCGACAAGGCTCGCGACGGCCTTCATCTTCTCCTCTTCACGGAGGAGAAATGAGACCAGCCTTTTGTAGCCGCTCATAACAACGCAAAGCTCCTCGACGTTCGTGGGGCATATATCAGCTGTTAGAATCGCGTAGAACCGCTTCAAGCCTGTCCACGTCGACTGTTTTCGCATCCATCTCAGCCGCAATCCTACCCTCCTTCAAAACCGCCACCCTGTCTGCGAAACGGTTGACGAGAAAGGCGTCATGCATCGTCATTAAAACAGCTATGTCGCTTCTTTTGCAAACATCGATTGTGAGCTTCATTATGTCGATGGCGTTGGCTACGTCGAGGTCGGCGACAAACTCGTCGGCCAGAAGTATTGACGGCGACTGCATCAAAGCCCTGGCCACAGCAACCCTCTGCCTCTCACCGCCGCTGAGCAATGCTGTCTTCCTCTCCGATAAATGAGCTAGCCCGACAGCCTCCAGCAGGCCGTAGGCCCTCTCAACCTCGTGTCTTGGAAACCTGCCCAGCAGGGATGAGGTTTTCCCGACACGCCCCAGCGAGCCCAGCAGCACGTTCTGGAGGGCGGTGAGGTTTTTAACGAGTCCAAAGTGTTGCGGAATATATCCCACCCTGTCAGAGGATAGCTTCACCACGCCCTCGTAGGGGTAGAGAAGCCCAGCCACTATTTTGAGCAGGGTTGTTTTACCCGCGCCCGAAGTCCCCATCAGAGCGAGAGCCTCACCTCTTTCAAGCACCAGGTTAACGCCGCGCAGGACTGGCTTCAAGCCGTCATATGAGAAATGTAGGTCGCGTACCTCGAGGATCCTCAATTCATCCAACCTTCTCCGTGTACTTGAGGTTGGTGAGCTCGAGATACTTGCCTAACGCTTGTAGGTGTGTTTCCGAGGTTGTCGGCTCAAACCTGACGAATAGGGCTGATATGAATGAGCGCATAAGCTCGGGCTGTTTCTCCCCAAGCTCGAGGAAGGCTTGGAGCAATTTACTGCGCAGAGGTTCCTTCAGGTCTTTTGAGAATACTACTCCGTGGCTGGGTATCGGCCCCTGCGAATCCACAACCCGCACCTTAGACATCACGTCACGGTAAAGGTCTTCCGGTATGTCGCCGGCGATCACCGTAGCGTCAACATCACCCGCCTTGAGCGCGTTCCATGACTGGGCGTAGCCTCCAGTGAACACTACTGTGAAAAATGTTGAAGGGTCTGCCTCCTTCTTACCCTCAACCCTTACCAGGCCTTTTTCGACAAGCTTGGCGAGGGGGGCTACGTAGCCCGATGTGGATATTGGGCTGGGCAGGGCTACTTTTCTGCCGCGAAGTTCTTCAAGCGATTTGATTGGTGAGTCTGGCAAGACTACCCAGTACGAGTAGTAGTATGTTTTCTCAACAAGCCTGTCTCCCTCACCAACCCGCCTTACCTCCGCAAGCACAACCTCCGCACCAGCCAGCTTCCATGCGAGATATGAGGGCCAGGCACTCATCATGGCGGCGTCGGCATGCCCCTGCCTCAAAGCCTCAACAACAGCGGCGTAAGATGTTGGAACATATATTTCGACATCCACACCAAGCCGCTGTTCGAGGAAAGATTCAAGGGGCTTTGACCTCTGCAGAGCCTCGGCGGCAGCCAAGGTTGGCTGTATGGCGATGACGAGCTTCTGCGTTGGCCGGGGCTGTGTTAGGATGGCGAAGCCTGTGGAGATTAAGAGACCAATAACAACACCTGCTGTTAACAAGATGACTGTTTTGCTTATGCCTTTCACGATATAACGGCGTTATAACGTGGATTTAAAGTATACGCCGTGAAGCAAACATTTCACATGGTTAAACAATAAGAATATAACGCCGTTAATCTCAGGTAAAACCATGAAAACCCCCAAGGCCGAGGAGGTCATTCCGGTACTCAGGTCGCTCATAGCGGCTGAGCTGGTCAAAACCTATGGCCTGAGAAAGGCTGAAACGGCCCGCCTACTCTCAGTAACACCGCAAGCGGTCACACAGTACCTGAAGGGGGTGCGTGCCCTGAGCGGGAAAAACTTCCCAGTTAGTGAGCAGGCTAGAAAAATGGTCCGCGAATACGCTGGTAAGATAGCGTTGAAGAAAAGGGCTGTGGCTGAGACGGAGCTTCTCGACCTCGCCTATGAGGTTCTGACACTAACTGGTTCAGCTCCCTCCATGAGGGAGGGTGGGGAAGAGGCTAAGATGAGTGCGGTAAGGCTTCTTCGCCAAAGACTCGTGGCAGAGCAGGAGGCTGCGGAAATATTTCTCTCCGAGGCCATCAAAGCCAGTGACGACATGGTTAGGCTTCTCTTCAGACAAATCGCCTCAGACAGCATAAGGCATGCCGACATAGTTCAGGCAGCCATCGCCGCCGTTGAGAAAGACGTAGTTGACGGCCCGCTCCCAGACCCTGAACGTCTACGCCAGCTTCAGCAGCTTGAGGAGAAAGGCCATTCAGCCGGTTTCGAGGAGGTGAAGAAACTTCTCAAAAGCAATGTTGTAAAAATCCTCCTAGACTCTATAGAGGCTGACGAAGAAAAGCACGACATGATTCTGGAAAAGCTGATGGCTGTAAGCAGCAAAGTAAAGACAGAAGTTGCGTTAGAGTAGAAATTGGACGATGGTGTGTATCCCAGAAAGCAGTCAGCCGACATGTCCACCATGAAAACTTATATTGATGCGGACGCCATTCACAGACAGCTGTAGGGTTGAACTATGCCTAAACAACGTCTTGTTTCGGATGTCGCGAAGGATAGAAAGGAGCAGCCAGAGGAGGTGAGGGACCTCTCGCAGCACATCTATGTCCCCAAACACGAAATTCTCTCTAAGGAGGAGGCTGAGGAGCTGTTGAAAAAACTGGGTGTTACGGCTGACAAGCTGCCGTACATAAGCCCGTCAGACCCCATGGTTAAAAAGCTGGGGGCCAAGGTGGGTGACATAGTTAAAATAACGCGGCGGTCAGAGACAGCTGGGGAGGCGGTATACTACAGAGTTGTCTGGGGTGAGTCTTGATGTCTTCCCAGTTGTCGAAAGATGATTTATGGGATGTGTTCAAATCCACGCTTGAGGACGAGGGGCTGGTACAGCACCACCTACGCTCATACAACTATTTCATCAAGGAAGGGCTGCAGCAGCTCTTACAGTCGTTTGGAGACCATGAAATAAAGACGAAGCACGGAACAGTGATAGTCAAATTCGGCAAGGTCGAGGTGGGCGAGCCGTTCAAGCGCGAGGTGGAGGCACCCACGTTACAGAAACTTTACCCATCCGAGGCCCGTCTAAGGAACTTAACCTACGAAGCCCCGATATACGTCTACATGAACATATACCTTGACGGAAAGCCCATAGGAGGGCCGGCTCCTGAAAGGGTTTGGGTCGGAACAATCCCCGTGATGGTGAAGTCTGACATATGCCTGCTTTCGAAGATGACGCCGGACGAGCTTATGTCGGCCGGCGAGGACCCCAACGACCCAGGCGGATACTTTATCATAAACGGCTCTGAACGCGT
>Ga0079992_131973_pt1 | contig 10759 bp, 14 predicted proteins | sample FaiFalFF_MnMetaG_3_FD_69197 | JGI IMG/M metagenome (GOLD analysis project Ga0079992, IMG submission 69197) | Freshwater microbial communities from Yellowstone National Park, Wyoming, USA - Fairy Falls B (FF_Mn_B) MetaG (SPADES assembly) (version 2) | ecosystem: Environmental > Aquatic >... | reverse complement strand
CCTCTTGAACGTCGGGTAGCTCAGCCCTATCTGGGCAGGGTCTATCGTGAGCCTCGCACCTGGAGGCAGTATTATAGGCCTGTCTCTTAGGTCTATGGTTGCCCTTGGCTCCATGTTCCTCCCTACCACCACTAGCTGTATAATTCTTGACTCGTATCCCCACGCGTTTACGAAGGTTATTCTGGGCGGGCTGTCTATTGCGCCATCGGTCGAGTGTATGTGTATCCTAATTAGCTCGCTTCCCAGCCTCGCCTGCCTTAAGGCTTCCTGCATCTGGGCCTCGTTATACCTCGCGGCTGTTAGGTTGATGTAGCTGGCTGAGGCTAGACCTGCAACTAAAACGACGGCTATGATTATGGCTGAAACGGCGCCTGAGAGACCCTTCCTCCAAGATGCTCTCATGGCAACCATATACGGAAAACTGATCTCTTTTAAACATCTTAAACAACTGTGGAGAGTGTCAATGCCAACCTCCCCCTGTTTAAATAGGTGGCCGGAGCCGGACACCCCTCTCACATTATATAGCGGTTAAATCGATGGCGGTCTCTTCACCCTGAAACATATACTGCAACAACGTCGTAGGCGTCGTCTACGAAGAGGTTGAGGGGGTTCCCCGTGTAGCGGGTTGGCTGGTTTACCTGCATTGGGTGGAGGTATACGTCCCAGCCGACGAACCTGTAGCTTGTCCCGCCTATCGTGGCCGTGGCAGCCGCCGTCACGGTGAACACGCTGTAGGTATCCACGACGTAGGCTGTTGGGCTGGCGGGCGGGTTCAGGAGGTCTCTACACTCCTGCCTGTTGCAGATGTTGCCGTCAAGCATGACACGTAGGAGTATTGGTTGTTGTGGGGCTTGGCTGCTGGGTAGCTTGGTGCACGGATATACTTCGTCGGGCTTAAGCTCCCTGGGGACGGCTTTGGCCGTCGCCCTGCTTGAGTGGATTATGAGGGTTGTCCCGTTGTACTGCTTGTAGAGGGTTGGGAGGCCTAGTTGTTGGAGGTAGCGGGGTGTGAGGATGACGCAATCCCCCTCACGTATGGCTATGTTAAGCTCCCTATGAACTATGTTCGACCTGTTGTCGTCGAACACAAGGTCCCGCAGAACCTCCTCATACCCGCTCATCTCGTGTATTGCTATGTATGCCTGCGGGCTCACTGCGGGAGGCAGTCCCGCCAGCAGGCTCACCTTAGGCTCCCTCCTCATCTCCTCCTCAACCCTGAGGTTCTTCCTCAGGCTCTCATGTATCTTCAAGGTGTTGGCGTACGCTATGTAGGAGGCGACGGCTGTGAGGAGTACGAGGGCTGCTGCGAGCGTTATCAGGGCCGCTGGCGAGATGCCTTTCTTTTCCCGCCTCACCTTACCTCCTCCCTCCTCAGCACATGCAGCATGCCTGTCTCCGTCTTGACTATCAGGCTCTGGCCGTAGCCTACACTGAATATCTTTGTCTCCTTGGGTTGGAGGCAGCCCTGTCCTGATGGGCACGTACCCGTGGACGACCACGCCAGGTTGGCGTCAACATATATCTGGACTATGTTTACCTGGTCTGGCCCGTCGTTAGCTATCCACGCCCTGCCGTCCCTGGCCCAGTAGACCAGCGTCAGCCTCTCAACGGACTTGACCGCCTGCATACCCGCCTCCCTCTCGGAGGAAGCTGTGGCGATGCTCGTGTTTCTCATGAATATGCCTAGGGCGATAAGACCCACGGCTAGGGCTACCAATAATATCGCTACCTGCGCCACCGCCGTGCTTATCCCACGGCGACCACTTTCGCCCAAGCCTGCACACCCCTATCTGTCGGTATCGTGATAAGGTACTCGAACCCTAGGCGGGCTGGAGAGCACCTGTAGGTCAGCTCAACCCTCTCAGAGGGCCTTATGGTCTGGCTTCCCTGAATGTGGAGAAGAGTGCATGTAGGGTTACCTTCACCCCTCAACGATAGCGAGCCAGCCTGCACGGTTACCGGAACGGTTCCCACGTTAACGACGCTCACAACGAGGAGGTACCTGTCCCCTAGGGCCCTGACCATCTGCACCGCCCCAACCCTTACCTCAACCTTTTCGGCATGCGGGGCGAGCCAGTTCGAGCCAACCGCCCCTACAACTAGGACTAGGGCCAGAGCTATTATTACTAAAGCGAGGGCTGTGACGGGCTGGGACGGCATGTAAAATCACCACAAAAATACGAGGGTGGTTTAGGTTATGGGGACGCTCCGCCTGTCTCCTACACTACCTCCCGGGATTGTGCCGGTTACATGTATCGAGATCATGTCGCCCCTAGTCCCCGCGGCACCACACCCGCTGAAGGATGCCGTCTGGCCAGGTTGTATTGGCGAACTCCCGATAAGTGATAGCGTGATAGTCCCGGACGACCCTACAGCCTGCGCTGTCGTAGGGGTGAATGGTGAGGACCCTACATTCTTGACGACAACGAGTGCGCAGACATAGTTTGAGGTGGGCGGTCCGACAACGTTCGCTTCTGCCCGTTCTATCACTATGCCCTCCCTCCTCCCCCACTGGCCGACCACTCCTCCAACAACGCTTCCAACTATCAGGGTTACGGCTATGCCTATTACTACAAGTATGAGGGCTACGACGGCCCCTGAGAGGCCGAGTCTGCTACGTGAGTGTTTTGAAAAAATAGGTGTTGGGGTTTTCACACGCGCCACCCCGCTTAGATGTGTGCTGGGGCTGTCTTCTGGTCGTTGACGGTTGCGCCGCCTGGGCCTGTGCAGGTCACGCTTACTACGTAGATTCTACCGCTCTGGAGGCCATCGACCGCGCTGGCTTTGAAGGTGGTTGTCTGCCCTGGGTTCAGGTCGGCTAGGCCGCCGGTCAGCGAGACTGGTGAGGAGAGGCCTTCACCGGTGACTGTTACCGCGCAACCGGTTAGCCGTGACCCGCCGCTGTTCCTGATGTCCACGGTTATGTATGCCTTGCCGTCAGCGGGCGTTACTATGATGTCGGTCTTCTCAATAGTCACCCTAGATGACGTGCCCCACCCGAAGAGGAATCCACCTGCCATGCTCGCCACGACGATCGCTAGGGCTACGCCGACGACCAGCAGGATGAGGGCGAGGATTGGCGCGCTCAGTGCTCTCCGGTCTATTCCCAGCATTCTTTTCAGCAGGCTTTCCAGCCAGCTTTTCACGTTCATGGCGTATTTTCATGAAAACAGGTCTCATTTAGCTATCTTAAACTAACTGGATGTAATCCCGAACCACCAGCCCGTCACCAGACATACTTCGGTAACCTATTACCGAGATGTACGATTTTTGGGGTGTCGGTAATCCCTTGGCGTCAGGTGATTACCGAACATTGTGAAAACTAACACTTCGGTAACCTATTACCGAGATGTGAGATTTTGAGGCTGTCGGTAATCCCCCGGCGTCAGGCTATTACCGAAATATCTGTTTTTATGATTTCTTTGGCTTCTTAGGTGTCCGGCTCCGGACACTATATGTGTCATACCCCTGTCATGTGGGCTATGAGGGTCCATGCGATTTTTTCAAGGCCCTTGGGACCGCCTGCGGGTACGTATGCGTTGACAGGTAACAGGTGCTGGATGAGTGTTCTGGCGGATTCCTTGGCCTGCCGTAGCTTGAGCGTCATGTACCCCATCCTGTCGGTATGTCCCTCGGTTCTGACGTAGGTGGTGGTCAGTGTTATCATTGATGTGGCTAGGTCCTCCAGCAGGTCTAGCTTCTGTTGCGTGAGGTAGGGTGCCGCGTTCAGGTAGATGTGTAGCTGGGCTAGGGGGCTGAGCGGGTCTGTCTCACTCCACGTCACAGCGTACGCGTTTTCGGCATCCCCTCCGTTTCTAATGGCTTTCACGTCGGCCCTAACTTTTTCGAGCAGTTCCCCGCCAACCGCCTCGCAGAACGGTCTCACGTTGTAGATGTCAAGCCTCCCCCCGACTACCTCCTCCCCGAGCCTTACAATCAACGCTATCCTATCGAAGTAGTTTAGCAGGAATTTCCTGTTCACCCTCCGCCCAGCCGCTTTGAAGAACTGCTCCACGATGTCAAGGACCTCGTTTAAGCCTGTTGCTGCACCGCTACGCGTTAGGAGGGGTTTACCAACCGGCCCGAAGACCGTCATGGGGCCTCCTCCGGCTAGGGTGTCTGCCGCCGCGTACGCCACCATCGTGTACCGGTTCTCAAGTATCGCCTGCATTATGGAATACACCACATTGTTTACAAGGACGGTTTCTGGCGGGGACATGGGTTCTAGGCGTGTTGGGTGGTATAGGGCCTCGGCTATCCTGTACAGCTTTTCGTCTGAGATACCCCTGTAGGGGGGCACGTACACCGTTTCCGCCCTCTCGCCGTAGCCTGCGGACTTGAGTGTGGTTGGGGCTGGCCTAGGCTTCCTGTCGGCCATGATAAGCCCAGGAGCGGTAAATACTGTCTCAAGCCTCCTCCTATACAGCAACAGCAGGTCTTTATCGAGCCAAATTCCGGCTAACGCCTTGATATGGCTTCCAATCGTCCGTGCCGCCTGCGCGTACCCGTCCCGTATCACTTCATCCGCTAGGCTGGGGGAGGCTAGCAACACGGCCCTTGCGACGTTATCCGGGTTCGAGAGCGGGTGCTGCTCGTTTGCGAGCACTCCAAGCACGCCCAAAGCCCCTCTGTCGGGCTCCTCCCCCGTGGCTATCGCGGCTAGGGCGGCGGTGGCTGCCTCCTGCATGTCTATGTCTGTGTGGGACAGGATGCGGGCGTGATGCGTTTCGCCCCTGACAAGCTTAACGAGTTCAGCCAGTAGGTATGGTGTCTCAGCTACGGCCTTCTTCATGCGGTAGAGATTAGCGTACAAGGTTTCCGCATTCCGCGCATTTTAACGGCCTACCGCAGTGCGGGCATAGGGCCATATGCTCATCAGCCTCAAATTGCATTCTTTGGCGCCCCGGAACGTCGTCCATAGCGTCTGGGGCTTGTCCAGCCTCATGGGTGTCTGGAGCCGGTCTGCGGGCCTCCATTTCATAAGTCCTCGGCTCCGGCTTTTCGGGTTCGTAAGGAGGCTTTATATGGACCAGCTCTAACGGCTTCTTCGAGGACTTCAGCCACGCGACCGTCTTCTCATCCAATAGCTGGTCCAGCACATCCCCTATCCCAAGCCTCTCCGCCTTAACTGCGACGAGCCGTAGGCCGACATCGCCAAGCTCCTTCCTCACTATGTTCTCGTACAGGCTCAGGATGGCTTCCTCCCTCCAATCACTTGGCACGTATATGCGTATGTGGGCATACTCCCCCAGCAGGGCCGCCGCCCTCCTGACCCCTGCTATTATGTACCACTTCCCATACTCCTCGGCGGGCTTGACGAGTATGGGGTTTATCAGAGCCTCCCGCATGCTTTTCTTGGTTCTCTCGTCCAGCCTTTCCGCTATGAACGCGAGGTCTGTTTTCGCGACGTAGCGCATGTTGTAGGGGCTTATGCGGAAGGTGTCCAGTGTTACCTTGACCTTGAAGATGGAGGGCTTAACGGTGAGGTCGCGGGCGCTGTCCAAAGCCTCCTGGACGGCTTTTTCAAGGGCTTCACCGGCGTAGCCCCGGTCCATGTAGTAGTCTCTAACCCACTCCGCCAGCCACCCCATACCGCTATCCTTCACGTCACCGCTATTTTTATTGGGAGAGGTGGGTGAAAATGTCCCCCCACACATATAAGCGATTCGCAGAAAGATGTATAAATGTCATTAGGCTGGTGTATGTCTGGGGGTTGGGAGGATGGTGCCGGAGGTCGGCCTGAGCTACTGGGACTTCGAGGACCACCTATCGCTTACCGAACTCCTACGCGACTATGGCGTGCCGATAAGGTTCGTCAAGTCGTACCCCGACCACAGGGTTTACGTGCTTGCCGGGCTTCAGCTACACGTCTACAAGTCCCTCAACGCCTTGAAGAGGTACAGGCGCCCGGAGTGCGCCACCATGCTGGAGAACTACAGCCGTCTGCACAGCAAGAGGGGGCTCTGGCTCACGTTGTATAACGCGGGTGCCGTGACTCCGGAAACCTGGGGAAGATACGCGATCTTCAGCATAAAAAACGACGTACACATCGTAACCCCGGACACATCTTTGGACAGCTTCATTGGAGCGGTCTGGCTACTATGCACCATTTTAACCGAAAACCAGACACAACAGACTGACTACGAACGTTTAGAGGCGGGAAATCTCCAAGCTACAGCTTAAGTGTTTGGTGGGGTATTACTGTCCGGCTCCGGACACTATATAAAGGGTATTATCCTTCCGCATAGGCCGCTGTCAGCCCCCACAATCTTTAACAAAATTAAATCAACCCATGTTTCTCCTTACGCCAATGGATAGGCCGGTCATCACGCTCATACTACTGGTTGCGGGCGTCGTGCTTATTGCCGCGTCGGCGTCCTTCGCCTTCGCATACCTCATCTTCTGGCAGAACAGCGGGAGGGTCTTCATAGAGGGCGTGGACATACTTTGGACCCCTTCCGGTAGCAACATTCTTATTCATGTGAGGAATGCTGGCGGTGTTGAGCTGAGGTCTTGCACGGCGCGGCTGCTCAACCCTCTCGTGGAGATAGACGATGTGCCGGTTGGTACCCTGCTGCCGGGCTGGACCGCCACGTTCTCTAAGAGAGGGGTGTCGGGGCTGACTGCGCCAAACACATACGTGGTTGAGGTAACATGCCTCACATCGCAGGGTGTACCTGTTTCTGATAAGAAATCGGCACAGCCGCATCTTTAACATGGATAAATGAGGCCATGTTAGCGGTTTTTGGGTAGATGCTGGCTCAGGAGCAGAACCCTATAACGGTGTGTTTACTCAGGGCGCTTACTAGGGTTTACCCCAACACCCTCGCCGTCTTCGGGATTGACGGTATGGAGGTCGATGCCGAGGAAATGGTCCTTAAGATAGCGTCAAGGTTCTCAGACAGCCTCCAAGCCTATATATTCATCTGTCACATTCTCAGGATGATGGCCGATATGATGCTCAGGGAGGGCTATGGGGAACTCGTACCGAAGCTTCTCAGGCTTCAGGAGCTGGTGCATCCATGACTCTGAATAGTTCAGAGGACTCTGACAACGGTATCGTGAAGCAGTTCACTATACCGGTCCTCTATGGGGTCGGCTCAGGCGGGTGCAGGATAGCGGCGTCGATAGTGAGCGGGAGGGGGATGCCGGGCGGTAGGAGGCAGAGGCTGGACACGCTCGCCGTATGCGTCAGCAGCTCTGAGAGGGACACTAGGCTGGTTTCGCGCTACGGGGAGTCAATAATCACTTTCACCATAGGGGACGGGACGGGTAGCGGGATGGACCCGAAGAGGGGGAGGGATGACTACCTCAGAAGCCCCGTGAGGGAGAAAATTCTGGAAGTCCCGCGCGTTACCGCGGAGCAGTTAAACTGGAGCAACATAGACATGATACCTGTCGTTTTCACGGCGGGGTTCGGCTGCGGTAGCGGCGCGGGGCCCGAGCTTGTCGCCGACCTCGTGAAGAGGTATCCGGACAGCCTAGTGCTTGGCATATGCACCCTGCCGTTCAACTATGAGGGCCCGGAGACGTATAAGAGGGCTGTGGAGGCGTTCAAGAGGGCTGCGAAGCACGCCCCGGTCATAGCTGTATCCAACCAGTACTTCGCGGAGCTTCTTGGTAAGGAGCTTGACTTCTTCAAGTTGCTCGACCACATAAACGACAGGATTGCTTCAATACTCCACCCGCTCATACGGAGCATGGGTAGCAGCAACGTGGTCACCGCGATAGACACCAAGGACCTAAGGCGTATCCTAAAGCCCGCCCCCGCCCTCCTGATACAGTGGAGGCTTGAATCGCCCGCGGAGATGCAGAACCTCAGCCAGCACAACAGCAACACGCTTACACGCATATCCAAGGGGTTGGGGAAGATGTCCTGCGTGGCGGTCGTGGAGGTTGGGGAGCTTGAGGGCCACAAGTTCATGCAATCCTACATAGACGACCTGCAACGGGAGATTGAGGCGGCCACCGGTGCTAGGCTGAAGGAGTTTAAGGCGATGGTGACCCGCAGGCCGGACGCGAAGCCGACCTTCGTCACAACACTGATAGGCGATGTCAAGTTCTACGCTTAAGGTGCTGCTGCCAGCACTAGGGGCGGCGTTCCTATCATGGCTTCTAAGCACCTACATACACCACCCGATAATCCCGGGAAGCCTGTACAGCGATGTGGTTTCTTTCTGGCATAGGGGGCCTGAGCTGGCGGCTGGGCTGAAGCCCTGCCTCGACTACTTCTTCGAGTACCCTCCCACCGCGTGCTTCATAACCTATGTAGCCCGGTTTCTAGGAGGCCCCAACATTGAGGGCTACTACACAGCTTTTGCGCTCTTGAGCCTCCCCGCCTTCCTCCTCCTCGCATACTCAATGTACAGGCTTGCGGGACGGGTCTCCATAGCCCTCGCGCTATCCCCCAGCCTCATTGTCTACGGTATCTACAACTACGACCACTTCCTAGCCGCCTTGATGGCTTTAGCCCTCGCTCTCTACCTCTCTGGGAGGAGAGGTCCCGCATATGTCTTGTTAGGGGTTGCTGCATCTGTCAAAGTCTTCACGTTAATCCTGCTCCCCATCCTCCTCAGTGAGAGGTTCAGGTGGAGGTATGTCCTCTTTTTTCTAGCAGGCGCCCTTCCAGCAACAATCCCGGTCATGATACTGAGGCCCAGCTACTTCGGTGAATTCATCAACTACCATGCCTCCTGGGGGCTTGAGAACGCGTGGACGGTCTGGCTTACCGACAACCCGTTCTCGCCTACTGCGAAGGTCATCGGCTGGTTGGTGGTGTTCGCCCTGTTTATGAGAAGCCTCACATCCAACCTACCGGTGGAACATAGATGTCTTATGGCGCTTTCAGGCTTCTTGCTAGGCTCCCCGACCTTCACGCCGCAGATGGTGTTAATGATTCTACCATTGCTTGCCCTATCCCCTCCGACATGGTTTTTCCTACCCCTGGTTGAAATATCAAACATCGGGATTATTCTGACATGGTTCTGGGTAGATAACCCGACCCATGCATGGACCATTCCTCAAACCATGGCTCTTGCCAGGGCTGCCGCCCTAGCCGCTGCATGGATCTCAGTATATCGGCAGTGGACCCCGCCTATTCTATCAGGTTTCTTCAAGAGAAAGATGTCCGTTGTTTCCACGGACCACGACGTCAATGAATCCTGACCCCAATCCAGCAACACTCTCTATCTCTCTCAGTACCCTCTTCTGCCCGGTGGAGGGGACCATTAGCTCCACGGCATCGGTGCCTGCCGGCTTCAGGGCCACCGCCACAGGGAGGAATAATCTGAGGGTGCGGAAGCAGCCCTCATCGCTGACGACCTCATAGCACCCTGTCTGGGCGCGGGCTGACCTGATCAACAACACTAGGATGACCGCGTGGGCTAGGAGGCCTAGGAGCGCGTATGGCCCCAACACCGACGTTAGTGCCTCAACTCCTCTCGGTATTATGGCTTGGTAGGACATGTTAGACCCTTACGATGAGAGCCATGTACCCTATCATGGACGCTATGATGACGGTCGCATACTTCACGGCTATGAGGGCCCCTCTGTCACCCATCTTGGACTTGAGTAGTGACTGGAAGGCCAGCCCTCCGTCAAGTATTCTTACCGGCAGGCTGTTGAACAACGCGACCAGCAGGTTCAGGGAAACCATATACCCTGTAAGCCTTAGCGGGATCACATAGGCGTCGCCCAGCAACACATGTGTATACCATCCGGCGGGAGCGTACATTGGTGTGTTAACCCCTAGTGCTGAGAGAAGCAGGGGTGGGACTAGTTGGAGGTTTAAGTTGTCCCTGTAAACCGAGAGATGTTTAGCCGCCTCAGGTGTGAGCGGGACCACGCCAGCCATGATGATGTGTAGGGCTGCAAGCCCCGCCAGCCCCAGCAAAACGTTCATCAATACTCCGGAGCCCGCCAGTTGTAGGGACTGCCTCCAGCTCATCTTCCCCTCAACGGAGCCTGACGGCTCGACGAATGCCCCTGCCGGGAACGGGCCCAGCAGCAGCAACCCCACCCTCCTTATGTCGTAGCCGTAGAACCTTAGGACAAAAGCATGTCCAAGCTCGTGGAGTGAGAGGGCTAGGATGAACGGTACGGCGACCTCAAGCAGGGGGAGCATTGGATCGACGCCCAGTAGCCCGGTCCCCGCCAGCGGGTTGTTGCTGTAAACCCCTCTAATCTTTTCAAAAGCCTCCGTGCCCTGGTTCAGCATGTACCAACGTGTCGAAGCGATGACGGTCGCCACCGCTAGGAGGCCGAGCGCTATGACGACGTATGCGGAGAGCCGGGCGTAGAGCCGTGCAAACCATGAGCCCGCAAACCTGTCCAGTAGGCCGGAGAGTTTCTCAGCCGCCCCCCTGCTTCCGATGATGGTGAACAGGATGTATGTTTTGACGGGTTTCGTCCTCTTCCAGACAACTTCCCCCGATTTTTTGACGGCCGGGGTGTAGTCTGAGTAACATTGGTCGCAGACCTTGACGTCGAAGTAGCTGTAGTTGTAGGGGTTGTAGACCGTGAAATACTTTGAGGCGGGTTTCCCGCATTTCTGGCATGTTTCAGACAATCTCTAACCGGTCTGTGCAACTATGTGTATAAAAGTATTTGAGGCAGTAGCCTGAAGGGGTTTTATCTCCGTCTTCACAGACATGTTGCATGGTCACCTTCATCATCGCTAGGGAGGTCCCGGACGCGCCGTCGAAGCTGGTCGTGCTGATGCAGAATGTGGAGGAGAAGGTAGCTAAACGTTTTGAAAACG
>Ga0079992_128505_pt1 | contig 10761 bp, 10 predicted proteins | sample FaiFalFF_MnMetaG_3_FD_69197 | JGI IMG/M metagenome (GOLD analysis project Ga0079992, IMG submission 69197) | Freshwater microbial communities from Yellowstone National Park, Wyoming, USA - Fairy Falls B (FF_Mn_B) MetaG (SPADES assembly) (version 2) | ecosystem: Environmental > Aquatic >... | reverse complement strand
TTGCAATCTCCCTATGGTACGATTCAAAACGGGAAGACTCCGGGCACCTTCGGCTTTTAGGATGCATCCAGGGTCCGGTCGTGTCAAGGGCCGACCCGTGGAAGAGGGCGGCTCTCGCCGCATCCAGGGCCTCACGCGCTCGAGGGACCGACCGACGGGGGTCGGATGCAAAACGGAGTGACGGAGTGATGAAGTGACGAGTGACGGGTAATAACTTTCGGTGCCAGGTATCGGGTCCCAGGTGCCGGGTACCCGGGACGCGGCAGGGCAATCGGGCAATAAGGCGGAATGCCTGGCTCACGCTTCGAAAACCCGCACACGGGGTATGCAAGATGCAGGATGCACGATACAGGATGCAGGATACAGGATGGAGGGCCGAACACCGAGCACCGAAGACCGAGCCCGGCCGCTGGAAAGCGCGCGCAAATGTGGGAATGGGGCATAGGTACCCGGTAGCCAGGATCCGAGCCATTTCTATCCTGCATCGTGCATCCTGTATCCTGCATCCATATCCAAGGAATATTCGGGAATTCCCCGGAAACCGAGGACTCTACAGAGGCCTATGGGGGTGTCGGCCATGCCCTATGTCATCGTCGTCTATGACGTCGCTCCGGAGCGGGGCCAGCGGGTCCTGGACTACCTGCGGCGCTACCTGACCTGGGTCCAGAACTCCGCCTTGGAGGGCTTCCTCACGGAGGCCCAATTGGCCCAGGTCTGGCAAGACCTGGGGGGCCTGATCGACGTCGAACGGGACTCGGTCTACCTATACGAACTCCCGTCGGACCGGTTCCTACGCCGACGGGTCCTGGGACAGCTGAAGGGCGTGCAGGACAACATCCTGTGAACGCCGCCGACGATCCCGATGGGAGTGCTCCCGGCGGGGCGTGCGGGGCTTGGATACATGACTGCACACTTACGGGCGGGGCTTAGATGGACGGCCTCTTGCGATGGGGGCGTGGCGGTCATCGGCAACCGGGGCCGCCTCCGTCCCCTCACCACCAGGCCCGGAAGGCCGTGTAGGGCTCGTCCCCGACGAGGTGGCGAACGAGTTTATACGCCTCCAGCCGGAACAACTGCCGGTACGACACGTGGCGTTTCAGCCGGCGGTGCTGGACGGTCCGCTGAAGTGTCGCATCGAAGGCCTTCAGGACTTTCTTGCGACCCGCCTCCGAGAGGAACACGCCGTCTCCGATGGCCTCGAAGTCCTCGGCCGCCATCTGACGGGTATTCACCAGGCGGAGTACCGTGGGTTCGACGACGAGGGGTCGGAAGATGTCGGCGAAGTCAAGGACCAGCGAAAAACGCCGTTCGCCGGGCTCGTGGAGGTAACTGACGGTCGGGTCGAGGGGCGTCCGGTAAATCTCCTGCAGGATGGCCGGGTACAGGAGGGCATTGCCGAAGGACAGGAGGGCGTTCATCGGAGACGTCGGGGGACGGCGGGTGCGGACGAAGGGGTATTCGGCCATCTCGGTGACGTGGGCGAGGGCCTGGTAGTAGCGGTGGCGGGCCCGGCCTTCGGCGGCCCTGAGTTCGTCGATGGTCTGCCACCGATGCAGGTCGGCCCGAATGTCTTCGAGGTCCTGGACGGCGGCCTGGAGGGGCTTGCCGCGGTGGACGTAATCTCGTAGGAGGCGGGCCATATGGAAGACGGACCCATCGACGATCTCTCCGGCGATGGCTCGGCGGCGGGCGGGGTCGAGGTAGTGTTCGACCTGGTGGATGAGGATCCGCCCGGAGGGATGCCGCCGTCGGGGGAGGAAACTCCCGCTGTAGAAGCCGTAGTGGTTAAAGACGTGGAGGGGAATGCCCTTTTGGGCGAGGAAGGTCAGCAGACGGGTATGGAGGCGGACGACACCGAACAGCCAGAGGGCCTCGATGTTCTCGACCGGCAGGGGCGTCTTCGGACCGTCGGGGGTGATGAAGTAGACCGTATGGGCCTTTCGGCGGATGCGTCCGTTTCGAAAGATGTAGTAATTTTGAGCCATCGGCGACCCATGGCTTCGTTAAGGAAATGGATACAGGCTACATACCCCGTGGGCGGGTTGGCCGGTACTCAGTCCCCGGGCTCGGTATCCGGCCCTCGGCGTCGATTCGGTACCAGGTATCGGGTCCCAGGTGCCCGGTACCCGGTACCTGGCACCTCTACGCCATTCCCGCTCTCATGCCGTACTGCCGAATTGCCCCACTGCCCGATTGCCCTATCGCCCTGGACAGGACTTTGGTCAGGGACATCACCCCCAGCAGAGCGAGAGGTAGGCGCATCGGCGGCAGAGGGGCATGAAGTCGACCCGGGGCGGCGTCGGCCGAGACTCGATGTCCCGAATGTCCTGAAGCCACTGGAGGACCCGCGCTTCGTCGTCCGGCGTCAGGATGACCCGCTCCTGACGTTTCTGTCGGGGAAAGGCCAAGAGGCCCTCCATGACGAGTCCCCGCCGCTTCAGATAGTACAGGTAGTAGAGGAGTTGGGCCCGAGCGGCGGTCGCCTGCTTCATCGAGTGCTTGATTTCTCGGACGATGGAACGCTCGACGAGGTCGATACGAACGAGGCCGTCGAGGTCGAATTCCCGGCGGGGCTGGCGGGGGTAAGCCGTGCGGTGGAGGAGCCGACCGAGGGCGACGAGGTCGGAGTCGTGCTCCATCGTGACGTGGTGGGCAAACCACCAGAGTTTGCGCCGGCAGACATGGAGGTAGTAGACCTTCGTCCCCTGGGTCCTGAGTCGTTCAAAGACGTCCGGCGTCATGGGAATCGCATCCAAGCCCCGCACGGATTGCCGAACTGCCGGATTGCCGTGAACAGCCTTGCCAACTGTATAAGTCCTGTGTATAAGTCCTGCTGAAATCATGAAGGCATATATATCACTCAATGCCTTTCTTCAAAACCGATTCCAAAACTACAATCAGCGGCGGAAGTGTCTCGCCACGTGTGTCCAACGTGGCAATACGACAGTAGGACAATGAGTTATTGCCCGCGACTTGTCACTTATTACCCGTTGCTTGTTACTCGTCACGCCGTCATTTTCATTGCGTGGCCGGTGAGATACCGCCCGACGTCTCAAGCAGGCTCCTACGAACTTTGACAACATGGTGAGCACCATCCCCCCTACGCCGAGAGCGTCAATAAGGAAGAGTGCTCAAGCCTCGATCACCCTGAATGGGTAAGAGGCCCATCACCGAAGCCCTTACCCGGGAGCGATAGCGATGAGTTTTGGGTTACAGAATCGCAGCCTCGGCATGTCCCCAGGACAGATCATCCGTACGGAGACCTAAGTCGTCGTCATACGTGAGCTCCGCAAAATAGATGTCCTGACACCAACGCCGTAGTCGTTGCCGATCTTTATCGCTGGGGACGTTCGCACCACCCTCGCCCCGACATTCTAAGTCCCTGACCCACCACTCAACAGGCTGTAGATCGCGATCTCGCATTTGACTGAAATTCAGAGGAACTTGTACAACAAACCGAGCCAGGACATCTCTCTTGAAAAGGGTGTAAGTGTGTTTGGTACCCGGGTACTTATTTTTGAAGAATTCACAAATGCCCTTTAGAAACTCTTCTTTCTTCTTAGCTGGGATTACAGATATCGCATATATATCACGAAAAATCTTTTGGGCCTCCTCCTTCCTGTCCGACATGTAGCCTGCATCCAGAATATCTTTGGTTTGCTGAAATTTCATCAAGTAACTACTATCTTCTGGTAGTGACTCATAAAGCTTTTTCACCAAGTCATACTTGTCATACTCGGAGCAGACAAACTCAATCAGCTGAGGAGAGACGGAGCTAACGCTACGAGTACCTCTTGACCGACCTCGCTTTTGACGCCCTTCACTTTCGCCCCTCATGAAGATTTCTTCAATCACAAGTGATATTAACCTGCCCACGTCATCCTTGGTCTCCTTCTTTTTCTGCCTAATCCAACCCTTTATATTATCACTACACTGAGTTGTACCTTTGTCCCCTAAGAGTTTCAAAGTAAGAAGCACAAGGTCGTTGTCATATACGTGGCCTCGGCCGGATTGCAGCCCGTTCTTGAAAACCCAAACGAACACATTGGGTTCTTCTGGTATGCTGCGCGGAGAGTTCATCGGTCCATATCTTCGCAAAACCCTGCCCATCCGCTGGACCAAGGCATCCAGGGGGGCAATCTCCGTAAAGAGGACATCGGCGTCAATGTCGAGCGATGCCTCCACGACTTGGGTAGCGACAAGAATTTTGCCAGCTTGCTCATCTGGGGACTTTGGATTTTCGAACTCCCCTTTAATCTTTTCCTTTTCGTCTCCACAGATTAGTTTCTCCCTATTACGTCTATCATTCCAGGTAAACCTCGAATGCAAAAGCCAAATTTCAACTTTTAAATTTAAATTTTCATTTTTACTGTCGATTAAATCGCGCAGCTTATTAAAAATATCCTGTGCTTGCTTTACCGTATTAGCAATGACCAGAACTCGTTTACCCAATTTAGCCTGTTCTAATATCTCTCCCACCTTCTCGTTGGGAAGAGAAAAGTCAATCTTATTCTCCTCGCCTTTATTCTCGATCAACTCTACCCTGATCTTGTGCTTCTTGATGGCCTGGAAGTCGGACTTCTTCTCTTCGTAGAGGTTGATTTCTTCAAAAGTGTTGTTTCCCAGAGCTTGCTGGAGTTCTTTCCGCACAAATTCAGGCAAGGTCGCTGTCATCAGGAGAAACTTCCCGCCCATCCAGACAACATGTTCAATGAATTTAACCACGATGGCCGCAGCACGAGGGTCATAAGCCTGCACTTCATCAATAATGAGGCGAGCATAAGAGAAGGTAGCGTAGATTTTCTCATATCCCGGCGGACGCAGTGCGTAAGGGAAGAACTGGTCGCCCGTAGAGATGATGGCAGGAAAAGCGAGCTGACGTGCAAGATCGTAAGCTTTCATGCTTGCCTGCCCTTCACCTCCGTCTCCCAACAGGAAAACATCCGCATCCGAGTGGAGCAAACCTACCTTGCCATCACCAAAGAGCTCTTTCGCCCGCTCGTAAATCTGATTGACCGCTGCCCGCAAGGGAAGGGTATAGAAAAACTTTTCACCGCTACCCCATAGAAAAGCGTATTCCGTTTTCCCATAACCTGTGGGAGCAATCAAAATCAGATTCTTATCTTTACATGCGTCAATCTTGTCTATCTGCCAGGGGACCGAGATTTCGCCAACAGAAGTACGCTCACTGCGTATCCTGCGTATCTTTTCTACCACTTTCCTTTTCGTCGTCTCCACATCAACCGCGCATATTTCCGGGTCTGCCACTCGTACGTCTTCCCCCTCCTCTTCGCAGAAGGAAGCGAAGTGGTCCGAGCGTTGAAGGAAACCGGCAATGAGAATCCAATCTCTCATCTTCTGCTCGTCCATGCCGATCCGCTTGGGCAAGAAATAGAGCTGATAGGGTGGACGGGCATACTCGGAAAACGGCACCCCGTTACGCAATCCTTTCGCCATTTCCTCGTTGAAGGCAATCAACTCGTGCCACTGATCGCCGATTTGCCGAATCTCTTCCTGCAAATTCTTCTGAAGGGCCTCTATCGCCCCCGCTCTCTCCAACTCATCCAGCAGGTCAACAGTCTCTTGATGGGACGCACTGATGAGTTCAAAGAAGTTTTCTCTCCAGTGATGGTAGGCAATAGCAGAAAGTATAAATTCATGATAACTGTTGAAATACTTTTCTTGTTCTTGTAGTTTCTCCCGCAGTTTAGCCTCCTCTATCCATAACAGAGAGAAGAGTGAGTGTGGCATTTGTATAAGGGGAGCGTCGGGCTTATAGGTGAGATTTTTGAGCGTCCGGATTTGAAAGGCAGGGAGCACTTTTCCCCAGTCATGACAGACGATGGCGAGACGAATGAGATCGCATAGGCGGCCGTTCACTCTGCCTTTGATTTTGTCGAAAACCGCGAGGGCATCCCGTATATGATCGGCAAGGCGGACAGGACTGCCCGCTCCTTTCTCGCTACTTTTCGCCCAAATGGATGAGACTGCCTGGTTCATCGTTATTCTCCAATGTCACAGAGAGAAGAGTCGATGGATGCTACCGGAGCGGTAGCCTTCGAAGCACCCTCCAAGTCAGCAAGGAAAACAGGGAGCCTGCACGCTTCATCAAAGAGAAACCACTTTCTGGTAAAGAGGCCGTCGCTCAGTTTTACGGTGATATACTCAAAGATGCGTCGGCCATGGCGATTTCGGGTTTCGGCATAGCCCTCCACAGTCCAGAAAGTGGGAAGACGATACAAAAGTCCCTCAAACTGGTCAAAGCCGCTTACGTCTTCTTTTCCCTTTGGGGTTGTCGGTAGATATATCCTCTCAGGTATCCAGAAGAAGTATCCATAATTGCCATCCTGCCTCTTTGTCCCCCAGTGGGCAAGTTCGCACGGCCCTATGAGTTCTTCCATCACAATCCAATCCTCCGCCCTTCCCAAGTGGAGAACTTCCAGTCGGCGGACCGGATTTTCTAATGAGGAACGAATGAACTCAAGAAAGGCTTTGTCTTTGTGGGCTAAATGAATCACCAGGCGGACCTCGTTGAGGACATCAATGAAAATCGGAGATTGGCCACCAATGTGTTCCACATGACCGCCGATGCGGCGATTATCTACGCTGCCGAAGCGCTCTACATGAGCCGATTTGGACAAGTTCCGAAACCAGGTATATTCTGTAGTCTTGCTTTCAAAGCGACCGGCAATGGAGATTTTGATGGCTCTAAGCTTCTGGTATTCTTCCTTCTCTTGGTCGTCAATGCCGAGCACATTGCAGAGGAAGCCGATCACGGTCGAGTAAGGCGGGATGGGATAGGTATGCCGCCGCTGATAAGTGAAAGGTACCCGATAGTGCGCCTGCGGCTGGTAAATCTTAAGCCGCAATATATAAGCCCTATTGCCGCTCATTGTCTACTCACTTATACGGTCTGCGAACCGGCTCCCTCGATTCCCTGGTCTTTCGGCTGCTCTTCAACCCCCAGCTTCCGCAGAAACTCTGCCCAGTCTCTCAATGCTTTGCTCTTCCACCAGTCGTCTACTCTCAACCGCTCACAGTCCTGGATGTATACGATCGGCTGACCTCCATCCTCTTCCAGCCAGGAGTTTTCCAGTGCATCACCGACACCGATGACCTTCCACTGGCCGTCTTCCTTGCGGATGTCAATGTAGGGATGGAAGATCGGCGAAGGCACCTTCACCGCCCCGGCAATGAGAAAGAGCGGGATGATCGTGTTGGCTTCACCACTGGATTGGGCATGGAGGCCGTTCTTGATGGCTTCAAGAATAGCCTTTACTCTTTGCTTTTTCTTCATGGGATCAAGTCTAAACTCGACTTTCCATTTACCGCCCGCGATTTGGAATCCGCTTACTCCGCATTGATTTTTTACAAATCTCAGCTCTTTCTGTTGATTACCCTCTTTGTACTTAAAAAGTATCTCTTTCTTGCTTAGATCATAGCCATCAGCTAACCAAACATCCTGACCTAATTTATCTACATCGATCGTGAAGCTAACCTTATAAAAGGATGAATGCTCTTCCTTAGTGTAAGGATTGGGGGCCACTTCCAGTCCCTGTACATGCCCTCTTCCCACCAAATCATGGTTTGCATAGAAGGCAAGATCAGCCTCGTAAGGATAGAGAGAAACGGCTTTGGTGATACCCAGAGGAGCCTTCCGGGTAATAGATGTTTGCCCAGCGAGAGTGTACATATACCCAAAGGTATCCAACTCTTCACTGGTGAGGATGTCGTCCTGAGTGATGTCGAACTGCACCACCTCTCCTTGTCCTGTAACTTTTGCTTCTTTCCAGCCGTAGGCTGTCTTCAGCGTCTGAAACAGATAGTGCCGTATCGCAGGCTTGCCGATGAATGAACGGACTTCGCCGTTTACATTGAGCTTCTTGATGGAAAGGATGTTGCCACCGATCTTTTCGTCTCGGTTGAGTGCTGAACCGTCAAAGATAACCGTGACGGTCACGTTCTTGATTGTCCCGTTAGAGTTCTGCTTGTTGTTGCTCATAGCTTCCTCCTTTTGTTATGGAGTTTCTTGCTCGGTTTCTTCTTCCTTGCCCAGGATACCGCTCAGGAAAGAGAAGAGAAAGACCTTGAAAAGCTCCTCGGAATATATGGGCTTGAAGGCTTCCACCAGTTGGGAAGGAAAGTCCTTCTTTGCCGATACAAAGATACGCAGAATAGCATGGAAGGCCTCGTCCCGCTTTCCTGCGCGAACGAGTTCTAAGATGCGGTAGCCCTGACGATCAAAGGCGTCTTTGAGGTCACGCTCTTTTTTAAGGGCGAAACCCGTTCGCTTCAAACTCTCCATCAGATCTGAAGCGTTCGAACCCGCAACTTGGTGGTAGAGTCCTCGAAACTCTTTCTCCTTATCTCTCCCACGCCGGTCTTCCGCCGCCCATTGAAGCAGGTCTTGAAACTCCCGCTGGATCTTCCGCAAATCACTGTGGAACTCCTGAAAGTCATCAAAACGCGGTTCACCTCTTCTTAACTGTTCCTTGAGCTGCTCGAGCCGTTGCTCCAGGCTGCTAACTTCCGTAGATGTACTCATAGGCTTTCCTCCTGTTTTGTTTTTCTTCGATGAGGGCGGAAAGTTGGAAAATTTGTTCGGCAACACGGGCCGGATTTCGGCGGTTCTTCTCCAGGCGGAGCGTCTGCTTGACAAAGTCATTCTCGGACTCCCCGCGTTCTCCATACGGCTTGAGTCCGATTCGCAAGAGACGATAGCCCGTCTCCACGAGACGAGAGAAATCTTGATCCAGCACGCGATTCAAGATGCTGAACTCCCCAATCTGGCTGAGAAGGGCCGCAATGCGCCGATCGGAAAGAAGTTGAATGACCTCATAGGGCAGGCTGAAGAATTCAATCTGGCTACCCCGTCGGCTGACGACTTCTATATTCATCCCTGTCCAGACACCCAGGGTTGCCTGGACCTTGGTCGCGTACTCGATCACGGACATGGCCAGAATATTCCTTTTGCTACGCATCTCCTCGGTGGACAAGGCGCCGAAGACCTCACGGGCAAATTTGTTGAGATAATACATCACCTGGAACGAGGGAGCATTGATGAAGATCTCTGAGCCGTCAGAGAGACGAGTAAAAGCGAGGTGGTGATGAATGATAAGGAAAGAGCATAAGTAACATATTCCGATGCTTTCGTTCAAACCCCAAAAACCATTCGGGAATTCGCCGAAGGATGGACCAAGATTTTTCAAATGAGTAGATTGTAACCTACAAAGCCTCTCTTGCAGTTTATTCCCAGGGTTTCGAATGAACGGATAGTGTGCACACAAGTTACAAGGATTTCCTGCATTGGAACCAATCAAATTTGGAATTTCTTTTACTAACTCAAGGTATTCGTAAGATTGCCATTCCTTTAATTGCACGAGATTCTGGTAAGGAGTTTTTGAAGCGAAAAGCTTGTTGCCTGCGCGAATGAATTTGAACCCAAACTCCCCCAACTCCTCATAGACGTTTTGGTATTTATTCTTGTTGGTCTTGTTAAGCCATTCTGTCAGCTCGTCTTGAGATACCAACACATTCACAAGATTTACAATAGCTTTGGGGATTTCTTTCTTGTTTATCCGTATGGGTTTAAAGTAATCATCGGGAATTTGAGCAGAGCCATCATCCAATAGTTCTTTTTGCACAGGTTCACCAGCCTTTTCCCGAACTGAAAACAGCCCAACTACCCCAGCATTATAGAGCCAGTTGGAAGGGTACAGAGTGATGCTACTCATGGGTGGTTTCCTCCGTAGAAGAAGTTTCACCGCTTGCTATAGGTACGACTTCCAGCATGCCGAAGCCCTGGCTACGGCGTACGCCAAGACCCACCTGGTAAATCAGATTGAGAACTTCAGGGTGGCCTCGTAGTTCGAAAATACCGGTGAATCCCTGCATGTCCATATTATAGTGCCGCACCACTTTACGACGGATGGAGATGGGGTAAAACTCTACCGTTCCTTCGGGGAAATCCAAAAAGGCCCGACAGACTTCTCGAACAGCAAAGGTTAAACCCTCCTGAAATCCTTCGTCTCCTGGGAGGAGATACCAATTGGCATTTCCCTTCGTGTTTACCAGCACCGGCGCCATGGTCTTGAACCTCACCCGCTCTTCGGTAATAGCGATCCTTGGCCTCAGAAAAACGTTTTGTAATTGAGCCTTGTTTTCAAAAAGAGGAAACGACCGGCTACGAAGTAGCCCATTATACACGGCAACACCCAATTCGGGAGAGGAGGTGGAGAAATAAAGGATAGCCTTCGACCCCACGATGAAACGGTCGCCCTCACGCCCCCTCAACTCAGGGAAAAAGACCGAGAAGGTAAAGGGCTTAAGCACGTGTATACGAGAATAAAAGCGTTCGTAGCATTCTGGATGTGCACGTTGAATCGCTTCTTTCAGCAATGATGCGAAGCCCCTTCGATAATCTACCGGCAAAATTCCTTTATTCAAGTCGTACGTCACCTGTAACCGCATAGTTACCCTCTATGCAGGTGGACCGAATAAATGAGCCCGCTCTTGCCCCTCCTTGCCGTGACCCGAGCCGCTTTTATGATAAAAAGTCCAGATGCAGGATGCAAACCCATGTACGGGTCCCTTGGGAGGCCTCCGACGACGGGGGCGATGGCCGTGAGGGTCGGGGCCGACGCCGGGGACCGGTCCCGGATTCCGGTGGTCGATATCGGTTCAAGAGGGGCCGGGGCCGGCATTGCTTGGGGCCGGTAAGGAGCCCCTGAAGGATGTCGGAATCGGGGGCCGTCAAGGCTT
>Ga0079992_132062_pt1 | contig 10762 bp, 8 predicted proteins | sample FaiFalFF_MnMetaG_3_FD_69197 | JGI IMG/M metagenome (GOLD analysis project Ga0079992, IMG submission 69197) | Freshwater microbial communities from Yellowstone National Park, Wyoming, USA - Fairy Falls B (FF_Mn_B) MetaG (SPADES assembly) (version 2) | ecosystem: Environmental > Aquatic > Freshwater... | reverse complement strand
GGGCGCCCCCCGCTGGCCATGAGGCAGGAGGTTCTTAGAACTGATACCCCAGACGCAAGACCCCCACGGTATTGATAAGGAGGCCACCTGCTCTGCCGCCAGCCTGCTTGGTCTCAATAGTGATTCCCCCCGCGGAGGTCTTAGTAATTACATCGCTGTAGGAAGTGCGGAGGAAGTTGAGTCCCCACTCAATCCCGAGGTATACCTTTTCTGTGAAGTACCAGTCAAAGCCTGAGTAGAGCCCCAAGCCGAAGGTGGTGCCGCTGTTATATATTCTAAGGGAGTCAAACTGAGCCTCTCCGCTTATCGTTTGGGAGAAGTCGGCTCGATAACTACCGTTTCTATAGTTCGTCCGGGTAGTCTTGGCTGAAGTCAGATCCAAGATGAGCTGGGCACCTGCAAAGGTGGAGAGCTTTTCTCCGCCTGCGAAGTGGTATTCTACTCCTGGCCGAAAGCCAAAGAGGAAGAAGGTATTTTTCTCTTCTCCCACGCCTCCTGTGCCATCGGGCTTTTCGTAGGCCCGCTTAGTTTCGCTCTGACTGGTGAGATTTAGGCCGATGCGGGCGGCTAAGTTGTCTCCTAAGAAATAACGAACTCGGGCACCGGCAATGGGAGCGATCTGGATGTTGTTAATGGCTCCTTGCAGGCCGACTTCGGCTGTAACTGTACCACCTGTGGGCTTTTGCGCCCAAACGCCTCCTAAGAAAAGGAGGATTGCGATTACCAACGTGCTACGCATACCGGCGGCAAAGGTAAGGCGAAAATCTCAAAGTCCAGTTGGTTTTTTCACATTTGATGCACATTCCCTTTGGCTATGGTATAAGATGAGGCTGAGGGGGAGGACGATACTTCCTAAGAGGGCGATGGCGGCGCCCCTCCAGCCTAAGCGCCAGCCTCCTTGGAGGAGCCAGCTTTTGAGGGTCCGCCATAAGGCCCGTGCGATGATGTTTCCCCAGGAGGGCACAGGCTTTACCCCCTGCGCATAAGCCTGGGATAGGAGGGTGGCATACCGGTAAGTGCGGGCCCAGTGGTCGGCTACCGACCGATAGGTATAATGCCATAGGTGGCCGGGGAGCCGTTCTACCCGCAGATGGCCTTCCCAGCACAGACGCTCATGGAGGGGGTTTTCATCCCACCAGGCTACTCCCCGTTGAAAGAGCCGTACCTTCCAATCGGGATACCAGCCACCTTTCTGCACGGGGCGGCCCGCATAAAAGGGCAGCCGATTTACGGCGTAGAGAGGTGCTTTCCACTGCCCCTTTACCGCCAAAATGGCCGCTCTCAGCTCCGGTGAAAGCACTTCATCGGCATCTAAGGACAAGATATACTCTCCTTGAGCAAGCGTATTGGCGTAGTTTTTTTGCGGGCCGTAGCCGTCAAATGGCCGCTCATACCACCGCACGAGCGGATGAGCCGTGGCAATAGCCTTCGTCTCATCGGTAGAACCGCTATCCACGATGATGATCTCGTCTGCAAGGCCATCCAGAGCGGCGAGGGTGGCGGGCAAGCGGTCGGCCTCATTGTGCGTGATAATGACGACAGAGAGCTGGGGTTTCATGTGCTGCGAATAGCATCTATAGGCTGGAGGCGGGCGGCTTGGTAAGCAGGTGCGAGGGCAGCGAGAATCCCCAACCCCAGTGAGAGGCCCACCGCTTTTAGCACTTGCCCCACCGACCAACCTAAAATGAACCCCTCTTCCAGGAGAAACGGCCGGGCCACCCCCATCAGGGCCAGCGTGAGCGCAATACCCAGCCCGCCTCCTATTAGCGAAAGATAGGCCCCCTCTGTGAGAAATAGCCCCAGAATAAACGCTCGCGGTGCCCCCATTGCCCGCTGAATACCGATTTCCCCCCGGCGCTCGCGCACCGACACATAGAGGATATTCGCTATACCCGTACCGCCCACCAAAAGCGCAAAACCCGCAATAAAGAGCCCCACCAACTGGACGTAAGCGACGATGCTCTTTACCTGACTCAGGAGGGCATCCTGGCGGTTGATAGCAAAGTTGTCTTCGGCACGAGGCGGTAGGCGGCGAACTTGCCGCATGAATAGGCGTACGCGCTGCTCCAGTTCATCAATGCCCAGGATTTCTGGCCGTTTGGCTTTCACCAGGATGGTAGGGTCTCCCTTGCCGCCATAGCGATTGAGCGGATACTGCCGTAGGAGCAGGGGCAGAGGCACATAAACGAGTCGGTCATTTCCAAACATACCCTGCGCTTTGAGCACGCCAATGACTTGCAAGGGGCGCCCCTCCCACCAGATGACCTTTCCTACGGCAGACTCTTTGCCAAAGAAACTGCGGCCAAACTCACTGCCTACCACCGCTAAAAGAGAAGCTCGGCGAAGCTCCTCCGGCCGAAAAAAGCGCCCTTCTCGCACCTCAACCCCCGCCGTATAGACGCCATCTTCCGAAATACCACTCACGCGCGTGGTCTGCCGCTCTTTGCCATAGCGGAAGGTCTGTTCGGGCACAGAATAGAAAAGCGCCACCCAGGCCTCCCCTTGCAGACCTTGGCGCAGACCTTCCAGCTCCCGCAGGGTCATCCGGGGCCGTCGGGCATACTTCTGCCAATCCTCCCCTCCATCAAACTTCCAGGGAAAATGATGTACATACACCACAGACACCCCATACCGCTCAAAGCGATCCACAATAGACAACTCCATAGAATAAGTAAAGACCTGGACGGCCGACACGCTGAAAATCCCAATAGAAATAGAGAGTAAAGTCAGCACAGCGCGGCGGCGATGCGCCGTGAGATTTCGCCAGGCCTGGCGCAGAATCTCCGCCCACACAGGACAAAAATACACACTCCCATTCCCCCTATCTTTGCACCCCTATGAGCTCCCGGCTCAGCGATTACAACTTTGACCTTCCCGAAAGCCAGATTGCCCAGTATCCTCCCGAACCCCGCGACCGAGTACGCCTCCTCGTGGTCCGAAAAGATACCGGCGAAATCTCCCACCACAACTTTACGGACCTGCCCCAATTCTTTGATGAGGACGATGTGGTCATTTATAACCAGTCTCTGCCTTTCCCTTGCCGACTGTGGGGCTACAAGGAAAAATCCACTTCCGAAGTAGAAGTGCTTCTTATGCGCGAGCTGGACCCGGAATCCCACCTCTGGAATGCCATCGTGGAGCCCGCCCGAAAAATCCGCGTCGGCAACAAGATTTACTTTAAAGATAGCAAGTTTTCGGCCGAAGTCGTGGATAATACCACCAGCCGAGAACGGGCTCTTCGCTTTATTGTGCCGCCTGGCGAGAGCTTCAAACTCTTTATTGATACCTATGGCGAAATGGCCCTTCCTTCTTACATTAAGAGGCCGCATCATCCCAAAGACTATACGGCTTATTTGCCTGTATGGCCGGGGATTCCGGGCTCTGTTCAGGTACCCGATGCCAGCCTGCCTTTTACAAAGCTTCTGATTCGCGAGATGGAGGTAAAGGGGGTTGTCTTCGTGCCGATAACGCTTCATACCGGCGCGCCGAACTTCCGCAGCATTGAGGTAGAAGACTTGAATAAGTTTAGCATGGATGCGGAGTATACGGAGATCCCACCGGAGACGGCTGAACGGGTGCGGGCCGCTCGAAGAGCGGGACGTCGGGTCTTAGCCGTAGGAGTGAGTGTGTTGCGCGCGGTAGAGTCTCACCTTACAGCTTACAACGAGCTCAAAGCCGGTGCCGACTGGACAATAAAGTTCATTTTCCCTCCCACCAAAGTGTATGTTCCTACGGCGCTTTTGACGCAGTTTCATCGGCCTAAATCGCCTGGCTACATTGCTACGGCTTCGTTTGCAGGGTACCCTATTGCTCGGAAGGCTTACGAGACCGCCTTAGCCGAAGGCTACCAGTGGGGATGCTACGGGGATATGCTCCTGATTCTGTGAGAGTGATTTGGGTGCAACTTGCCGCCGGCAGCGGCCAACGCCTGGGCGGTATTCCTAAGCAGTTTCGCCGTTTAGGTCGCAAGCCTATCCTCACTTATGCCATTGATACCTTTCTTTCCGTCTATCCGGATGGGCTTGTGGTCGGGGTGTTGAGCCTGACCCATTATCATCGGGGCAAGCGCCTTCTGGAAAAGGCTATTCCTCCTGCGCAGCTTCTTGTGGTGGTAGGAGGCGCCGAAAGGCAAGATTCCACTACGGCAGCCATAGCCCGGCTAAAAGAGTTAGAGCTCATAAAGCCGGAAAGCGTCGTGGCTTTTCATGATGCGGCTCGGCCCTTAGTCCCCGCCGAAGTGATAAAAAGAACTATAACCACCGCCCAGGAGAAGGGTGCGGCCGTGTGTGGGTGGCCCGTGCGGTTTTCGCTGCGACGTCTAACGGAAACCGGCAGTGAGGCTGTCCCCCGCCGCCTCTACTGGGAAGTCCAGACTCCACAAGCTATCCGAGGCGATATCCTCCTTGCGGCCTATGAGAAACTCTCCCCTAATGCCCAGCCCGATTTTACCGACGAGGGCAGCTGGATAGAAAGCGCAGGATATCCGGTTACCCTTGTTGCAGGCCACCCTCACAACCTCAAAATCACCTACGAGGCCGACCTCCTTTTGGCGCGGCTCTTAGTGAAGTCAGCCTAATACCCCTTTTACAGGAGGCGCCACCCCCACCACTCCGGAGGGAGGAGACGGTGGAGGCGGCACTCTTCTCTCTTAGCCCGTTCAGTAGGTTGGCTTATGGCAGGCGCCAGAGCTTTTGCCGTTGGAGAACGAGGCCGTCGGTACCCACCCATTCCATGAGGTACACGCCAGCGGAAACATCTGGAAGGCTCACTTCATGCCAGCCGGCGGGCACCTGGGCTTCCTGTGTTTGCCAAAGTAGGCGCCCATCCAAACCCCAGAGACGAAGCGCTCCTATGCTTTCGCCGCACCACACCCGCAGACGGTCTGACCAGGGATTCTCCGCATAGAAGCGGGGATCGGCGAGGCTTTCTGCATAGGGACGCTCCGGCGTTCTGAAGAGGGGCGGCGGCGCCCCCACCGCAAACCCTGAAAAGCCCGTAAAGTTCCCCTTAGCCCAGAACCCCCCCGCTAAAGTCCCCGTCGCCACCCCGTCCATCGTGTAAGTAGGCGTGGGTGCACTATACTCAGCACTAATGGAGCCTGCTGTTTTCACTACATACGCTTGAGCCGACCAAGGGTTGCCGGTAGTTGTCTCCCAGCCTGCCATCTCCGTAGAAGTGTAGTGCAGGTAGATGGTGTAGGGGTTCGTGGTAGAGCCCGTCGTAGGCGTGATGAGGAAGGTCTTATCGGTGACATACTGGGGCGGGGTGTGACCTGGGCGCAGGGCCTGCGCGCTGGTGCCCGTGCGGTCTATCTGGATGGAAGTACAGCCGTAATCATGCGTCCCTCGGTTGACAAGGGTAACCATGAGGCGGCCGTTGGGGCTATACACATAGACGGAGTCTTGGGGGCCGAAGTAGACGCTCTTGGCGGTGAGGGTGTTTTCAATGCTGGGGGTGCGGCGGCCGTAGAGGACGATATTGTCTATGGCCATAGGGGGTTGATTGCCAGCGGAGTTGTCATTGTCCCAGCGCCAGGCGAGCCAGAGGTTGGGCTGGTTCCAAGTGGCACTAGGGAGAGGAATCACTATCCGTCGCACTTCGGGATAGCCATAAAGCTGATAGGCTCGGGGCTGCTCAGAGGCTAAGGCACAGGTAGTACTACTCCAGGCGCACCCTATCAGCGGCTGAAAACCAGAGCTGGCAGAGGTCGTGGAATAGAATAGCCTGCCAAAATCGTAGAGGTTTGGAGAGTAATACTCCCCATTGACGCGCACATCAAAAGCCAGCACGAGGTCAGTAGCTCCTGTGGTGTTGATGCTGGGTGAGACGAGGGCGACTCGGCTAGTTGAGGTCGTGCTGTACTGATAGGGCGGTGGGGAGCCACTGGTATTGTTAGTGATGTAGCAGGCGTAGTTGCCCCCCATGCTGGCTGCGGTGCCTCTGACCCATTGGTTACTTCCACTTGTAATGGTGAGCTGAGTCCAGCCCGTAGCCCCGGCTTCAAAGTCTTCTTGAAAGAGCACCACTTCGGGTGGGAAAAAGTCATTGTCCTCTATCCACAGGCGATAGGTGCCGCGCTGGGGATCAACGAGCGCCGGACCACTACTGATGCTCAGACGGAGGGCCGCCAGCTCAAAAGGGGAATCTATCCCATCATCATCAAAGACCCGCACGGTGAGGTTTTGAGGGGTGGTGCTGCCCGCCGGAAAGGTCAGTGTAGGCGTGAGGACTTGCACATCCCCGGGTGCGTATGCCGTACTACCCGAGGCCAAGCTCACAGCTACACTCACATTGGCCGAGGGCGCCGAAGAGATATAGACCGGAATAGTAATATCCCGATACCGCCGGCAGTCCCCTGTCAGAAGCGGCCAAGTCAGCTCTTCCCGGATGGTTTGCCCCGTATCCCGGAAAAACACAAACGGCAGATGGGTGATGCGCACATTATCTATCCAGATGTTATTGCCGTACTGATTGACGGTGACGAAGCGCAGGCGGATGCGCTGGCCCGTGTAGGCACTTAGGCTTACGGTTTCCGTACGCCATTCACTGGCGGCTCCGGGGATGTAGCGGGCCGTAGTGTTAGCTCCCGTGGCTAAGGTCGCTCCCGACTTAGTATAAATGGGGGTGGCGCTCCAAGTGGCCCCGCAGTCGGTGGAGATTTCTACCCGCAGCTCATCGCTGGAGGTGTTGTCGTAGCGCCGATAGGCCACATCAAAGGTCAAGGCTACTGTCGTTGGGGCACTGGTCAGATCAATGATGGGGGAGTATAGTTCATCCCGTCGTCCTGTATTAGGGTAGGCCCAGAGATTGACGAACATGGCAGTGGTGCGCTGGCCGTTAGAGCCGACGCAGTGTCCGGGCCGCCAGGTGAAGCAGTCGTTATTGGGGTCGTTGACTCGCCAGAGGCTGGGGGGAAAGGCCCGCCCCTCATACGTCTCAAAGTCCTCAAAGAGCGGATAGAAGCCGTTATGTACCTTGAAGCGCGTAGTAACGGTATCTTCGGTGCGGTCGGGGTCTGAGGCGAGGTTAGAGCATACGGTCAAAGTATAGTCTCCCGGGGAGGAGAAGTCTATTCCACTTAGGGTGACGGTGGTGGTGGCGCCGCCGGCCAGAGAGCCCGTCCAAGTGATGCTCTGCCAAGGGCCGTTGTTGATGCGATAGGCTATGGGGACACTGGTGAGAGTGGTGGTGCCGTTATTGCGGAGGGTGGCATTGATATTGTAAGTCCCGGGGCAGAGGTCCTGCGGTATGGCTGTATTGATGATGGCTGCGTCTGTGGTAGTGGGTGGAACGAGAGCCGGGGAGGTAATCAGGGAAGAGCGGCGAGGGCAGTTTTCCAATACAATGCGCATGCGCACCGCCTGATCAATCGTGAAGATATTCATGCAGCCATCATCGGAGTAGTCCATGTAGTTTTCAATCATGCGGCGCTGTCCTGCGATGCAGGCAGGCACAGGATGAGCAGTGCATCCATAGTGGGGGCCGTTACAGAGCGGCGTGTCATCGCAAAAGTCATCTACCGAGCAATCCCCATCGCCCCAAGTGTGCCTTAGTCCCAACCAGTGTCCCACTTCATGGGTAGTCGTACGCCCTAAGTGGTAAGGGGGTGCCATGCCAGTTCCTCCGGGCTTTAGAGCCGAGCCAAAGGCAGAGTAAAGAATGACCACGCCATCGGTATTAGCGGCTTGGGTGCACCCGCCCATGCCATCATCTCCGGGCATGCCCAATAGCCCGCTCAAATCAGGAAACTGCGCATAGCCCAGCAGCCCCCCACTTAGGTCGGCCACCCAGATGTTGAGATATCGGTTGGGGTCCCATTGGGTGGCGGGCTTGATGGTGCTGTTCATGTAAGCCGAGGTGTAGGGGGGTGCATTCCAGCCGTAGGAGTTGCGATTCCAGCGGACGATGCCGGTGGTGGGATTTCCGTTGGGGTCGCGTTTAGCCAAGACGAACTCAATCTTCACATCGGCGCCGCGGGGGTGGTTATTCCAGCCGGGCGTGCCCGGAAGGCGCCGAAAGTCCTCATTGAGGACTGCAATCTGATCCTGAATGCGCTGATCGGAAATGTTTGTGCCCGTTCCCACGGGCTCTCCGTTGTGAATGACGTGGACTACGACGGGGATGCGGTATACTTCCCCGATAGTGCGGGATCGGGCCATTTGGGCTTTGTAGCGCTCCACCCGTTCCTTCAAAACGTCTTCATAATCGTCCATCTTGGGCCAGTCGGGATACAGGGCACGCATAAAGCTATCGGCCTGCATCGTCCCGCAGCGAATGAAATTGGCCTGTGCATACAGGGCTCCACTTCCCAGCAGGAGCCCCAAGCCCCACAGGGGCCTGGTCATCGGACCTATTCGCATAACGGGGCAAAGATAATACTCTTCACGCTCTAAGGCGTGTTTCTTCACCTCATGCATACAACAGGGGATGGGGCTGTTACTTTCTGCTGGGAGCTGTTCCTAAGGCAAGGAGGGTATTTTCATGGAGAGGAGGGTCTGGTTATGGGAGGTGAGGGAGAGGAGGTAGAGGCCGGGGGGCAAGGGGGGTAGGTGTATGGTTTCGGGGATGTTGGGGCTAAGGGAAAGGGTCTGAGTGTGGAGGGCTTGTCCGAGGCAGTTGGAGAGAGTGAGGGTGCCTTGAAGGGCTGTTTGGGCTGTAAAGGTGAGGAAGGGTGGGCAGTATTGGACGGTAATAATGGGCTCGGAGAAACTCTGGAGGGCAGTGGGAGCGCTCCAAACAGCGATGTAGTTGAGAGGCTGACCCGCTCCATCCTGCGTGAAGTTGCCCCCGGCGTACAGGAAGCCATTATGGAGGGCCAGCGCTTTGACAGTCCAAGGCCCAATACCGGTTCCCAGGGCCGACCAGGTTCCATTGGCCGAGAGCAAAGCCACCCGATTGACCGTTTGGCCCCCTACACTTGTAAATGTGCCCCCTACATACAGCCCATTCGCCGTAGGAAGAAGCACCTCTACGCGGCCTGAGGTGGGAGAACCGGGCACAGCTTGATAAGTCGTTCCATTCAGGGCCGCCAACCTCGGAGAAACCACCCCGCCTATTGTCTGAAACTCGCCCCCGATATAAAGCTTATTATTCCACACGGCCAGGGCATACACGGGGTTGTCTGGCCCTTGACCCACAGGATACGCAGGGAGAATCTGCTGAGTCGCCTTATCCCAGATAGCGAGGTAGGCCCTGTCCGTCTGGTTGTAATAAGCAGCATAGAAGAGCCCCCCTACGTAAAGCTTGCCGTTATATTCAGCAAAGGCTAAGGGGGTACCCATTAGAGCATAACTGGGATTGAGAGGGTCTGGGGCCTTCCAGGTGGTGCCATCCCATCGAGCAAACGCAGCAATAGGCTGATCATTAGGTGGGGAACCCACCCGAGTAAAATTGCCCCCCACCAGTAGCTCCCCATCATATACATACAGGGCTAAAACCTCCCCATTCACGCCGCCGCCTACGGGGGACCATGTTTGGGTAACGGGATCATAAGCGGCAATATTATTGGCGTTAGTCCCGCCGATCCCGGTAAATTCTCCTCCCACAATGATTTTCCCTCTATAAACGGTCATGACGTGGATTTTTCCAGCGCCTCCGGCACCGGGAGTGGCGATGGATTGCCAGCCATTTGCCGTCCATCGGGCAATACCCTGCGCTTGAAGTGCTGTCCCTCCTACGGTTGTAAAGCGCCCTCCCACATACAGATGCCCGCCCCAGCTCAAAAGCGCATGTACAGGCAGGTCCGTCCCTCCACCTACACTTTGCCAGCTTTGGGCAAAAACCAACGAGCCTACAATAACGATTGCTCCTCGCATACCCAATGACAAAAAATGAAAGATGGTAGAAGAGAGTGGTTTTACCCCCTCTGTTTTCAGAGGATTAGCCGAATATCAGGCGCCTTTAGCGCAGCTCGCCTTAGAGCCTTCTTTACAGCAGCCTTTCTTTTTGCTTTTGTGCTTGACGGGGGTGGCGGGAGTAGCAGCTTCGGAGTGGTCGTGAGAGTGGTCCTTACCTTTGCAGGCAGGGACTTCTTCATTGGAGACGAGCACATATTTCACGCCGGCACTTTGGAGGGCGCTATGAATGCGACTACAACAGCCCAGCGTCGGCTTATCGTACAAAATAACTAAATGCCCACTACTTTCATCATAGGAGACCTTTTGTACGCCTTTGAGGGAAGCGAGGGCTTTCTGAGCCAGCTCTACCTGGTCTTTTTCTACTTTGAGTACCATCTTAGAGGATTGGCCGTCGTGAGCCAGTCCAAGGCCTACCCATAAAAGGGTAGCTATTGCAAGGTTTGCAAGGATTCGCATACGGCAAAGATACGGATTTCTGAAGATATGCGAGAGGGGGCTTCTTATACCTAAGCCCACCACAACCTCCCCTCTCGCAATTCGGTACTTAGAAGAGGGGCCCGTACGAGAATCTAAGAGCGAGAGAAGGGTTGGGCCGACCGCCCCAAAAATATTCAACCTCCGGTACCTGCCATTCCGACCCGGCCTCTTTCCTGCTTAGAGGAACTTTTAAAGAATCGCTTCCCGCTGAGCTTCATAAAATGAACCTGGATTGGATGCGGAGAGTCGGCCCAAAAATAAGAGAAAAGGACACCTCGGTTCGGGTGCGTTCATAAGCTCCTACAGGGCTTATACCATTTTGAGGCCAAGGCTTTCTTAATGTGAGGAGGGGGATGGGTGCGCCCGCCCTGCGTGCGGGCGCACCCTCACAGCGGTGGCCAGCGCCCTTTGGGCGCTGGCCACCGCCC
>Ga0079992_156824_pt1 | contig 10783 bp, 9 predicted proteins | sample FaiFalFF_MnMetaG_3_FD_69197 | JGI IMG/M metagenome (GOLD analysis project Ga0079992, IMG submission 69197) | Freshwater microbial communities from Yellowstone National Park, Wyoming, USA - Fairy Falls B (FF_Mn_B) MetaG (SPADES assembly) (version 2) | ecosystem: Environmental > Aquatic > Freshwater... | reverse complement strand
TGATCGGTTTAAAACAGAACTATAATTTAAAATTTTTAAGAAAAATAACTCTTCAAACTTTAAAGAAAAATATTCAAAAAGGCTTGGAATACAATATCCGCATAATTTTAACTGGAGGAAATTCGAACGACTTTATTACTCCTTCAAAGCCAAACTTAATTGTAATGATAACTCCTTTAAAAAAATTAGATGAAAAATTATATCAAAAAGGAGGAAAATTAATTACAAAAATTTCTGAAAGAATTTTGCCCCAAGCAAAAACAATAATTTATACTTCCGCAGTTAAATTTATGCAAGAAGCAAAGAAACAAGGAGCAGTCGAAGTTTTGCTTTTAGATAAAGATAAAAAAATTTTAGAATGTACAACTTCCAATTTTTTTGCTGTTATTGATGGAAAAATTATTACTCCACCAACTGAAAAAATTCTGCCCGGAATTACCAGAAAAATTGTCATCAATTTAGCTAAAAAATTAAAAATCTCAGTTGTTGAAAGAGATATTCATTTCAATGAAATCAAAAAATTTGATGAGGCTTTTATTACTGCAAGCAATAAAGAAATTTTACCAATTATTCAAATAGATAATTTTAAAATCAACTCCCAGCCCGGCCCCATCACAAAAACTCTAATGTCCCAATTCAAAGAACTTACTAAAAATTTTTAAATAAAATATGTTATAATAATTAAGTTATGGTTAAAAAAGAAATTGAATTTCTAAAAGAAAAGGCAAAAAAATTTTATTCAAATGCTTTGAGTCTTTTCAAAAAAGGAGATTATGACCTTTGTGCTTTTAATTTAGAACAATCTTGTCAGCTTTACATTAAATATCTAATTGCTAAAAAAGTTGGTGATTGGCCCAAAACCCATTATTTGGAAACACTTATCAAAAGATTAAGCGAAGCTTATGACAAACCAGAGATTTATGATTATTTATTAGAAAACGAATTATTTTTTGATGATCTGACTGACGCTTATTTTACTGCAAGATATATTCCCAAAGTATTCAGTAAAAATGTAGCAGAAAAGTTGCTCGATGGTTATAAAAATTTTCTAAAATTTATTGAAAAAACACTAAATGAAAAGTTTAACTCTAATAAATAAAAAAATTTGGGAGGAGAGAAAAAAATATTTTGAAAATTATTTAGAGTGGGGTAAAAAAATAAAAGAAATAGCAAAGAAATTTTTGGGTCCAAGAGTTAAAGTTTTAATTTTTGGTTCCATCGTTAAAGGAGATTGGACTCCTGAAAGTGATATTGATGTTTTGATTATTTCAAATAAGCTTTCAAAAAATTGGATCAAAAATAGATTAATAAGGACGAAAATAAAAAAATCAATTGACCCCTTATCCCCCTTTCAAATTCATTTAGCAAGACCTGAGGAATACAAATCCTGGTGGCAAAAATTCATCAAAAAAGATTATATTTTAGTAAAATAGAAACAAATCTCGAAATGAAAATAAACGTTTTAGTTACAGGAGCAAGTGGTTATATAGGAAGTATGTTGGTTTATTTTTTAAGTCAGAAAGATTATATCGGGAAAATTTATGCTCTTGATGTTAAAGAACCTAAATTTTTGTGGAAGCCAAATGAAAAAATTGTTTTTGTTAAAAAAAACTTAGTTGATAACTGGGAGGAGGAGATAAAAGAAAAAGTAGATGTAGTTTTCCATTTGGCTTTTTGGATAAGAAGGCCCTTTTTTAATCTAAAAAGACATATTTATGAGAATCGTTACGGCTTTGAAAAGCTTTTAGATTTTTGTAAAAAAAACTCTGTTAAAAAAATAATTATTGCTGGTTCAATTGCTGTTTATGGAGCTAAAAAAGAAAATGATCCTAAAATTTTTTTTAAAGAATCAGATCCTCTAAAAGAAGATGTTTATCTTTATGGTAAAGAAAAAATCGAGATGGAAAATCAGGCTAAAATTTTTTCTGAAGAAAATAAAAACATCAAAATAATAATACTAAGATTAGCAACTGTTACTGGTCCCTTTGCTCAAAAAATTTTTAAAAAAGAAGGATTACTTAAAATAATAAAAGCTTTCCCCTTTTTTGTTATTTTATCTTCGGATAATTCTTTAAGACAGTATGTTCATGAAGATGATGTTATCTCTGCTTTTTTGTTTTTTTTAGAAAAGGATATTGATAGTAATTTTGAAATTTTTAATGTCGCTCCCTATTCGTTTGTTTATTTTAAAGATATTGCCAAAATTCTTAAAAAGAAGATAATAAAAATACCGTTTATTCTTTTAAAAATAGCCTTCCGCAGTTTGTGGTATTTTTCTTTGGGCAAAATTCCGACATCTCCTGGGTCAGAAAATTCTTATACCTTTCCTATAGTTGTAGATAATACAAAAATCACCAGTTTAGGTTTTAAATTTAAATACTCTTCTTTAGAAGCTTTTTTAGGCAAAAAAGGCTACTTTGCTGAACTATTTGCCCCACAAAGTGACAATAATTTTAAATGATTTGATTATAATGATTAAATCCAAGATTAAATTTTTGTTTTTCAAATAATATAGATCATACTCTAATCTTTCTTTTGCTTCTTCAAGAGAATCTCCTGATTTTTTGTTAATCTGAGCCCAGCCAGTTATTCCTGGTTTAACAAATGTTCTAAATCTATAAAAGGGTATGTTATCTTTGAGGAAATTATAATAAACTTCAGAGTCAGGTCTGGGTCCAACAATGCTTATATCTCCTTTGATGACATTTATAAGTTGAGGCAGTTCATCTAAATGAAGTTTTCTTAAAATTTTGCCAAACCAAAAAACTCTTTTGTCTCCTTCTTTTACTCCGAAAACATTCTCTTTTTCTGGATTTTTATAATCTTCAGAATGCATTGTCCTAAATTTATAAAGTATAAATTTTTTTTCTTTTTCGCCTATTCTTGTATCTTTAAAAAAAATTGGTCCCGGTGAAGATATTTTTATACCTAAAATAATTATTGGCCACAATGGCAGACTAATGATTAATGCTAAAACAGCTATAATTTTTTCTAAAATTTCTTTGATAATATCGTAAGCTTCGTTTTTATTGAGAATAGATTTTAAAATTACATCTTCACTCAAATTTTCTATTGATATTTTATTTAGAAAATTTTCTTGAAATACAGAGATGGGTAAAACATTTTTGTTTTCAAAAAATTTGTTTAATAAGTTTTGCGACAGCTCTTTTTCTTTAAGTAAATCATCGGGAATGATTAAATAATCAAAATTATTCTCTAATAATTCCTCAATCCTTTTATATCTAATAATTTTTTTAGTACTTAAAAATCCCGATGAAAGAAATTTCTCTATTTCATCTATATCTCTGTTGTTGCCTATAAGTATAAAAATTTGTTGCCTTTTTGGTTTGATATTTTTTATTAATTCTCTTAAAATAAGATTAAGCGGTAAAAAAATTAAGATGAAAATCAAAAGAACAATTTTGGGAGTAATTTTGAAAAAGGGGGTGGCATAAAATATGAAAACAGTGATAAAAATTGAGATCACTGTTGCTGAAAAATAATTTTCGGTATACTCTTTCAAAGAATTTATTTTCTTTAGGTTGTAGAGATCAAAAATTTGAAAAACAAAAAACCAAAAAATAAAAATAATGAAAAAAGGAAAGATATGTGATTTATAGATTTCTAAGTTAAAATTTGATAAGTGTCTTAAAAGTAAGGCGAAAAATAAAGCAATATAAAAATTCAGAAAATCATTTAAAAAAAGGAAAATGCTTTTACCTCGGTCTACCATTAGTTTTATTATTATCTAAATTATAATTTAAAAATGGATTTTTTAAAACAATTCTTATTTTCAAATATCTCATCAAAGCAAATTGTTATTAAAAATACTTTTTGGCTTTCTTTGGGACAATTTTTTACTCGTTTATTTAAGTTTCTTTTAGTAATTTTTGCAGCAAGAATTTTAGGACCAGAAGGTTGGGGCTCTTTTCAATATGTTTTGTCTATTGCCTCTATGTTTTTCATTGTTAGTGATTGGGGTGTTGGCAATTTACTTATTCGAGATTATCAACAAAAAGAAGATTTTAAAGAAAGGATTCGTACTGGAAGTTTAATTAGAGAGCTTTTAGCCTTTTTATCTTTAATTATTGCTTTAATAGCTTCATTGATTTTTGAAAATCCAAATTTCAAAATAACTTTTATCATTTTGTCTTTCTTTTTATTTTTCAATAACCTTCGCGATTATATAACAAGTTTTTTCCAAGCTATTCAAAAAATGGAAAAACAATTTATTGTTACTTTTATTGAAAGTTTACTGACTTTAATTTTCGGTATTATTTTTCTTTTAACTTTAAAAAATTTTGTTTCTTTTGCTTTTGCATATCTTTTTGGTATATTTTTTTCTTTTATTTTAGCTATTCTTTTAGCCAAAAATTTTTTGATTTATATAAAGCCCAAAATAAACTATGAATTTATAAAATATTATCTTATCAACGGTTTACCCTTGGCACTTTTTGGTATGTTAGGTTTCGTCTTTTTTACTACTGATCAAATAATTTTGGGTAAACTAAAAGGAGTAGAAGCGGTTGGTTATTATTCAATTGCCGCACGAATTATTTTAATTTTAACAACTTTCCCATCTTTATTTTTAATTTCACTTTTTCCTCAACTAGCTTTAAGTGTAAGTAATAAAGAAAGATTAAAAAATATTTTTAAAAAATCAATTCCTTTTATTTTATTAATGAGCTTTTCACTTTTTATTTTTGTTTTAATTTTTGCTGATTTTCTCCCTTTACTTTTTGGCCAAAAATATATTCCTTCAATTCAACCACTTAAACTTTTATCTTTAATTTTACTTTTAATTCCTTTAACTAATTTATTTGATAATTTTCTTTTTTCAATTAATAAACAATGGCAAGACTTCTTTATTACTTTATTTTGCGCTACTTTGAATGTTGTTTTAAACTTTCTTTTAATTCCTCAATACTCAATTTTTGGTGCTATTTATGCAACTTTAATTTCTCAATTTGTGAATTTAATTTTAACTTCTTTGCTTTCTTATAGGTATTTTGTGAAGATAAGATACGAATAAATAATCGAAATATGGATAAACAATATCGTATTCATGGCCGAAACCTTTATATATGAAATCTGTAGCGAGATTTTTTAAACTTGACTTTTAAAATTCTCGGGTTAAAATATAAGTATGGTTATAATCAAAAGGGATTTATTTGAAGAACTTAAAAATCATCTTTCAGCAAAAGAAATTTCTTTGATCATCGGTCCCAGACAGGTTGGGAAAACAACCTTGATGCTTTTATTAAAAGAGTATTTAGAAAAACGAGGTGAAAAAACACTATTTTTAAATCTTGATGTTGAATTAGACAAACAATATTTTGTTTCTCAAGAATCTCTAATAAAAAAAATAAACTTAGAATTTGGTAAAGAAAAGGGCTATGTTTTTATTGATGAAATTCAAAGAAAAGAAAATGCGGGAATTTTTCTTAAAGGAATATACGATCTAAATTTACCTTATAAATTTATTGTTTCTGGTTCAGGTAGTTTAGAGTTAAAAGAAAAAATCCATGATTCTTTAGTTGGCAGGAAAAGAATCTTTGAATTAAATCCAGTTTCTTTTAAAGAATTTGTTAATTTTAAAACTAATTATAAGTACGAAAAAAAACTGGAAGAATTTTTTGAAATAGAAAAAACAAAAATTGAAAATTTGCTTAATGAATATTTAAATTTTGGTGGTTATCCAAGAGTAATTCTTGAGGAAAAATTGAGCGAGAAAATAAAAATTATTGATGAAATTTACAGAAGTTATTTAGAGAAAGATATTTCATATTTAATTAAATCAGAAAGAATTGATTTTTTCAGTTCTTTGGTAAAGATTTTAGCCGGCCAAATTGGTAGATTAATTAATTATTCAGAACTATCTTCAACTTTAGGGATATCTCTTCCAACCCTCAAAAATTATCTTTGGTATGCAGAAAAAACATTTATCGTGCATAAATTAACTCCTTATTTTAAAAACATCAGAAAAGAAATTACAAAGTCACCAGTGATATATTTTTATGATTTAGGTTTAAGAAACTATGCCTCGGGTATTTTTGGCAAAGCAGAACTTTCAACAGACTTAGGCTTTCTTTTCCAAAATTTCGTTTTTAATATCCTAAAAGAAAAGTTCAGATTTACAGGAGCAGAAATTCACTTTTGGCGGACAAAAGATAAAGCAGAAGTTGATTTTGTCATTGATTTTGGTAAAGAGGTTATTCCGATAGAAACAAAATATAAAAGATTAAAAGAGCCGGCAATCGAAAGATCGCTAAAAAGTTTTATCGAAAAATATCATCCCAAAGAAGCATTGATAATTAATCTTGACTTCGAGAAAGAAACAAAGCTGAACAAAACCATAATAAAATTTTTACCATTTTACAAACTGTTAGCATAAAATTATGTTAAAATTATCTTAATGAAGAAAATTGGCATTATTGGTTTAGGCATCGTCGGCAAAACTTTATTTGATTGGTTAAAGAGAAAGAAATTCGATGTTAAGGGTTATGATAAGTTTAAAAGTATTGTGAGTAGAGAAGAATTAAAAGATAGAGAAGTTATTTTTTTATGCCTGCCAACTCCTTATAATAAAAAATCTGGTTATGATCTTTCTGCTTTGATTGAAAATATAGAATTTTTTAAAGAACCAAAAATTTTTGTTATTCGATCAACAGTTTTACCCGGGACCACAGAAAATTTTCAGAAAAAATACAAAAAACACTATTTTCTATTTAACCCAGAATTTTTAAGAGAAGCTGATCCTTGGGGCACTTTTGTTAAAACTGATTTACAAATTATTGGCTATACTCAAAAATCAAAAAAATTTGCTCGAAAAATTTTACAACTTCTTCCAAAAGCAAAAAATTTAAATACTATTATGCCTGCAACTGAAGCAGAAATAATTAAGCAAGCAGTTAACTCATTTTTAGCAATGAAAGTTATTTTTGCTAATCAAATTTATGAACTTACTAAAAAATTAAAAGCAAATTATGAATTTGTAAGAAAAGGGCTGGAAAATGAAAGAAGGTTAGGCAAAAGTCATTTTGATGTTTTACATGGTGGCTATAGAGGTTTTGGTGGTAAATGTTTACCCAAAGATTTAAATGCTTTAATTGTTCATTATAAAAATCTAAAATTGAATCCTGAACTTTTTGAAACAATCTGGAAAATAAATTTTCAATATTTAAAAAATCAAAAATTATTAAAAAGACTTTATGAAGATTGGTTAAATAATAAAAGTTAAAATGAAAAAAATTTTAATTACAGGAAGCAGTGGAACAATTGGAACAAGATTGGGGGAAAAGCTATTAAATTTAGGATATGAAATCATAGGCGTTGATTGGAAAAAGAATAAATGGCACAAAAATTTAGAAAAAAGAACAATCCATTTGGATTTAAGAAACAAAAATTTAGTTTTAAAAAAATTACCTAAAAAGGTAGATTTAATAATTCATTTAGCTGCTAATGCCCGTGTTTATGAATTGGTAAAAAATCCAGATTTAGCCAGAGACAACATGATAACAACCTATAATATTTTAGAATATGCAAGAATTAATAAAATTAAAAATATCATCTTTGCTTCTTCAAGAGAAGTTTATGGAAATACAAAAAAAGCAAAACACAAAGAGGAAGATGTGAAGATAGAAAATTGCGAAAGCCCTTATTCCGCTTCGAAAATTTCAGGAGAAGCACTGATTCATTCATATCACAAATGTTTTGGAATAAATTATGTAATTATTAGGTTTTCTAATGTTTATGGTATGTATGACGAAAGCGACAGAGTTATCCCTCTTTTTATTAGAAAGGCAATTAAAAATGAAAATTTTGTAGTTTTTGGTAAAGATAAAATTTTAGATTTTACTTATATAGATGATGCTGTCGAGGGTGTTATTAAAGTAATACAAAGGTTTAACAAAGTTAAAAATAACATATTTAATATAGCTACAGGTAAAGGAACAAAAATTTTATTTGTAGCACAATTAATCAAAAAATTCTTAAATTCTAAATCAAGAATAATTATTAAGCAAAATAGACCAGGTGAAGTTGTAAAATACATAGCTGATATTTCAAAGGCTAAAAAATTATTAAATTATGAACCAAGGACTGATATTATTGAAGGAATAAAAAAATCAATTGAATGGTATAATAGAAATTAAAGGGTCGTTATTTTTATTTTTTTAAAAAATTATGAAAAAAGCATTAGTTTTGGGAGCAGGAGGATTTATTGGTCATCATTTAGTAAGATATTTAAAAAATTTAGGCTTTTGGGTAAGAGGTGTTGATTTAAAATATCCAGAATTTTCACCAAAAGATGAAGCTGACGATTTTATTATTGCTGATTTAAGAGACCAAAATGTTTGGGATAAAATTTTAGATCAAGAATTTGATGAAATTTATCAACTGGCAGCAGATATGGGTGGAGCAGGATTTGTTTTTACCGGAGAAAATGATGCAGATATTATGCACAACTCCGCAATTATTAATTTACATCTTTTATGGAATTTAAAAGAAAAAAAATTTAAAGGAAAAGTATTTTATAGCTCTTCAGCTTGCGTTTATCCAGAATATCGTCAAACCGACCCAAACAATCCTGGCTTAAAAGAAGAAGATGCTTATCCTGCTCAGCCTGATTCAGAATATGGTTGGGAAAAATTATTTTCCGAAAGAATGTATTTAGCTTTTCATCGTAATTATGGAATTAATGTTAGGATTGGAAGATTTCACAATGTTTATGGTCCTGAAGGAACTTATGAAGGAGGAAGGGAAAAGGCACCAGCAGCACTTTGTCGAAAAGTCGCTTTAGCAAAAGATGGAGGAGAAATTGAAATTTGGGGAGATGGTGAGCAAACAAGAAGTTTTCTTTATATTGATGATGCTTTAGAAGGAGTAAGAAAATTTATGGATTCAGACTTTTTAGGTCCACTTAATTTAGGTTCAGAAGAGCTAATTTCAATTAACAATTTAGCTAAAATGATTATGGAAATTGCTGGAAAAAATTTGACTTTAAAACACATACCAGGACCAACAGGAGTTCGCGGCAGAAATGCAGATTTAACTTTAGCTCGTCAAAAAATTGGCTGGGAACCAAAAACACCACTAAGAGTTGGTATAGAAAAAACTTACCATTGGATTGAATCTGAACTTAAAAAACAAGGAAGAATTTAATGTGCGGAATTTTAGGAGTTTTAAGCAAAAAAAATAATTTAGAAAAATATCAAAATGTTTTAAATGTTTTAAAGCACCGTGGCCCTGATGATGAAGGTGTTTTTATAAGTAAAAATATTTTTTTAGGCCAAAGAAGATTGGCTATTATTGATTTATCTCCTTCAGGAAAGCAACCTATGAGTTTAAGATGTAAAAAAACTCAATCTAAGTTAATTGTTAATTTTAATGGTGAGATCTATAATTACAAAGATTTAAAGCGCGAACTTGAAAATTTAGGCCATAGTTTTTTTTCTAATTCTGATACTGAAGTAATTTTGCATTCTTATGAAGAATGGGGATATGAAGCTTTTTCTAAATTTAGAGGAATGTTTGCTATTGCTTTATACGATGAAAATAAAAAGGAATTAATTTTAATACGCGACAGATTTGGTATCAAGCCTTTATATTATTATTTTGATGAAAATAATTTTGTTTTTGCTTCAGAAATTAAAGCTTTTTGGTCTATTGATTTTATAAAAAAAGAAATAAGAAATGGAGCGTCAGAAGAATTTTTATTTTTTGGTTATATTTTACAACCCAATACTTTTTATAAAAATATTTTTGCTTTAGAAGCAGGACATTATTTAAAAATTAAAATTAATAATGAAAATTTTGAAATTAAAAAAGAAAAATTTGCTGATATAAAGGATTATTATCTTTTACCAAAAGAGAAAATCTCTTTAGAAGAAGCAATTAAAAAAACAAAAGAAGCTTTGCTTGACTCTTTAAAATATCATTTAGTCTCAGATGTTGAAGTAGGTTTATTTTTAAGCGGAGGCATTGATTCAACAGTTCTTTTATATTTAATGCGCGAGTTAAAGCAAGAAAAAATAAAAACTGTCTCTGCTATTTTTCCAAAAACAATTTATGATGAATCAGAAAAAATAAGTGAATTGGTTCAAAAATTCAATACCAATCATTTGGAATTAAAAATCACAGGTAAAGATTTTTTGGAAAATTTAGATAATATTTTTTATCATATGGACGAGCCAACAATTGATGGTGTAAATACTTATTTTGTTTCTTTGGCTGCTAAAAAAGCAGGACTTAAAGTTGTTTTATCCGGTCTTGGCGGAGATGAGCTTTTTTATGGCTATCCGTCTTTTTTTGATTTAACAAAAATTAACAAAATAAAACCGATTTTAAAATATTTAGGGATTGGCTATCTTTTAAAACTCTTTGCCGGAGAATTTAATATCAGGTTAAACAAGTTAGCTGATATTATTAATGCAAAAAATTTAGAAGAAGCATATTTGATTTATAGAAGAATATTTGGAAACTATAATCCGAAACATCCGAATGTATACGAATTTACGAATAATACGAATGAAAACAATAAATTTAATAATTCGGATGATTCGCATATTCGGACAAATTCGTATAATTCGGATTATGGTTTTATTTCTTTTCTCGAAATGTCCTATTATTTAAAAAATCAGCTTTTGCGCGATTCAGATGTTTTTTCAATGGCACATTCCATAGAGTTAAGAGTGCCTTTTGTTGATAATATTTTATTTGAAAAAATTGTTCCAATTCCTGATGAATATAAAATAAAAAATAATATTTCAAAATTTTTATTAAA
>Ga0079992_147409_pt1 | contig 10785 bp, 8 predicted proteins | sample FaiFalFF_MnMetaG_3_FD_69197 | JGI IMG/M metagenome (GOLD analysis project Ga0079992, IMG submission 69197) | Freshwater microbial communities from Yellowstone National Park, Wyoming, USA - Fairy Falls B (FF_Mn_B) MetaG (SPADES assembly) (version 2) | ecosystem: Environmental > Aquatic > Freshwater... | reverse complement strand
AAGTAATCGTCGGTCACCCGCTGACCGTTCAGGCGCAACTCGCAAGTGCCCAAGGCTGCCACATAAAGCATCGCCCGCTGGATGGGCTTTTGGACGGTAAAGGTTTTCCGCAGAAAAGGCAGGGGCGGGACATAAACGGTTTGCGGACTAACTGAACCCCAAGGAGGCACGCCAAAGTTGCCAACCTCGCGGGCATCTTGCCAACCGCTGTCATCAAAGTCAGGTTGCTGCCAATTGGGTTGCTCGCTTTGCGCCCACTTCCATTGGCGGTCGGTGACGATGACAATTGGGTCGCCACTTTCAAACTCAACGACGAGTTTGCCCAGCAAGCCAGCAGGTCCACCTTCGTTGGTGACGGCGACTGCCAGCACATTGATGCCCGAACGCAAGTTCGCTGTTACATCAGCCATTTGTGGGCGCTGCCAAGCAAATTCCTTTCCGTCGCTGCGGGCGACTTCCGTTCCGTTAACGAAAAGCACGAACTGGTTGTCAGCGGTCATCAAGATGCGGGCGCGGGTGATTTTGCGGTCCGATGGGAGCGAAAAAGTGCGGCGGAAGTAGCGAATTCCAGCAGGCGCTTGTTGGCGGGGTTGCCCTTCCGTCGTCCAAATCCATCGGCAACCTGTAAAGTGAAGCAGTCGCTCCTCCCAAGGGGCAGGCTCATCATAGCCAATCCATTTGCCCTTCCAATCGGAAGGTTCCAGCAGTCCCATCGTCCAACGAGCAGGTTCGCTCCACTCAGACGGGTTGCCGTCTTTGTCCCAGACCCGAACTTTCCACCAGCATTCCATTTCGGACCGCAACGGCTTGCCCGCGTAAACGACGAGCGTCTCGTCGGAGTTCACTTTGCCCGTGTCCCAAAGGTCGCCGATATCTTTGTCAAGGTTTTCGCGAGACGAGGCGACGAGGATTTGGTAAGCGGTTTGGCGCTGTCCTCGTTCGTCCGGGTTTGTCACTTCCACGACCCAACTAAGCCGGGGTTGGGGCACATCGATGCCCAACGGGTTGACACGATACTCGCACCTCAAACTCGTCACTCTCAACCCAGCCATCGCGATCCCTCCTGTCATCAGCGTCAACAGTATCGCAACCCATCGCACAACCATCACCTCGCCCATCCGTCTCGGTCAAAAGTGTAGCGCTATCAAATGAGTTGGAGCGCCGACACATGAGGGAAAGGCAAGGTTGAGTTTATCGGGCGGATGGAGAAGAGACGGTCAAGGGCATCGGATGAAAACAGCGAGGGCAAAACGAGGCGGACGGACGAGAAGCAGAAAGGCAGGACAATGGTGGCCCCGGCGGGATTTGAACCCGCGACCTCTGGCTTGAGAGGCCAGCGTCCTGACCGGGCTAGACGACGGGGCCGTCAAGTCAGCGGTGTCGCTTGGGATTTTAACACGCTCCCACAGGCAGTTCCACTGAAAACCCTCCACCCTCTGGTCAAAACTTTTCGCCCTCAGGTTGAGGGGAGTCGGGGACGAGTAGTTTATTTGCGGCAGCCAACGGAATCTCCGTGGGAGGAGAGGAAGGTCAATGCCCAAGATGAACAAGCCCGTTGACCAACCTCGGAAGGAAACTGGCATGGCTGGGGCGCCTGGCTTCGAACCAGGGACCTCGGGATCCAGAGTCCCGCGTGCTACCGACTGCACCACGCCCCAGCCTTTTTGCCGACGCACAATTATAACGACCGAGAAGGATGGCGCAACAGTGGGGACGGGAATGACGCTGATGCCTCGTGCCTTAAGGACAGGTGACTTGCCTTTGCGTCAGGCATGGTTGCCTTTGCTGGGCGTTGCGGGTTTGCTGATGATCCTGACCTTAGCATGGTGGCTCGCCGTCACCTTGACCGCCATGCCCCAACCTACCTTGCCGCCTGCACCCAAGCCATCCGAAGAGGTGCAGGTGATGCAAGGGCAACTGGTCGTGGAAGTGCCAGAGCGCAACGAAGTTTGGACGCTTCAATTCCGTCAAGGGCGCTACGACCCAAAAACGCAAGTCGTTGTCACGAAAGGAAGCATCTGTCAAGTCAAGCGTAAGGGGAAGGTCATCACGGTTTTTTCTGCCCCTCAAATCCTCGTTCGGTTTCGGGAACAGGTAATGGCGATGGAAGGCGGTGTTACCGCCATCGGCAAACTGGCACGGCTTAAAGTGCAATTGCCCCAATTGACTTGGGATTGGCGGCAAGGGCACCTGACAGGCTCAGGACCCGTCCGTTTGGACGGGGAGCAGGTGACGGGTGTCGCGGAAGGGATGGAAGGCGACACGACCTTGCAGAGGTTACACTTGCGCCATCCCCAACTCCGCTGGCATCGTCGCCCTACCAACCCTTCGGGGGAGTGAAGAGCCCATGAGCGAAACGCCGTTAGTGTTGGAAGGGCGGGAATTGAGGAAACGCTACCGTCAACGATGGGTCGTCAACGGCGTTTCCCTGCAAGTGCGTCAAGGCGAAGTCGTCGGGTTGCTCGGTCCTAACGGCGCGGGCAAGACGACGACTTTTTACATGCTCACGGGTTTCATCCGCCCCAATGGTGGACGGGTGCTTTTTGACGGGCAAGACATCACCGACCTGCCGATGTATCGCCGTGCCCGTTTGGGCATCAGTTACCTGCCACAAGAGCCGTCCGTCTTCCGCAAACTGACGGTGGAAGAGAACATCCGTCTGGTTTTGGAGATGCGGGGCATCCCGCCCCGCCAGCAGCGAGAAATCACCGAACGATTGCTGGAAGAGTTCAACCTCACCCATCTCCGCCACAACTGGGGGCAAGAGTTGTCGGGTGGGGAACGACGGCGGGTGGAAATCGCCCGCGCCTTAGCGACCGACCCCAAATTTTTGCTGTTAGACGAACCCTTCACGGGCGTTGACCCCATCGCCGTGGAAGACTTGCAACACGCCATCACCCAACTCAGGCAAAAAGGCATCGGCATCCTCGTTACCGACCACAATGTCCGTGAGACCTTGAAAATCACCGACCGCAGTTACATCATCTCCGAAGGCGTTATTCGCACGCATGGGACGCCCCAGGAAATCGTCAACGACCCCATCGCCCGCCGCCATTACTTGGGCGAAAGTTTTGCGTTGTGAGGGCAGGCGTTTTTGCCATGACCATCTTAGACCGCTACTTGATGCGGGAGTTAACGAACGCGTGGCTGACAGGGTTGGCGGTCTTTGCTGGCTTCCTGATGGTCGGCGAAGTGTTCAGCAAAGGCATTGAGTTGCTCTTTTTGCTCAAAGCCCCTGTCGGCGATGCCGTGCGCTGGTTTCTGCTGGCGCTCCCTAACCTCATCGCCCTCAGCCTCCCGATGGCGACGCTCCTTGCCGTCGTCATGACCATCGGGCGGATGAGCCATGACTTGGAGATCGTGGCGTTGCTTTCAGCGGGCATCAGTTTCCACCGTTTGCTCTTGCCCATCGCTGGGATGGCGGCGGGGCTAAGCGTTTTCGCCTTTTGGCTAAACGCTTTCGTCGTCCCACCAACCTACGGCGCTGCCGATGCGCTGCTCTGGCGCTATCGGGAGCGCAGCGAAGGCGTTTCCCGCGAAATCCTTATCGCTCAACCACCCAACGACCCCCGCATCGTTTTGGGCGCCCGTCGGTTCAACCCCAAAAGCGGAGAGTTAGAAGGGGTTTGGCTGTTGGAACGAATGGATCGGGAGGAACGGCTCTATGTGGAGGCGACTTCGGCTCGGTGGGTCGGCAACCGAGTGGAGTTTCGGGACGGTTTCGTCCAGCGCATCGCTCCCCTTGACAAACCCATCATGCGCCAACACTTTGCCCGCCTCTCCCGCCTCGTCCCCTTGCGCCCGCCCGCAAATTTTTCGGGCGACAGCAAACAATTTGCCCCCAACCGCTTAAGCCTTCCTGCCTTGACTGTCCAAATCCGCTTGCTGCAACGCTGGCGCGTGCCTCGCGAAAAAATCGCCGACTACCTCGTAGAGTGGCACAACCGTTTCGCCCTGTCCCTCAGTTGCTTGATGTTGGCGATGTTGGGGGCGCCAGTGGCGTTGCAATTAAGTCGGGGCGGGGGCATTGCCGTCGGTGTCAGCGTCGTTTTCATCTTGCTTTACTACTTCGCTTGGAACATCGGGACGCTTTTAGCGAAGGCAGGCTCCCTTCCGCCCTTCCTCGGCAGCCACTTCGCCAACCTGCTCAGCCTCTTCGGTGCCATCCTTTTGCTTCACCGCCTCCGATAACCTTGCCCCTCTGATGCCTTGCCACCACATCACCCTCTTTCTGGCTGAAAGGTTCGTGGAAGTGATAGCCATTGCCTTGCGGACACACCCCGATGTAGTTAGGCGCACCTCAATGCCTTTTGGGTCTTTCGCTGAACTTTCGCCTTTGGTGGCGGAACTGGCGGCGACGCAACACAGGCAAAGAAGTCAAGGGCATTTCTTTCCGACGCCATTTTGACTCGGTGGTCTGTGTGAAAGTGGGCATCAAAGTGACAACCCACCCTCCGAAGGGCTGCTTTCTTCGCCGTTGGGCAGGAGGTTGAACGGGGGCGTTGGTCATTGTCTTACGGGTCATTGCCCCATCGCTCAAACCAATCCTGCAGTTTCTTGCCTAAACCCTCTTCGCCCAACACCGCCTCCAGTTCCGCCCACTCTTCTGGCGTTAATAGGCGAAGCCGAAAGAGAAACGCTATCAGTGCCATCACCACTGATTCAGGGGGCGATTCTGCACCGAGGAAAGGTTGGACGACCGCAAGGGCTCGGTAAATGTCTTCCGCCGCTCCTTGCCAGTCCCTCATTCGTCGCTTCAGTTCAAACCGAACGCCCAGTCCTTGAAGAAGCCAGGCTGCCACATGCGTTGAACCCGCTTCCATCATTTCCTCCCACAACCTGATGCCTTCGTCGTAACATTGCAGCGCCTCTTCAAAGCGACCCAGATCATCTAAGGTTGCGCCCTTGTTCATCAACCCCGCTGCCAACTTATCTGTCCATTCCTTTTGCCCCTGCCTTTCCACCAATTGCCGATAAATCGCGATGGCTTCGTCAAAGCAACGGAGGGCTTCCTCAAAACGCTCCGCTTTTTGGAGCGCCCCACCCTTGTTGACTAACGCTGCCGCCAACCAACTCGCTAACTCCTTCCGCCCTTCCATTCCCACCAATTGCCGATAAATGGCGACGGCTTCGTCAAAGCAACAGAGGGCTTCCTCAAAGCGACCCAGATCAGCGAGTGCATTGCCCTTGTTCACCAGTATCCCTGCCAAATCGCTCACCAACTCCCCTCGCCCCTCTCCTTCCACCAGTTGCCGATAGACCCTGATGGCTTCGTCATAGCATGTCAACGCTTCCTCTGGACGATCCGCATCGGCGAGCGCATTTCCTATGTTCACCAACGCCGACGCCAACTCTCTCAATAGTTCCCCTTGCCCGCCCACTTCCACCAACCGTCGGTAAATCCCGATGGCTTCCTCAAAGCAGTGAAGCGCATCTTCCCAATATCCCCCTCGCCGAAGGGTGACGCCCTTGTTCATCATTGTCGCCGCCAACTCCTTTTCCAACGCCTTTTGCCCTTCAACTTCCACCAATTGCCGATAGAGGGCAATGGCTTCATCGTAGCATGCCAGCGCTTCTTCCAGCCGCCCCAAATCATCCAGCGCCTTGCCTTCGTCCCTTAATGTCCATGCCAGCCATTCTGCGAACCCCCGATGCTTCTCCACCAGTCGCCGAAAAATTCCGACGGCTTCATCAAAGTAACTCAGCGCTTCTTCAGGATGACCCAATCGCCGAAGGGTTTCACCCTTGTTCATCAGCGTCATCGCAAATTCACATGCGGGCGCTCCTTGCCCTTGCTCCCACAGTTGCCGATAAATCGTGATGGCTTCATCAAAGCAGGTCAGCGATTCTTCAAGGCGACCCAGACCTCGCAGCGTCACGCCCTTGTTCATCAGTGCCAACGCTAATCCTTCATTCAATTCCGCTCGCCCTTGTCTTTCCATTGACCGCTTAAAGAGGGTGATGGCTTCCTCATAGCACTGGAGGGCTTCGTGTGGGCGACCCAAATCGTCCAACACATTGCCTTTGTTCACCAACGCCCCTGCCAACTTATCCGACAAATCCTTTCGCCCCTTCACTTTCGTCAATTGCTGATAAAGGGCGACGGCTTCATTTAGGCAATTCAGCGATTCTTCAAGACGACCCAATCGCCGAAGGGCTGCGCCTTTGTTTGACAGCGCCCTCGCTAAAAACTCTTCCCGCCCTTCTCCTTCTGCCCATTGCCGACAGAGGTTGACGGCTTCCTCATAACAGCCGATGGCTTCCTCAAGGCGACCTAAATCGGCAAGATTGATGCCCTCTTCTATCAACCCCTCTATCTGCTCCATCGCCCGACCTCCTTCGCATTTAGGATCGGCAGCGCAAAGTGAGGGAACGAATTTGCAAGGCGCAGGGATGACGGTCGGAAGGCAAGCGGAAGGCGAGGCGCAAGGGAAGGGAGCGCTCCTTCGGCACAGCGACCTGCAAGTCGCCTTCCACGACGAAACTGTTTTCGCCTTCTCCTTGCACGATGCCCAATGGTGGATGCTCTCGCCCTTCGTCATCCCACAGCCGAATTTCCTTCGCCAGCGAAACCCGCATCCCTTCCCGCATCGCTTGCAAAGTGATTGTCGCTTCCGCCAACCCTTCGCCATCGCTCGGTTGGCAATTCAGCCATCTGACAGGATAGCGGACTTGCGTCAGGCAAACTTGCAACTCATCATCGGCTGCCGTCTCGCCCAAGGGAGTGGCGCTGGCAAAGGCATCACCCTTCAGCCATCGGTCAAACCAGCGCAAAGTGCGCTCCAAAGCGTCAACGCGGTGATAAGGCTCGCGGAAGCCATGCCCTTCGCGGGGATAGCGGACGAACTGCACCGTCCGCCCCAACTTCTTCAGCGCCGTGAACATCTCTTGGCTGTTGCTGATGAAGGTGTTGCGGTCGCTTTCGCCGTGCAGCAAGAGCAAAGGCGCTCGGATGCGATGGGCATGGACGAAAGGCGAGCGGTGCAGGTAAAGGTCGGTGGCTTCCCAAGGCATCCCGCCCAAGTAATCAGGCTCCCACGAAGGGTTGTCACTGTTGCCGAAGTCGCTGAAGAGCAGGGCGATGCCGAAAAGGGAAACGCCTGCTTTGAAGCGCTCCGAATGCGCCAACGCCCAGTTGGTCATGTAACCGCCGTAACTTCCGCCCGCAATCCCGATGCGATGGGGGTCAGTGATGCTTTGAGAAATGCACCATTCCACGCCCGCAAGGATGTCGCGGAAATCGCCGCCACCTAAGTCACAAAAGTTCGCCGTCGCAAAGGCATCCGAGTAACCGCCGCTGCCACGAAAGTTGGGCGCCAAAACGGCGTAACCGTTCGCCGCCAAAAAGGCGGGGAAACCCGTCGCCGAAAGCAACGCCTTCATCGCCCGCCCTTTCGGTCCGCCATGAACCCAAATGACGGTGGGGCAAGGGGCAGGCGGGCGAGGTTCGTCCGAAGCGAGCCACAAGACACCTTCAATCGCCATGCCGTCCTCCGAGCGCCATTGAACGAGGTGCGCCTTCGGCAACCGCCAACTTTTCACTGGCGGGTTGAAATCGCTCACCTTTGTCCATCGCACTCGTTCGCCGTCGTCTTTCCCAAGCCACACATCAGGCGGATTTTGGTCATCGGTGCGGATGGCGGCGAAAGTTTTGCCGTCGGGGGTGACATCCAACGCCGTGATCACCCAGTCGGCATCGGTGATGGGCATCGCTTTCCTTTCGCCCAGTCGCCAAAGTTGCGAGGTGACGCCCGTTTGCAGCAGGCAACAAAAGCCGTTGCGCACCCAACGCAGTTCGTCCACCTCCAAATCGGGAAGAGAGGCGATTTCGCGCCAGTTGCCCTCAAAGTCGGCGACAAAGAGGCGGTGATGCGAGAAACTGCGCTCAGGGTTGCGCCAACTCAAAAAGGCGACGAAGTTTCCGTCGGGCGAGGGACGAGGCGAAAATTGCGCGCCCGCCCGATCGCAAAGGGCAACGGGCGTTTTTTCCGCACTGTCAAGGGCGAGCCAGAAAAGTTTGGAGCGACGCCAATCATCCCGCTTGCCCGTTTGAGTCGTGGCAAAGATCAAGCGATTGCCGTCAGGTGACAAGGCGATTTCGTAAATACCTGCGTCGCCGACGAACACTTTCTCGCCATCCCCTTCGGGCACTCGGAAGCGCCAAAGAGCGCGTCGGGGAAGTTCGTCGTCGTGGAAGGCGTAGTCGCGTTTGCGTTTTCGGTCGGCGTCTTCGGCGCGTTTGCGTTCGTCGGATTTAGATTCGGGGATGATTGCCCAAATTGCCGTCCCGTCGGGATGCCAAGCGAAAGCCGTCACGCCTTCGTCGGCATCGGTGATGGCGCGGGGTTCACCACCGTTTAACGGCATCAGCCAAAGTTGCGCCTTCGGTTCGGTGCCATCTTTCGGTTCGCCCCGTTGCGCCAAAAAAGCCAACCATTTTCCGTCGGGAGAGAAGCGGGGATGACTGACGCGTTCCTTGCCAAAAGTCCATTGGCAAAGTTCGCCATCCCGCCAAAGCCAAAGGTGCGACCAAACTTCGCCCGCTTCCCAATCGGGTTCGCTGGCGACGATGGCAATCGCCGCGCCGTCAGCGCTAATGGCAATCTCCGTCGGCGTTTTCAATCCGACCAAATCGCGTGCCGTTAACTGGCGCACGGGCATCACCCCTTTGCCGTCGCGGCGATTTTGTCTTTGCAGCGGCTGCGATTTTGATTTTTGCGCCATGCGCTTGTCGTGGCTGCTTCGTGTCGTGGCTGATACTCACTCCAACATTGCGAGAGGATTGCTTGGTGGCTTCGGTCTGTTTGGTTTTCCAGTGCCCGCTTTCCTGCTCCCGTAAGTTTTCAGGAGTCGTCCGTTTAGCCCTCCCGTCGCTTTCATCAAAGCCCTTGTGTGGCATTTCAGTCAAAGGGGAGGCGTTGCTCAATCGTTGCCAACGAGAAGACGGGCACATACTTTGCCTGCTGCAAGTCGCAAACGGTAATTTTGGGCGTTCGGGAAAACGCCATGCCCAAAGCGAAGGCAATGACTGCTGGACAATACAAGCACACTTCCACTTGCCGATATTTAGCGACAAGCGGTTGCGCTTCCCGAAAGAGCCATTGGACATAAGGAAGCCAATCGGTCGTCGGGTCTAACGCCATCCGATAAACCAACCCTGCGTTGGCAGCGCTTGCGTAGTCGGGATGGGCGTCAAATTGGGGGATATAGTAGTCGGAGATGACCCAATGTAAGATGAGTTTTTCTGCTTCGGGCAAAGTGGCGAAATCGCTGGGCACTTTCTCAGGAGGCGACACTGAGCCTTTGGGCGCTTCAAAGAGGCGGCGAGGGTAGGTTAAGTCTAGCACACGGTAGAACCTGTCTTCTTGGCGATGATAGAGGACAATGGAGCGGCGCAAGTCCACCGATGCACCCATCGCAAACGCCAGCGGCAGCCAAAGGTGGGGAAAGATGTGATAGCAAACCTGCTCATCGGGCAGCAGGGTACTTCTCAGCCTTTGGTCCACTTCCTTCTCCCACTCCTTCAGCAAGTCCCGCCACGCTTCTTCCCAGTCGGCAGGATTGGGTGAATTGTAAGGATTACGGTGGAGCGAAATAACCAAATCGCTCGCTTGCAGCCGATGGATGGTTTCTATCGGCTTGACGGAGAGACGCTGGGAGGCAACGAAGCGCACAAACATTTGACGAGCGACTTCTCGAGAACTCTCCGTCGTGAAAACGAGGGGCGTCGCCAATGGGCGGGAACGCCGCATAGTTTCATAAACCAGCAACACTATGAGGATTACAATGCCAACGAACCGCAAAAGAGCAGCAAAAAAGCGCCAATTCATGTCAGCGCAAAAGTCAGCAAACATGGCACATAAACCGAAGACGATAACGCTGATGAACGCTCCTCGCTCAGCGACGAAGCGGCGCAGCATTTCCTGCCCCCCAAAGCATCTGCCAAGTTAACTCACCGTCAATCATGATGGCGTCAGTTTCGCCCATCCGAAAAGGTCGGTGGGGCTGCCGCCCTTCCTGTCACATAGACGATCCCACCGCATCCTTCCATGATGGCGGCGTAAAGTGCGCCTGCCGACATTGGCTTGCTGCCTGTGGTGTAGTCAACGGTGATTTCGCTTGGTGCGATGCCTTTTTCGCCTAACTTGCGGATGGCAGAAACAGCAGCCTCGTAAGCCAATTCAGCATCGTTTTCGTCACTGATGAGTTCGGTTTCGTAAGGAGGCAAGGTTATGCGTAAACCTTTCGCTTCCTCCTCAATCCGTTCCAAAGTCTTTTCGCTCTGCTCGGTGACGAGGAAAACAATCTGGTCTGGGTTAGAGTTTCTGATGGACAAAGCAATGGCGTGCTCAATTCCCCTCCCAACTCCTACCGTGATGACCATCCCTTTTGACATTTCGGTCACCTCGCTTTCACCGTTGACCCGAAACTACAACCCTGACCTATCGCACACTGCAAATTTTGCGCTCCGCACTTTCACGCCATTTTTCTCGTCCCCTCGTGCGGCAGGCGGGTCGGGAAAGGGGTGGTTTTCTTTGTCGTTTTGTGGTTGGGACAGTGGTGTCTCCGTCCCCTCGTGCGGCAGGCGGGTCGGGAAAGTTTTTCTTTGTGTTGTGGTTGGGACAGTCGGGCTTCAATCAAAGGGCAACCTTTTCTCTATCTCGCTCAGCGAAAAAACTGGCACATACTTGCTGTCTCGGTAATAATGGCACACTGTCACTTTTGGCGTCCGTGAAAACGCCATCCCAAGGGCAAAGGCAATCGCCGATGGACTGGCAATGCACA
>Ga0079992_139733_pt1 | contig 10786 bp, 11 predicted proteins | sample FaiFalFF_MnMetaG_3_FD_69197 | JGI IMG/M metagenome (GOLD analysis project Ga0079992, IMG submission 69197) | Freshwater microbial communities from Yellowstone National Park, Wyoming, USA - Fairy Falls B (FF_Mn_B) MetaG (SPADES assembly) (version 2) | ecosystem: Environmental > Aquatic >... | reverse complement strand
GTAACAGAGACCCAGACCACAACTCAAACGCAAACAACGACAACAACCGCAATCTCAACAACAACAGTAACACAGCCGACAACAACAACCACAACAGTAACCCAACAACAAACAATAACCCTTACAACACAAACAACTCTAACAACCACCACAACACGAGTAAGAGAGGAAACGAGGACAACGACAGAAACTACAACAATAACAACAACGGTAAAAGAGCATATAACACAAACAAGAGAGGTGACCAGAACCCTAACAGAGATCCAAGAGAAGGAGGTTACAAAAGAAGTTACCAGAGAGCACACAGCAACAACCACAGTAACACAAATCAACATACCAGCATCAATACTCCTACTAATAATAGGCCTAGCAGTAGGAGGCATAACAGCCAGACTCATCCTCTCAAGATAGAGCTCTCGGGGAAGCTCGTGGAAGCGGGGGCCAGCCTCGCGGCCTCCTAGCAACAATGCCTAAACGAGGGGCTCCCGCGGCCGGGGGTCTGGCGATAATGCAGATCCACCTAGCGTCGGGGCGCGGGCTCACAATCACGTGCTTAGAGGAGCTCCACCGTAGCCTAGTGTTTAACCTGGGGGGCTGGCAGGCCCGTGGAAGCGAGAGTCCGGGGTGGGCAGTTTCACCTACCTCGGGGAGGTTTTGGGGTGCGCAGCTGTGCACCCGCAGCTCCCGGCCCCAGTTAGACAACATGGCGCCCCGCAGATGTCTAACCCCCGTGTTTTAAAGCCCCGGGGGAACCTCTCTCCTCGGGTTCTACCCCTGGGCTGGTTTTATAAGGTTTTGTTTACGTGGTCTTGGTGTCCTCCGAATATAGATTTATAAGTTTTCCGCTACTATCTCTAGCATAATAGAGCGGAGGTGGCCGTGGTGCCAGGTCGTCGCAGGGTTTTGAGCAGGAGCGTCCCCCTCTGGCTGGCCCTATCACTAGCCCTAGCCGTGTCCATCCCCGTGTCTGTGGCGATCGCCCTCACCATAAACACTGTAACCGAGAAGCTGAGCCTGTGGCAGAGCTCCTTCGAGGACACGAGCTTCACGTTGCAGTCCTTCAGGCTCAACCCTAGGGGGCCTAACAGGGTCGATGTGCAGCTCACCTTGAGGAACACGGATGCGGCGAACGCGCACTCAGCGGATGTGACGGTACAGCTTCTAGACGCAAGCGGGAACATCGTAGCCGAGCAGACCCAGAGCACGGGCTCTGTGGCCGCCAACGGCACGTGGTCGTACACCTTCACCTTCACGGGGGCGGGCATAACCAGCCAGGTTCAAAGCGTGATGATAATAGTCAGGCAGACCGGCTGACGGAGACCGCGGAACCCGGGGATCCTCCAGCCCTACCCACAGCCGGCTTCTCCCCCGTTTTCCCTCCTAGTGTTTTTGTGCTTGGGCACTCGCAGGCGTGCACAGCTATGCACCCGTGTGTCTAGTGTATGTAACCGCCGATCTCTGAATCTGATAGGCTTACCGTAGGCTGAAATTCCCACAATAAGTCTACAGTAGTTTAGAGCTTATAAACTACGCAGGCTCCCCACATCACCTTAAGCTCTTGAGAGGGCTCCATTGCGGAGCTAGCTCTGCCATCTTAAGGCACAGGCTCCTGTCTAGGAACTTTGCTTTACACAGCTTCTCAGCCCGTATCAGGTTCAGTGATATCTCAACTGCACCCCAGCCCCCCGTTCACGACCGGCCTTAGTTTTAAACTCCACGGCGTGAACGTCCCTTAGCTCCCCTCACCCTTATCCTCTCAAGCAGAGCATCGGAGACCCTAGCCCTGCGGTTCTTGATCTTGTTAGCGTACGCGGGGTCTACTCCTAGCTCTGAGCTCCTAACGCCTTTACCCCACAGGTAGTCGAAAATCCTGAACCTAACCTCGTCCCCTAGGCTTTTCAAATCCACCAGGCTTGGGTCGACCAAACCCCTGCACCATGAGCTCCGGTATGGGGAGGGGTTTTAAAGCTGATATGAAAGCCGATGTGAGGAGAGAAAATCATGGAGGGGAGCCTTCTAGAGGCTACTCTGGAGTGATTGGTGGGATTTATTGGGTGGTGCGGCGGCCGGGATTTGAACCCGGGACCTCCGGCTTGGCAGGCCGGCGTCCTAGTCCAGGCTAGACGACCGCCGCTCCCCCAATCACGGTTAGGCTCGCTGAGTTTAAAAGGTTTAGTTCTTCACAGCATACAAATAATTCATTGCCCGCTATAGACCAGCGAATCTAAACTACTTATACCCTTGATTCCTCCCACCCCTAGTCCCCTTGTCTTTACGGTTATTGTCATTCGCTGTCCTAACGTTTATTGGCCCAGGTGGTGTTAGCTGTGGCTAGGAGGGGTATTGTTGGTATTGAGAGTGCTATCGTGCTAATAGCCTTCGTTATCGTTGCCGCGGCTCTAGCGTTCGTAGTGCTCAACATGGGCTTCTTTACAAGCCAGCAGAGTAAGCTGGTCATGCAGAGGGGTCTTGGCGAGGCGAGCTCAGCACTAGAGCTAGACGGGACCTTCGTGGCAGCCGTTGACACAACAGCACAGAACATCGTGTACGCGTGGGCACCAGTAAAGCTATCATCGGGACAGCACAAGGTAGACCTAACACCGACAAAAACAGTAGTATCGTACTGGAGCCCAGACAAGGGGCTAACGATAACAAACGCATACCTAATAGCAATACTAACACCAATAACAGACACAAGCAAAATACCAGAGATAGTAAATGCAATACTAGATGAGACCGTATCAGGTGCTAAGGGTACTGTTGCTCAGAGAACCGTAACTGCAGGTGGCTTTGAATACGCTGTCTATGTGGGGCTCCCCGAGGACGTTACTGATCCTGGCACCACGGTTTCAGATTTACTAGCCAGGTACGCCTCGGACAAGGTGATCGTCATACTCAACTGGGTTGTTAGGGTTAACGATGATCTAGTCTTGGATCCCGGTGAGAAGGTCGTCTTCTTCGTCTACTACAGGGATGAGAGTGTTAAACCCGATGGCTACGATTTGGTTAAGATTGAGGTTAAGGTTCCTATCGGGGCTCCTCTGACTATAGAGAGGATGATACCTCCAAGTCTGACGCAGCCGGTAGTAGATCTAGGGTAGTGTTTCACAGGCTCTATTAACCCCTCCATCTTTTTTATAACTGTTCTCCTCTCTTTCCCTCTTCCGAGCTATTGTTTTACCTTCTCCTGGGCTGGTTTTATAGGGTTTGATTTACGTGGTCTTGGTGTTTTCCGAATTTAGGTGTATGGTTTTTCGCTCCTATCCTCAGCGTGGGGTTTTGTTTGTTGTAGGGGTTTGGTTTGCCTCTGTCTAGGGTGGTTTTGGTCTTGGTGTTAGCGTTTCCCCTACTGGGTTTAGGTGTTGTTCTAGCCTACTTTGGCTCTCTTGCCTCCGCACCCTACCTTGTCTCCTCTCTTGTGGCCTCCATCATCTTAGCCTCCTCTGGCTTCCACCTCCTTCTCTCCAGCGTTATCTTCCTCTCTAGGGTTAGGCGTGGTGACCCTCTATGGCCTTGTGGTTGCCCTCTCTGCTCTCTTACAGCTCGTAGGCTAGCCGGCTTTGATGGTGTCAGCCCCGGGGGTGTTGTTGAGGGTTCTGTGGAGCCTGTTGATGCCGTGGTTGGGGTTGAGGAGGTTACAGTTCCCAAGGCACCAACCTCCTCCGAGCCCTCTAGCCAGCCTAGCCCCCAGGTCGTCCAGCAGCCTGCTCAGAGCGATGGGGTTCTAGAGGCTCTTTCAAACCTTGAGGGTGAGGTTAGGAGTCTTAAGAGTGAGCTCTCATCATCCCTTGAGGAGTTTAGGAACGCTATAATGGCTATAAAGAGCGAGGTTGACGAGGTTAGGAATCCGTTCAACTTCATGAGGAGTGTTGCAGAGTTCCTGGATGAGGATACTAGGAACGCAATACTAACTCTAGCTGGCATAGCCGGGGGTGAGGGGGGGCAGGGTGGGGGGGCGGGTGGGATAGCACCCCTCACGGCCAGGGCCCTCCCAGGTAGGCTTGCGACAGATGGATCCTGGGGTTTCCTGGAGCTCCTAGATCTAATCCTATGGCTTGACAGCATATACGGCTCCAAGGACTGGGATGACTTGAAGGACGTTTTAGAGCTCCTGGGGAGCCTTAGGGTTGTGCCCGAGGCTAAGCTTAGAGCACTAAGGGCTGCAATGAGCTTTGTTGAGAGGAGCAGGACTAGGGGTGAGAGGGTCTCGGAGAAGGTGAGGATACTCTCGATCCTAGCCAAGCAACTGAGTATAACCGGGGGTGAGCACGTGTTCAAACTACTAGAGTACATGGGTAGAGGTGGGAGATGATGGTGTCAGAGGGGGTTACAACAGCCATCCTAGTCGTAGCGGGGATCGTCATAGCAGCTATGGTCGCCTCAACGGTGATATCACAGTACTACATGATAGACTCGACGATAAGAGGGGCTAGTAGGGGGGTTGAGGATAGGCTTAGGACGAGGGTTGAGGTGGTGCATGGAGCGGTTGAAGGCGACCACTTCGTGGTATTCGTTAAGAACACGGGTAGGAGGGTTATAGCCGTCAGTGAGGTGGAGTCAGCAGACGTTTACTTCGGCAGGGCGTGCGAAACACTATACAGGCTGGGCTCAGGCCCCCGGACCTGGTCTTACGAGGAGCTCTACGCTGACGGTGTATGGAGCATAGGGGAGACTCTGATCCTGAGGATATATAATGGTACGGCTGTAGGCCCGCCACCCTACTGTGTCAAGATAGTGTTAGCTAATGGTGTTGTAAGCGAGGGTGTCATAGTTGGGTAGGGTAGCGAAGGGGGTTAGTGCTCTAATCCCAGGGCTTGTTGTAACAGCGTTACTCATGATGGTAACAGTTCTACTCGTAGCCGGAGTCCTCGATAGCGTGAAGATAGCTGTAGAGCTGAACCAGTGGAGGGCACCACGCTATACTATGAGGATCACCTGGGCTAACTTAACCGATGCCTACGGGGGTCCATCGATAGAGCTAAGGCTAGTGAATGATGGTTCAGAGGCCCTGTACAGGCTAGAAGCCCTGGAGGTCATAGTATCTTATGAGAGCTCCGGATCTAGAGTAGTTGAAATCCTCAGGTTCAAGGGTAAGACGGGCTCTTGGACGCCAGGCTACTGGAGTGTATTGAGTATAGATGTGGGTAGCGTTAAGCTCGACCCCGAATCCCACCCATACCTTAGGCCAGGCGAGGAGGCCCTCATAGTAGCGTACATGCAGAGGTGGCCCGACGCGGGGACCTTGATAACAGTGACCATAATATCACCTGAGGCTGTTAAAGCTGAGTTCTCTCTAGTAAGGTGACCGCAGTTGGGTAGAGTGATCTCCACGGGTAACGAGGAGCTCGACGCAAGACTCGGGGGAGGCATCCCTATACCCATAATGCTTTTAATTGAGGGTGGCCACGGTATTGGTAAGAGCATTCTAGCCCTCCAAGTAGCCTACGGGGCTCTAAACTCAGGCCTAAGGGTCGTCTATGTAACCTCAGAGGCTACTGTGAAGAGCTTTCTCGATCAGGCTAAGAGGGTTAGCCTTGATGTTTCAAGGTTTTATCTGAGGGGCTTACTCAGGATATACCCTGTGCACATTGAGGGTCTAAGGTGGAGTAAGGGGACGGCCTCAAGGCTCTTACCACACATTGCATCGTACCTCATGAACACCATGAACATATGGGATGCCGTTGTCCTAGACTCCTTCTCGGTCCTAGCATCCTACGCTGACATGGACCGTGTTCTCGACTTCTCGACGAAGCTCAAGATAGTGTCGGCTAACGCTGATAAACTAGTGGTGCTTACAGCCCACACTGGAGCTCTCCCCGAGAACCTGATGTTAAGGCTTAGGAGCATATGCGATGGCCTCATACTACTGAAGGCCGCGGAGATAGGCGGTATCAGTGTTAAGGTAATGGAGATCGCTAAGCTCAGGGGAGCCAGGGGCCCCGTAGACCAGGTCACGGCCTTCGATGTTGACCCAGCCTTCGGGATCAAACTCCTACCAATAACCCTAGCCAGGGGGTGAGGGGGGTGCAGAGGCTCCAGCTTGATACTAGGCTTGAGGCTGAGGTTAGGAGGAAGGGCTATCTAGCCAAGTACATAGCTGAGGCCACGAGACTCTACGGGCCCCCTAGGTTCCATAACGCTAGGGAGCTCGACTACAGTCTCAAAGGAGCCCGGGATGTCAACATACTGTATGCTGTAAGCGATATGATATACGTACACGTAGTCAGGAGAGAGTCCTATAGATCCTATGGGAGGTACATAGTCATAGAACCCCCGGAGCCTAACAGGAGGTTAATGGACCTGGTGGAGTTTAAGCTAGCAACAGCAATCAAGGATCGGGATGCTGTAGAAGATGCGGAGGAGAAGAGGAGGCTGCTCCTGAGGAAGCTAGAAGAGGTTGTACAGGTGACGAGAACCCCTGTTAGCTACGAGAGGCTTACAGGGAGGGAGGGGAGGATCCCTGTTTACACCGGAGACTATGAGGCCCTAAGGTACTATGTGGTAAGGAACATGGCCGGCCTAGGGTTCCTCGAACCATTCCTTCAAGACCCGTGGCTTGAGGATATAACATGTAAGGGTGCAGGCAACATATACGTTGTACACAAGCTCTTCGGAACCCTGGAGTCCAATAGGGGTTTCACGAGCAAGGAGGAGCTAGACAGGTTCGTTATAAGGCTTTCTGAGAGGGTCGGGAAGCCTGTGTCCCACGCTAGGCCGATTATAGACGCCACTCTACCTGATGGTAGTAGGCTTAACCTCGTCTTCGGGGAGGATGTAAGCCTTCATGGGAGTAACTTCACTATAAGGAAGTTTGCTGAGAAGCCTGTGAGTGTGACGCAGCTCATAGCCTGGAATACGATGGACGAGAGGGTAGCAGCCTACCTATGGATGCTCCTATCCAATAACATGAGCGGTATGGTTGTAGGGGAGACGGCCTCTGGTAAGACTACCACTTTGAACGCTGTAGCGGCATTCATACCACCTAACTACAAGGTGGTAACCATTGAGGATACAGCTGAGGTTAGGCTACCTCACCCTAACTGGGTTAGAGAGCTAGCAAGGGTAACAGGTAGTGCTGAATCCTCTGTAACCCTCTTCGACCTACTTAAGGCTGCTTTGAGGCAGAGGCCTAACTACATAATAGTTGGCGAGATTAGAGGTGCTGAGGCTAGCGTGTTCTTCCAAGCACTCCAGACAGGGCATCCCGGCCTAGCAACATTCCATGCTGGGAGCGTAGATCAGGTTGTCCAGAGGCTTGTGGGAGAGCCTATAAGGGTCCCTAAAGCCTTCATACCCAACCTCAACTTCGTGTTGATACAGAACGCTGTTTGGAGAGGGGGACAGATGGTTAGGAGGGTTATTAGTGTTAACGAAATAGTAAGTTATGATCCGAGGAGCGACTCCATAGTCTACGTGCCTGTGTTTACATGGGATCCTGTTAGGGATAGGTTTACCTTCAGGGGGCGTGGAGCTAGCTTCCTCTTAGAGTCTAAGATAGCTAGTATGGCTGGGCTGAGTAGACTGGAGATAAGGAAGATATACGAGGAGCTCGACCTGAGAGCGGAGTTCCTAAAGGAGCTTGTAAACAGGAAGATACTAGACTACTTTAAGGTATGGGAGGCTATCAAGAAGACGTACGAGATATCGCTTGAAGATGCATTAGCAAAGCTCAGGAGGGGATCCCTCAAGTTAACGGGGTGAGAGCGGTGTCAGCTGTACTGGGGAGGCTTAGAGAGGCCTTCTCCACACCTCTAGACGATAACCTACTATTCTTTATGACACACCTCTACTCGATATCCACCGGGAAGCCTCCTGTGGAGAGGATACTCAGCCCCGGGGGTGTGAGTGGTGTCGGCTACAATGGCTACAGCAGAGTTCTAGGTAGGATCGTTCTGCTGGCTAGGGACTACGGCTTAGGCTACGTTGACTCCATAAGATCCAGCTTAGGCTATGCTAGGAACCCGTTTTTCAGAGACTTCCTGCTCAGGCTCTCTGAGGCTCTAAGCTCAGGCCACGACATAGAGGGTTTCCTGAGGATTGAGCTCGACAGCCTTGTATCAGATTATAAGGCTATCTACGCAAGGCTCCTAGAGACCATAAGGGTTCTTCTCGGAGTCTACGTGGGGGTCCTCTCCTCCGTCATGTTCCTTAACGTTAACATAGCTCTTGTAGCATACCTCATGTTAGGTAGCATTTGGCCGGCTTTGGGTATAGCTGTTACATCGCAGGCTGCACTATGGTTCCTAGCGTTGTTCATGTACTACTCCCTACCCAAGCACAGGTTGGTGCATAGCCTCCAGGTTAGACCAGGGGATCTAGCTCTCTTCAACAGGCTACTCCTAGCCTCCACTATCATAGGCTTAATAGGAGGCCTCCTAGCATTCAACTTAACAGGATCCATAGGCTTAGCTTTAGCAGCCATGGGTCTCCCATTACTGGCTCCAGGCTATGTCGCCTTTAGGATGGAGAGGAGGCTTAGACACATGTCAGGTTTCCTCCCCATATTCACTAAGAACTATGGTGCGCTCTACTCAACACTTGGAAACGAGGTTCTAGTGCTAAAGGGGCTCCTCAGAGTCAACATAGGCCCTCTGAACCCCTTCCTAAAAGGTGTCCATGCGAGGCTCACCGCGGGTGTTGATAGGAGGAATGCCTGGCTCCTCTTTGTAGGCGAGAGTGGAAGCGATGTTGTCAGGAGGGTTGTGGATATACTGTACGACTCCCTAGAGTCAGCGGCTGATATGAGGAAGGTGGGGGAGAAGCTGGGTGACGTGGTGGCAGACTATGTCAACATGCAGAAGAGTAGGGAGCAGATAGCTAGATCCTTCCAGGCTATTGTCTACTTGATGCACGTTATCCTAGTCGCTCTAGCCCAGTTCATAGTAACGCTCATACAGGTTCTAGGGGAGCTCCTAGGAGTGGCTAGGGAGCTCCCGGTATCAGTTTTACCATTTGCGGGGGCTCCCGAGACCATACCTACTATGGCGTACGTAGCGATTGTAGCGTTGTCCATGGCGGCCGCCAACTCTATAGCTGTTAAAGCTGTTGAAGGGGGCTTTTGGGGTGTTATGGTGTTACACTTTAGCATACTAGCTCTGCTCTCAGGTGTCTCGATTATAGCCTCCTCTGCAATCTCAGACTTACTGTTAAGGACATTCGTTGAGGGTATCAGGGTTCCCCAGTTCTCGGGCTTAACCTTAATTAAGGTTACCATGGGAGGTGGTTTGATGTGAGGTCTTACCTAGCACTCCTGGCGATCCTATTGTTAGCGGCCCCCACGGTGGCATTAGAGGAGCCTAGGTTCACATACAGGAGTTACGGCTACGTGTTAGTGGAGAGCGGGTGGGTTCTCGAGGTTAGGGTGGGGTTCTGGGAGCCCCTAGTGCCAGGGAGGGTTGCTGTACTCGATCTAGACTTTGAGGTTAGAGAGGCTGTGGCGGGCTCCAAGCTATCTATAGTCTCGGTAACTACATCCACGGGTGGTGTTAGCTCTAGCTCCTACGTTGGCGTCTTCAGTAAGGTTGGCGATAGGAGATCCCTAAGCCTCCACCTAGAGCTCTCCGAACCTCGTTACGCCAAACTTAGACCTGGAGATCAGGTGGTGGAACTCCTAATACTCTCAATTACAGGTTATGTCGAGAATGCTACCGCTAGGAGTTTCTTCACGAGAGACCTCAGGATACCGGCTATCATAGCATCCCCAGCTGGGGCTCTAAAGCTTTCAATAGACGTTCCCACCTCAGTAAGGGTCGGATCTACTGCCACGCTGAGCATCACGATCTCCAATAGAGGTGCTAACACGTTATACCACATCAGCGTCTCACTCTATGTTAACGAGTCCCTCCTGGACGTCATCTACCATCCCTCCATAGAGCCCGGGTCGTCTAGATATGCTACAGTACAGTTCAACCCGACCAGGGGGGGAGCTTACGTTTTAACAGCTAAGGCCAGGTATGTAACACAGGAGTACGGCCCCCTAAACCTAACATACCAGGCTCTAGTCTACGCTAAAACCCAGCATAGCATAACAATAACCCTAGCCACCCCAAGTGGGGAAGCACACGTAATAGGGGTGATTAGCCCACCCACGGATACCAGAGTCTACATAGAGGCTAGCTTGGACGCCCTAAACTGGATCCCGGTTGCCACGATAACACCTAGAGGGGATGGAACATTCATTGCACCTGTGAAAACAGGGGAGAGGGGGTACCTGCTCGTAAGAGCTAGGATCCCCGAAACGGAGAGAACCTTCGAGTCTACTAGCAACATAGTTGTTTTAGAGAACGTGACTCAAACCCAGGCGAAACCCCTCGTTGAGACAAGGACTGTCACCTACACACATGTAATCACACAAACCCTTGTTCAAACAGTGCAAGCACCACCTCTACAAAGCCCAACCCAGGGGGGACAAGCGGGTTTAACGGTGCAAGGGGCACCTACAGCAATCATTGTGGGTATATTATCAGCTGGGATTATTGTTGGCTCCATGCTACTACTAGTGTTTAGGAGAAGGTAGCTACCTTAACAACGTTAGAACCCCCACTGTTACTAGAACTAACCCGACTACAATGGTTAAAGTCTTAGACCTCATCCTGGAGGCTATAGTGCTTCCTATCTGAGCTCCTATTATGGCTCCTAGCGCGAATGGTATTGCTATGTTGAAGACTACATTGCCGTTAGCTATGTGTACTACAGAGCCCGATGTTGACGTGATTACTATTGATAGCATGCTAGCGGCTACCGCCTCATGTACTGGGAGGCCTAGTACTGAGATTAGGACTGGCAT
>Ga0079992_122704_pt1 | contig 10786 bp, 10 predicted proteins | sample FaiFalFF_MnMetaG_3_FD_69197 | JGI IMG/M metagenome (GOLD analysis project Ga0079992, IMG submission 69197) | Freshwater microbial communities from Yellowstone National Park, Wyoming, USA - Fairy Falls B (FF_Mn_B) MetaG (SPADES assembly) (version 2) | ecosystem: Environmental > Aquatic >... | reverse complement strand
CGCCTGGGCCTCCCCGCCCTCACCGCGGAGCGGGCCTGGGCCGAGCTGGATCTGGGGATCCCCGTGGAGGTCCTCCGCCCGTGAGCGCCCGAGGGCTCCCGAAGGGGGCTAGCGCCTAGCTCTTCCCCGATGCCTCAGCGCTTCTACCCCCTCAGCACCCGCTTGTACCAGACCTTGAGGGCCTCGAGGTCCCACGCCACCACCGCCCGGCTCCCGTCGGGGTAGAGGCGCACCTCGTAGCGCTTGGGGAACTGGGGCAGGAGGGCCTCCACCCTGGGCCACCAGAGGTCCAGGGCCTGGGGCCTCAGGACCAGGTAGAAGGGCCCCTCCCCCACCAGGCCCATCACCTGCCCCTTGGGCAGGGGCGGGGGCTGGCCCAGGCCCTGGGGCTCCGCGGGCTCCTCCGGGGCCCGCCAGACCCGGACGGTGTCCCGCCGGGGCCGGGCCTCCTTGGGCTTGGGTTTGGCCTCGGGCTCAGGTCTGGGCTCGGGCTTGGGTTCGGGCTCCGGCTGAGGCTCGGGCCTCGCTTCCTGGGCCTTCGGGCCCCGGCCCTCCGCCAGGTAGGGGTTCCGGTCCCCCTCTATGGCCTCGGGAGCGGGCCTCTTCCCCTTGCGGTGGAGGTCCCACTTCCCCAGGGGGTAGGCCCGCTCCACCACCAGCCAGCCCCCCCGCAGGCCCCCTTCCAGGCGGTACGCCTTCTTGGGCTCCAGGAAGGCGGTGAAGCCCCGGGCCCGGGGCAGGACCAGCCGGAAGGCCTCCCCCACCTTGGGCTGGATGAGGACCACCAGCTTCCGCCGGTCGGCGTGGAGGAGGAGGCCGTGGACCTGAAGCTCAGGCCCCTCCATGGGCCGCTTGAGCTTGAGGGCCACCAGGACCTCGCTGAGCCTTCCCTCCTCGTCCGTGCGGGGCCAGAGGGTGAAGACCCCCTCCCCCTGGTGGTCTTCCGGGTCCCGGAGGGCGTGCCCCGCCAGACTCACCCGGCACCCCCGGGGCAGGCGGGGGCTGGTGAAGTTCTCCCCCAAAAGCCTCCCCTCCAGGAAGAGGGTGGCCTGGTGGGGGATGTGGGGCCCCTTCCGCTCCTCGGGGCCCTTCTCCCCCTCCGCCCGCTGGGCAGTCTCCTCCATCAGAGCCCGAACCTCCTCAGGACCTCCCGGGCCCGGTCCAGCGCGCCCTTACCCGCCCCCTCGCCCTTCCTCTCGCCCTCCTCCAGGGAGCGCAGGAAGGCCAAAAGGCTCTCCCGGGTGATGCGGGAGGAGCGGGGGGTGGGGTAGACCAGCTTGAGCTTTCCCTCCTTCACCAGGCGGTACACCGTCATCCTGGACACCCCCAGGGCCTTGGCCACCTCCCTCACGCTGAGGAGGAGCCTGCCTTCCAGGGGATCCGGCATCTCCCCCTCTGAGGATCCTTCCTGAACCCTCCTGACCATGCCTCAATGTTACAAAACGCTACGGCTTGCTACTTTTAGACACACAGACTCCATAACTCTGGAAGCCTGCGAGTCCCCCTGTTTGCCGCAACCTTCGCCTTTTTGCCGCAATCTTCCATTGGCCGCCCCGGCCCCCACCTGCCCCTTTCCAGGAGGTTTTTACCCTTTGGGACGACTCTTCCTGGCGGTCGGGGTCTTCCTCGGGCACTTCGCCAAAGAGAGATTTTCCGCATGGTAGACTCCGGCCAAGCCCCCCTGGGGGCCCTCGAGGGCACTCAAAGGAGGAGAGATGACAGACCCCCACGCCGAGCTCTTCGCCCGCTTCCGCAGGTACCTGGAGATGGAGGAGGGGCGCTCCCCCCGCACCGCCCGGGAGTACCTCATGGACGCCAGCCTCTTCTCCCGCTGGTTCCGGGAGCGCCACGGCAGGCCCCCCCGCTGGGAGGAGGTGGGGAGCCAGCACGTCCGGGCCTTCCTGGCCTCCCGCGAGGTGAGCCCCCACCGGGTGGGCCGGGTCCTGGCCAGCCTCAGGAAGCTCTTCCGCTACCTCTCCGAGGTGGAGGGCCTGCCCATCCTCAAAGACCCCACCGAGGGGGTCAAGCGCCCCAAGCTCCCCAAGAGGCTCCCCGTCTACCTCACCCCGCCCGAGGTGGCCCGCCTCCTGGAGGCCGCCTACAAAAACCGCTCCCCCAAGGTGGGCCTCCGGGACTGGGCCCTCCTAGCCTTCCTCTACGGCACCGGCCTCCGCCTCTCCGAGGCCCTGGGGCTCACCTACGCCGACATCACCTACCAGGACGGCATCCCCCACGCCCTCCGGGTCCGGGGCAAGGGGGACAAGGAGCGGGTGGTGGTCCTCTCCCCCACGGCCCAGCGGGCCCTCCACCAGTGGCTCAAGCACCGGAACCTGGAGGGCCACCCCACGAGCCCCTACATCTGGAGCCACACCTCGGGCAAGCACCGGGGCCAGCCCTTCTCCCCCCGCACCGTGGAGGCCATGGTGAAGCGGGTGGCCAAGCGGGCGGGCCTCCGGGACTGGCACCGCATCACCCCCCACAAGCTCCGGCACTCCTACGCCAGCGCCCTGGTGGAGGCGGGCCGGGGCATTGACGAGGTGAAGGAGCTTCTGGGCCACAGCTCCATCAGCACCACCCAGGTCTACGTGCACGTCTCCCGCAAGCGCCTGGAGGAGGCCGCCCGGGCGCTGCCGGACGTGGTGGCCCTGACAGACCGGTAGACGCTTTGTCCCCCGTCGCCATCTAGGCGGCCCGCGCGTTTGTTTCAATCCTCACCGGCCCTTTGGGGCCGGTGCAACGCTGGTTGAGGTTGGCATCGTTGTTGAGAAGCTGCTGGTTTCAATCCTCACCGGCTCTTTGAGGCCGGTGCAACACTCAACGCCCCGCTCGTCAATGGCGGCCACCACGTAGTTTCAATCCTCACCGGCCTTTTAGGGCCGGTGCAACTCCCGGATAGCGTCTACCTGCTCCCATCGGAGAAGTTTCAATCCTCACCGGCCCTTTGGGGCCGGTGCAACATTGGCGGGACCAGGGGCAGGGGGAGCCGCACGAAGGTTTCAATCCTCACCGGCCCCTTGGGGCCGGTGCAACAACCGCAAGAGCATCCAGCGCTACGGCTACCGCCCGATGTTTCAATCCTCACCGGCCCTTTGGGACCGGTGCAACACCTTGCCTCCGAATGCCGGCTACGACTCCGAGGGCGTTTCAATCCTCACCGGCCCTTTGGGGCCGGTGCAACCCCTCCGGGCCGCACCTTCACGTAGGCCCCAGGGAGGTTTCAATCCTCACCGGCCCTTTTGAGCCGGTGCAACCTCTACCAGAGAGGCGTATGGGCTAAGCCTCCCGGTGTTTCAATCCTCACCGGCCCTTTGGGGCCGGTGCAACGGGAGATGGCGGCCATGGCCATGAGGTACTTCACGTTTCAATCCTCACCGGCCCTTTGGGGCTCGGGATGCCAAGATTGATTTTCAAGTTCCCCAGCGGCGTTTGTCGCTATGCGCGAACCCATTAGGGTTTCTGCACCCACTTGGGGACCCACTTGGGGTTCGCGCACTGGGCTCCCCATAGTCCCACATGCTACGGCAAGTCCTCCAGGCCCTCCGGCGGGACGAGCCACTTAAGGTGGACCCCGGGAAGGCCGTAATCCTCGAGGGAACCTTCCTTCGGTGCACGGACCCGGTAGTCGGCGAAGGCCCGAGGCACCTCTACCCCTTCCCGCCGCTCTACCCGTATGAGGCCAAAGAGGCGGTGGGCAGGGGCGTTCCCCTTGGGATTCTCATGGCTGAAGACAGCAAGGCCCCGTACCGCCATCTCCCCCCGCGCCGCGGAGCGGTCCAGATCAAAGAGGTTCTCCAGGGCCTCCCAGAAGGCCTCCAGATCTTCTTCGCGCACCCCCGTTTGCACTGCCAGGAAGGGGTTGAAGAAGCCATGGGCCCGGTAAAGGCCATAGGGCACCAGCGGCTTCCTACCCATTTCCGTTTCCTTCCGAGCCCGGTCTTCTTCTCTGGTGATGGCTACCCGGGTGATGGAAACCTCCAGGGGCGCCACCGGATCCACGGAGCGGGCGAAGGTTAGCTGAACCGGCCCCCGCACTTGGCCTGCATTGAGCCCCGTGCTGAGCACAGCTCCAAACATGCGGATGTCAAAGAAGCGCTCTTGCAACGCGGTTTTGGCCCTTTCCCGCTCTTCGTCGCTAAACTTTCGCTCCTTCGCGGCCTTTTCCAGTTCCTTGGCCAACGCCTCAAGCTCCTTCCTAAAAGGCTCGGTAGCCTCCTCCTCTATCCCAAGGAGCTTGGCGATCTCCTTCCAGTTGGTGGCCTGCCCGCTGTAGTAAAGGGTTTCTCCATCCCGGCTGAAGCCCGCTTCCGTTAGGCCGTCCAGGTGCTCTAGAAGCCCCTCCTTAGCCATAAACTCTTCGCCGAGGGTAATGGAGACGGGCTCAATGTTGGCCTCTTTAAACCCCTCCAGGATGAGCCTGTTCAGGGCCACCTCACTCTGGACGAAGATCTCAAAGCCTTTTTGGCCCTGGCGGGTTAGGGCCACGTAGTCCCGGATCTTCCGCTTCAGGGCCACATCCGTGACCAGACCGTGCATGGTCTCCGGATCCACCCTGGGCAGGTTCCCCGCGTCAGGATCGCCGTTGGGATTGCCATCCCTGACGTCAAAGAGAAAGACGAACTCGTGCCGTTTTGTGGGGTCCAGGTGCCGTTCTTTCCTCTCGCCCTCCATACTATCCCCCCGTTACCGCTTCCGTTTCCGCCTGAGTTTCTTCTTGCTTACCGGCCTTCTTACCCCGATTTGCCCGGAAGTAGGCCCGCTGGTGGTAGAAGCCCAAAGCGAACTCCGCTTGCCCGATTAGGTTCAGGGTGCGGGGAAACCCGCCGGCTTCGTCCAGCTGGGAGAGAATCTCCTCCACCGCCTGGTTAAGCTCCTTGCCCACTTTAGGCAAATGGGCAGTGGTGGAGAGCCGTAGAAGAGCCCCGAAAGTGGCCGCAGGAGTCGTGGAGGCAGCTCCATAAAAGCGGTCCACCAGGGTCCGCTTGAGGGTGTAGCCCGAGGCCCGCTTCTGGGCCTCCTCCAGAACCGCCAGGAGGCGGCCCGATAGGTAGGCTGGTTCCTTCCTTTCCCTGTCCAACTCGGCCATACGCTTTGCCTCCTTCTTTCCGTAAAATAGCCACAGTTTCAGCGCTGCCACCAGGGCGTGAAGCCGCCTCCACCCTTCCCTGTCCTCCGGGGTAAGGACCTTTGGGTTCCTCAGGAGGTGGGCCGCCAAAGAAAGGGCGTGGGGAGGGGGGGTGCCAAGGTAGGTAGTACGGAGAAGCCCCCGCACCAGGCCAGGATTGCCGTCGCCCAAGGCCTGAACCAGCGCCCCTACGGGCAGCGGATGGGGGACTTCCCCCCAGGGACCAACGAGGCGGGTGCCCTCGAGGAAGCGCCCCAAGGTCTCCTTCAGGCGGGCCAAGGAAACGGCAAACCACTCGCGCACCACCAGCCGCCCCTTGTTGGCAGAGAGAATGGCGAGGTAAAAGCGGGTTTCGTCCAGGTTGAGGGGCCCCGCTTTCCCCGTCCAGGGCATAGCCAGGAGCTCCTGGAGCTGGGTAAGGTCGGCGGGTGGGGTTAGGGAGCGGGTGGGGGCCTCGCTTAGCACGTCCCCCAGAAGGGCCTCCAAGTCCACAGGCCTCTCCTCGAGGGGCACCTCCACCTTCTCGCTAAGCCAGAATACGGCGAGCTGATTCCTGAGGCCGCCCCCTTCCTCCCGGTACAGGGCCCTTTTGTGGAGTTCGGAGCGGATCAGGTGATCCAGGGTGTCTACTACCTGGGAGGCGCACGTAAAGCAGAGGGGAGCGTTTGCGGCCTGCTCCTTTCCGAAGGACTCAAAGGCCTCCTGATTGAAGGAAACTAGCTGGCACTTTTGGCCCAAGACCACCAATTCCCGGGGAAAGATACGCAGGACTGGCCCAAGATTTCCGCAGAGGGCGCAAAAGCCCTCGCCCTCTTGGATTTCCTCAGCGAGGTGTTGGGCCCAAAAGGCTTGCACTTCCTCAAGCTCTGTGGGCAGGATGCCGTGGACCTTGAAGGCGAGGAGATCCTTTGGCTTCCCACCTCTTCTCCGAAACTCCTCCCGAAGATCCTCCAGCTCAGGGGACGTGAGAAAGTCCAGAACCTCCTTGAGAACTGCCTTGACGTCCGGGTCTTTGGTTTCTCGCCACGCCTTTTCGGTAAGTTCCTTGAACCCTTTGTGCAGAAGTGCGGCTTCTTCCTCCCTCCCCTCTTGGGAAAAGCCCAGCACATAGCGGGCATCGTCCACAAGAAGGTAGGGCTTCAGGTTGCTTTCGCTGGCCTTTGCTGAACGTTGGCGATCGGGCGCCGGGACAGGCTTGACCCCGTCCCTCTTGCTGTAGGGACCCTCTAGACTGGCCTTTCCCTTCCCCAGGTGGATGAACCAGGAAACGCTCTTCTCCTTGTAGGCCGGGGGGAGGAGCGCACCCTCTTTACGAAAGCGGTCGTAGGCCTCCTTAAGCTCCCGCAGCATGGCCTTCCTCCAGCCGGTAGAGCTCCCGGTACTTCTCGGCGGGAACCTCCAGCCACCCTTCCCGGATCTGGGCGTGAAAAAAGAGGGGAAGGGCATACCCCTGGACCTCGCCTTTACCCGGACGCTTGAAGGTGATCTCGGGGCGGCTGGGGTCTTCCACAAAGGCTAGGTCAAAGAGCATGGGACCCAGGTCTAGGTTCAAACCCCCATCGGGCGCCTCCCCATCAGATGGGGAGAAGTAGGCAGGGAACTCCCGCGTCCCCAGGTAGGGGGTGTGGTGGTACTGGCCCCTCTTGAGGCGCCGCTCAAACTGGTCCAGGTACTTGGCCAAGGGGTCGGTAGCGTGGGGCCTGAGCACTACCTCCGCCTCAATGAGATAGGCCACGTCCTTGAGGATTAGGCTCGCCCGTTGCTGGCGCCGGTCTTCTACAAAGAAGGGGGCGTTCATCCGGTTCTCCACCTCGTTCCTAAGGAGGGCTAGGGAAGTTCCCATCCTAATGACCCCGATGCGCCGCACCTCATAGTGGATCTCGGGTTTCCAAAAGATGGCCTCCAGAAGCCCACGAGCTGCGCTGGGCGTGGGTACGGGGTAGGATACCCGCTCCACCTTGAACTCTGGCCGGGTAAAGCAGGCGTAATCGCCCCAAACTTTAATGGTTACCCTTGCCACCTTATCCTCTCCCCTTAACGATGAGGTCGCTGGGATCATCATAATCCGCCACCAGGCCCCGCTTGGGGTCGTACTCTCCCCGCCAAACGTATACGTCCCACCCTTCCACGGGATCCAGGTGCTCCCTAAAGGCCTTGACCTGGTGGCGGAACAGGCCTACCACGTAAGGCTGGAGCCGGCGCCACGTCTCCATGGAGGGAGCGCTTTGAAAGTCCCTTAGGCGCTCCCTCCACTCTCCATACGGAACAACCACGGGCACAGTGTCCTCAGGGATAAGGCGGTAGCGCTGGGCGACCTCTGGGTAATGAAGGACCTGCCGGTAGGCCTGGATCTCCTGGGCGTCCGTTTCTACCGTTGTAAAGAGCTCCCTGAAATAGACTTCGTAGAGCTGGGGATCGTGGAGCCGCTCCGGAGGGTTCTGGCTGAGGAGAAGCCTCGCCTTCTCTATCCCTACCCGGTAGGGGCCTCCCGGGCTTGTGCCTTCCTTAGGCCAGAAGAGGATCACTCTCCCTTGGGCCAACCTGCCTTCCCGGTTGCAACGCCCTGCGGCCTGGACCACCCGGTCCAGGGGGCCAACGGCCCGCCAGACCTCGGGAAAATCCAGGTCCACTCCCGCCTCCACCACCTGGGTGCTCACTAGGCGAACAGGCCTCCCCTCATCAAGGCGCTTCCGAACCTCCTGGAGGATCTCCCGCCGATGGGCGGGGCACAGGAGGGTGGAGAGGTGAAAGGTGTCGGGGTCTGCCCCCAGAGCTTCCAGTAGGGCTTGGGCATCCCTGCGGGTGTTGAGGACTGCCATTACCTGGCAACGGTTTCCCAACTCCTCGGCCAAATCTTGCCAGGAAAGGGGATCCTCTTTGCGCTCGTATACCACCCTCTGGAGGCGGGTGAAGTGTTCGGGATAGTTGGGGACGATTTCCCTGATGGGGAACCCCTTGAGGGTGGGGATGGCTTCAAAAGCGGGCTGGGTGGCGGTGGAAAGCACCACGGTGGCCCCATAGCCGCCTTCTTCCACGGGGGTGGCCAGGAGGCGGAGGGCCTCGAGGGTGGGCTCCAAAAGCGCAGGAGGCAAGGTCTGCACCTCGTCCAAGAGGATCACGCTTCGGGCGAGGCGATGGATCTTGCGCATCTTGGAAGGGCGGTTGGCGAAGAGGCTTTCAAAGAGCTGGATGGTCGTGGTGATCACCAGAGGGGCATCCCAGTTTTCCGTGGCCAGCCGTTGGCGCAATACGGCTTCCCCTTGTTCCTCTCCCAGGGGGGGCTCATAGGCGGAGTGGTGCTCCAAAACCGCCTCCTCACCCAGGATCCCGCGGTAGACCTCGGCAGTTTGGTCAATGATGCTGGTGTAGGGGATGGCCACCACGATCCGCCGGAGGTTATGTAGGCATGCGTGCTTGAGGGCAAAGGCGAGGCCGCTGCGGGTCTTGCCGCCGCCGGTAGGGACGGTGAGCCGAAAAAGGCCCGGGGGCAGTTCGGCCGCCCGCAAGCAAGCTTCGTAGACCTCACGGCGCACCTGGTTGACAGGTGATGGGTTGGCTCTCTGAAGCAGGGTTTCCTGGTCGCGCCGAAAAGCGTTCCAAAGCTCCTCCAGGCGGTACGTCCTTTGGCGCAGGCGGGTGGTTTCCGGGCTAAAGTGGGCTTCTGTGTCCAGATAGTCTGCATCCACCAGGGTGGAGAAGGCCATGCGGATCAGGAACTCTAGCCTGCGGGAATCCCCCTGGACCTTGGCCTGAAGTTCCTCCAAGGCCTTTTGGAGGAGGTCCTGAAGCGTTGCCATTCGGCCCATGGTCTTAAGGGCGTTGAAGACCTCCTGCAAGGCTTCTTTCCTCTCACTCAGGGCCTCCTCCAGTTTGCTGATGGCCTCCCCCCTTGCCGGAAGGCCTGCATGGTGGCCCATTACTGGCAAGGCAAGGGCTTCCCATCCCTTCCGCTTCTCCAGGGCCAAGTAGGCCACAACTGCACCCCAAATAGCGTGGGGCTCGCCGGCAACCCGCTGACCGCTAGCCACAGCGTCCAGATAGCCTTGAAAGGCAGCCCTTGCTTTGCCGAGGTCATGCAGATAGGCCAGCGCCTTGCTCAGGTTGGGGGCCCCGAAAGCCTCTGCGAAACGGCCGGCTCGCTGACAAACGCCTTGTAGGTGTGCTTGCAGGGAGTGCCATTTGCCTTCTTGGTTGGGGGTGTGGGCCCTGAGCTCCATGCTTATTAGAGGGGCCAGATCAAGGCTCTCTGCGCCCCTCCTAGGCTTTGGGCTCCGGGGGCTCTTCTGCCCCAAAGCGCTCCAACAGCAAGTCCACCGCCCACCTTATCAGCGTGTTTTCCGTGATCCTCTCCCCCTTCCCCTTCCGCTCCCGGTTGAGCTTCCGGGCCAGGGCGGTGAGGGCGTCCAGCTGGTCGGGGCGGAGCCTGCACTCCTTGCGGACGTAGGTGAGGTAAGGGGGGAGGGGGCGCTCCCCCGGCGGCGAGGCCTGGGCGGGTGGGGCCTCCCCGGGCTTCTCCTCGCGGGTAGGGGCCTCCTCCAGGGCCTCCGCCTCCTCCCGCACCAGCTCCGCCAGGCGCTTCCGCTTCACGCCTCCCTCCTCTCCGGGAGCAGGGAGAGCTCCCGCTTGAGCTCCTCCGCCACCCGGCGGTAGTCCGCCTCCGCCTCCCGGGCGTTGGGGCCCCGCCAGCGGGTGATGGGCTTCCCGTCCAGGGCCGCCCTTTCGTGGGCCTTGTAGGCCCGCACGAAGGCGTGGAAGGCGGGCACCCCGGCCTCCATGAGGGCGGTCTGGGCCTCGAGGGCCTCCCCCAGGCTCCTGGGGTCCACCCGGGTGAGGAGGACCCGGTGGGCCACCCCCAAGGGGCGGATGGCCCTTCGCACCGTCTCCACCAGGGCCTCGAGGTCCAAGGGAGCCGGGGGCGTGGGCAGGACGGCGTAGTCCGCCGCCTTGAGGACCGCTTCCAGGGCCTCGGAGCGGAGGGCGGGGGGCGTGTCCACCACCACCGCCCCGTAGCCCTCCACCCGCTTGAGGCGGGAGAGGAGGCGGGGGTCGGTCTCCTGGGCCAGGTCAAAGGGCATCTCCCCCCGGCCCGCCCACCAGGAGGCCGAGGCCTGGGGGTCGGCGTCCACCAGGAGGACGGGGGTCTCCTCGGCCAGGAGGGCGGCCAGGTTGACGGCGGTGGTGGTCTTCCCCACCCCGCCCTTGCCGTTGACCACGGCCACCACCTTCACCCCCGCACCTCCTTCAGGGCCTTCTCCAGCCTCTCCTCGCTCCCCGCGAGCCTGGCCGCTTCCTCCCAGGGGATGCGCCAGAGCCGGCCCACCTTCTGGGCCTGGAGCTTCCCCGAGCGGATCCACCCCCGCACCGTCTCCGGGTGGACCCGGAGGGCGGAGGCCAGCTCCTCGGGGGCGAGGAACGCCGGCTTGGCCATGGGGTCAGAATACCCAAGGGAGCCAAAGGACGCAAGGGGCCCGGTAGACTTTCCCTGTGCGCTTTTTCGTGCCCAGGGAAAAGTTGGTCGCCTATCTCCTCAACCCCAAGCATCCTGAGGGGGGTAGCAAGGCCCGCTTCTTCATGGCCTTGGGCTTTTCCCCAGACGCCCCGGAGGCGCTGGAGGTGGCCCTGCTCCAACACGCCCAGGAGGCGGAGGAGGTGAGCCGACAGCCC
>Ga0079992_137730_pt1 | contig 10790 bp, 12 predicted proteins | sample FaiFalFF_MnMetaG_3_FD_69197 | JGI IMG/M metagenome (GOLD analysis project Ga0079992, IMG submission 69197) | Freshwater microbial communities from Yellowstone National Park, Wyoming, USA - Fairy Falls B (FF_Mn_B) MetaG (SPADES assembly) (version 2) | ecosystem: Environmental > Aquatic >... | reverse complement strand
TTCTCTTCTACTTTTCCCAAAATTATTCCGCAAGCCTCATGAGGGTACTGTCTTTTTCCATGTTGAGCTACGCAATCAAGTAAGCTCTCATCTATAATAAGTTTTGCTCTTTTTGTTTTTGAAGCTTGATTTTCCATATTCATCCAAATTTCCGAAATAGACCAAAAATAAAATTTATTTTCTAAAATTTACACACAAAGTTTAAAAATATTGGTATGAAGAAAAAATTTCTCTTTTTCACCTTCTCAACTTTATTTATACTGTATGGGTGCAGCAAGGAATCAGAAAGTAAAAATATACAAATCCGTGAACCAATAATAAATGAAATTTTAGGAGAAAAATTGAGTGAAATTCCTTCTCAAACACCAAAATTATGCATTTCAGGAGGAATAAATATAGAAAATAAAGATGAGATGATAAGGACTCTTGATATCTTGAAATCAGCTGGATTTGATGTAATTCGCCGAGATTTTCTCTGGGAAGAGATAGAACAGGAAGAGAATAAAATAGATGAGGTGAAATTACAAAAATACAAAGAATTTGTAAATGAAGCAAAAAAAAGAAATATTGAGATAATATCACTTGTAGTGTACGGGAACTGGTGGGCATCAGATGAAGCAAAAAGTTGCTACCAAACCTGTTTGGAATCTGGGAAACAAGAAGGTGAATGTAAATCTTCATGTGCAAAATTAGTTCCCGATCCACAAAAATATGGGAAATTTGCAGGTTTCCTTGCGGAAAGTTTTCCAGAGATAAATATGTTTGAGATTTGGAACGAACCTAACTGGATTATCTTTTTGCAACCGAACTTTCCCGAAGCATATGCAGATATTTTCTTTACAGCAAGGGCAAGCATAAAAAAATACGGTGAGAAAAAGGAAGTAATATTGGGAGGACTTCTTATGCACGAAATACCAAATTTACCAAGCTCGGTTCTGTATAACTGGCGTGAGTTTTTAGGTAAATTGAGGGAAAGAGGCGTTCTAAATTTAGCAGATTCATTTGCATTTCATCCTTATATAGGATCAAAGCCTATACCTTACCCCCCTTCCCTACCGCCGGAGGACTCAAAAAATTCAGCAGGTTCTCTTATATACTACATATCATCTTTAAGGAAGCTTATAAAATCTTTTACATCAGAGGAGAAACCAATTCACATAACCGAGATAGGTTGGCCAGCAAATTATTCTGAAAAGACAGGAGAAAGATATGGTTCAGCTCAATACATATCAGAGGAATCGCAGGCAAGCTTTATAATAAGGGCATTTGTTATTTCTGCTATGCTCGGAGTAAAAACATTTTGCATATACACCTTAAAAGATTTACCAGATGACTTTCAAGTGTATCACGATGCCGAAAAATATTTTGGAATCTTGAGAGAGAATTTTACTCCGAAAAAATCGTATGAAGCAATAAAATTTACGATATCAAAAATAAAAGGAAAATATATAGGGGATGTAAAGACAGAAATTGTTGATGAAACAGAGAGGAATAAGGGGGAAGGTGAGAGAAAAATAGTATTTTCCCCTGCATTTGAGGGGGAAGATAAAAAATTGCGAGCTATATTTTGGGTTGTCGGACCAGATGGTACAGAACAGAAAGAAAAAATAAAGGTCAAAGCATACATTCCAGAAAACTCGGAGATATTCTCAATATATGGAGAAAGAATAACAAATTACGAAAAGGGCAAAGGTTATATAATTTTAGAGATTTCTTCATCACCTCAAATTGCAGAGATAAAATAAAAATTATGGAGGTATCCCCAGAAATATTAGAGAAAGCAAAAAAAGTAGAAGAGCTTATAGCTGAATGGGAAAATGCTCTTGAATCAAAAGATATGGAAAAGCTCAAAAAAATAGCTTATGAAATACTGAAAATGGGAGATGAGTTTATGAAAAAAATATGGAAGGATATAAAACCCGGTGAAAAAATTTCTGATGTTGCAAAAAAAGTACTTGAACAAAAGGAAAATACTTGACCTACGCTACTCTTTTCTGAGCCAGGGCATCATAGCTCTTAATTTCTCTCCAACTTTCTCAGCCTCTATATTCTCCCATTCTTTAAGCAATGAATTAAAAACAGGGCGTCCCGACATATTCTCTAATATCCACTCTTTTGCAAATTTTCCCGATGTTATCTCTTCAAGTATTTCTTTCATCTTTTTTCTCACATTTTCATCTATAATACGGGGACCGCGAGTTAAATCTCCGTACTTTGCTGTATTTGATATATATTTTCTCATCATTTTAAATCCGCCTTCGTAAATCAAATCGACTATGAGTTTCATCTCATGTATGCATTCAAAGTAAGCGAGTTCGGGTGGGTAGCCGGCTTCCACAAGGGTTTCAAATGCGGCACGCATCAAAGAAGTTAGCCCTCCGCACAGCACAACTTGTTCTCCGAAAAGATCTGTTTCTGTTTCGTCTTTGAAGGTTGTTTCTATAACACCAGCTCGTGAGGCTCCTATTGCTTTTGCATAGGCGAGAGCAACTTGTTTTGTATCACCAGATGGATCTTGATAGACTGCAAGTAAAGCGGGAACTCCTCTGCCCTTTAAAAATTCATCTCTGACAAGCTTCCCAGGTCCCTTGGGAGCAACCATAAAAACATTAACATCTTCTGGTGGTACTATTTGTTTGAAGTGTATGTTAAACCCGTGAGCGAAGGCAAGATATTTTCCTTTTGTAAGACCTTTCTTTATTTTCTCATCATAAACTTTTGGCTGTTCTTCATCTGGTATAAGAACCATTATAATGTCAGCCCATTTTGCGGCATCTTCTACCTCCATAACTTCAAGTCCAACTTTTCTTGCTACTTCCCAGGAAACTCCTCCTTTTCTCAGCCCGACTGCAACTTCAACTCCGGAGTCTTTGAGGTTTAGGGCATGGGCGTGTCCTTGACTTCCGAAACCTATAATTGCAACCTTTTTGTCTTTTATGTAAGATATGTCCGCATCCTTGTCATAGTATATATTGACTTTTCTTCCCTTTTCACTCATTTTTATTACCTCCTTATAAAAATTGTATTTGATCTATGTTGCAATCAAATTTGATTTATGTCGAAAAATTATGAAAATACTTAATTCAGAAATAAAAGCTTTTTGCTTAAATATTATTAGTGATAATTTAGTTTGGCTTTGGTATTTTACCAGTTATAAGATAATCTGTAAATATAGTTTCGGCGTTGAGGATTTTTTCCCTCAAATCCTTCAAAATCTCGCGAGCATCCTCATCATCTCTTACAAGTTTTTCACTTACTATAAGGCACGAATCAATAAATTCAAGAAGATCTATTATCTTGACAATCTTTTTTACCCTCAAAGATAGCTCTTCATTATCAAAGAACAAGTCATCTTTATCTCCTGATAAATTTTCTTCTTTCTCATCTGAAAATAAAACACGAGTCTCTTCATCATCTGATAAAAACCAGTCGCCCGGTAAAAATTCATCTTCTTCTTTCTTATTCTTGTATTTTTTGTTTTCTTTCATATTTTTTCACCTCTACTCTTATTCTTTCGGAAATGAATTATTTTTTTAAAGTAATGGAACTGATAAAGATGAGAATAGAGGCCGATGAGATTAATATAAGACCCGCTGATGAGAGAGATTTAGAGAAAATATTTGAGATAGAAACGAGATCTTTCAAAAAACCTTGGAGCAAGAACCTTCTTCTGTATTCAATAAGAGTTGGGGGAATGTTTGTAGCTGAAATTGATGGTGAGATCAGAGGATACATCGCTTTCAGCAAAATACTTGATGAAGTACATATAGAAAACATAGCGGTTGAACCGGAATGGAGAGGAAAAGGAATAGGCTCATATCTTCTAAAATTTGTGATAGAAAAAAACAAAAATTGTGATTTTTATCTTGAAGTTAGACCATCAAACTCCCCCGCAATTTCACTTTACAAAAAATTTGGCTTCTTTGAGGTGGGAAGAAGAAAAAAATATTACGGAGATGAAGATGCTATCATGATGGTGAGAAGAAAAGAAATAATAAAGAGAACAAGATAAAAGTATGAAATGAAAACTAACCTACTGCTTCTTTTTTCTTTTTGTAATAATCTGCGTTCTTTTCTATGAAATGCTTCCACTTTTCAGGTAAAGACGATTCCGGGAATATAGCATTAACAGGACAAACTGGCTCGCAAGCTCCGCAATCTATGCACTCGTTAGGGTCTATATAAAGTTGCTCCTCTTTTTCAAAATCAGTTTCATCTTTTTTCGGGTGAATGCAATCAACTGGACAAACCTCAACACAAGCGGTATCCTTTACTCCAATGCAAGGCTCTGCAATTATATAAGCCATCTTTTTTCCCTCCTTTCATTTCAATTTAAAAAATATGGATTTCATTTTCCAAATTTACTGAAATTTATAGGCAAAGAGTTTAGAGTGCAGTAAAAGAGGACACTTTTGTTTTTGAGTTCATCTTTTTTTGCAAGGATTGCCGCAAGAGTTTTTGCCGTATAAGTTTTCTCCACTTTCATATATTTTGAAAAAAATCTCATAGCTTCTACCCCTTCATCAGAAGGGTATCCGTAACCTCTTCCGAGAAAACTGTGAATTATAGAGAAATTAGAGAAAGCCGATTCCTTTATTTTTGTAAGACTGCTGAGATTTAAAATTTCTTTGAGAACTTTTATTACTTTGTTTATAAGCTTTTTTGCTAAAAATTCATTGCACAGAATCCTTTCAACAACTGCACATCCAAAAATTTTTGTTTTCATCTCACAAATAGCCAAACCACAGGAAAGTCCGACAAGTGTTCCCATAGTTCCAACTGGCAAAAATATAAAATCTGGTTCCGGAATCTTTCCAGAAAGAACATCTTCTTTTATCTCTATTGCAGCTAATACAAATCCCAAAGATGAGATTTCCGATGTAGAGCCTGCTGGCACAAAAAATCCTTTTCTGATTGTAGCCAATACTTTTGAGATAATGAAGGCATGAAGGAAAGTTGGTACAAAAACAAATCTAAAAGATAATTTTTTTGCCAATTCAGTATTTTCTCTCACATACACATCTCCCCATTTCCAAAGATATGTAGGAAAGACAAAAGTTGTGAATTTGATATCTTGGAAAAAATCTTTTGCATATATTAAGTTGGCAAGAATATGGTGAGAGCCTGTTGGACCGAATATGAAAACATCTTTTTTTTGAGAATCTTTTATTTGTTTGAATATGAATTCAAGTTTTCTCGGTTTATTTCCTCCATATAAACCTAAAATATCATCTCTTTTTAAAAAGAAATTGAATCCAAGTTCGGCTGATAAATCTTTGTGAAAGTCTATTCTTGATGGCAGATTTACAAGCTCTACTTTTTTCTGCGATATTCTATCTTTTATTTCATATAGCTTGAGCTTCAAGGGCGTTCTTTCCATTCACAATATCTATAAGCTCTTTTGTTATTGCTTCCTGTCTTGCTTTGTTCATTTGTAAAGTCAAAACTTTTATCAATCTATCTGAGTTTTGTGTAGCCATATCCATCGCTCTCATTCTCATAGCATGTTCTGATGTGATTGAGGATTGGAATGTATAAAAAAGTTTTGCTTTCAGGAAAGCTTCTGAAAAGAAATCTAAGAGTTTGTCCCGAGATGGTTCAAAAATTCTCTTCGGTCCCCAGGTTTCATATATATAAATGGGATATATTTTCTCACATGTTGGGATTTGAGTTCCTGCACTCTTGAATAAGGTAAAGACACAATAAACCTCTAAATTCCATCCGTCTTCTTCCACTCTCTTTTTTATTTCTGATGAAAGTTCATCATATACTTTTTCAATTTTCTCATATGATAAGTCTCTCCAAAAATCTCTGAATTCTTTTACATTTTTGTATTTTTTAGAGAGAAATCTTGCTACACGAGTTCCGAAAGCCCATATGATATCATCTTGTTTTATATAAGATTGAGCAAGTCTTAAAATATTACTATTGAAAGCTCCGCAAAGTCCTCTGTCTGAACCTAAAATTATGTATAGCCTTTTGATCTTATCGGAATTCTTGTTTTCGTTGAATTTCATATCAATCAAAAATTCTTCTTTTGGTTCATAAGAAACCGAGAAGATTTTCTCTAAGTTTTCAATAAATTCTTTTGAATTCAAAAGTATAGGTTGAGCTTTTCTTAACCTCACAGATGCAACTGTTTTCATAGCTTTTGTGAGCTTCCTTATGTTCTTTACTGCTCTTATTCTTTTCCTTAAAAATTTTATCCCGCCCTTTAGAGCCATATTCTGAAAAATAATATCCAAAATAAGAGTTTTTAGAATATTCCAAAAAATTTTGCTCTGTTTTGTCCCGTTTATTTTCTATATCATCTTTTTTATTTTTTTTCTGTATCATTTTCCGTATATAGCTTCTCGTGGATGAAAACCTGATTTTATTATCACATCATCTATTGTTTGGATTGAAACAAGGTGTACTGGTATCAAGATAACTTTAACATCAACTTTTCCGTTGTTCATTTTCTCATTATGCTGTGGAGTTTTTCCTTGGGAAATTGCATAAGCAACACGGGCAGCGGATCTTGCAAGTGGTTCTATTGGTTTTAATATATCTATGTTCTGTTTTCTTTTCACAATTAACCTGCAATTTTCAAGGTCAGCATCTGCTCCTGCAGTAAAGATATTTTTTAAATCTAAACCTTCTTCCTCCAAAGCTTTTATTGCTCCTCTTATCAAAGATGAGTTATTTGCTAATACAACATTTATATCTTTTGTCTTTTTGAGTAGTTCCTTCATAGTATTATACGATTCTTTTTCATCCCAATTTTCGTGATAAAAAATTCCTAATCTTCTCATTCCAGGATATTTATCTAAAATTAACAGATTTCCAGCTGTTATTTGTTTTGCAACTGAATGATCTTTGCCTCCGGACAAAATCACATAATTTCCTTTGCCTCCCGTAAATTTAACTGCTTCTTGGGCTTGAATTATTCCTACCATTTTGCTATCGTGTGTGACGAAAAAATCAATATCTGCATCGTATATTATTCTGTCGTATGCAACTACCTTTATCCCTTTTTGTGATATTTTCTGGATTTCAGAACTTATACCGGACGAATCAACAGGTTGTATGACAAGAACCTTTATACCTTTTTCTGCCAACATCCTGATGAGCTCTCTTTGTTTTTGGATTGAGTTATCTGCGTGTTCATAAAAAACTTTCATACCAAGTTTTTCTGCTTCATCTAAAAAAAACATCTTATCTTTTTTGTATCTTTCTTCTTTCTCTGTCGCAAGAATAAACCCAACTTTTATCTCATCAGAAGACAAATTAAAATGAAAAAAGAAGAAGAAAATGAAGAAAAGAGATAAAAACACTACAAAAAAATTTTTCATATGAAAAAAATTTAAGGCAAATTAAGAAAAAAGTGAAAGAAATTGGAAAGAAGCAAATCGGATATGAAAAAAATTTAGGCGATCACTCAAAATTTTCTACTCATACCTACTGATTTTACCGATAGATTTGTTTCCGCAAAATGGGCAGGAGTTTAACGATTACCAAAATAAATTATCAGACCAAAATCATAATTTCTGAAAGTTTTTCTGATTTATTTTGATTTCATCATTATTATTATTCCTTTATTTTCATCAGCATATCTTCTGGGGTATAAGATGGAGCTTTACATATCCACTCTGAACATACATATACTCTTACATCATCTTGTGGCGAAATATCAATCTGTTTTATAAAAGTCAAATCTTTTATTCTTTCGCTGTATAGTATTACGATTTTGTTTGGAATGTATGTTTCTCTCAATTTATCAAAAAATGGTTCTACACTTTTTGGTGTTTTACTATTATTTATTTCATGCTTTGGAGGAACTATTACTATCTCGTATGTCGGACCTGCGAGGAAATCTAATGCGCAGAGTGTGTTCCCAAATCCAAATGTAGAAGTTTCAACATAATCAATAATGCTCATCAAGGTGTTTTCAGCTAAATTTTTGAATTTTTCTTCTCCCGTTATCTTGTATAGCTTCAAAAGGGAAATTATAGCCACAGAGTTTCCAGATGGTGTTGATAGATCATATAAATCTCTGATTTTTGATAAAACGGAATCTGAATTCCCTTTTTCTTGCATAAAGAAGCAGCTTTTTGACTCATCATAAAACTTTTCAATTAATTTTTCAGCGATTTCAACTGATATCTCCAAGAATTTTGTTTTTTGTGTTGAAAGATAAAGTTCTAAAAGACCTTGTAGTAAAAAAGCCCAATCATCTAACATACCCTTGGTATAAACTTTTCCGTCTTTGAAGCAGTGATATAGATTTTCTCCATCAAACATTTTTGATAAGATAAATTCCGCTGTGTTTTCTGCTGTTTTTATCATCTTTTCGTTTTTGAGTATAAATCCTGCTTTTGCAAGAGAGTAAATGAGGAGAGAATTCCAATCTGTAAGTATTTTTGTGTCTTTGAAAGGTGGAACTCTTTTCTTTCTTTCTTCTTTGAGTTTTTTTCTGCCCCATTCTATTATTTCTTCTATTTCTGATTTATTTTTTCTATAAAATTGAGCTATCTTATCTTTATTTACTGCTATATGAAGGATATTTTTATTTCCAAAATGTGGTGTGTTTCCTGAAAATGAAACTCCAAAATGTCTCATAAATATCTCTGATTTTAGATCATCTCCGATTACATTTTTTATTTCTTCAGCTGTCCAAAGATAGTATTTCCCTTCTTCTCCTTCTGATTCTGCATCTTGTGCTGAAAAAAATCCGGAAGTTTTTTCATCGTAAAGTTCTTCAAGAAGATATTCAAATGTTTCATCTACAACTCTTTTATACTCCGGTTTTTTTGTTATTTGGTATGCTTCTGAATATACATCAATAAGTTGAGCTTGATCATAAAGCATCTTTTCAAAATGTGGAATAAGAAATGTTCTATCAACTGTGTATCTGTGAAAACCTCCTCCTATTTGGTCATAAATTCCTCCTTGATACATACTATCAAGTGTTTTTTCTACCATAAGGAGTGCTTTTTTATTTTTTGTTCTTTTCCAGTATCTCAATAGAAAGAGAAGGTTGGGAACATTTGGAAATTTTGCTCCTGATCCAAATCCTCCATATTCTTCATCAAAGGAGTTTTCAAGATCAAAAAAAGCTTTTTGCTCTAATTCAACTATTGATTTTGTACTTAATTTTGATTTATCTTTTGTTTCTGGGACCTCTTCGTTGATTTTGGTTATAACATCCAGTATTTTGAGTCCGTTTTGATATATTTTATCTTTTTCTTTCTCCCATATTTCCTTTATTTTTGGAATGAGGTCTTTGAGTCCTAAAATTCCTCTTTGTGTTGTCGGGGGTAGATATGTTGCCACAAAAATCGGGAGACCATCGGGAGTGAGTATAACATTAAGGGGCCATCCGCAGTTTCTGATTGTTATTTCGCATATCATCATAAAAATTCTATCAAGATCTGGTCTTTCTTCTCTATCTATCTTTATTGAAACAAAATTTTCGTTTATAAGTCTGGCTATTTCTGGGTTTGAAAAAGATTCTCTTTCCATCACATGACACCAGTGGCATGTTGAATATCCTATTGATACAAATATCAATTTGTTTTCTTTTCTTGCTTTCTCAAATGCTTCCTTACACCATGGCCACCAGTCAACAGGATTATCTTCGTGCTGTTTTAGATAAGGGCTATTTTCAAAGTATAATCTGTTTTTTCCTGGTGGGGGATCTTTTAGTTCTTTGCTTTCTAAAACCTCAATAAAATATTTTTTTTGATTTTGTTCTCCTTGAAGCATCAGTTAATTTTTGCTTTCTTGATTTTTGTTTCAGTTTCGGCAGATTTTTTGTTTGTATTTTTTGCAAGTCATTTAACAAATCTTTTAATCATTTTTCTTTGACCCTTCTTTCAGGGGTAATCTTGCTAATACAAACTCCTTAATTTCAATGGCCATATTAACAGCTTCCTGGGCTATTTCCTCGGTTAGTTCTTCTGTAAGCATTCCTGGATATCGAATTTCAACTGCGTATGGGGTTAGCTTCTTTCCAAGATCAATAAGTTGAAGGAAAGATTTATCAACTTGTGAGGCGAGAAGTATAAGTTCAGTTATATCATGTATTTTTTCAAATTCAATCTCATGATATACAAGAAATGCCTTCAGATATTTTTCGGCACATTGCTGGGCATGGAAGCAGATTGTATCAAGAGGTGGTTCAGGCTTGATATTTAGAGAATTTTTAGCAGTAATTAAGTCATTCTCTGCCTTTTTAATCCATAGCTTTGTAAGATCAATTTTTCCTTTCATAAATAACCTTTCCCTTTCTCACAATCGTTGTAATAAATGCTTGGGGAACATTTTTCCAATCTTCTATGTCGCTTAAAGTTGCAACTACTATGTCTTTGGAGATAAGAAATCCCAGAAGTACTCCATAGATTTCACTTGCTATTTCATGCCGTGAATTGATATCATCTTCAACGATAACAAGTATATCTAAATCGCTATCTTTATTTGGCCTACCATAAGCCCAAGAGCCAAAGAGGATTATTTTAAGTGGATTTATAACTTTTAATATTCTCCTTACAATTTCATTAATTAGTTCTTCGTCTACTTTTTCAACCCTTATCAATTCAATATCGCTCATATTCTTACCTCTTTATAGTTTTAAGATCTCTTCTGCCTTTTTATAGTTTAAAAATCCTTCCTTGACTTTTTCATTAAATTCAGGAACTTTAATCTGTGTTATTTTTTGCCATATAGTTTTATGTGATTGTTCAAAACTTTCCACTTTTTTTCTATTCCTTTCCTTCAACTTTTGGTTTGAGGTTTTCAATCTTTGAAAT
>Ga0079992_133898_pt1 | contig 10820 bp, 10 predicted proteins | sample FaiFalFF_MnMetaG_3_FD_69197 | JGI IMG/M metagenome (GOLD analysis project Ga0079992, IMG submission 69197) | Freshwater microbial communities from Yellowstone National Park, Wyoming, USA - Fairy Falls B (FF_Mn_B) MetaG (SPADES assembly) (version 2) | ecosystem: Environmental > Aquatic >... | reverse complement strand
CAAGAAAATATAATTATAATCTCCATAAAGCACCTTCTGAATTTTTTATTTTAGACTTTTATAATTGTCCTAATGCTTTAAGCGAAGAGCAATATAGTGCTTTATTTAGAGGTGATGAATCGTATGCGGGCAGTGAAAATTTTATAAATATCTTATGCCTTGTCGCAATCATCTGAAATTATAATTTCTCACCAAAGTTCAAAAATTTTGCAAAATTCCGCTTTAAGCCAAAATCAATTATTACAATTTGTTTAATTTATATGTTCATAACTACAACCTTTAAAATCGTTGTAAATAAGGAAGAGAAAAATCAAATCCTGAAACTTATGAGAAGTTTTTCTTCTGCTGTAAGGTTCTCCTACAAAAGACTTCTTGAGAGTTTTACTCCGTCGCAAGCATACACAGTAACAAGGCAGAAATTTCCAGAACTCAATTCTCATTATGTAAGCTGTGCGGTTGAGAGAGCAAGAGAAATTTTTCAAAGCTGCAAGGCAAGAGGTCAAAATCCAAAAAAGCTCATCTTTGGTGGTAGAACTCTATTTGAAAAGCTCAAAAAGAATCATCTTCAAGGAAAAAGATTAAGGGAACTCAAAAGAAAATGGAAAGAAAAAAGGCAGGGTAATTTGTTAAGCATAGGCGCAAAGCACATAACTCACAAAGGAAAATCCTTCAATTTTTCTCTTACCCCACCTTCTCTCCTTTGCGCCCTGTGGTGGTGCAAGGGAAGTGGGAGGGGGTAGCGAGTAGGTTAGGTCCTGATGGCTTTGCAGAGCCGCCCTGAAATGTTTGCGACAAAGCTTTGTTTTTATATTGTGGATTCTTTTTCTTTGTCTCTATGAGTTAAGATAGCTTTTACTTTTATTTCATTTTCTATGAACTCCTTAATTTTTTCTGCAAATGCAACTGATCTATGTCTCCCACCTGTGCAACCTACTGATATTGTTGCGATGAATTTTCCTTCTTTTTTGAACCTGTCAGCCAAAAATCTGATCATTTCTTTTATCATTTCAAGATATTTTCTCGCATTTTCGTCTTCAAATATGAATTTTTGAACCTCTGGGTGTGTTCCATCAAACTTTTTTAGATGAGGATCGAAATTTGGATTTCTGATAAATCTTACATCAAATACAAGGTCTGATTCCTGTGGTATTCCGTATCTGAACCCAAATGAATATATTTGAAATGTGAGTTCTGTACCTTTTTCATCTCCGAAGAGTTCTCTTATTTTTTCTCTTAGCTGATGTATATTCATTTGTGTCGTATCTATTTTTATATCTGATGTATCGTAGAGTAACTTCATGATTTCCTTTTCTTTTTTAATTGCATTTTCTATTGATTTTATCTCATCTCCGAGTGGGTGTTTTCTTCTCGTTTCTTTATATCTTCTTATTATAGCCTCATCTGATGCTTCAATAAACACAAGAAAAACTTTTCCATCTTTTATTTCGTCTTTTAATTTATTTATAATTTCAAGAAATTTTTGAATTGTTTCTTCTTCTTTAAAGAAAAGCGATAGAGCCACATCTTTTATATTTGCTTTCTTCGTAAGTGAGATAAAATCGTATATCATATCTATTGGAATATTATCTACGGTGTAAAATCCTATATCTTCGAGCGTTTTAAGTGCTGTTGTCTTTCCAGAACCTGATATTCCAGTTATGAAAACTACTCTCATTTTATTTTTTTGTTATTCTTTTTCTAACTTCTCTATTCTTTTCTTTCTTCTAATTTCTTTTCATTTTTTTATAATTACATAAATCGTAAGTGATATAATTGAAATCCAAAAAATTGCGTATGCAGAAATAACATATGGTGCATATTCCATAATAGTATAATCTTATTTTGTTGATTCTAAAAAATAAAATTTCGCTATTTTTGGTAAGCTTATTGCTTTATTCTTTCAGTTTAATTCCGAGTTATAATTTTTGTTATACTTTTATTTTTATGACTGATAATAAAGTTATATCGGAGCTTGTAATAACTAATTTTTTCAGAGGACTTAATTCCGAGCAAATTAGCTATATTTTACCCTATATGTATAAATTTGAATTCAAAAAAGGAATGGTAATACTGAGAGAAGGTGAAATAGCAGATTCTCTCTACTTTGTACTAAAAGGTATCGTTGGAGTATATAAGAGAAAGAAAGATATGGTGAAGCCAGGTATAGCAACGGATGAATTGGGACAAAAAATTGGGGAAGTTGGAAAGGGAGAAACTTTCGGAGAGCTCGCTATATTTGATAATTTCCCTCGTTCTGCAAGTTGTGTTGCTGAAACAGATTGCACGGTATTCAAATTAACAAGAAAAAATTTTGAGAAACTTGAAAAGGAAAATAAAGAAATATCATATGTTCTACTTAAAAATATTATGAGAATAATTGGTATAAGACTAAGAAAAGCAGATGAGAGGTTGATAGAGTTGTTGTAGAATCTAAAAAAATTTTTTTCTTTAGTATTTTGTAAGGAGTAAAAGAAAGGTTTAAGTTGAAATACTCTTTCTGTGATGAAAATAGGAGTAATATGTAATGTTAATGCTCAAAGAGTTTCGCAAGGAATAAGCGAAAGAATAAAATCTATATTAAAGGATAGAGCCGTTGTAGTTGCAGAGACTAAAAGCATTCAAGAGTTAGCTGATATAATAGATAAAAACTTCAAAACGGTTGATCTTTGGTGTTTTGTTGGCGGTGATGGAACAATAGGTAGAGGTATAAATTATCTTTGGTATAAATCTGGAATGAAAGATGAACTTGATATTCCTATACTGCACGGTAAAGCTGGCTCATTGAACGCTATCCCAGATAAGATCCCTTTGAAGGGAGATCTGGATGATATAATGATAAGGTTCAGAGATCTACTTGATTCTATAAAAGATGGTTCATCTATACCGCGTGATAATATAAGAAAATTTGGTACAATAAAGCTACACATAAAAGGTTTTGAAAGACCAATTTTATGTTTTACTTTCTTTATGGGAGTTCCATTTCTTATTTCTAAAAGAATAATAGAGAACAGATTAAAGTCCAAAGCAAAGATTTTGCAAACTATATATGCTATAATTGCAAGATTTGTAATCGGAGAAGAAGGAAAAGATAAGTTTTTAAAAAAGATAAAGGCAGAAATTTTTATAGATGGACAAAAATATCCTTATTTGCAGCACTATGCTGTGGTAGGTTCTGTTTTTAGGGAGCCTGCTCTTTTTTTTAGTCCATTTGCGGAAGTTGATAAATATAAACATGGTTTCTTCTTTTTGGTATATTCAGGTGATGTTTGGACAGTTCTCAGGAACTTCAGAACTTATGCTACCGGGAAAAAGAGACCACCTCACTCTTTCAGTGATATCGCATCAGAAGTCATAATAAAAGCATACAATACAGGTATAAACCATGACGGAGAGATTTTTGAATCAAATATTCTTGAAATAAGGGCAGAACCAGGTCCAATTGTAAATCTTATAAAAGTGTAGACTTTTGGTTAAGTTTTAGATTTTACTATGTTGAGTTTAGCTGTATCAAAAGGTAAGGCATTTGATGAAGAATTAGAGCTACTTCAAAAGGCTGGATATAAAATCAGTTTCAAAGAAAGAGAATTATCTATTTCTGCAGATAATCTTGTTCTTTGGTTTTTGAAACCGAAGGATGTTCCAGTGTGGGTTGAGGGTGGGGTGGTTGACCTTGGGATGGTTGGGCTTGATATATTGCGTGAGGGAAAGTATGATGTTCTTGAGCTCCTTGATTTGAAAATAGGTAAGTGCAGGTTTTCATTTGCTCGTCCAAAAAATAAACCTGTTCCAATATCAAAGGTTGTCATAGCTACTAAGTTCCCAAACCTTTCAAAAAAATATGCTGAAAAATATTTTTCTGAATTTGAGATTATTGAACTTCACGGTTCAGTTGAGATAGCTCCAAAGGTTGGTTTATCTCACATAATAGCAGATCTTGTCTCAACAGGTAGAACCCTCTTTGAAAATGACCTTGAAGAGATGGTAGTTCTTGAAGAATTTTCAACTTATCTTATATCTAACCGAACTTCTTTTGTTATGAAATATGAAGAGATTGAAAAGTTGATTTTGAAACTTTTGCAAGCTTTGGGAGAAGAAGATAATTTTATTTTCCATATTATTAATACGAGCATAGGCCATCTTTAATTGCTTTTTCTACTTCGGGAATTATGTTGTAGCATTTTTTTTTGGAAAAGTCTATTTGAGATTCCATTTTTGTGGGTTCAAATGATATGGAAATTCTGCCTATTTTTGGGCAAACTTGGAAAGGATTTTCTTTATTTTTTATGAGATCTTCATTATCAAATCTTACGGGTTCTTGAGTCTCTATTTTGCCGATTTTTAAAAAACACATCCTTGATTGAGATAAATCCTCTGAGAAATTTATGAAAAAGTCTCCTGTGAGTGATATTTTTAGTATAGTATCACCTACTTGTTTCTCTTGCTCATAATTGAAATTTTTTACTACTATATTTTGTATTATTGATTTTGTCTTTTTATCTTTTGGTTTTTGGGAGAAATTAATGTATATGGAGAGATATTGAGTATTGAATTTTATCTCTTTATCGCTTATTTTTTCTTTTTCGTAGCGAAATTCAACCGATATTTTGAACGATAAAAGGTCAAATTTCTCTTTTACTTCACGACAATTTCCGAAACCTGGATTATATCTGCAAAAAATTATGGTGTCAATTTCTAAATCTAATTTCCCGATGTTTAAAGATTTTTGTTTTTTGGTCTCATCATAATATCTTCCGAAATCTAAATTCAGACTTATTATTTCTTCGTCCCTTACTCCTTTTACACTGCAAGTTCCTTCTGATTTAAAGGAATTAGATTCTTTTTTTGTATCTAAGCAATCTGAAAATGAATATCTTTCAATATCTGGAAAAACTGGTATTAGTTCATTTAAATCAGGGATGATTTTTCTTAGCATAAATTTGCTTTCCTCAAAAACTACCGAGTGAATTGTTTGCGTACTTTCAATATTAGAATCTATATTCTGTATGAATTTATATAGTGTGAATAAAAAAGCAAAAGAGGTATAAGCTTCGGAAATATTATTACTCCCATTTTCCGGATTACAACTTTCTGAGAAATTTAATGTTATTATTAAAAGAAACAAAGATGTAATATATCTGTTATTTGCATGTTTTTTCTTTTTTCTCCTTTCCACTCTTAAATAAAAATAGTAATGTCTAGATTAGGAATTTTACTATCTTTTTTTGAAGATTTTTCAGGCTTTTTGTGTTATTTTTTGAACTTCCCTTTCTTTCTTCTTTTTCTGCAATGCGTAAATATCATAAGCCAATGATGAGACAACAAATATAGATGAGTATGTACCTATAATGAGACCAATTAAAAATATTATTCCTATGTCGCGCAGAGTTGTTGTTCCAAATATTGTTATTGTAAGTGTTGGGAAAAGAACTGTCAGAAATGTGATTATAGTTCTTGATAGTGTTTCACTTATTGCTCTATTGAAAATGTCCTCTGTCCAAGCAATTCTTGTAATCTTCAATTTTTCTCTTATTCTATCAGCAATTATTATTGAGTCGTTGATTGAATACCCTATGAGTGTTAGTATTGCCGCAAGGGTTGGTAAGGATAGTTCTATTCCCAAAACAGATGCTATTCCTAAAGTTATGAGTGAGTCATGAAACAAAGATATTGCCGCACCTACTGCGAACCTCCATTCAAATCTCAAAATTATGTATATTGAAATACCAATAATACTGAATATTACCGCATATATTCCTTTTTTTCTGAGTTCTGCACCTATAAGTGAGCCTACTGATTCTACCTTTTCTGTTTTAAATTTTCCTATTTTTTCAAGTTTTTCTATTATAGCAGTTCCTGCATCTTTTCCTTCTGCTTTTGCTTTTTCCACAAAATCAAGAGGAAGTTTTATTAAGAATTCATTTTTCCCTATGCTCTGAATATTTCCTTCCCCAAATACTTCTCTTATTTTCCCTACATCTATTGTACCTTCGCCTTCATATTTTATAGTTGCGGATACTCCACCTTTAAAATCAGTTGAAAGCGGAACTCTACCGGAAAATATAATAAATAAAGAAAAAGCGAATAGGGCAGATGAGATAGCATAAGCTATCTTTCTAAATTTCAGAAAATTTATTATTTTACCGTACGGAAAGAGAGAGAAAAACTTTGTGGTTATGAGTTTTGGAGTAGGCTTTACGGTAGGTTGGATTTTCGGTGTAATAGGTTGCGTTTTTGCTTGAACTTTTGGTTGAGGCTGAACGGGAGTGGTATGTACTTTCGTATCTTGTTTTTTTGTATCTGTTTGTGTAGTTACTTTACCATCTTCCTTTTTTTCTTCTATCTTTTCTTCTGCTTCCTTTTCCTCGTGGGGTTTTTCTGCTTTTGGTTCTTTGAAAATCTTTTTTTTGAATTTATCTTTTTCTGCCATTTTCTTTTTCCTCCTTCCTTATTTTTTATATACTAAAAATTCTCCTTTGGAGCAGTGAGTCAAGAATCGCTTTTGAGCAGAAAACTGCTCCGTACATCGCTCCTAAAATTCCTATTGAAAGTGTTAGTGCAAATCCTCTCACCGGACCTGTTCCAAACTGAAAAATAAATAAAGCTGCGATAAGCGTTGTCAGGTTCGCATCTATTATTGTTGCCATACCAAGTTTATGTCCTGCCTCTACTGCTGGTTTTATAACCTGTTTTCTCAAAAGTTCTTCTCTTATTCTCTCAAAAATTATAATGTTGTTGTCAACTGCCATACCAACTGTTAGGGCAAGACCTGCAATTCCGGGTAGTGTTAAAGTAGCTCCAAACAAGGATAATATGGAAAGTGTAAATAAAATAGTAATTACGACTCCTATCATAGCTACAAATCCTGATATTCTGTAATATGAGAACATAAATAGAGCAACGAGTGCGGCTCCAGCAACCGATGCTATTATTCCTTTTTTTATTGAGTCCTCACCCAAAGAAGGACCGACAGTTCTTTCTTCTTCAAATTCAACAGGTGCTGGTAGAGCTCCTGCCCTCAGAACTGCTGCTAATTCTTTCGCTTCCTCTATCGTGAATCTTCCTTCTATTGTTGCAACTCCTCCAGATATTTTTTCTCGTATTACAGGTGCGGAAAAGACTTTTTCGTCAAGAATTATTGCAAGTCTTCTACCCACATTTTCTCCTGTTATTTTTTCAAATCTTTTTGCTCCTTCTGAGTTGAATGATATAAGAACATATGGTTCGTTAGTTATTGTGTTCATTCTCACAACTGCATTTCTTAAAAACTCTCCTGTTATTTCTGATATGGATTCAAGTAGATAAGTTCTCCATATATTTCCCTTTTCACCTTTACCTACAAAGATTATCCGCCCGGGTTGGGGGTTGAGATTTTTTATAAAATTTGCAAGTTTTTCGTAGTCTTTCTCGTATACCCAAAGATAAGAAACTGTTTTACCACCTGCTCCGATTTCTGTTCCCTTGTATATTCCTTCTGCCAGTGCTACATTAGCAAAGAAATCATTTTCGTCATCTACTATTCTGAATTCAAGTAATGCAGTTCTCCCTATTATTCTTTTTGCCTGTGATGGGTCCTGAATTCCGGGGAGTTGGACGACAATATTTGATTTACCGTATCTGAATATTTGAGGCTCTGCTATTCCGAATTCATCTGCTCTCGCTCTTATTGTAGATAGAGCCTGATTTACTGCAAATTCCTCAATCTCCTTTATTTCCTCTTCTTTTAGGGTAAAAATGTGATATTCTTTATCTTCAAAGAAAGCGGAACCTTCATAATTGAAAGACGGAAAGTCTTTTTTTATTTTTTCTATAAAATCTATGGATGCGGAAACATAGATTTTTGTATCTTCAAAACGAACAGGAGATTCAGTGGTTTGCTCACCATATATTTTTTCATATTCGCTCAATATTTCTGCCGCTATTCTTTCTGTGAATTTTTTTACTGCTATGTCTTGCCTGACATTAAGAAGAAAATACGAACCACCTTTGAGATCAAGCCCAAGCTTTATTCCTTTCCACCATATGATTACACCAAAAACTATTGCTGATATTACAACTATTGCAAGTCTTATCCTCATATATAAACCGAATAGTATTCAGCCAAATTTATTTTTCAGAAAAATCAATAAATTTAAAAATTTCCCCTCTGTCGACTTTTATTCTAAATTGAGCTTTTTATTCATAAAGACTTTGTTTGTAGAGTTTCGTGTAGTTTCAGAACTCATAATGCTCCTTTTATAGCAGTTTTTGGTTAATTTCGGAATTGCTCTTTTGCTGAGTATTAAATTTTATACTAATGGAAGGCATAAGAATGATATCTTTCAGTCCTTTGCCTCATGAGTTTGGATTGAGAATTAATGTTGTCCCTGCTTCAATCTCTGCTGCGTGGGTTGCTGGCTGGGAAATAGGAAATACAGTAAGGATGGTAGAGCAAGCTTTGAAGGAAGGTGGAATCCCTATTTTCTCTTATGTTAGTGTAAGATTTGCCTTTTCTGGTTCGGAGCTTGTTGCAGTTGGGGGAAGTTCTCATGTCTATTTTATAAAAAGAGAAGATCAGCAGAATTTTCAGCAAAATCCAAATCAGAGTTTTGCTTCTCCTGACTTATCTCGCCAAAATTTCAAAACCTCTAAACCACAATTTGGTTTGTTAGATAAAGTGCCTCTAAAGAACGGCAAAACATCAGGTTTTCACCAAGAGGAATCAGGGGTTGAGGATTTGAGTTTGCCAGATTCAGTTAACTTACAACAAGATTTATTCTCTCTTCTTGCTTTCCTTTCACTGAGAGATGAGCAAGTGGCTCAGGAGATGAGAGATGAGGTTTTGAGAGATTATCTGCTTTTTCTTTCAGGAGTGATTTCCAAAGAGCAATTTGCGAGAAAAATTAGGGATTTTGATATGAAAGCGAAGACCGGTCTTTTTATATCTATCCGGGTGTGATTGTTGAAATTTCTTCATTTATGGTAAATATACATATTTCTATACAACTTTTGTTTCTTGTATATCAGTAAAAGTGAGACTTAATTCTCTCGCTTTTTATCCAAATACATAATGGATTGGTTATAGTTGGATTTTTCATTTTGTTTGAGGACATATATTTTTTATAGCTTGTTCAAAAGCAGTTTTTTCAGCGTCAAATTTGCTTTGACCTAAACCCTTTCCATAGAATTGATTTTCAATATTGACGCCATCTTTTGAAATGGCTACGATCTTTATTATAGCCTCTGTGATAAAAACAGGTTTGTTGTTGAAGTCTTTTCCCTGATACACAAGGTTAGTGGAAAAATCTACTTTTATCCTAACTTTTGAGTTTTCTTCATTCTGATCAGTTTTCAGATTTGCTAAAATTATGCACTTTGAAATTTCGTTTTTCAGAAAATCAGGGCATGATTCAATAAATACTGTCCCGGAGTCAGCCCTAAATATAGTTGATCTTTCAGCTTTAATATATGGTGTAGATATTCTTATTATAATTTGGTTCTCACCTGCTGGTAAGAAAACTTTTTGTGATATTCTGGCTTTCCCTTTCTCATCTGTTATTGATTTTATCTTTGATTCTCCTCCAAAAACTTCTCTTATTTGGGCTTCTATGGGTATCCACGCTAATGGTTTTTGATTTGTTTTTACCATAACATCAAATTGAACAAAGGTTATGGGAGATGAGAAATAGGTTGTATCAGCAGATATATCTATGGATATATCAGATAATTTTTCAGAAATGAGTTCCTCAAATTTTCTTTTGGCGGTTGAATTATAAGATTTGCCAAAGATTTCAAGAGTTGAAATTTCTTTACTTATAATTTGAATTTTTTCATCTAATTTGCTCAAACTCTCAATCAATCTTGGAGTATCTATTATATCTGAATTTGAAATGTAATCTTCAATTTTTCTTGTTTTGAGCAAGATGTCCCCTTCAATCTCAGATATTTTCCTTATTCTTTCTCTTGTAAATTTTCCGACATCAAATATAGCTAGGGAATACCAGGTACTGTTTTCTTTATCAAAGAATCTTTCTTTGATTATGATACCTTCAAGAATTCCCTCTATTTTTCCTTCTATTTTTCTCTTTGTAAATTCTTCTGATTTCTGATTTTCCTGTGATCTCTCTATGATGGATTTATCCTCAAAGGTTTCTACTATTTTTACTCGAATTTGTTTGACTATATCTGCTCTTGCAGAGTTATCGGCTCCTTCTTTATCATATCCTACACCAACTCCTACTATCACCTCGCCAGATTTTAGGTTCTTATAAGGATTTTCTATCCATTCTGGGAATTTCCTTGAACTGCAATCTGTTATAGCGGCAAGCATTAATGATAATAATAGGAATGATAATAATAAGGGCAATTGTAAGTAAATAAAAACTTTTTCCTTTCTCTGAGATTTCATGTTTATTTAGATTTTAGTTGTTTTAATGCTCAGTTTGGGTAAGTTGAGAAAAAATAAATTTCGCGATTTTTTTATGTAATCTAAAATGATATTGCTTTATCATTTCAACCTTTTTTCAAACTCTGTAATTTCTTGTTTTATCTTATTTGCGGTAAAAAGAACAAGAACTTATATACCTTTGATACATATATCATACCTTTGATAGATATATCATATTATCTTCAACTTTATATGTATATATGCAAACTGGTTCAACTTTTACTTCTAATGGTTGGGAATATGGGATTTTAAAATTGTAAGATTGGGAAACTTCTATATCTCTTGACATTCTGTAACCAATTATTATTGGAGTTATAGTGAAAGGGTTTGTTGTGCTTACCTGTGAAGAAACCAATTGAGCAATCCAATACGCATATTTTTTAATCTGTTCACAGGC
>Ga0079992_129978_pt1 | contig 10824 bp, 13 predicted proteins | sample FaiFalFF_MnMetaG_3_FD_69197 | JGI IMG/M metagenome (GOLD analysis project Ga0079992, IMG submission 69197) | Freshwater microbial communities from Yellowstone National Park, Wyoming, USA - Fairy Falls B (FF_Mn_B) MetaG (SPADES assembly) (version 2) | ecosystem: Environmental > Aquatic >... | reverse complement strand
AAAATAAGAACATCTTATATATCAATAGATGCAGAATGCAAACAGAACAACGAATGGGTAACGGTAGTCTCTGCCGCTGTATTCGTTCTCTGAACTGACAAATCAAATTATAGTGAATCTTAAATTAAACTGCCATGATAGAAAACTTTCTTGATATAAAGTCAGAATTTGATAAATCTGATTTTGTAATAATACCTGCCAAAATAGGTGGTTCATCTGTTGGAAGGAAAGGAGCTGAAAGAGCACCTGAAAAAATAATTCATGCTTCATGGCAAATAGAGGATATAGACACAGAATTAAAAATTAATTTCACACACTGCGGTATACACACAACGGAAGCAGTAAATAATTTAGATGAACTTGAGGAAAAGGTAAAATATATTGTATCAAAAGGGAAAATACCAATAACCATAGGTGGGGAACATTTTATAACTCATAGGATATTAAAAGGTATAAACTCATTCTATGGAAAGGTTTCGGCAATATTTTTTGACGCTCATGCTGATATGTTCAGAGAGTTTGAAGGGAATAAATTATCCCACGCCTGCGCCTTATACCTCTCTATACCACATCTTGAAGACTTTATATGCATAGGAGTAAGAAATATATCTCCAAAAGAATTAGAGGAAATAGAAAAATTACGAATTGAAGATAAGTTCATCTTCTTTGAAGATTTTTTCGATAAAAATCCCTTCACACCTTCAATAGAAAGGTTAAAAGAAAAGATTGAAAGTTTAAGTAAAAAATCGGAACTCCTTTACTTGAGCTTTGATTATGATTTTGTTGATCCATCATCTATACCTCACCTAAGTACCCCGGAACCTCCTGGTTTTTCTTTTAGAGAAGCAACTTATATTTTAAAATTTGTAATAAGCAATTTCAGAGGTAAGATATGCGGAGCCGACTTTGTAGAGATGTGCCCAGATGAAGAAGGTAAGAGCTTCCACTCCGAAGTATCATCAGCAAAAATCATTACCAAAACAATATCTTACATCTACTTTTATAAACTGAGAAGAAATAAAAAATAAAAGAAGCTCGTTTCAGTAAAAATTACTTTTTTTCCTTTCTTCTCAACTTTGCTTTATCTGACATAAACTTATTCTGGAAATAAGGACAGTCTATTTTTATAGTTTCAAATGTAAGGAAAAGATTGAGCTTTTCACACCATATATTTTCTTCGCTTTTCACCATATTCTTACAGAATATACAAGAGGCTATTGGTCTGAACACTTTTCTTTCAACCACTTTTGAAATGAACCAAAAGAGAGAATTTAGAAAACTCTTTTTTTCTTCAATACCTGCATCTAAAAGAGAATCCCTCATTTGAGACGAAAATTCAAAAATATTCAAAGCTATCTGAATTCCTTTTTGTGTTAAGTTCAAAATATGTGATCTCCTATTATCTGGATTTATGGACTTTTCAATTATCCCCTTATCTATAAGATTGTCAACTGCGCGAGAAATTGTAGGTTTTGATACACCAACGCTATCTGCTATAAAGCTTATATTTTTTTTATCATTAGGAGCAAAGAGAAGATGTGTTATAATTTGAGCTTGAGTTAAACTTATGTTATATCCCTTTATCCTCTTCCATATTTCAGCATTAATCATTTTACTTATTTTATCTAAAAGAACTATTATCTTGCTTTCAGCTTCGTTCTCATATAACAAAGGATTAAAAGGATGCCCCTCTTCCTTTAACTCTACACCTAAAATTTCCTTTTTACCCCTTGCTTCCATAGTTAGTTAATCTTCTCAAAAAATAGCTTTTAATATCATCCTTAAAATTATAATTTACTATAAATTTTCCATTTTTCCTAAAAAATTATCACTTCTTTTAACAGTGCTTATAGAAAATTAAAGGTTTCAAAAAGTAATGGTTAAAAACCATAAAAAGGAAATGCCTATCCACATTAGCAATAACAAACAATACTATTAAAATTGATAAAAGATGAAAATAAACAAAACCAAAATAGAAAAAAAAAGAAAAAATATAAAATGTGAAAGAAAAAATAAATAAACAATAAACCAGGAATTTCTGAATTGTTCAGAGTTCAGAAAGATTTTTATAAAATTTATTATTAAATATGGGAATGCCTCCAAAAGAGATAAAAATACTTGTAGTAGATGACCACGCAATGATAAGGAACATAATAAAAGACATACTGACAAAGCTTGGTTATTCTAATATAAAAGATGCAGAAAATGGAATGCAAGCAATAGAAAAACTTAAAGCAGAAAAATTTGACCTGATATTCCTTGATTGGAACATGCCAGTTATGCAAGGTATTGATGTTTTAAGAGAGATTAGAAAAATTCCTGCATATAAAGATACGCCGGTAATTATGGTAACAGCAGAAGCCGAAAAAGAAAAAGTTCTCGCAGCTATTCAAGAAGGTGTCACAAATTACATAGTAAAACCTTTTAAACCTGCAACTCTCAAAGAAAAACTCGCAGAATCGTGGAAAGACTAAAAGAAACAAACACAAAAGAAATAAATGGAAAAACTAGCAACACAAAAAACAAACAACAACATTCCATTATTTTCAAAGAAAGAAAGTAAAATAGCATTAGGATTAGAAAGAGTAGAAAAAATACTGGAATATTTTGGGAACCCTCAGAAAAAATTTGAATCAGCAACCATAGCTGGAACCGTAGGCAAAGGTCAAGTTACAACCGAAATAGCATTCGAGCTTTCCCGGATCGGGAAAATAGGACTTTACACATCCCCTCATCTTGAAAGGTTTTCAGAAAGAATAAAGATTGTAAAGGATAGAAAATCACAGGAAATATCAGATGAAGAGCTTTCCTATTTTTCAAACGAGGTCTGGAAGGCTGAAAGAAAAAAGGAGATAGAGCTTACATACTTTGAACACTCAACTGTTATAGCTTTTTTATTTTTTGCAGAAAATAAAGTAGATTTCGCATCCTGCGAGATAGGTCTTGGCGGAAGACTTGACGCAGTAGCCTGCGCAAAATCAAAAATAGGTGTAATATCAAGAATAGATAGAGATCACGAGGATGTCTTAGGTGATGATTTAAAAAGCATAGCTTACGAAAAAGCCCTGTGTGTTCCCCCAGAATCAACAAGGATTACAATTCACAAAAAAGGAGAAATTCAATATGAAGCTATATACGATGTTTCAAAGGGAGAAATAATAAACGATTTTTCATGGGAAATAAAAAAAGAAGAAAAAGAAAATTTTTGGTACAAGATTGAACTTTCAGCCTTTGAGAAAACCAAATGCAAAGAAGGTATTGATATTAATTTTTTCGGTATAAAGCCTTTTTTAGAAAACGCTGTTCTTTCTTCGTTTTCCTCGTTCTTAATCTTACAAAGATTTTTTGGTAAAGATATAAGAAAATTTGACTTTGATTTGAAACATATAAAAGGTAGGTATGAAAGCTTTGGAAACATAATATACGATGGAGGACATAACCCAATTTCAGCGAAAGCAATCTATCAAGCTCTTGACGATAGCATCAAAGACAGAAAAATTAAGGTTTTGGTCTCTTTCAGAAAAGACAAAAAATGGAGAGAATTTTTGAGAGTATTATCTCCTAAAATAGAAGAACTTCTGATTACAAAATTTCCAGATGAAAGGTGGGAAGAAGAAGAAAAAATAAGAGATTTTGTAGAGAAAGAAAAAATAGCTCCGAAAGTAAAAATCGTTCCCTATGAAGAAGCCCCATTCATATGTGCTGATATATCAAAAAATGGAGATATAATTCTGATAACGGGAACATTTTATATTTACGAATTATTCAAAAAAGCAGTTCATCTTCTTTCAGCTCAAACTGATATGAACTTTGAAGGTCGCGAAAAGTAATTACTCCTTTCTCAACCTCGCTTTTTCCGATTATAGCTATGAACCTAAAATTTTGTGAATCAGCATATCTTACCTGTGATTTTAAGCTTTTTGTCCCCTCAACGCTTACATCAAACCTTCTTGCTATATGATCTCTAATTTCACCAACATACTGCTGTGAAACGACTACCTTTCCCGCAGAAAATAAATGCATAGAATTTACAACTCTTGTAAAAAATTCAAAAGCTTTTTGTTTGCCCTCCGAGGTATAACAGATAAAAAGTCCTAAACGACTTTTCTCTGATGAGAATTCTAATAAATCTATGGTTCTCTCAACACCTACGGCAAAACCTAACGCCGGAGTCGGATGTCCCCCCATGAATTCAACGAGCAAATCATATCTTCCGCCAGCAGCTATTGCATTAGAGAATTTCGTAGAGAAAACTTCAAAAACAGTTCCTGTATAGTAATCAAGTCCTCTAACTATTTTTGGATTAATTTCAAATTGAACCCCAAAGTTTTTTAGATTTTCTATAACTAAATCAAAATGACTCTTACATCTTTGACAAAGGAAATCTAAAATATTTGGAGCACCTTTCACAACTTCTATATCTTTCTTGCAATCAAGAATTCTCAGAGGATTTCTTTCTTTCCTTTTCTGGCAATCCTCACACAGAGTTTTTCCCTCAAAAAATTCTTTCAAAGCAGAAGAATATCTGGGACGGCATGAGGGACAACCAACTGAATTCACTTCAATTTTATTTTGAACACCTATATTCCTAAAAAATTCATGTAAGATAAAAATAATGTAGGCATCGCTTTCTGGCGAATCAAATCCGAACATCTCACATCCTATCTGATGAAACTGTCTATATCTACCTTTTTGAGGTCTTTCTCTTCTGAACATAGGTCCAATATAAAAAAACTTGGCTCTTGGTTTAACTGACTGAATCTTTTCTATATAAAACCTAACAGCAGCAGCTGTGCCCTCCGGACGCAAAACAACTTCTTTACCATCTTTATCTTCAAAAGAATACATCTGATGCATAACAATTTCAGATGAGTCCCCAAGAGTTTTTTTAAAAACCCAAGAATATTCAATAATAGGGGTCCTTACTTCCTCAAATCCAAATCTTTTAAAATAACCTCTCGCGAAATTTTCCAAAAACTCAAATTTCTCTGCAACTTCACCAAAAATATCATCTGTTCCAGTAACAGTAGGCATAATTCTTTATTGATAATAATGAATTTTCTTTCCAATAAAGAATTTTCTCTTTTCCAGCTCAAAACAAAAATTAGAAGCTAAAAAGAGTTCTTCTTGTATCAACCGGTATCGGCATAGATTGAAATTTTATTTTATCTACGGTTTCTGAAAACTTTGACAAAATCATCCCAGGTTTTAGCCTTTATTACTTCTCTATTTATCTTCTCCAGTTGGTTCATATCATTTATCTTAACTAAAAGGCTTCTAACTTGCCTTGCCTTTGATGATCCAAACTTCAATTCTATACCCGACAGAATTGCTTTTATAAGTCCCTCTTTCAGACCCTTTACAATTCCTCTCTGTTCTCCTTCTTTCAATCCTTCCTTTTTTCCCTCCTCCTTACCCCATCTGTAAAGGAAAGTTTTCCTTATGTCAACCTCAATCGGCATAGGTTTTACCTTTATTCTAACATCAAATAATCCTGCTAAAAAGCTTATGCTATCTATATATTTTATCATTCTTTCTTCATTTTTCACAATTTCTACAATTCTTTCTTTGACTTTTTCTATTATTTTGGGTTTCTCGTTGAATTTGCCTGCTAAAATTCCTATTATAACTTCTTCTGGCTTTTTACTTTTTAAAAACTCATCTGGGTCTATTTTTTTCATATCTAAAACTATGAATTTGTGCGATGTGAATTCATCCCTGAAAGTAGAAGGAGGGGGATTTCCTTTGCCCACAAACAAAACTATCTGAATAGGTTTTTGTTGGAATTTTTCTTCAATCCCGATAGAGTATATAAGCATTCTTTTTGGTAGAGTTTTATCTTGTTGCACTTGTATTTCTATGTGGAAAATTTTCTCGCCAGCTCTGAGCAACATATCGGGTCGGAGAGATTTAACAAGCTCTATTTCAGTTGTAATATCTTCAAGTTTTTCTTTGATTTTCTCACCTGTTGCTATTGATATAAGTTTCCCAGCCGCTTTTGAGAAAATCTCTTTCAAAATCGGGTCAAATCTTCTTAACTCTTTTGTGTATTTGCTTTCTTTCGCACTTTTCTGATTTTCTTGTGGATTCTTCATAAAAAATTTCGCTTCACTTTCTACATTTAGATTTTAAAATTTTATGCCTCCCCCTAAATATAAAAGGAAAGTTTCCCCTATGTCAGTGTGCATTAGCACGAGTTTTACATTTTACAAAAATTTTTAAGAAAAAAAGAAAAAAGAAAAAATAAAGTAAGAATTAATGTAGATCTGTGGAGGACCAGGCAGAAAAATTAAGGCAGATATCAAAAAAAGTAATAACAATAGCCTCCGGTAAGGGCGGAGTTGGAAAAACTACGATAGCGGTAAATTTGGCATTAGGTCTGAGCAATCTTGGTAAAAAAGTATGCCTTGTAGATGCGGATTTTGCACTAGCTAACGCAGATCTCCTATTTGGAATAATTCCTAAAAAGCATATAGGACACTACCTTGAAGGAAATGCACCCCTAAAAGAAATAATTCAAAAAATAAATGATAATTTACTATTCATCCCTGGTGCAAGCGGAATAACTAAACTAAATACACTTACAGACAGTCAAATAAAAAAAATAAAGAACATAGTAGATCAAATAGATACAAACTTTTTTATATTTGATGCCCCAGCCGGTATAGGCAAAAATGTAATAAAGCTCTCCCTTATTTCCAACGCAATAGCCATAGTTATAAATCCAGACCCAGTATCCATAACGGATTCATATGCACTTCTGAAAGTACTAGTTAATGAAGGTTTTAAAGGAAAAACATTTATCATCATAAACATGGTAACAAATCAGAGAGAAAAAGAAATAGCTTTCCTTACTATAAAGAAAGTAGCAGAAAGATACCTCGGGATATCTCCTGAACCTCTCGGACAAATTTGGTGGGATGAAAAGGTTAGAGAATCATTCAGGATTCAAAAACCTACAATTATAGCGTTTCCTAAGTCAAAATCGTCGGAGGCGATTTTAGAAATCTCAAAAAATTTATTGAATATGTTGCAGTAAAAAAATGTCACAATAAAGAAATTGTTCCGAGAAAATAAAGTCAATCATAAAAAATTATACAAAAGAAAACCAAAAAACAATCAAGAAAAAAATAACATCAAAAAACACAAAAGATTTTCTCAAACTAAACTTTAATTGAAAAAGGAGGTAAAATAAGATGGCAAAGTATGTCATACTATCAAAAATAACATCGGAAGGTCTTGAAACACTAAAAGAAAATCCAGAGAGAATAAAAGAAGTAAATGAGGAAATAGCAGAAAAATTCGGAGTAAAAGTATTAAGTCAATTTTTAGTCATGGGACCCTATGACTTTGTGAATATAGTCGAAGCTCCATCAAACGAAGCCGTTGTAAAGATGGCAATAGAGCTTGGCTCACGAGGTACAATTCAAACCCTAACCATGCCAGCAATAGAAATAGAAAAACTAATAGCTGAAATGAAAAAGAAATAAAGTAAAAAAAGAAGAAAAGCAAAATAAAAAATAAGTTTGCCCTACTCTTCCACTTTGTTTATATCCTCTATTTTGATATTCTGATTTTATCAACAATATACTTGAAATTCTCGGTAGTTGCTCCCTTGAACAGAAATGCACCAAAAACTAAAATATTAGCACCAGCCGAAATTACTCTTTCAACATTTTTTTCATTCAGACCTCCATCAACCTCTATGAGGAAATCAAAACCATTTTCTTTCCTAATAACATCAAGTTCAGAAATCTTCTTGAGAGAAGAAGGTATAAAACTTTGCCCGTAAAATCCCGGATTAACACTCATAACAAGAACCGCATCTAAAATATCAAAAATTTCTTTTAGAAAAATAACGGGAGTTCCGGGATTCAAAGCTACTCCTGCTTTTGCTCCTGCCTTTTTTATCATCTCAATAACTCTGTGAGGATGTCTTGTTGCTTCTATATGAAAAGTAATAAGATTTCCGCCAGCCTTTACAAAATCTAATACATATCTTTCAGGTTCAACTATCATAAGATGAACATCAAAAAAAACATTCTCAAACCTTTTCCTCAAAGACTCAACAACCGGAATACCAAGAGATAAATTAGGTACGAACACACCGTCCATTACATCAAAATGGATCATATCTGCTCCCAACTCTAAAACTTTACTGACCTCATCTCCAAGACGAGAAAAATCAGCAGCAAGAATACTAGGGGAAATAAAAACAGATTTATCTTTTTCTTTATTCATCATTTGCTTCATTCATTAATATCTCCTGATTTTTCGTCGCTTTCCCCTGATTCCTCTTCCTTCTTTTCAGATAGCCCTATTTCTTCGCTCAAAGATTCAACTGCTTCATCTATATCTACATCTGAATCAAGCTCCGATGAGTACTCTTTCAGAGTTTTTTGCATCCATTTTTTTATACTCTCTGGATTATTTATATCTACCGATCTCATAGCTTCATCTACTGTGCTTTCCATTCTCTCTTCCTCTGACTTGAGCCGGGCAAATCTTGAAATTATTCTTTTAAGTTTTTGCTCCCCACATTTTTTACATTTCAAAACTTCATTCTCCCAAGAAAAAACCAAAAAAGAATTTTTAAATCCACAATTTTCACAGATATATTCATATATTGGCATATAATCACCCTCCCGATCTTTATCTAAAAATATAAATAAATTAAAAAAAATATATAAATGAAACGAAAGGATAAAAAATATACAAAAGGCAAACCAAACAATCAAAAAGCACTCAAATAAAAAATGATTTTCCTCGCATATTTTTTGCACAAAAAAATGCCTTATATATATATTTACAAACCTACAGAAAAAAAATAAAAAAAGAAATAAAATATCTATAAACTACCTATGGAAGAAAAGAAAAAGAACATAGTTTTTTTCCTCGTAATAACAGGAATCTCTTTGCTATCACTCTTTTACCTTATATCAAAGATAGGTAAAGTATGGGGAGGTGGACACAAAACTATATACGCAAAATTTGAGAATATCAAAGGTCTTGCAGAAAAGGCAGAAGTCAGACTCGGCGGAGTAAAAGTTGGATATGTAGATAAAATGAAAATTGAACTTGATAAGGAAAAAATCTCAGTCAAACTTGAAATGAAAATAAAAAAAGATATTCCCGTGAGGAAAGATTTTGAAGCGCAAATAAGAATGAAAAGCTTACTCGGAGAAAAATTCGTAGAACTCGTCCCAACAGGAACAGGAGATTTGTCCCTTGCACCAGATGGCTTTACAATAGAGAAAACAAAAATTCTGTTTGAACCAGATGAACTTATAATGTCCCTTGAACCTTTCATAAAAAGCCTGGATCCGCAAGCCATAAGGGAGATAGCAAACATAGCCCCAGAGCTTGTAAGAAATATCAATCCTTTAATTCAAAACACATCTGAACTCATAGAAAAACTTGATAAAACCCTTGAAGCATCAGGGAAAATCGTGAGTGGATTGGAAAAAACAATAGTGGTTGTAAATGAGATACTAGAACTATTCGCCTACAATAAAAACAATGTAGAAAAACTGCTGCGCACATCCCCCGAATTGGTTCAAAATATAAACAACTCTCTACCTGAACTTCTTAAAACAGTCAAAAGTGTAAATGAAACTTTGGCATATCTTAACCAAAACCAAAAAGATAGTTTCTCTCGCATATTTGAGATAACTCCGCAAGTTCTTTCAGAAACTCAAAAGCTCCTCAATAACCTCAATAATATGATGCCAGAATTCCAAAAAGTAATGACAGAAGCCATACCTATGATAAGAAAACTCAACGAGACATTAGAAAAGGGAGTGAAAGTAAGAGTGTTTTAAAAATGGGAAACGAAAAAATTGAAAAGGTAGTAAAGATAATAAAAGAGGAAATTGAAAAAAGAGGTTTAAAAGTTGTAAAGGTAATTCTTTTCGGTTCAAGAGCAAAAGGAAATCCAAAAGAAGATAGCGACTGGGATTTTCTGGTCATAATTGATAAAGATTTGGATAGAAATACAAAATTGGAAATGATTGTCAAAATCAAACGGGAACTGGCACTCCTGAAAATACCCAACGACATCATTATCAACTCAATAAGAGAGTTTGAAGAAAAAAAAGAAAATGTAGGATATATAGCATACTACGCCTCAAGGGAAGGGAAAACCATTGCGTAGAAAGGAAAACTATGAATGAACAAAGAGTAAAAGAGTGGCTATTACTTGCAGAAGGAGATTTAAAAATAGCAAAAGATGAACTAAACACTCCGGATCCATTTACAAATGCGATTTGTTTCCATTGTCAGCAATGTGTTGAGAAGTACTTAAAAGCTTATCTTACTTTTTTTGGGAAACCTTTCAGAAAAACGCATGACCTTACAGAACTGATAAATGAATGCATAGAATTAGATAATGATTTCCAAATCCTTTTTGATATGAATGTAGATAAATTGACTCAATATGCAGTAGATGCAAGATACCCAGAGGAGCTTTATCTCCCAGATATTCATGAGGCAAAAGAAACAATTGAAATCGCAGAAAAAGTTAGAAATTTCGTTATTGAAAAATTAAAAAAAGTAGGATTTTTTAAAGATTAGAAAAAGTTAGGGAGGAATATGGAGAATTTGATAAATATGGAAAAGGTAGTAAAGATAATAAAAGATGAAATTAAAGCAAGAGGATTAAAAGTCGTAAAGATAATACTTTTCGGTTCAAGAGCAAAAGGAAATCCAAAAGAAGATAGCGACTGGGATTTTTTCGTAGTTGTAAACGAAAATATAAACTTTAAACAGAAAAGAGAAATCTTAACAAGTATTTATAGAAAAATTGTAGAACAAGGAATCGTGGGC
>Ga0079992_149990_pt1 | contig 10834 bp, 11 predicted proteins | sample FaiFalFF_MnMetaG_3_FD_69197 | JGI IMG/M metagenome (GOLD analysis project Ga0079992, IMG submission 69197) | Freshwater microbial communities from Yellowstone National Park, Wyoming, USA - Fairy Falls B (FF_Mn_B) MetaG (SPADES assembly) (version 2) | ecosystem: Environmental > Aquatic >... | reverse complement strand
CCCGGGGGCGCCCCGGGTTTTGTCCGGGGGGAGGCCGTCGACGTGGAGGGGGCCGCCCCCGCCGGGGGCGGCCCCCTGAATGCCGTCCGGCCCCCCCCCGCCGCACCCGATGACGGCGACGCTGCTTCCGGCCGGCACCCGGGCCGTATTCACCACCGCCCCCACGCCCGTCATAACGGCGCACCCGATGAGGGCGGCCCGGTCGAAGGGCACGTCTTTATGGACCGGCACCGCACCCGTTTCCGGGACCACCGCATATTCGGCAAAGGAGGCGACCCGGGCCATGTGGTAGACGGGCCGGCCTTCCTTGCTGAGGCGGGTCGTCCCGTCAAACATCACCCAGCGGGGCGTGGGAATTCCGTCGCAGAGGACCGGCCGACCGATATTACCGATATTGCAGTAATAGCACCGGCCGCAGTGGGCCCGGAAATTTAAAATAACGTGGTCCCCGGGCTTAACCATGGTCACCCCCGGCCCAACCTCTTCGACGATGCCGGCTGCCTCGTGTCCCAGGACCATGGGCAAAGGCAGGGACCACTCGCCCTTGATAACATGGTAATCCGAATGGCAAACTCCGGTTGCCCGGATGCGAACCAGGACCTCGCCGGCCTTGGGCCCATCCAGGTCCACCTCCTCGATAGCCATTGGCCTTCGGGGTTCGTAGAGTACTGCCGCCCGAATCCTTCGGGACATCGAACTCCTCCTCGAAATTCTGGCTGCCCTTCGGCCCGACTTCTGTCAGATTATTACACCCTGGGCCTTGAGGTGTTCCAGGTCGTCCCAGGAGTAGCCCAGTTCAAGCAGGACCTCCTCGGTGTGCTGGCCGAGCTCGAGGGCCGGGCCGCGTGGGGACCAGGGGGTTTCGGAGAAATCCACCGGGCCCGACACCATTCGAATGGGCCCTTCCGGCCCCGGCACCTCGACGAAGGTGCCCGCCGCCTCGGCCACCGGGTCTGCGGCCAGCTCGTTCAGGCTCTGGACCGGGGCCCACCAGACGCCGTGACGGTCGAAAAGTTCAGCCCACGCCGCCAGCGTCCGGGTTCCGAAAACCCGGTCCAGCTCGGCGACCAGTTCCGGGGCATTCTCGGCCCGGGCCCGTGCCGTGGCAAACCTCGGGTCGGTGAGAAGGTCCGGCCGGCCGATTGCCCGGCAAAGGTCCGGCCAGTGGCGGTCGCTCTGCAGGCCGATGAGCCAGAACCAGCGGCCCTCCCGGTCCTGATAGCAGTTCATGAGCGGGTTGCGCGGGTGAAACCGGTCGCTGGTCTCAATCTGGGTTCCCAGGCGCAGGACCAGGCTCAGGTCCCAGCCCATCATGTAGGCACCCACCCGGAGGAGAGGCACGCTTACCCGCTGGCCGCGACCAGTTCGTTCTCGGGCGAGGAGGGCGGCGGCAATAGCCCCGGCGGCAATAGCTCCCGTCATGTGGTCGCCCATGCCGCCCCGCTGATGGGGTGGGTGGGCGCCAGGGACGGTGAGCGAGGCCGCCACCCCACCCCGGGCCCAGAAAGCGCCCACGTCGTAGGCCGCCCGGTCCCGCTCGGGCCCGTCAGGGCCGTAGGCGGAGATCTGGCAGTAGACCAGCCGGGGAAACCGGGCGCGGACCGTTTCATAGTCGAGGCTGAAACGGTGCAGAACCCGGGGGCGCAGGTTCGTCACGAAAACATCGGCCCCGGCCAGCAGCCGACCCATGATCTCACGGCCCTGCTCGGTCTGGAGGTTAAGGACAATGCTCCGTTTGCCCCGGTTGTCCAGCTCAAACTGGGGAACGACCTGAGTTGCCTGCCCGACGGTCCAGGCGAAGTAGGCCCGGAACGGGTCGCCGTCGGGCGGCTCGACTTTAATGACCTCTGCACCCCAATCGGCGAGGAGGGTTGCGGCGGCCGGGGCCGCCACCCAGAAGCCCATCTCGATAACCTTGATGCCGGCAAGGGGTCCGTCCACGGGGTCCCCCGGTCCTGACGGAAGAATTTCTTACCCGAAAGTTAGCCGACCGGGACTGCCCCCGTCAAGGCCCGGCCTTTGGTTTAAAAGCGTTAAGCCGAGCCGGCCTCCCGTTCGAGGCCTAAAGAGTCCAGTTCGAGGAGGGTGCCGTGGGCGTTCAAACCGCCGATGTGGTCGTTGTTGAGGGCGGGGTAGTGGGGCCCAGCACCGCCTTTCGCCCGGCCCGCCTGGGGTGGGCAGGGTCATCCTCTACGAGCGGGGGTTTCTGGCCACCGGCGCCTCGGGCAAATTGGGGGGCCCTGGTCCGAATGCACTACACCAACGAGCCCGAAGCCAGGCTTGCCCGCTTCGGCCTCGATTATTTTAAAAACCGGACCGACCTGGTCGGGGCCGGCGACTGCGGTACCACCCTTAAGACCTCCCCGGCGGTGGGATTGGGGCTGGCCGAGTGGGTGGTAAAGGGCCGACCGGAGACGGTGGACCTTCGGCCCTTCCGGGCCAGCCGGTTTGCCGAAGGAAAGCCCATCGTCGGCGAACACGAATACGGCGACCGGGACTACGACTACGCCCGCCTGAAGGTCATCCTGGGCTAATCTCGGTCCACGGGGCGGCCCATGGTCCCGGGTTGGTTCCCCGTCGAGAGAATTTGACAACACACTTGCGGTCGCAATATATTCGGGCGACAAGGATGTTCCCGATTCTAGAGTGGGGAGGTAGCTAATGAGCCTGGAGCTGAGCCGGAGGCAGTTTATCGGGGCAGCCCTGGCCGGGTCAGCCCTGCTGCTTGGGGGAGGCTGTGCCCCCGCGCCCCAGCCGACCGGGGCACCGGCCCAACCCACCGAGAGGTTCCTCACCCGCCCGGTTACCCTGATTTGCCCCTGGGCGGCCGGGGGGCGGGACCGACCGGGTTGCCCGGATGGTGGCTTCGCTTCTTGAGAAAGATTTCGGTCAGCCCGTCAACGTGGTGAACCGGACCGGGGGCGGCGGGGCCGTCGGTCACACGGCGGGGGCAACCGCCGACCCGGACGGGTACACCTTCACCATAGTAACCGTTGAGATCACCATGATGCACTGGATGGGCCTGGCCCAGGTGGGTCCCAAGGACTTTGCCCCGATCGCCCAGGTCAACTTCGACCCCGCTGCGGTGCAGGTCCGGGCCGACGCCAAGTGGAACACGATCCGAGAGTTGCTCGACGACGTTAAAGCCAATCCAGGCCGGTACAAGGCCTCGGGCACCGGCAAAGGCGGAATCTGGGACGTGGCCCGGGCCGGGATGCTGAAGGCCGCCGGCCTGCCCGTTGACGCTATACCCTGGGTCCCCTCTGAGGGGGCCGCACCGGCCCTCCAAGAGCTTGTTGCCGGGGGCGTGGACATCGTAACCGCAAGCCTCCCGGAGGGCGCATCCCTTATATCCGCCGGCCGGGTAAAGCCCCTGGCAATTATGGCCGAGCGGCGAGACCCCCTCTTTCCTAACGTCCCCACCCTGAAAGAAGTGGGCATTGACTGGGTAATGGGCGCCTGGCGGGGGTTCGCCTTACCCAAAGCGGCCAAGCCTGAGATAGTCGCATTCTATGAGAAGGCCATCCAGAAAGTTTATGAGTCCGCTGAATTTAAGGACTTTATGCAAAAGAATGGCTTCGGGATGGTCTGGCGCAATTCAAAAGAATTCGCCACCTTTATGGAACAGCAGGACCAGACCATGGGCCAGCTGATGAAGGACCTTGGTCTCGCCAAATAAAAGCCGGATATCCCTGCCCGATGTCCTTCTTGGGGCCGCCGTCGTTGGCCTGGCGGTCTTTGTTTACATCAGCACCCTGAGTTTTCCGTCCCTGCCAGACGGCACCCCGGGTCCAGCCCTTTTCCCGCAAATTTTGTCGGGACTAATGCTCCTTTTCGGGGGGCTCCAGCTCATTCAGGGTTTGCGCAAGCCCGAAAGCTCTGCCCTTCGCTACGAGCCCAGGGCGCTACTTAAGGGGACTTTGGTGCTGATAAGCATAGCGCTTTACATTCTGGTTCTTCCCCGAATCGGGTTCTTTTTAACGTCTTTTTTACTGTTGCTAGGCCTGATGCTACTTCTCGGGGTTCGGCCGGCCGTTGCGGCCGCGGCCGCCCTGGCCGTGGCCTGGGGCTCGGCCTTCCTTTTCGGCTGGCTTCTCCGGGTCCCCCTTCCCCCCGGTCCCCTGGGCTGGTGAGATGGACGACCCGCTGGTCCGCGCCCTCGCCCACCTGACCCAGCCCCACATCATCGTAACCATCGTGGGTGGGGCCGCCCTCGGCCTGTTCTTCGGGGCGATCCCAGGTCTGACGGCCACTATGGCGGTGGCGTTGCTCGTACCCTTCACCCTTTACATGGACCCCGTTCAGGCCATGGTCGCCATCATAACCGTTTCGGCAATGGCAATTTTTGCCGGCGACATCCCGGCGGCCCTGGTGAGGATCCCCGGAACCCCGGCCTCGGCCCCCTACACCGAGGAGTCCTACCGCATGACCCAGGAAGGTCGGGGTGAGCTGGTCCTGGGGGTCGATGTGGTGTGCTCGGCCCTGGGCGGCCTGATGGGCGCCAGCGCCCTGATGGTGGCGGCCCCGCTCCTGGCCGAGTTCGCCCTTCAGTTTACCTCGGTCGAGTATTTCTGGCTTGCCGCCCTGGGCCTTTCGGCCACGGTGATGATCGCCAGCCACCGGCCGGTTAAAGCCGCCATCGCCGTGCTGCTTGGTCTCCTCCTCTCCACGGTGGGCCTCGACATCACCCTCGGCTACCCACGCTTCACCTTCGGGCAGGTGGAACTGCTCAACGGCATCAACTTTATACCGGCCATGGTCGGCCTCTTCGGCATATCTGAAGTGCTCCGCAACGTGCTGGAGGGAAAGTTACACCTTCAGGTGCTGACGGTGAAAGCCGAAAGTATCTTCCGGGAAGTGCCGAAGACCCTCTGGCGCTACCGGGCGAATCTGGGCAGGTCGGGCCTTATCGGGATACTTGTCGGGGTTCTGCCTGGGGCTGGGGCCGACATCGCGGCCTGGTTGGCCTATGCCGTCTCGTACCGCTTTTCCAAAGAAAAGGACCGCTACGGCAAGGGGCACATCGAACCGGTCATCGACGCCGGGACCGCCAACAATGCCTGCCTTGGGGGCGACTGAGTTCCGGCCCTCGTTTTCGGCATTCCTGGCGACCCGATAACGGCCATCGTTATCGGAGTCCTTTTTATTAAGGGCATCCGGCCGGGACCCGAAGTTTTTCACCAGTCGCTGGAATGGCTATACGCGGTCTATTTGGCCGTTATCATGGCTAACCTACTGATGATACCCTTTGGATATCTGGCCATTAAAGGTGCTAGCTATATACTGCACGTACCTCGCAACATTTTACTTCCGTCTATAGTTCTTTTCTCTATAGTAGGTTCTTATGCGATAAATAACTCGTTTTTTGACATTGGGGTGATGCTGGCCATGGGGATACTCGGGTACCTGCTCGAGGTTGCCGGGGTTCCCATCGCCCCGGTGGTACTCGGGCTGGTACTCGGCCCTATTCTGGAAAAGAACTTTATGTTCAGCATGATTAAGACGAACTGGGATTTCAGCCTCTTCTTCGGCCGGCCGGCGGCGGCCGTTTTAGGGGCCATAACTATTGCGGTCTGGTTAATGCCCCTCTGGACCTGGGCTGTCCGACAGGTCCAGAGCCGGCGGGCAGGTCGGGCCTCGGCCTGAGCCCGGCCGACTTTTAGCCTGGGAAACCAGGGCGCCGGGACGGGTACAAAAGTACTTTTGCGGGCGGCCGCCAGGGGGTTAATATCCGGTTAGGAGCGGCCGGCCGGCGGCGGGGATGCACCTCCGGTGCCGCCGGCGGACGCCGAAGGGAAGGTGAGCTGAGATGTTAGCGGCACGGCGCAGGAGCGGCTATATCATGATCGCCCTGGGCGTTTTTCTGGGCGTCCTGGGCTTCTTTGTCACCTTTATCTTCGCCCTCCGGGCTACGGCCCGCACCGGCGACATCCCCATACAGCCGGTGGTGGTCGCCGCCACCGATATCCCGGAGCGCACCCTGATCCAGGCCAACCAGGTCCGGGTCATCGACCTTCCGGCCGACCGGGTTCCCCCTACCGCCGCCGCTTCACCAACCGAGGTTGTTGGGAAGTTCGCGGTGAGCCGGCTCTATGCCGGCCAGCTCGTGGTCAGGGAAGCCCTGGCCGACACCGGCGGAAGCGCCGGGCTCGCCTTCGCCATCCCGCCCGGCAAGGTGCTGGTGACCGTCAATTTCGCCTCGGCGGCGAACACCGTCGCCACGGGCGCCATCCGGCCGGGGTACCGGGTTGACATCATCGTCTACACCGACGGGGACAACGGCAAGCAGGCGGCCGCCACATTCCGCAACCTCGAGGTCTTTTCCGTTGGGGGCCGGATGACGACCATCGGCAGTCCCGCCGTTCAGCCGCAGAGCCCCCAACCGGGAACGGTGCTCCAGTTTGTCGTTACTCCCCAGGAGGCCCTGGAGCTCAAGTTCCTGGAGGGCCTCGGGGCCGACCTGGTCTTGCGCGCCGCCGCCGACAGCGCAACCCCGCCCCTGCAGGTTGTGGATATGGACTACATGGCGGCCAAATACGGCCTCGAACGGCCGCGCCGCTAGAGGTGGTGACCGCAGATGCCGCTCCTTAACCGGATCCAGCCCCCTTCAAGCGATGGAGCCCGTCAGGTCACAGCCCCAGACCGGGGCAGTCGGCCGACGACCCACCGGCCGGCTGAGGTGCGCGGGAGTCACGACCAGTACCGGGAGCTGCGCCGGCACCTGCAGAGTCGGATCATTCAGGACCTGGACCCCAACGTCCAGGTCGGGCAGGACGAGCGGCTCCGCCAGGAGATCCGCCGGCTCTTCGAGCGCTACCTGGCTGAGGAGCCGGTGGCCCTCCCCAGGGATGTCCGGGAGCGCCTCTTCGAGGAAGTTGTCGCCGAGATCGTCGGATTCGGCCCCCTGGAGCCCCTGCTCGCCGACGAATCCATAACCGAGATCCTGGTCAATGGCCCTAACAACGTCTACATTGAGCGGGGCGGCAAGCTCATCAAGACCACCATCCGGTTTGACGACGACGACCACGTCAGGCGGATCATCGACCGCATCATCAGCCCCATCGGGCGCCGCTGTGACGAGTCCTCCCCGATGGTTGATGCCCGCCTGCCCGACGGGTCAAGGTTTAACGCCGTCATCCCCCCGATTTCCCTGGTCGGCCCCTGCATGAGCATACGGAAGTTCCCCAAGCGGCGCCTGACCATGGACGACCTTATCCGGTTCGGGACGCTCACGCCGCAGGTCGCCGAATTTCTGCGGGCCTGCGTCCTGGCCCGGCTGAACATCATCGTTGCGGGCGGCACCGGCTCGGGCAAGACGACCCTTTTGAACATCCTGTCGTCATATATTCCCGAGGACGAGCGGATCATCACCATTGAGGATGCCGCCGAACTCAAGCTCCACCAGGAGCACGTGGTCACCCTCGAAACCCGCAAGCCGAACATCGAGGGCAAAGGCGCCATCACCATCCGGGACCTGGTCATCAACGCCCTGCGGATGCGGCCGGACCGCATCGTCGTCGGCGAATGCCGAGGAGCGGAGGCCCTGGATATGCTCCAGGCCATGAACACTGGCCACGACGGCTCGCTTACTACCCTGCACGCCAACTCACCCCGGGACGCCCTTTCCCGCCTCGAGACGATGGTGATGATGGCCGGGATGGAACTTCCGCTTAAGGCCATCCGGGACCAGATCGCTTCGGCCATCGACCTTATTATCTTCGTCGAGCGTATGCGGGACGGCTCCCGGAAGGTGACTTACGTGACCGAGGTCCAAGGTATGGAGGGCGATACCATCGTGCTGCAGGACATCTTCCTGTTCGAGCAGCTGGGCATCGACGAAAACGGCCGGGTTGTCGGCCGCCTGAAACCCCTGGGCATCCGTCCGAAGTTCATCGAGCGCATCGAGAATGCTGGCATCCACCTGCCCCCTGAGATCTTTGGGGTGGACCGCTTCAGGCCCTGGTAATGGTGGTCATCGCCGTTCTCATCGCCCTGGTCGTCGGCATCGGGTTCTTTCTGGTTATTTACGGCGTCAACCAGCTGCTCGCCCCCGACGAGGAGGTGATGGGGCGGCTCCAGCGGTATGTGCCCGGGGTGGAGGCCCGGCCCGAGGAACCCGGAACATCCCCCTTCGTTTCCAGGGTTGACCGCGCCATTGAGCGGCAGGGATTTGCCCAGAGCCTGGCCCGCGACCTGGCCCGGGCCGACATAAAGATGACGCCGGGCGAATTTCTCATCCTCCAGACCCTGGCGACAGGCGCCGGGGGGATGGCCGGATACTTTGTGTCGGGGGAAAACCTCCTCCTCGGTTTCATCGGCCTGGCGGCCGGCTACTTCGTTCCCCGCCTGTGGCTTTCTCGCCGGATCGCGGCCCGGCTCGGGGCGTTCAACAGCCAGCTTCCGGGAACCATCGACCTGCTGTCGAACTCCCTCCGGGCCGGCTACAGCCTGCTCCAGGCCATGGAAACCGTCTCCCGGGAGGCGCCGGAGCCGACGGCCTCGGAGTTCAAGCGGGTGGTTCGGGAGGTGGGCCTCGGCCTGAGTCCCCAGCAGGCCTTGGACCACCTGGTCCGCCGGATGCAGAGCGACGACCTGGAGCTCATGGTCACCGCTATCAACATTCAGCACGAGGTCGGGGGTGACCTGTCCCGCATCCTGGACAGCATCGCCCACACCATCCGGGAGCGGGTCCGCATCAAGGGGGAGATTGCAACCCTTACAGCCCAGCAGGTCATTTCAGGCTATATCATCTCGGCTTTGCCCATCCTGCTGGGACTGGTCCTCTACTTGATAAATCGTGAATATATCATGAGCGTTTTTGAGGGTATCTTCATATGCATCCCGATAACGGGTGCCCTCTTGATCATCGTGGCCTTCCTGATCATCCGGCGGATCACTGCCATCGAGGTCTGACGCATGGTTAGTATCGCCCTGCTCTCTGCCCTCATCGTCGGAATCGGGGTGAGCCTCGCCTGGTTCGGCCTGCTCATGTCCCGCCAGCGGGAGAGCGTCACAGCCCGGCTGACCGGTTACACGGTCCGTCCCGTCACCCTCGAGGAACTCGAGCTTGCCCAGCCCTTCATGGATCGGACCATCAGGCCGCTCCTCCGGGCGATCGCTCGGTTCATGGTCGCCCGCACGCCCCACAACACCCTGGAGCAGTACCGGCTCCGCCTTCAGTATGCGGGCAACCCGATGGCTTTGAACGACTTCCTGGGCCTCAAGGGGTTCGGCGCAGTCATCCTCGGCCTCGGGCTCGGAGTTATCATGCTTCTGGGCCGCCAGCCTCCCCTCTACGTCATTGTTGCGTTTGCGGCCGGGGCCAGCGCCGGGTTCGTCCTGCCGGACATGTGGGTCCGCCAGCGCATCGACTCCCGGCGTCACCAGATCGAGCGGGCCCTGCCCGACGTTCTGGACCTTCTTACGGTCAGCGTGGAGGCCGGGCTCGGGTTCGAGGGCGCCATCCAGAAGGTCGTTGACAAATGGCAGAATCCCCTCACCGAAGAGTTCGCCCGGGTCCTGGCCGAAAGCCGCATCGGCCGCCACCGGCGGGAGGCCCTGCGCGACATGGCGGCCCGTTGCAACGTGCCCGACCTGACCAGCTTCGTGGCCGCCGTTATTCAGGCCGACCAGCTGGGGGTGCCCATCGCCCGGATTCTCCGGGTCCAGAGCGAACAGATGCGCCAGCAGCGGCGGCAGCGGGCGGAAAAGCTAGCCCGGGAGGCCCCCATCAAGATGACCATCGTCATGGTCCTGCTCATCCTGCCGGTGATGTGGATGGTGATCTTCGGGCCGATGGCGCCCCGCCTCTTCCGAATGCTGGGCATCGGCGGCTAAGGCGGCCACCCTGGCGGCAAGCACCTTGAGCAGAAGGGTACCGTACGCCCCCGGCGGCAGGCTGAACCTGAGAATTCCCATTTCCGGCGAACTGCTCGCCTCAAAACTTACCCCATCAGGCCGGACCCAGATGACCCGGCGGGTTGGAGACGGCCGGTCCGGCAGCCGGCCGCGTCCGGCAAGGTCCGCCAGGGTAAGCCCATCCGCCTTCAGCAGATCGGCCACCAGCCGGTCCCAGGGCGGCGAGTAGGAGGCCCTGGGGTGGGGTAATGGTACCTCGGTTGCAGACCAGCTATCCCGGGGCTCAGCCGGCACGGCAAGTCGACAGCCGGCGACGGTCACCGCAAATTCGGCCGGCCCGTTTTCTTCGAAGAACCGGGAAACTGACAGATTCCAGACCCAGCTCCGGTAGGCGTCGACGGCAAGCATGAGGAGGCGGGCCGGAATCAGCCGGACCGCCCGCCGGTAATCGTTTGGGTGGTCCCGGAGAAAGGTCAGAAGGCTCCGGAAGTTAGTCCGGACCGGCGCCCAGCTAAAGAGCCGGTCCCAATCGCCCCAACTGCGGGCCGCCTCGGCCTTGAATGCCCGCACCCGGGCCGGGTCACCTGTCCAGGGTACGGCCAGGTAAAGCCGCAGGACCGTCTCGTCGTCCGCCCGGAGCACCGCCCGACCGAATGGGCCGTAACCCTCGACCAGGGAGCCGAAGCGCTGGTCATCGAAATAGTTTGGCCATCCGCTCGACCCAAGCTGGGCGGCTGTTGCGGGCAGGAGGCGGGCCTCAGTCGGGGAAAGGTCCCGCAAGACCACGGTGAACCGGTTGCCCCGCAGGCTACGGGGGTCGGGCGGCCGGTCAGCAAACCCGACCCGCTCGGCGATAAAGCCCCGGCCCGCGATCTTCGCCGGCCCCCCGGCCCGCACGCCGACCCACTGCACCGTCCGTGCCACCGCATCCTTCAAGGCGGGGAAGATCACATCGGCCTGGGGCTTACCGAGGCGG
>Ga0079992_121005_pt1 | contig 10845 bp, 7 predicted proteins | sample FaiFalFF_MnMetaG_3_FD_69197 | JGI IMG/M metagenome (GOLD analysis project Ga0079992, IMG submission 69197) | Freshwater microbial communities from Yellowstone National Park, Wyoming, USA - Fairy Falls B (FF_Mn_B) MetaG (SPADES assembly) (version 2) | ecosystem: Environmental > Aquatic > Freshwater... | reverse complement strand
GCCGCTGAACGCCTCCGCGAGGCGCTGCCGGAGAGGCGGGATGCCCCGCTTGAGAAGATCCGACTGGAGATCGAGGCATATCTGCTCGTCGGAAGCGTGGGAGACGAAGAACATCCGCCGCGCCTGCGGCCCAAACTCCATACCTTCTTCCACGGCGTCTACGAGGTCCACCTATGTCTCAATCCGGAGTGTCGAACGCTCGTGCCTCACGGCGGGAGTGAGTGTCCGAAGTGTGGTTCGGTAGCGTGGCCGGCGGCTCTGTGCCGCACCTGTGGGCAGGATTTCGTCAAGGTTCGGTTCGAAGGGGAGGATGAGAGCCTGCCCGTCGGGACCAGCGACTTTTTCAGCGACGAGCGCACGGCCTTCCTAACCCATGAGATCCGAGAACTGCCGGAGGCCCCTGGAGCGGAAGACGCCGAGGAGGAGGAAGAGGACACGGAGGCTGAACGGGAGCGGCGCAACCGGCGCAGGAGCCGGGTGGAGGGCAGACTGGAGGAGGTGGGCGTCTGCCCCGGTTGCGGCCGTCTCCTGGAGCCGCGAGGGCGTTGCCCATCCTGCAACCAGGCTACGGTGCGGATGCTCATGCACCGGGGCAAGCTCAGCACCTGCCCGGCCTGCGGCGATATCTATACGCGAGGCGATATCGTCACGCCGCTCCGGACGGGCACTGCTTCCACCGTCTCCGCGCTGGCCACGCATCACTTGGACCACCTGGAGGGAGACGACCGGAAATTGCTCATCTTCGCCGACAACCGGCAAGACGCCGCCCATCAAGCCGGCTACACCTCCGACAAGCACCGTACCTTCGCCTTGCGCCACGCCATGGCGCACGAGATCCGGGAGGCCGGCCCGCCGGGGGTGTATCTCACGGAGCTACCCCAGCGCCTGTTCGACCGGTTCAAGAAGTTGGGGATTATCCCGCCGAGACCCTCCCGACCGGAGCAGGAACTCTGGCTCGATGCCCTCGCCTACCAGGCGGCCAACGAGATCACCCGTTACAGCCGTCAGCGTGCCTCCCTGGAGAACCTGGGTCTGGTGGCGGTGGAATACGAGGGACTTGAGGAGCTTGAACAGGATGAACGTTTTGTAGCCGTAGCTCGACAATCCAGGCTGCGCCCGGATGAGGCGGCGTGCCTAGTGCGAGCCGTCCTGGATGTGATGCGCAAGAACCGGGCCGTAGCCTACGACGGTCGTCCGGAAACCGGTACGACACTGCCCTTCTTCACCGAGTACATCGACCCAAGCAGAAAACGCCGCTACCGGGAGCTCGAGACCGAACCCTACGCGGTGCGCTTCCCAGATCGGGACCGTAGCCCCAAGGCCTTTGCGCTGGACCGACCGGGTCATCTGCGTGGGGCGGGGCGAGTCATGGGCTTCATCCAGGAGAATCCTCGTGCGGGCCAGCTCACGGCCACACAGAAGGTGGTAGCCCGGGTGCTGGGCAATCGGGAGGCGGCGGAGGCGTTCTTGCGCGCCGTAATACCCCTTCTCCTCGAGTACGAAATCCTGGTTGACGTAACAGGGAAGTTCCCGATTCCCCCGGCCGAACGCACCCATGGATTGCAGATCCTCCAGATTGACCCACGCCGCATCCGGCTTCGCTTTGCCGAACAGGGGTACCGCTGCAACGCCTGCCAGACCTGGCGGCCCTATTGGCTGTCAACATGTCCAACGCCCAAGTGTCAAACCGGACGACTGGTGCCTTCGTCCTTGGACCGAGACAATTACTACGTTCGCCTCTACCTGGAGCGCCCCCCGCGCCGCTTTGCGGTAGCCGAGCACAGCGCCCAGATCTCCGGCGAGGAGCGGGCTCGCCGTGAGACGGATTTCAAAGAAGGCAGGCTAGACGCCTTAGTGTGTACCCCCACTTTGGAGCTTGGGGTCGACATCGGCCCGCTCCTGACCGTCGTCCTTCGCAATGCCCCGCCGACACCGGCCAATTACGCCCAGCGGGTGGGGCGTGCGGGCCGGCGGCTGCGGATCGGGTTTGTCTCGACCTTCTGCGCCGGCGGAGCTCATGACCGCCACGCCTTCGAGCGACCCGAATGGTTCGTGGCCGGACGATTTGACCCTCCGAGGCTGAGGCTCGACAACCCCAAGATCGTCCTACGCCACCTGCGCTCCTACCTGCTCGCTCACCTTGAGAACGAACTCCCCTACCTCCTGAAAGACCTCCTGGACGACGTTCAACGCCCGACCAGGTGGAAACGGGAGGAACTGGAACCCCTTTTCCGGGAGATCCAGGAACGCCGGGACCAGCTCGTGGCGGCGATCCTTGGGGTCACAGAGTATGACCGCAAAGCCGGCCTGGTGAGCCGCTACGGCGAAGAGGACGCGCAGGCGCTCGTGAATGGCTTTGCAGAGGAACTTACGAGAGTGCTGGAACGCTGGTGGCGACGGATAGAACAGCTCGACCGCGAGTTCCGAGAGTACTCCGCCATCGGGTCTCCACGGCAGGACGAGAAGAAGGCTGCCGCGCGCAAGCGTGCCTACTATGAAATCACTCAGGACCCCGAGCGAGCCTACATCCTGAACTACCTGGCGACTCAGCAGGTCCTTCCGGCCTATCAGTTCCCCCTCGACACCTTCAGCCTCGATCCGGGCGTGTCCGACACACCCACCATCTATCGGGCGGCGGCCATCGCCATCGAGGAGTTTGCCCCGGGCAACTTTGTTTACGCTAATGGACACAAGCTGCGATCCATCCGAGTGCTCTATCCCGGAGGTCCAGGCAGGGCAGGTTCGGCCCGAAGCGACGCCGAGGCCGCCGGGCGGCTTGAGGCCTTTCACTTTTGTTCCGAGTGCGATGAGGCCGTGGAGAGCGGTCGGAACGCCTGCCCCCGCTGTGGCACGGCTTTAGGGCCGTCCGTCGATGTCGTCTTCGTGGACGCCTTTGAGGCCGAGGAGAACCTGCGTATCACCTCGGAGGAGGAGTCGCGTCAGAGACTGGTCTTCGACCGGCGGGAGTACCTGATCGCAGGGTCGGCGCTCCAATGCCGCTTGTATCCTTACCCCCTACATCCCGTTGAGCTCCTGAACCTTGCCGAAATCTTGGTCACCAACTGGGGACCCTTAGAGGGTAAGCTGGGAGAAGGTCGGCGGTTTCGGCTGTGTGTCGAGTGCGGCCGCCACCTGCCCTATGATCCAACGGATTCGGCTCACGCGAGGCAGGTGGGAGAATGGATGGAGCGTCATGCTCGCTTTTGCCGCGGGGAGCTTGCCTCGCTGGTCCTGGCCCATCGCTTTCAGGCCGACTGCTTAGTCCTGAGCATTCCTGGGCGAGAGGACGCCAGAACCGTCGGCCGCCATACGCTGTCTCCAACGGTCGTCACGCTTGCGGAAGCCTTACGCGCTGGGGCGGCGCGACTGCTACAACTTGAGCCGGAAGAACTGGGGGTTTTTGTCCGGAAGTCCATTTCGGGCTCTCCCGTCGAGCAGATCGTCTTTTATGAAACGGTTCCCGGTGGGGCAGGTTACTTGGAAGAAATGGCCGGACAGTTGCCTGAGGTGGCCCGTGCCGCGCAGGAGGCGCTCTACGGGCATGATTGCGCCAGGGCCTGCTACCTCTGTCTCAAGCACTACCGCAACCAGGCATGGCATGCGCTGTTCGATAAGAACCTCGTGCGCGACGTCCTGCTGGAGCTGGCAAGCCTGGACCCCGTCGTACCCCAGCATGCTTCTTACGACGTGAGCCGCCAGAGGCTGGCGGAGATGCTCGAAGCCCGGGTTCGGGGCTCTGATGAGACCTTTCGCCGCTACCCGAAGGGGGAAATCGAGGAGATACTTCGAGGTGCCCTTGAACGACTGGGGATCTCCGATTTTCAACGGGACTACGAGATACGAGACGAGGGGCTGTTGACCGTTCCCGACTTCGCCTGGCCCGAGCTGAAGGTGGCGGTTTACTGCGATGGGTATGCCTATCACGGGGAGCCGGAAACCCTTGAGCTCGACGCTCGGAAGCGCAACCGCCTTCAACTCATGGGCTGGCTGGTCCTGACCTTCTGGGGGCGGACAATTTACAAGAATGCCGATGGGTGCGCCCGGGAAGTCCAGCAGGCTCTCCAGGCGCGCCGCAAATCCGAACGCTTTCGCTGATGAAGCGTTCCGACCCCAGGGCTCTTGGGAACGCCGGCCCGGATGCCCCGCTGGTCGGCTCCACGGACCTGCGCCTATGGGGCCTCGCTTGACGTGGGCCGCTTGGGTTCCTCCCGCCGCAGGCTCCCATCCGCTTGGGGAAGGCGGTGGCATCATGACTGGGATCAGGAGTGACGACTTGCATCTGCGATATCTAAGCCCCCGATTTCTGACCGAGGGTGGAAGCGTATGCTCTCAGACTTCGACTCTCCTAGATGCCCAATTCAGTTACGTCCTGCATCCCTGGCTCCAGCCGGATGTAAGTCTCCTGGGCGTCCTGAACCGACGCGTGTGGGACGTCGGGTTACTACTACCCGACCCGTCTTCCTGGCGAACTCCCGGGAGGCGTCGAGGACGGTCTATTTTCATCCCGTCGAGCCCTACACGCTTCGGATTCAACTGTCGTTCACGCCCTAAAGGAGTTCGCCGAGCCCACATGGACACTCCTGGGTGTCTCGAAGGTAGAGGCAACAAGAGCGGACGGGTTCGTTGCAGACCAGGCTGTAAAGGCTGTGCAGACCGAGTTGGACCAGGGACGCCCGCCGGGGTAGATACTCTGCCAGAAGCCGAAGCACGCTCGGACAGCCCGCTGAAAGGCGTCGTCTTCGATGAGGCTGGCTCGCATCGCCCGGAGGGCCCCCAGGGACGAGCCAGCCTCGATGCATCTGCCTCCATAGGACCATCGCTACTGGCAAGACGGTAATTCCACCCCCAACGTCGTCCACCACCTGAGCTGACAAGGGGGAGAAGGCATTGGGTATGTTCCCCCCAGGAGCTGGCTACGGTGTTGCGATAGGCCTTGGCTTTGAGGGAGGAGGCGAAGCGAGAGTCTTTTCTGGGTGAACCTGGTTCCAGGAGCTGGAAAAGAAGTTGGATGTCCTGATCGGGGAGAAGTGGCGGTTCACTGATCTCGACAACGCTCGCTTGACACGGCGACTCCGTAAAGGGCGGCGGCATCTCCGGCGGTTCTTCCCAGTCGAGGGGTGGAGACGACCAACAACCGGGCGGAGCGGGCCCTCCGACCGGCCGTGATCGTCCGCGACAAGACCCGGCGGGCTACCCGAACCTATGCGATGTTGACCGACGTGCTTCAAACCTCGAACCACAGGGACGAGAGGAGCTCAGCCCCCGGACATCGGTCCTGACAGCCCGACGGAGCCTCCGGAATTGCTCACTCTCCCGGTGACAACCTGACCTACGAACGCTGAACAAATACGTCTGGTAAATCAAACACCACAAACATTATCCGCCCCGCCTGGTGGGGAAGGACGACATATTCACAGACTTGCCTACTCATTATCCGTCCCTTTTTGCCACGTAATTTGAGTTCGATGTTCTCTTTCACACGTGATGGTTTAAAAAACGCACCGAACCAAAACGCACGAGATAGTTGATTCAATCCGAGCTGAGATAACGTCTTACTCGTATCGACACTCCACTCAGCAGGTGTGCAGACCGCAACTATACGAGGCTCTTGATCAGTAATCTTCTTGCCTACCGCGAGAGCACAATTGCTTGGTCTAAACACACCATCAAGAGATCCATTCCCTAATCGGGCAATCAAGGCTGAAACGCTTATCTCGAGTTGACGTGCGGTCGAGAAGAGCCATGATAACTCGATCCTGAACGGCGTAGCTGAACCTGTAATAGCCTGCAAGACACGGTCTGGGACAAGTAAGTATGAAGCAAGTAAGTCAACTACAACTTCAAGTCGCTTCTTCCCTAAACTAAACCTTTCATTAGAATTCAACCATCGCTCTAATAGACAGTGGCCAAGTTCGTGAGCGACAGAAAACCGACGTCTCACCCCCTTCGAATAGACGACGGCTTTGAACGCGCTGAAGTTTTCGGTGGTCTCTGACGGCGAGCCAGGCAGAGCAAACAGGCTAGGCTGGATCACACTTCGATCCTCCCGCCATAGAAGGGCGTCACTGTGTGATAGAGAACCCCCCGGACAATACTCTATAGATACATTAAGCATTGAAGCGATCCAATTCAGAGGCATTGGCTTCGGCGGCTGAGTAGGCTGAATTCCTAGGTAATTCACTAACTCGTTGACTAAACCCCTTGCTAGTTCCCGAACACTGCCTTGAGCTGAACTAGTCCTTCTTGCCTTTTCCATTGTACAGCTCCTCCAGGCTCAGGCTGTTGACGCTACTCATCACACGCACCATTTGATTTCCCATCCATCGCCACCTCTCGTAGCTACGGGGTTTTGGTAAAGCTCCATATTGACGCCGTCTTTTATAGCGTCGATCGGACGAAGTTTTTCATTTCTCTTGTACGGTTCCTTGACATGGTGTTGGACATGGCCCGCTGCCGCAGCAATTTCCTTAGGAATCGCAACGCTAACCTGTCTCAAGGATGGCCAGCTATGTGGCGTTGGCTCGTACCACTTAACCGTACTCTCACCGTAGGTCATCCAAAGTTGCTGAATGAAGTAAGATTCCCACCGGTAACCCTGAACTAAAGGCTCTTCTTCCCACCCCTCTACGACGGGAGGCCCTTCCAAATAATGGGGAAGAACCACTCTTTCATCTACCCCTTGGACTATCCAACTTAGAAACTCCATCGGGCAGAGCCAAACGACCCTAACACTTCTGGGAAGTCGCAAAGAGGCCAGCCGTCCAGCCAGCTTCGGTAGTGCTGGGCCCAAAATAATGATATCAATCCCATCTAGACATGAAACTTCCCTTCCATCTACGATTTCACAGACAGTTGCGGTAATGACATCGCTGATAGCACGCTCATAAGTCTCAGATAGCATATATCGCTGCCTATTGCTCACACCACCCAGCAGACCTCTGACTTCCGATGCACCGAATCTCTCCAGTCTGAAACCGTTATACGTGGGTTTAGGGAATAAGAAATGCTCCGGCCTTTTAATATAGCCATTAGGATCCCTCTTAGGATACGATGCCGCATACCCTACCGTGACCTTGAATGCATCAAGGTCCGGCCGGGATATATCCGTAACCTTGTAAGCTATCCCATAAGTTATCATGGAGGCCAATGCTCCATTGCGTGAACGCTTATGCCCGATTCTATGAGGACCGAGCGGACTCGGTCCCAGATGTAGACAGCCCTTGCCGTATTGGCTGCGTTCGGGCAAATAACGATGATCCTACAGTATGAATACTTTTTCTCTAAATCGGAGACCACCTCATCAGAGAGAGGTTGGCTAGCTCTTTTTCCAGGCTGCCACGAGTTCAGAGGGCCGGAGGGTACTAGAATCTGATAGTCTATATCTTGATTCTTATCCTCTCCCCCTAAGCTTCTTACAGAGTATCTTTTCGGCGCTGCAAGGACTCGAGGCATTTTGGCAATGTCTATTAGAGCCTCAGCGCAGTATGCGTGCTGAATGGGACGTAAAACCTCCCTCGCTTTATCAAATTGTTCCCGTGGAACTAACAGAGGTTGGCGCACAAGTGAATTGTTCATGAGCTGGCGCAATTCAACCCCCCCCTCCGCAAGAGATGAGAGACAGCTCCAACACTCTTCCAAGAAATTCTTGAAACTTTCATCTATATTGGCGTGTTGTAGAAGCTGTTCCTTCATCATCTTCAGAATCCCAAACTCGAGGTGACTCGTACCCCCGTATTTACGCGCCCAGAGCATTACTTCTAGTGTGGATCTATACTTTGCTTCAACCGGGTCAACTGGCTTCTGGTCCCTTTGTCGTGCTACTCTATCAGTGAAACCGCGCAATTTGTAGGTAACTCTGGACTTCACATCCGGTGGCGAAGCCTGCTTCCCCAGGAAGGGTTTACTCATGGTGCATCGGATGAGGTACTGTTGCACAATTTCGAAAGCCATTCTATCTGGTACACGTAACTCTGGCGCGCGATAAAAGCGGTCGTATAAGTACATCCTTTCCTCCCAGAGTTCAAGCGCAGCTCTTGCGCTACGACCGTGTAAAGCTAAGAGCCCAGCATGGTTTACCTCTTGTTCTGAAAGGAAGTCACTCAGCCATTGGTCAACCTTGTCCAGTAACAATCTCGCTCTTATTCCAAATGGGGCATTACTCAGGAATTGTGAATCATAACGGATATAATCAATTTTATCTGCGTCCACCGGAGAGTTAACGATTGCTTGAAGCCAGGGCATACCATAGTTGCCCAGAATGAGTGAAGACACAATCTTGCGAACATCATCGGACTCTACTTGATACTCCCGATACGCCGCCACGAAATTCTGAAACGATTTACTAAGCTTATTTAACCGTTCCGGCAGGATAGCTGCCTCTGAGCCATCGGCAGTAGGAGGCAACCAATTGATAGATTCAAGTACTTGCTCGAATAGATGAGAAAAAGGAACGTGACCGTAGTCGTGAAGTATGAGTGATAAAACAACGACAGGGTATATCTTCTCTGGCGTGTCCAAAGGCGGCCGGAGGGCTCCACGAGCTATTCGCTTATCTTGATCCAGGGCCGAAAGCCAAATAAAGCCCACGTTGGCCGCTCCCACGGAGTGGTCCCACCGATTATGCCCATGCGGAGGCAGCCCGAGCCACGCCTCTTGTAGGCCTAGCTGGGACACCTCTTGTAGATAACTCTGGACTTTGTTCAGTAGCCCCAAAGACTCTCCAACTTCTTCTAAATATCTAGGGGAGACTGTTATCGGATTAGATTGGTTGCGCTGGATATCCAACTTCAGCGGTTCCGTCGCAGAGCGGAAGTATTCCTTTGAACGAAAGTTCAACCCGCGAATCCACATCCTATTGTATCCCTTCTAATACTAATAAGGGAGGCTGTGAGGGCGACTGCCGCCGCAATCCATTGCGAGTCTCTTTACTATTACTGAGCAATTCCTGACGAAGAGCAGAAGCAAAGTCGTCTGCAGAGGTGGCTATGGGGATATAGTAACATTCTTGTTTATGTGTAATGCTACTTTTACTTGCATCATTATACCGAACGATCGATGGGTAATAAGTGGCACGAAAATTGTCAATTGGATTCTTTTCTTTTTCTTGAGCATCAGGTTTCACGTCAACCACGGGTATCCTTCTCTCGAGGGCAAGGTCAAAGATGAAATCTAAAAGATAACGGTCCCAGCGACCACTTAATCCAAGAATTATAATGCAGGAAATACGAGAGGCAATGAATCTTCTGGTGATCCATAGCGTGGGATAGGCCGCCTCTTCTTTAGCCCGGTAACCGGGGAAAGAGAAACGGAGGCGTAGCGTGTCAGCACTGCAATGGGGACACCTCAACTGCTGGGTCCCCTCAAGAGCCAGTCGATCAATAGGATACTCAACGGTTGACCACGGACAGCCGACTTGAGTACACCGCGCGTAGAACACATCGCCGCGGACCTTTATCACGGCTGGCGGAGGTTCTTGGAACTCAGCGTGGAAAAATCTAGTCGCACAAAAGTAATTCAATATCTCCTCAGCAGTATGTAGGCTGATCGCACGGCCTTCAGCCTGTTGCTGGAGTGCTTTCGTCGTGAGCCCGTCGAAGTTTAAACTCACTACATAAGCTCCATACTTCAGGACCATCGAAGCTACTACTCCGTGGGCCAGGCTAGGTTCCAGTCCCTTGGAACAGAGGCCATCGAATTTTTTTCTTTTCCGTTTTCCCTGATTGTAAAAGACCCATTCATCAGTCTTTCTGAGAATTCCCTCCAAATACCATTGAAAATTTGGCCAGAACGTGAGGGTACTTCCCCTTGAATCGTAGAAAACAACTGTGCAACTTCCCGGCGCGAGGCCTTATTAGAAGCAAGCTTGAGGCTATAGTCTATGACAAACTGATCTTGCTCAGCGATACCCCTCTTGCGATTCTCAAGCTGTTCCTTTAACCACCATCCAATCTCACTCAGTAATGGCACACGACCTGCGGATACTCCAGAACCCATAATAAAAAGGGGGGCCTGAGCAAGCACGGAGCGAGTACGAATGTGGTCCGCAACCAACTGCGCCGCTTCTTGGGGACTTATCATAGCCTCATTTCTGGCCGCTAACATTTCGCCCGGGGACCCCATTGCGGATTCTCCTCCGAATGTCTTCTGACATAAAATATACCAGACCCTCAACTTGTTCCAGCCCCAAGTGCCCGGTGCCGCCCCAGGGCATACCGTTTCCAGCTGGTCTTGCCGACCCAGTATGGCCGTTGCCAAGCGGCGAGTAGCGAGGGGCGAGCAGGCACTCGCCACTCCCGACTCGCGCTCGCTACCTGTCAGGTATCCGGTACCAAGCCTCGGATACCGGGTGTCGGGTACCGGCTACCAGGTTCGGTGTCCGGCCCTCAGCCTGACGAGGAGTGAGAAAAGGTCGCATCTCCCTCACCCCTCACCCTTCCATGGCTGAGGGCCGGATGCTGAGCACCGAGGCGGGGACCACGTACCGGAAAGCGCGCCTATCAAGTTTGCATGCTCGGTGAGATGCGGTCTTCTACCTTTCAGCGAATCCGGTTCGGACTTACGCAGACGGCAATTCGGCAGTTCGGCAATACGGCTATAATTCACGTACCCGGCCCCACGGATGGCTTGGATTGGGTTCCGTTCCAACTGCTAACTCCTACCGATGTTGAAGCAGGGGGATGACCCATGGCGGGCGAGGCCATCCGCAACGCCATCATCGGGGCCGTCCTCGGAGATATCGCCGGCTCCCGGTTGGAGTACACCCCGCCGCCTCGGGCCGACTTCGAACTCCTGGACGCCGAATGCTTTTTCACGGACGACACGGTCCTGACGCTGGCCACCCTGTGG
>Ga0079992_130062_pt1 | contig 10849 bp, 12 predicted proteins | sample FaiFalFF_MnMetaG_3_FD_69197 | JGI IMG/M metagenome (GOLD analysis project Ga0079992, IMG submission 69197) | Freshwater microbial communities from Yellowstone National Park, Wyoming, USA - Fairy Falls B (FF_Mn_B) MetaG (SPADES assembly) (version 2) | ecosystem: Environmental > Aquatic >... | reverse complement strand
CGCCCCCGAGCTGGGCGAAGAGGGCCACAAAGCTTGCGCCGAAGCCGTAACCGACGATCATAAAGGGAGCCTGCCGCATCCCCTCGGAGCCAAACAGGGCTCCGTAAAGGGCGAAGATGACCGCAACCCCGATGAGGCTCAGGCCCACCACCAGGAAGCCCGAGACGGCCCCGCCCCGCAGGGCGACATTAATGGCCTCGTTCAGGTTGCGTAGGGACGCACTGGCCGTGCGGATATTCGAGCGGACGGCCACGTACATCCCGACAAAGCCGGAAACTGCCGACGAGAAAGCCCCGACCAGGAAGGCCAGGGCCGTGCGCCAGCCCAGCTCCACGCTGCGGTCAAAGTAGCCGATAATGGCGCCGACCACCACGGCGGTGACGATGGCCAGCAGAAGGATGGTCCGGTACTGGCGGTTAAGAAAGGCCATGGCACCCTCGTAAATCATGCTGGCGACGGCCTGCATGTCCGGGGTGCCCGTGTCCCGCCTGAGGACATCCCAGGCCAGGTAGGCAACAAGCAGAAGGGTCAGAACACCCGAAAAAGGTATAACCAACACTAGCTCCATTACCGGCAGGCCTCCTTTCAGGCTCGGCTACCCAACCGGATAGCCGTGGGATCTGGCTTTAAACGAAGAGCGGCGCAAGCACCAGTGAAACGATGCTCATGAGCTTGATCAGGATATTGAGCGACGGCCCCGCCGTGTCCTTGAAGGGATCGCCCACCGTATCCCCGACAACGGCCGCCGCGTGGGTCGGCGTCGCCTTTTTAATAGGCTGGCCGTTCTCGTCGAGGAGATACCCGGCCTCAATATACTTTTTGGCATTGTCCCAGGCCGCCCCGGAGTTGGCCATGGTCACAGCCAGCAGAAAGCCGCTCAAAATCGCCCCAAGAAGCAGGCCCCCCAGCGCCGCCGCCCCGAGGGCAAAGCCCACCACCGGGGGCACCACCACCGCCAGCAGACCCGGCAGAATCATCTCCCGCAGGGCCGCCCGGGTGCTGATATCGACACACCGGGCGTAATCGGGCGAGGCTTCGCCGGCCATCAGGCCGGGAATCTCCTTGAACTGGCGACGGACCTCATTCACGATTTCAAAGGCCGCCCGCCCAACGGCCGACATCGCCAGGGCCGAAAAGATATAGGGCATCCCCGCCCCGATGAGGGCCCCGACCATCACCCGGACGTCGAGCAGGTTCATCAGGTCGAGGCGAACCGCCTGGGAATAGGCCGCCAGCAGGGCCAGGGCCGTCAGCACGGCCGACCCGATGGCGAAGCCTTTGCCGGTGGCCGCGGTGGTGTTGCCCAACGAGTCCAGGGCATCGGTCCGCTGGCGCACCTCCGGGGGCAGGTGGGTCATCTCGGCGATCCCGCCGGCGTTATCGGCCACCGGGCCGTAGGCGTCGGTGGCCAGGGTAATGCCGAGGGTGGCCAGCATCCCGACCCCGGCCAGGGCCACTCCGTAAAGGCCGCCGAAGAGATACGCCACGTAGATGGCGGCGGCCATGATGAGCATGGGCAGGATGTTGCTCAGCATCCCCACGGCCAGCCCGCTGATGATGACCGTCGCCGGCCCGGTCCGGGCCGCCTGGGCGACCTGCCGGGTCGGCCCGTAAGAGTAGGAGGTGAAGTACTCCGTGCTCAGGCCGATGGCCACCCCGCCCAGCAGGCCGGCTACCGTGGCCCAGAACAGCCCAATTCCAACCCCCAGCCAGAGGACGAGCCCGAGGGTTCCCAGAACGGTAAGGATTGTTGCCGTGAAGACCCCAGCCCGCAGGGCATTAAGAAGCCGGCCCATCTCCGGGGTTTCCCCAACCCTGACAAAGAAGGTACCGATTATCGAGGCAATGATGCCGGCTACTGCTAGCAGGACAGGCAGGCCGTAGGCGGCCTCCCCCCAGGGGGTAATGGCCGCCAGGGCCAGGGCCGCCACAATCGACCCGACGTAAGACTCAAAAAGGTCGGCGCCCATCCCGGCAACGTCCCCAACGTTGTCGCCCACGTTGTCAGCAATTACTGCCGGGTTTCGGGGGTCGTCTTCGGGGATGCCAGCCTCGACCTTGCCGACCAGGTCGGCCCCCACATCCGCGGCCTTGGTGTAGATGCCGCCCCCAACCCGGGCGAAGAGGGCGATGGACGAGGCTCCGAAGCCGAACCCGGCGACGATGTTGGGGTCCCCGATGGCCAGAAAGAGGACCGAAAGGCCCAGCACCCCAAGGCCCACCACGGTGATGCCCATAACCGTCCCGCTGGAGAAGGCGACCCGCAGGGCATCGTTAAGACTGCGGGTGGCGGCGGCCGCCGTCCGGACATTCGCCCGGACGGCCACGTTCATCCCGATAAAGCCGGCCAGGGCCGAGCAGAAGGCCCCGATCAGGTAGCAGAGGGCAGTCAGGGGATGGATAACCAGCCCGAGAATAACCGCGACAATAACCGCAAAGGGGACCAGCGTCCGGTACTCCCGCAAAAGAAAGGCCATCGCCCCCACCTGAACCGCCCGGGAGATATTCACCATCTCCGGCCGGCCGGTGTCCTGCTTTAAGACCCAGTAGGCGGTCAAACCCGCAAAAGCCAGCCCGATAAGCCCGCCGATGGGACCCGCAACCGCTAGGTTCATCACCAGCCCCCTTATATTGGGAAAAATTTCACGAATAAGATTCTAACCGAACTTACTCGTGCGGCGCTATTATATCCCGCGTGCCCAGGTACCTGGCCAGCTCCCACTGCCGCATGGAAATGGTCAGGTCGCCCCGACTCCGCTCGAGAATCCCTCGCACCTGGTCGGTGAGCCGCCTCAGCCCGCCGGTCATCCCATCGGGGTAATCAAGGGTGACCAGCACCTCGTAAATGGTATCCATTGCCCCAAGGATCGCCTCGGCCCGGTCGAGCTGACCGGTCCGAATCAGGTCCAGTAGGTGGCGCCGGAGCTCGCCCACCGCCTCGGCAAGGCCCTGGATATAGCTTACCGGCTCAACGTCCAGCTCTTCGGGGGCGGGAATCGGCCGGTCGGCGATCACCGCGAGGGTCACCCAGGCTTCGACCAGCTCCTTGGCGGCGTCACTAATGAAGCCGGCCCAGAGCACATCCGGGTGCTCGGCGAGAAGATCGGTTGCGGCCCGGAGCTTATGCCGGCTCTCGGCGAGGAGGTCTTCGGCCAGGGCGAACTCGCCCCGGTGCGTGGCCCGGATGGCGTTCGCCGCCCCCCGGACGACTTCCCGGGCCAGCCGCAGGGCTTCTTCCCGGGCGACATACTTGGCGTCCAGGTGTTCCCGAATTCGCTCGACCGTCTCCTGGAATTTGGGTGTCCGCAGCATGGTTATCTCACGGCCGCTTCGGCCCGGGCGATGAGTTCGGCGGCGGCCGCTGCCGGGTCGTCGGCGCCGCAGACGGCACTTATCACCGCATAAGCATCCGCGCCGGCCCGCACCACCTCGCCAACGTTTTCGGCCGTGATGCCCCCGATCGCGACCAGCGGCAGCCCCAGGCCGGCCGCCCTGATCTCCCGAATCGTCTCGAGGCCGGCCGGTCGGGTATCAACCTTGGTTGCCGTCGGGAAAATGGACCCGATGCCGATGTAGTCGGCCCCGTCGTCCCGGGCCCTGCGGGCCTCGGCCAGGTTGTTGGTTGAGCACCCGATAATCATGGTTGGCGGAAGGATGCGCCTTAGGTCCGCAACCGGCAGATCCTTCTGGCCGACGTGAACCCCATCCGCCCCGGCGACCAGGGCCAGGTCGGCGTGGTCATTGACAATAAAAAGCACCCCGGCCTGCCGGCAAAGCTCCCGGAGCCGCCGAACTTCCGGCAACATTTCGCCTTTCATTTTTACTTTATCACGGTACTGGATGACCCTGGCGCCGGCCCGAATCGCCGCCTCGGCCACGGCAACCACACCCCGGCCCCGGGTCGCCTGGGGGTCTACAATGAGATAAAGGCCCCGGATTCGCTGACGAGCAAGCTCTAGGGCCGGCCGAACTACGGGTTCGTGGTCCGTTCCGACCACGGGGTCTCGTACTCCTTGAGGAGCTCCCCGGAGCGGGCCTTTTCGACAACTTCATCGAAGCCGGGCGGAGGCTCGACGCCCAGCTCCCTGAGCCGCTTCTTTGCCCAGAGGCCGACGTTGCGGCTGTCCTTATAGTACTCCTCCGTGGGGTGGTCGATGGCGGAGCCCAGCTCCGCCATCCGGTCGGCCTCGGACTTGTGGACCGCAAACCGGGAAAAAAGCCGCCTGAGGCCGCGGCCGCCGCAGTCGGGGCAGGCCGGGTCGGCCTCGGCCTGCCGGACCGAGAAGTAAAAGATGCTCACCTTCCGGCGGCAGTGCGGGCAGAGGTATTCATAGATGGGCATCTCTAAAGGTCCAGGTCATCGCCTCCGTCGTCGCCGCCCTCCCCGTCGGACTCGCCCCCCAGCTCCTCGGGTACTTCCCCGGCCTCGAGCCGGTCAACCATCTCGTCGAACTCCGGTCCCAGGTCCTCGCCGAGCTGTTTACTGAAGCGGCGGGCCCAGCGGGCCACGCTTCGGGGGTCGTTCTCATCCAGGTCGGCAAAGTTGCTCGGGTCGGCAAGCTGTTCAAGGCGGTCCTCCTCGGACCGCAAAACGGCGAAGGCCGAGATAAGCCGGTGCACATCCGTACTCCCGCAGTGGGAGCAGACCGGTTCAAAGACGCTGGATATGCTCGGGACGAAGATGGTCGACTTTCGTCTACACCGATTGCAGCGGTACTCGTAGATCGGCATAGCTTAACCGGCCGACGGCTGAAGTTCGCAACCCTTTGATTATATCAGGCCGGGCGGGACTTCCAGGATGTTTTCGAGGTGCTCGATTCGGCCGGGCCGCCCCGCCCGGTCAAGCTCAATCCCCACGAGGTCGAACCGCATCCGCAGGGGAAGCTCCGGCCGGGCGGCGCAGTATTCCAGGGCCGTCTGAAGAAGCCGCCTCAGCTTTCGGGCCGTCAGCGACTCCGCCGGACCGACCAGGCTTCCGGCCCGCCGGGCCCGAACCTCGACGAAGACCAGCCAGCCGTCCTTCTCGGCGATGATGTCGACCTCGCCGAACCGCGTCCGGAAGTTCGTTTCCCGGACCGCATACCCGAGCCCGGCCAGGTAATCCCGGGCCGCCCTTTCCGCCCGGCGGCCGGCCTCACCTGCCCGGGACATCCTGACCCAGAACCTCTGCCACCGGCCGGTAGCGGCGGCGGTGGACGGGCGACGGGCCCAGCTCGGCCAGCCGGCGCAGGGGCTCGTCCGTTGGGTAAACCTTGTGGCGGGGGGGAAACCGGGCCCCGGGGACGCCGGGGCCCCCTCCCGGCTGGGCGTCTCGTCCCTCCGCGTCGGAGCCCTCCCGCGGGCTTACGCCTCCCTCCGGAAGAGTGTGGAACTCGACCCGGACCTGCTCGACGCGCGGCTGGGCCTCGCGGAGCTGTACCTGTCGGCCCGCGACCCCGCTCGGGCGGAGGAAGAGGCGCGGCGGGTCCTCTCCCGCAGGCCCAAGGACGCGAAGGCGCACCTCTTGCTGAGCCAGGCCGTGGGAAGCCGCGGGCACCTCGGACAGGCCCTGGAGCTCGCGGACGCCGCCTTGCGGTTGGATCCGAAGCTCGGCCGGGCATACGTCTGGAAGGCCACGCTGCTGCTGAGCCACAAACGGGTGGACCTCGCAGAGCGGACCCTGCGGGAGGGGGTACGGCGGGCGGCCCAAGATCCTGAGCCGAGGGTCTACCTCGCGACGCTCCTGGCCCGCACGGGTCGGGCCCGGGAAGCGGAGCGGGTCCTCAAGGAGGCTGCGGAAGAGCTCCCGCGGCGGCCCGAGCCGCTGCTTGCCCTGGGGGACTTCTACACGTCCCAGCGCCAGCTCCCCCAGGCCATGGATCACTACCGGCGCGCGTGGGACCTCGCCCCCCAGGCCGACATGGCCGGGATCAAGCTCGGAGAACTGCTGCTGCTGCAGGAGCGGTGGGAGGAGGCCGCGGAGGCTGCCCGCAGGGTTCTCCTCACGGACGCCAACAACGCCCTAGGGCACTACCTCATGGGGCGGGTGAGGCTCGGACAGGGTCAGGTGGACAGGGCCGTGGAGGCACTCCGCACGACGGTCCTCCTGGCCCCTGACCTGGTACAGGCCCGGTTCCTCCTGGCCCAGGCTTACCTCCTCCAGCGGAAGCCCGACCGGGCCCGGGAGCAGCTGGAGGAGGCGGTCAAGCGTGCCCCCCGCTTTGCGGCCGCCCGGGTCTCCCTCGCCAACGTCTACGCGGCTTTGGGCCAGCCTGACCGAGGGGAGCGGGAGCTCCAAGAACTCGTCTCGGCGTACCCGAAGACCGCCGCCCCCTACCTGGCCCTCGGCGACTTCCGGGCGCGGCGCGGGAACCTCCGGGGGGCGCTGGAGGCTTACACCCGGGCCGCGGCGGTGGAGCCCAAGAACGTGGCGGCCCGCATCCGGTCCGCCGTCACCTACCGGCTGCTGGGAGAGCTGGACGCGGCCGTCCGGGAGGCCGAGGCGGCCCTGGCGATCCGCCCGGACGCCGCCGACGCCCTTGCGGAGGTCGCGCGGGTCTACGTGCAGCGCAGGCAGTTCGACCGGGCCGTGGCGCGGGTGCGCCAGGAGATCGCCAAGTACCCCAAGCACGCGAACGCCTACGTGGTCCTCGGGATGACCTACGAGGCCATGGGCGACGACCGACGGGCTGAGGAGACCTACATCCGGGGCAGTGTGGCGAACCCGCAGGCCCCCCGGCCCTACCTGATGCTGGGCCGGCTGTATGCCCGGAAGGGGAAGTACGAGCTCGCGGCCCGGAAGTACGAGGAGGCGCTGCGGCTGGACCCGAGGAACGTGGAGCTGTACGTGCTGATCGGAGGGCTGCACGAGCAGCAGGGGAACGCCGAACTCGCGCGTAGCTACTACGACCGGGCCCTCAGGATCAACCCGAACTACGGCCCGGCCGCCAACAACCTGGCCTACAGCCTCGCCGACCGCGGGGAGAACCTGGGCCGCGCCCTGGAACTGGCCCGCGTCGCCCGCGCGCAGATGCCCGCAAACCCCGCGGTGGCCGACACCCTGGGCTGGGTCCACTACAAGCGGGGCGAGTACCGGGAGGCCCTGCCGTTCTTGCAGGAGGCGGCCTCCAAAGACCCGAAGAACCCCGTGATCCGCTACCACCTCGGGATGACCTACTACCGGCTCGGCGAACGCGCCTCGGCCCTCCGGGAGCTCGTGGCAGCCCTCGGCCTGAAGCAGGACTTCCCGGGCGCCGAGCAGGCGAGGCGGGTGGTGGAGGAGCTGAGGTAATTTGAAGTCACACGGGAGCAAGTAGAAGAGACACTTGCCGCACCAGATCTCGTGATCCCTCAAGCGAAGGGTAGAATGATCGCGCAACGGCGTATCACAGACCGCCACGTGTTGGGGGTGGTTCACCGTCGGGCCTGATCGAGATCCTCCCGGATGAGAGGGTGGATCATGCAGAGCAGGTGGGCCCTCTGCTCGCTCACCTCACCGCGACCGGGCGTCTGGTGTTGCTGGAGATCCTGGATGCGAGTGAGTTCCTCTCCCAGCTGATCAAGACGACCCTGCGCGCCGGGCAGGAGGAAGTGCCCTTTACTCCCACACCCCACGAACAGTAGGACCAGTTTAGCACCCCGCCGGAGCCGACCTACTTCCCCACCGCGGCGATGAGGAGCACCCCGGTGCGGTCTGCAGCTTCCCGGGCCGAAGGGTGGATCACGAATCCGAACAGGGTCGGGACAGGCGTACCTACGAGTTGGGGGGCGAGGCTCCGGACACGGCGATGCAGGGTCTCCACGTCCCGGCCGTAGATGCGGCTGCGGACCTCGCCCACCACCACGACCCGCTCACCGTCCCGAGTTCCCTCCCCGAAGAGATCCACCTCCACCTCCTCACCGTCCACGGTGAAGAAGCGGCGCTCGAGACTCTCCACCTGGATGCCGTAGTGCCGGGCGAGGTAGGCGGGGCCGAGCTCCCGGGCCAACTCCTCGAGGGTGAAGCCCACGGCGTCCGAGAGCCGGCCCACCTGTACGGCGAGCTCCTGCACGGCCCGCTCGGTCTTGGCCTGGGCCGCAGCGAGGCGGGCGACGGCCTGTTCGAGGCGGATCTGGGCCTCCTCCAGCCGGCCCGTCCGCTCCTCCAGACCTCCGACCCGCTCCTCCAGCCGACCGACCCGTTCTTCGGTCTTGAGTTGGGCTTCGGCGAGGCGGGCGAGGGCCTCTTCCAGCCGTCCCACGCGCTCCCCAGTCTTGGCCTGGGCTTCGGCGAGGCGGCGCACCTCCTCCGTGAGCGCCCGCATCAGCCTGGGGAGCTCGAGTAGCTCGTCGGTGAGCAGCACCCGGCGCAGTTCGTCCCGCCACTCCGGGCGCTCCCGCAGCAGCCTCACGAGGTCCTGGAAGTCCTCCACCGTGAACGGCATCCCACAGGCATTGTACCTCAGGCCGCGGGTCGTCGCTCCGGATCCGTTCCGCAGGGTCAGGGCCGGTGAGGCGGAGGGGAAGGCCGATCCCGAACAGCGAGAGCACGCCCGGCTCGGGGACCGCGCCTCGGCCCGCCGGGAGCTCGCCGCAGCCCTGGGCCTACGGCAGGACTTCCGGGAGGCCGGGGAGGCCAGGCGGGTGGTGGAGGAGCTGAGGTGAGAAGACGGTCGGCGGACCGTGGGGTCGAGGAGCGGGCGCAGGATCGGGAGGCGGCATGGCGGCCCGCCAGGGAGGCGAGGAGACACCGGGGATGGCTTCCTCGCAAAATGGATCCCGCAGAATCCTCCTTTTGGAGGAGAGACCGGGGTTGGGCTTTCGGGTTGGAGGAGAGACCGGGGTTGGGCTTTCGGGCGAGGATGAGAGCAGTTCGGACGATTCTAGACGGGGGAGGTTCGCATGGGGGATTCGAGGGAGACGCGGCAGTCGGTGCCGCGGGGAGTCCGGGGGTTGCGGTGGGTTGCCTTGCCGGCCCTCGCTACCCTGTTTCTCGTTTTGGGCGGCGCAGCGGTAGCTGGTGCTACGCCGGTTCTCGACTTCAACATGGACGCGACCCACCCAGCAGGGGCGAGTATCTCCTACGCGGGCGGGTCGGCGCCGCTGGTGGGCGCGAACATCGGCGTGGACAACGTCACAGGGCTCAGCACTCCTTTGAATAGCGGTATTACCCTGACCATCGTCGGAGGCATCCTCAACTTCACCACGGGGAACCTCATCGGGTCCACTCCGACCTCGTGGCTCTTCGGGGGCGGAGGGTGGATCACCCTCGTGGGGGCGATCCCGGCTCTGGGGATTAACAGTCCGGTCACGCTGCTCCAGGGGAGCTGGACGAGCGCCAGCGTGTTCAAGATCGACGACACCTTCAGGATCGTGGGGGGCGCCTTCGTGGACACCAAGCTCAAGGCCCTTACCGACTACTTCGGGCTCCCGGACGGGGTCACCCTTTACCTCGGTCATCGGGGCAGTTTCCCTCGGCTCGCTCAGGCGTAGGAGCACGCTGGGCTGCGCGGCTGTCTAGGTTCTGGGAAGAGCTGGATTCGGACGGCCGGAGCAGGCCCTGTTCGCCAGAGCCTGCTCCGGCCGTCCGTGGACGGCGATTCCCTCTACTTTCCCGCACGGTCCCGGCGACGGTCTGATCCCTCGCCCCGGCTCAACCGGAGCAGCGTCTCCAGTTCGTACCGGAACGCCTCCCTGCCCTTGGGGGTGGCCCGCACCCACGTGCGGGGCTTTCTCGAGACGTACCCCTTGTCCACCGCGACGTACCCCGCTTCTTCCAACACCCGCAGGTGGGCGGAGAGGTTCCCGGGCGTGAGGCCCAGGAGTTGGCGGAGGGCCTCGAACTCCAGGGCGCTTTCCTCCGGCAGGGCGGAGAGGGCGGCTACGATACGTAGCCGCGTCCCCTGCGCGAGGGCACCCCGGCCCATCACCGCCACCCCCACCGGGCTCCCGTGAGGAGCCCGGTGGCCAGCAGGGCGACCGCCCATGCGAGGGCGCCGATGGGTCCCAGGTAGGCGGGAGCCCGGAGGTAACCCACCACCGCGACGACGCCGGCTCCGGCTCCCACCAGGGCCGCCACCGGGAACCACCACAGCCCGTAGAGCACATAGCCCAGGGCGAAGACGAGGTGCACGAGAAGCCTCCCCTCCACCGACCACCCCAGGCCCGCAAGGTGCGGACTCCCGAGGGCCACCAGCGTCACCAACGCCCAGTGGAGGGGATGCCGCCACCACAGGGGATCCCGGACCCGGGCCTGAGGTCCCAGCACCGCACCCAGGAAGACGCTGGCCACGGCTCCCAGCCCGAGCAAGGTCGGCCAGGCGACCCTCCTCACCTCCTGGGACCCCGTTACCTCCGCAAGCCCTCCCCCGAGGAGCACAAGCCCCCACAGGAGGAAATAAGGAGCGGATAGGCCGGCGACGGCCCAGCGCCGGGCCCGATCCACCACGGCCCGCACCTCCCGGACCTCCCGCACCAGCCCCTCCTCGACTCCCATTTCTCCCACCTCCTTAGGGTACTCTGTACTACAGAGTACTTTGCGAAACTCGCAACAGATTGTCAAGGGGTCTTGGCTCGAGGTAGGTCGAGGAATTCGGGTAGATTCGGAGGACGGCGGGCTGGGGGGCAGGTTTTAGGGAACCCGGGCCCCCGAGAGGGGGAGGGGTTGGCCCGGCCGTTCCATCAGGATCTCGAGGGCCCAACTTCCCTCGTTAAAGAGGAGGTCCACGATGGAGAGGTCCGGCAAGAACCCGGCCTGCGGGAACTGCTGGCGGTAGACGGGGCAGGTCCAGTTCTGGAGCCAAACTTCGATCCCTGCCTCCTGGAAGAGGCCCGCCTCCAGGTGGTTTTGGGCCCCGTAGTCCCCCGTGAGGTAGACATCGGCCCTCAAGGC
>Ga0079992_133436_pt1 | contig 10883 bp, 8 predicted proteins | sample FaiFalFF_MnMetaG_3_FD_69197 | JGI IMG/M metagenome (GOLD analysis project Ga0079992, IMG submission 69197) | Freshwater microbial communities from Yellowstone National Park, Wyoming, USA - Fairy Falls B (FF_Mn_B) MetaG (SPADES assembly) (version 2) | ecosystem: Environmental > Aquatic > Freshwater... | reverse complement strand
ATCCCTCTGGCGGCGGAACGGCCGAGGGCCGGTCTACGAGCCACGGGTCGAGGAAGCAGGAAGTGGCCGGTCATCTGGGTCGCCTTCCTAAGCGAAACAGATGACTATGCGCCACGGAACGGCTCGTTGAGGTAGCCGTTGTCCTCCGGCTCCTCCTCTTCCTCCTCTTCGGCTTCCAGCTCCTCCTCCGAGTAGACGCCTTCCTCCCGGCCTACCCACACCGTGACCACCAGATCCTCCCGCATGGGGTCCATGGTGAGCACTAGCCGCTCGTCGATCTCGGCGATGAGTTCCCTGATCTCCTCCTGAGTGAGGCGCTCAGTGACGCATAAGGTGGCGTAGACCACAGAGGGGCCGAAGTGGATGTCCACCCTCCCTACCTCATCGCCGTCCATTTCCACCGTATAGCACTCGGAATAAGGGGTTCGGCACTCCCTCTCGAAGCGGAAGTCAGGCATCTCATATCCCTCCAACCTTTAAGGCCTCGTGTGGCCGTTGCCCAGCACTATCCATTTGTAGGTAGTGATCTCCCGAAGGCCCACCGGCCCGCGGGCGATGGTCTTCTGGGTGGAATCGATGATCTCCGCCCCCAGCCCGAACTGGGCGCCATCGGTGAACTGGGTGCTGGCGTTAACGTAGACCACCGCCGTGTCCACCTCGTCCAGAAACCGCATGGCCGCCGAATAGTCCTCGGTGACGATGGCGTCGGAGTGGCCAGTGCCATATCGGTCGATGTGCTCCAGGGCCTCGTCCAGGGAGCCCACCACCTTGACGGCAGCCACAGGCGCTAGGAACTCCTTGCCAAAGTCCTCGGCCTGGGCTGGCCGCACCTTAAGCCCCTCCACCTGCTGCAGGATGGCCAGGGACTCAGGGTCGCAGCGCATCTCGATGCCTTTCTCCGCCCATATGCGACCCAGCAGGGGCAGGAAGCGGGGGGCGATTTCGCGGTGCACCAATAGGGTGTCTAGGGCGTTGCAGATGGTCCAGCGACGGGTCTTGGCGTTGTCCACCACCCGTAGGGCCTTGTCCAGATCGGCGGCCCGGTCCACATAGGTATGACAGACCCCCACACCTCCCACCAGCACGGGCATGGTGGCCTGCTCCACCACCAGGTTGATGAGCTCCGCCCCTCCCCTAGGCACCACCAGGTCGATGTACTGACGCATGCGCAGCAGTTGGCCCACCAGAGAGCGGTCGGTGTTCTCCACCAGTTGTACAGCGTCCACGGGCGCCCCTGCCTCCGCTATGCCCTGGCGCAGCAGGCGCACCAGAGCCTTATTGGAATTGATGGCCTCCTTGCCTCCCCGCAAGATGCAGGCATTGCCCGCCTTAAGGCAAAGGCAGGCTATGTCCACCGTCACGTTGGGCCTGCTCTCGTATATGGCGGCGATGACCCCCAAGGGGACCCGCTTCTTGCCCACCTGCATGCCGTTGGGGAGGGTCCGCATGTCGAACACCTCCCCAACGGGGTCGGGAAGGAGGGCCACGTTTTCCACGTCCCTGGCTATGGCCTCCAGCTTCTGAGGGGAGAGGACCAACCGGTCCAGCACAGCCTCCCCCAGCCCCATGGCCCGCGCCTGCTCCATGTCCTCGCGGTTGGCAGCCAGAACCTCCTCCTGTCGTTCCACTAGCAGGCGGGCGATGTTACGGAGGGCACGGTTCTTCACCTCGGTGGAGGTGCGGGCCAAAGTCTTGGCCGCCCTGCGGGCCGCCTGACCCATGAGCTCCAACTCGCTTGCTATCGCCGTCATGACCTTTCGCCTCCCCCGCCACGGCCAAGCTGTGAGGGTTGCCGCCGCAGCGGCCCCGCGCTGGGAGCGGGCTAGCCGTGGCGGCGTTGCCAGCGCATCTTCTTCCGCAGCTTCTTGTACTTGTGACGACGTATCTTACGTCGGCGCCACTTGAGCACCGAACCCATCGCATCACCTCACATGAGCACCAAGTTATCCCTGTGGACCACTTCCTGCCCGTAGGTATAGCCTAGAAGCTCAGCGATACGGTCCGAGCGGAGGCCCTTGATGGCCTCCACCTCCTGTGCTGAGTAGTTGGCGATGCCGCAGGCCACCTGCTGGCCCTGGGCGTCCACGATGGCCACCACATCCCCACGCTGGAAATCCCCCTCCGTGCCCACCACGCCCGCCGGCAAGAGGCTGGCCTTGCCTCCCCGCAAAGCCTTCACCGCTCCTTCATCGATGACGATGCGCCCCCGCCAGGAGAGACCTGAGAGCATCCACCGCTTGCGGCTCTCGAGACGGTCGATGGCCGCTGGGAAGAGGGTGCCCACCTCCTCCCCTGCCACCACCCGCACCAGCACATCGCGGCTGTGGCCATTGGCGATGACCACATGGGTGCCACTGGCGGTGGCCAGCCTAGCTGCCTGCACCTTGGTGATCATCCCCCCGCGCCCTGGGCCATGGCTAGCCCCTGCCAACCGCTCCACCTCGGCATCAATACGCTCCACCCGCCTGATGAGCTGGGCCTGCGGGTCCAGGTAAGGATCGGCTGTATAAAGGCCATCGGTGTCTGTTAGGATCACCAAAAGGTCGGCGTCCACCAGGTTGGCCACCAGGGCTGAGAGGGTATCGTTGTCGCCGATGGCCGCTCCCTCGATCTCCTCCACCGCCACCACGTCGTTCTCGTTGACGATGGGGACCACACCCAGTTGCAGCAGGGCCATGAGGGTATTGCGAGCATTGAGGTACCCTTGTCTGTCGCTCAGGTCGCGGCGGGACAGGAGGGTCTGGGCTATGGTGATGCCGTGCCAGGCGAAGAGCTGCTGATAGGCGTACATAAGGTCGGGCTGGCCCACGGCCGCCAGCACCTGCCTCTGCGGCACGTCCCGCGCCTCCCCTTTCACCCCTAGCCGGTGGCGACCGGCGGCGATGGCCCCCGAGGAGACCATGGCCACCTGCACACCCTGTTCCCGCAGGCGGGCCACCTGCCCCACCAGGGACGCCATAACCTCCAGGTCCAGACGGTCGCCCCCGGCGGTGAGGACGTTGGTGCCCACCTTGGCCACCACACGCCGATACCGCGGCGAGAGGGGAGCAACCATATCCCTACCTTTGGATGATGTCCTTACGGCAGCGGCCTTCATCGCCTCTTTTGGCGGACGGCGCCCGAAGGGGCCAGGCCCGCTCCGGGCGCCGTTCCCGACCCGATTATATCAAGCCCTCCCCTCATTCACAAGGAACCTATCGCTAAGGCCCACGTCCTGGTAATATAAGGCCCTTGAAGGAGGAAGAGGATGCGCAAGGTGCTCTTGCCCGCCGCTATCGCCTCCCTGGGCCTGTGGGCCTCCCTCTCCCCTCCCCAGGCCTCGGCTCAGCCCACCCTCGTGAGCTCCTATCCTGGCCCTGACTCCCGCCTCGGCCAGCCTCCCCCCGTGGTCCGCCTCTGCTTCAGCGAGCCCCTGGCCCACGCCAGCCCATCCCAGTACAGGGCATCCGTCACCGATGCCCTGGGCACCCCCTTGCCCGCTACCATCGCCTTCAGCCAGGACGCCACCTGCCTGCTCTTGACGCCCCAGTGGCCGCAAGGGTCCAAGGGCCGGTTCTCGGTCTTCTTCCAGGTGCGTTCCCAGGCCACGGGAGAGCCCACCACTGGCTCCCTCTCCTTCCAGGTGGGTGTGGGTGCCGCCCGCCCCGACCTTTTCCGCTACTCGGTGCTGACGGCCATCGCCGCCGCGGGGGCCGCCTTTTTGGGCCTTCTCCTGGCTGGCCTGCGCCGCCTGGTGGGCTACGAGCCCCACCGCCCCCGTCGCGAGGCACAGACCTCCTCCCACCACTGAGGCCTCACAGGCCCCCCATAAAAAGGCGGCCCGGGGGACCATCCCTCGGGTCCCCCGGGTCCGCTAGCCGTCCTCAGGCCTTTAGCTCAGGCCGCGGCGCAGGCGCCAGCCGGCCACCGCCATACCCGACGCCACCATGGCGATGCCCGCCACCAGCGCCCAGTTCATGCCGCCACCAGCGCTGGGCTCACCACCGGTGCGAGGGAGAGCCCCGGGCGTAGGAGTGGGCGTGGCGGTGGGAGTGGGCGTGGCGGTGGGAGTGGGCGTGGCGGTGGGAGTGGGCGTGGCGGTGGGAGTGGGCGTGGGCCGCTGCTGGACCGTCACGGCGCCGTCCTGGGCGGTGCAGGTCAGCGGCCTACCCTCAGCGTCAGCGCACTCGACGATGCGCAGGCTCAGGGCTGCCGTGCCCACCGGCGCCGTGGACAGGATCCGGAACGTCACCGTACCCACGTTACCACTGAAACCCGCTGGGTTGGCCGCCGACCACCTTACGGTGTTGGGGCCGAAGCTCTCATTGCACACTGCTGACGGCGTACAGCCAGTTGCAGTAAGCCTGCTGCCATCGTAGGTCAGGTCTATCGTGAAAGCCCCCACCGTCTCCCCCGCGGCCGGCGTCACCGTGACGGCCACGGTCACCTCGTCGCCGGGGAAGCCGCTGGCGCTGCCCACCGCCACCGTGGCCGGCTCGGCTCCGGCCCGGCCGGCCGTGGCCAGCCACACGCCTGCCGCTACCAGGCCAGCGGCCACGGCCCACCACCAGGCCTTGCGTTGGCTCATGGCTCTCACCATCCTCTTCACCTCCGTCTCTGGGTCTAGGTCTAGGTCCTCTCGTCATCATAGGAGGGGCCGGGGGGAAAGGCAACCCCCGGCCCCTCTTCGCCGCCTACGACACCCGCACCGTGCTGCCGATGGGCGGCGTGCGAGGCTGCTGGGAGACCGACAGCCCCGCCACATGCCGCAGGATCTTGAGGGCGTCCACGGCGTTCACGTCACCGTCGCCGTCGACGTCACCCCACTTCCTGGGCACACCGTCCACCATCACGGTGGAGCCGATGTCCGGGCAGGGCTCCGTCTGCGACACCTCAAGCCCAACCACGTGGCGCAGCACCTTGAGGGCGTCCACCGCGTTCACCTCGCCGCTGCAGTCCACGTCGCCGAACAGCCGCGGGGTGCCGACGCCCGGGACCAGGACGTCGATGATGATGTCGCCCTCGGGGTCGTGGTAGGTGATGCTCACGTTGGCGGGCTCGTTGGTGCTGTTCTGGATGAGGATCCAGGCCTGGCACTCGCCCTCCTCGAAGGGGGTGAAGTGCCGCTCACCGGCGGCGTCGAAGTCGTCGTCCGCCCGCGGCGCGCCGCTGAACACCCGGCCCGTGCGCACGCCCAGGGCAGTCTTCCCGTCGGCGGAGATGGTTCCGTCGAGGGCGGAGTCGATGATGCGGCCCACCGCGCTGTCGATGCGGAAGTCGATGGGCTCGTTCCTCACGCCGTTGCGCCCAGGCAGCGGGTCGATCTGGCCGGGCCACGGGTTGTCGCACCGGCCGTCCCGGTCCTTCAGGTGCACCACCAGGTACTTGAAGGCCGGGTTGTCAGTGGGGACGATCTCCGGGCTGCGCAAAGCCGCCGGCAGGTCGGGGTCGCCGGCGTCCACGCCGCTCTTGTAGCCGCCCCACGTCCAGGTCCCGATGGCCGGTGCCGACCGCATGTCCCGGTGCTTGCCGCGGTGGTACGGGTAGTCGACGACGGCCACCACCGCCGTGCGGCCCACCACGTCGCCGCGGGAGCACTCAGGCGCCCCCGTGATGGGGTTGCGGGCGCACTCGTCGAAGGTGAGGTCCCTGTCGCCCAGGACCAGGGCCATGGCCTCACCGTGGTTGTCGGTGTACAGCTGCATGGCCTTGCCCGGACGCAGCCACTGGAGCGGCTCCCAGAAGGGGTACGGCCCCATGGTGGAGCTGTTCCAGTCGTACCCACCGCTGCCGTCGGTGAAGGGCACGTCGTCGTTGGCGGGGATGTTCACCTGGTAGTAGGGGTTGGTGCCGCTGGCGTAGACCACGCCCTTCTGGACGCCCAACAGCAGGCCGGAGCGGAGCCCCGCCACGTCGGGGATGGACAGGGTCACCTTCTCCAGCGGCATGATGGCGTCCCAGATGTTCACCAGGGCGTTGGGCCACGGGAAGTTGGGCTGGATGGACCGGAAGAGGCCCACCTCCGTGCCAGGAAGGGCAACGTTGGGCGAGCTCACGCAGGCGTTGCCCGTGAAGCCGATGACCGTGCTCCAGCGGGCCCGCACGTCACCGGGCAGGTCGTAGCAGTAGAAGGCGAAGCCCAGCTCGTGCTCGATGACCCGCTTGGGGCCCACCAGGCGGAGGCCCACGCCCGCCAGGTCACCGGCGTTGGGGTCGGTGGGCCCGAAGAGGGCGTCCCACTCCGCCCGCATCAGCGACGGCAGGAAGCCCGCCAGGCGGGCGAAGTCGTCGGGCAGCACCCAGTAGCCGCCCTCCACCATCTCGTCGTCGGGGTCGGGGCACCCCGTGTGAGTGGTGGCCGGGTAGGGGCCGGGGGCTGCGCCAGCGGTGCCGTTGCCGTCGCCGTCCATGTCCAGGCAGGTGTCGGGGCGGGCCGAGCGGTTGGCCAGGTAGATGAAGTCCTTAACCTGCACCCGCACCAGGGCGTGGTCGGACACGACGCGCCTCTCGAAGCGGCTGTCGGTGGCGGGCAAGGCGCCGGAGGCGTCGCCGAAGACCGCCGGCTCCGGCCGCCAGATGGCCTCGCCCACCTCCACCACCCCGTCGTCGTCGTCGTCGAAGCCCACGCCCACGGGCACGCCCGCCTCCACCCGGTCGAACAGGGTGCCGGGCACGAAGGTGGTGCTCACCGAGTACAGCTTCACGAACCAGATGACGAAGTGGCGCTCGTCAATGAGGTTGCCACGTGGGTCGCGCAGCACGGCGGTGACGTCCACCTGGCCCGGGTTTTCCGAGTGGACGATGACGTCGAACACGCACGCCCACCGGCCATCGGGGAGGGGCACGGCGTCAGCGGGAGCCTGCTCCCATACGTTGCTGTGGCTGACCTGCACCTCGCCCGGCTCGTGGGCCTCCAGCTGCCCTGGGCTCCCGCCCTCGAGGACCCAGTTCACCGGCGGCGTGGTTTCGGGCCATTGCGAAGCCGCCCGCTGGCACGCCCTGATGGCGTCGCTCTCAGTCTTGGCCTCCCTGATGGGGCCGATTTGCGGGTGGATGAGCTCCAGGACCACCTTCTCCCCCGCCTTGTAGATGAGGGGCTGCTTGGCCACCTCGCGGGTGATCCAGTTGACCCGGAAGCGCTGCACCACGGGGCGGAACTCGGAGGAGACGGGCCGCGGGTAGTCCTCGCGGATGGTGATGGTGGCCAGCTCCTCACAGGTGGCCGTGACGAGGATGAAGGCCGCGCCGTGCTCGAACTGGACGTCCGGCAGGGCGGGGTTGATGGAGTTGGGGTTCACCGCCCCGGTTGTGGCGCCGGACGGAATCACAGTAGCGCTGGTGCAGCCGCGCGGGCTGCTCACGTTCACCACCACCACGGCGTGGTCCACGGGCACGTGCACCGGGCCAAGGAGGGTCATGTGCTCACCGTGGGAGACCTCCACGATGGGCAACGGCCGGTCCACCGGCCAGGTGATGGTCTGGTTCTCGATGGAGACGCTGTGCTGCCAGTTCACGTCGTCCGGGTCCACGCCCGCTGGCCGGTCGGTGATGTCAGGATAGGCGTCGGTGCCCACGGCGATCATCACCGCCGAGTCCACCAGGTTGGACCACTCCTTGACGAAGGTGCCCGAGGCCACCACGGTGCCGCCCAGGTCGGGGTCCGACACCTGGATGGTGGCGCCCGTCCACTCGCCCGGGTAGGTGGAGGTGGCCCGCACGCAGATCAGGCCGCCGGACAGGAAGGCGCCGCTGGTCTGCGTCCAGTTGGCCCCGAACTGGGTGCTGATATTGGTGATGATGACCGTCTCGTCGCCGTCCCAGGAGTGGCCATCGGGCGGGGTGACGCACAGGGTGTGGTCGGAGCCGATGACGTTCCAGTGGTCGGGGTCGGGCACGGAGATGACCACCGCCCCCGTCGAGGTGACGCCCGTCATCTGCGCCACCGGGCTGGGGAACGGACCAACGTCGGGGTTGTCTGCGGCGGCGCAGACGCCCGGCGCGCTGGCGCAGGTGATCCGCCGCAGGTTCAGGGCCACGAAGCCGGTACCGGGGCCGGTGGGCTGGACCGTCACCTGCACCACGGCCGTCTGGTCAGTGGCCGAGAGGCCGGAGTCGGTGACCACCACGCTCACCAGGGCCAAGGGGCCGGTGATCACCACGTCGCCGGGGCCACAGGTGACGGTGGCGTCCAAGGGGTTGGAGTCGCTAGCACACGTGTACCACAAGAACGACGGAGGAGGTTCCGCGCCCTGCAGGGTGAAGATGTAGGTCTGAGGCACCCCCACGAACTTGGTGGCCGCGTCGGGGTCCACCACCACCCGCACCTGGTAGGGGCCGTCGCCGGCAGCGTTGGTGGCGGCCACCGCCGGGCCAGTGGCGTCATTGGCCTGCCCGGCGGCCAGGGAGATGGTGGTGCCCGCCCCGCCGGAGGGGATCCTCACCGTGGCCTCGATGGTCATGGTGTGGGTGCCAGCGTCGAAGTCCGTGTCATCCTTCGCGTTACACCTGACCACGTTGCCAATCGGGTTTACGGTGCACAACGACGCCGATACGAAGTCGCCCGTGGTGTTCGTGACCTGAACGTTGGTCAGGTCGTCGTCCAGGTCCACCTCCACGTAGGCGTTATTGCCCGAGGCACCGGAGGGGACGTTGAGGGTCACCGTGTACTCGATGACCGTCCCCTCGGGGATGTCCCCGGCGTCCAGGCCGCTAAGAGCTGGCGGGGAAACCACCTCTTGGTCGATGGTGAGGGTGGTGCCGGCGGGGTAGCTGGCCTGGGTGGGCTGGCCGCCGCGCCACAGGAAGGCGGCCAGGGCCAGGAAGGCCAGGAGCCCTCCCATCACCGCCGCCCGCGGCCGCAGCCGCCCCTCCTCCACCCCCACCAAGGAGAGCAGAGAACGCCCCACAGCCCCTAGGGGCCGCAGGACGGAGGCTATTTTACCTCTTGGCGGTAAGTTCTTTTCCTCCATTCCTACCTCCTCTGTGTTGTGGGCTCGTGGTCTTGGCCTGCTGGGCAGGCCCTGGCCACGATATCCTCCTTCCGCCTACGCCATGTCTCACCCCCTTATACCAGTGGGGGCGGCCCACGGCCCCACCTGGGGGCCAGCCGCCGCCCCACCTCACCTCTTCCCGCTAATTATAAACGATGACGCCGGCCACATGTCACGCCCCCAGGGCCAACTTCCCCGGGTTCATGATGCCCTGGGGGTCCAGGGCCCTCTTGATGGCCCGCATGACGGCCAGGCCCAGGCCGTGTTCCCGCTCCATGAGGTGGAGGAGCTTGATGCCCACGCCGTGACACTGCTCCATGGCGCCCCCCATGTCCTGGGCGGCCATGAGGAGCTGGTCCAGGGCGCGGGCCAGGGCCTGGGGGTCGCCCTGGGTCTGGACCATCACCACATCGAAGAGGCCGGGGTGGCCCCAGATACCGTACTCCAGGGGGAGGAGGCGGTGGTGGGCCAGCACCTGCTGGCAGAGGCGCCTGTACTCCAGGACGCGGGAAGGGGGCAGGGAGACGTGGACGTAGTCGAAGCGGGCGCCGTCCACCGGCTCGCGGGGCCTTCCCCGCCGCCGGCCCCGCTGCCAGCGGAGGGCGATGTCGTGGCGGTGGCGCCAGAAGGCCGCGGCCTCCTCCTGGGGCAGGGGGCGGCCGCCATGGGCGCGGCAGATGGCGTCGGCGCGGGCCCGTTGGGCGGCCACCTCCTCCCGGAACCCCTCCATCACCAGGTGGAGGGTGGCCCCCTCGCTCCTGGCCTCCCCCCCGCCCACGATGGTGAAGTCCTCCCCATAGTCCAGGACGGAGGGCACCAGCCCCACGGCCCGCATGCCCAGGATGGCCTGGAACCCCTCCTCGAAGCTGCGGAAGTGGTAGGCGGCCATGGCCCGCTCCTCAGGCCGGGGGGCCACCCGCAACACGGCCTCGGTGACGATGCCAAAGCACCCCTCGGTGCCGATGAAGAGGTGTTTGAGGTCCAGGCCCACGGAGGCGCCGTCCACGCCGCGGGTGCGCAGGATGCGGCCATCGGGCAGGACGGCCACCAGCCCCAGCACCAGGTGGCCCATGGAGCCATAGCGCCCCACGCGGTAGCCCATGCCATTGGTGGCGATGGCCCCGCCCACGGTGGCGATGGGCAGGGACCAAGGGTCGTGGGGAAGCATGAGGCCGTGCTCCTCCAGCTCTCGGTCCAGCCGCTCCAGGATCACCCCCGCGCCCACGCGCACCGTCAGGTCGGTGACGCTGATGTCTGAGATGTGGTCCAGGCCCGTGGTGTCCACCATGAGAGAGGGGCGCAGGGGTATGGCCCCGCCCATGACCCCCGTGCCGCCGCCATAGGGGACCACGGGCACCCCCCAGCGGTGGGCGATGGCCACCACCGCCGCCACCTCCTCGGTGGTGCGGGGCCTGGCCACCAGCAGGGGCTGGGGGCGCACCTCCCCCAGGGAGGGAGGGGCCCGGTTGGGGCCCAGGGCATCCCAGGCGTACCGCTCCAGCTCCTCCGGGCTCAGCCCCACGCTCTGCTGGCCAATGGCCGAGGCCAACTCCTGCGCTAACGCTTCCACATCCACGGACCTCACCTCCAAGGGTCGCCAGTAGCTGCCGTTTGTATTATCATCCATCTCAGCCATGAAGCTCTCCGACTGGGCTCGCAAGCAGGGGATCAGCTACCTCACCGCCTGGCGGTGGTTCAGGGCGGACAAGCTCCCCGTTCCCGCCCGCCAGCTCCCCACCGGCACCATCGTGGTGGAGGAACCCAACCCGGAAGGCCGGACAATGCTCTACGCACGGGTCCCCTCTGCCGACCAGAAGGATGACCTGCAGCGCCTTTGGGCGTTCGCCCGGCAGAAGGATGGACGGACTTTGACGTGGTGACCGAGGTCGGTTCTGGGCTGAAGCGGAGGGAGCT
>Ga0079992_132243_pt1 | contig 10883 bp, 10 predicted proteins | sample FaiFalFF_MnMetaG_3_FD_69197 | JGI IMG/M metagenome (GOLD analysis project Ga0079992, IMG submission 69197) | Freshwater microbial communities from Yellowstone National Park, Wyoming, USA - Fairy Falls B (FF_Mn_B) MetaG (SPADES assembly) (version 2) | ecosystem: Environmental > Aquatic >... | reverse complement strand
GAATAAATCTAAAAGCACCAGCCCAGCCTTGAACTTGCAAATAAATATTAACTCTAAACCTCGTTTTTTCATCTAAAGAAAAAGAAAAATCAATGTCTTTATATTTTAAAAGTCTTTTCTTTTTTTCTTCATCAAGCAAAGAAAAAAGAATCTTTTCAGTATCATCAGAAGTAAAAATATCAAATTGGGCTAAAGGAACGAGATCACCATCTTTTCTCATAATAGGAAAACTTCCTGGCAAAAGATGCAAATCTGAGGCTTGCTCTTTATAAATAAATTGTAAAATTTCTTTTAATCTTTCTTCCATTAGGCAACTTTGAAAACTTCTTCTAAAGAAACTAAACCTTGACTTGCTTTTATTATACCATCAAGTCTTAAAGAAATAAAGTTTTGTTTTCTGACTGCTTCTAAAATTTCCTGCTCACTAGCATGTTGATAAACAAGCTTAGCAATTTCATCAGTCATCTCAAACATCTCAAAAATACCAATTCTACCAATATAACCACGAAAGTTACATTTTTGACAACCTTTAGACTGAAAACATTTAATTTTTAAATCTTTATAATTTTCTGGAGCGGTTTTTAAAACTTTTTCAGCTTCTTCTAAAAGTTCTTCCGCACATTCTTTTTCTTCTAAGCAATCAGGACAAAGTCTTCTCACTAATCTTTGGGCTATGACTAAATTAATTGTTGAAGGAAGAAAATAGGGTTTGACTCCCATATCAATTAATCTTGGGATAGCACCAGTAGCAGTATTAGTATGTAAAGTAGAAAAAACTAAATGACCAGTTAAAGCAGCATGAATGGCTAATTCTGCTGTTTCTTCATCTCTTATCTCACCAACTAAAATAACATCGGGGTCTTGTCTTAAAATTTCTCTTAAACCTCGAGCAAAAGTATAACCAATTTCTGGACGAACTTGGGATTGATTAACTCCCAAAACTTTATATTCAACTGGGTCTTCTAAACTAATGATATTAATTTTTTCTTTGTTGATTTCTTGAATTAAAGCATATAAAGTAGTTGTTTTACCACTGCCAGTTGGACCAGTCACTAAAATCATTCCAAATGATTTTTTTAAATTTCTTTCGATAATTTCAAAATGATAATCAGATAAACCAAGTTCTTGAACTTTTTTAAGACCAATCAAAGGATCTAAAATTCTGATCGCTACTTTTTCACCATTAATTGTTGGTAAAATACCAACACGAAAATCTATTTCCCTTCCCTGAACAACAGCTCGAAATCGACCATCTTGAGTAATTCTTGTTTCATCCAAACGAAGATTGGTTAAAATTTTGACTCGATTAACTAGAGGGTAATGAACATCTTTTGGCAAGTAAATCATTGTCTTTAAATCACCATACAAACGAAAACGAACTCGTGCTTTATCAACTAAAGGCTCTAAGTGAATATCTGAAGCTCTTAAAGCGACTGCTTTTCTAATTAAAAGTTCAAAAAGTTTAATAATCGGACCTTCCTCAGCACTTGCTACTTCTTGTTGAAAAGTAACAGGCTTTTCTACCTCGATTTTTCTTCCTGCCACACTTCGAAAATCTAAAATATATTTTTTTAATTCAGCTTCAAAATCAACGTAATCTTCAAGATGAACATAAAAATCTTGAGCAGAGATCAAAAAAAGCAAAACATCTGCTTTCAAATTTTGCTTCAATACCTCGATAACCTTTTCCTGTAAATCAGGAACTTCTGGATCAACAACACCTAAATATAAAATATTATTTTTAAATTCTAAAGGCAAAATTCTATACTTTCTACAAGTTGCCTCCGGAATTTTGCTTAAAGCTTCCTTAGGCAAAACTTCATCAATTTCAAATTTTTTTATTGGTAAATTATAAGTCTTGGCTTTAAATTCTAAAAATTCTTCAGCTGAAATTAGATTTTTACCAAAAAGATAATCTTCAAAATCAATACCTGAAATTTTAGCATCCAAAAGCCAATCTTCAATCTCAGGATATTTATCTTTAAAATAAGAAATAATTTTTTCTTCTTTCATTATTAAAAATTAAAATAAACCTGGTCTACCTATTTCTTCAGGTTTAATCTCAGGTATTTCAATTTTAGTCATCGGTAAAGTTTGAAAATACCTGGCTAGATCTTGATAAGGATAGGTATTTACTAAATTAATTTTTGCCTTAATTTCTTCTACTTTACTTAAATCAGCTTCTTTTTTGAAAATTCCAAAACGCCAAAAAATAAAAATAACAAACCCCAAAGTAAAAATTAAAATTAAAATAAAATTAATTAAAAAATTAATAGTAAATCTCATTTTTCTGAAAGATAATAAGCTTCGACTTCAAAATTTGATTTTTTATCAGAGGAAATTTTGAATTTTTTAATTACCATTATTCTTACATTTTTCTCAAAGGAATCGATAAAACTTATCATATTAGAATTATCAAGCTCAGCCTCAAGAGGAAACCTTATGATTTTAACAGGTAAAATATCGGGATTATAACTTTTAGGTTCTTCTAATATATCAAAATTTGTTCCTTTAAAAACAAGATTGTTTATTTGATAAATACCTACCAGAGAAGCAAGAATATTTTCAATTTTTGGTTTTTGCGGAAGCCATAGATCTAAAATCTCCCTATTGGAGACTAATTGCTGAACATTAGGATTTTGAGAAAGATTTTGAACTAATTTTTCCAAGGCATTTAGCTCTCTTTCTTTATTCTGCAATTCATTTAATTTTTTTGTTAAACTAATCAAATTTTGATATTTAGGATAAAGACTGTACATCAAAATATAAAAAATAATACTAATTAAAATTACTGGTAAAAGTTTCAAAAAAATACTCATTGCTGATAAAAATTTGGCTTTAACAAAAAAACCATCGAAAAATCAATTAAATTGTTCTCCCCAAGTTTGGGCGCGGTTAGGTCTTTTAACTCTAAATAGGGCAAATCAGTAACATATTTATGGAAACGAAGATAATCTTGCCAGTTAGAAACAGAAGCTTCTATTTTGACTTCTTGTTTTTCTCCGTCATAAGCAAAACTCTTGATTATTAAAAACTTAGGCATTATTTGGTTAAATTTATTTATGATGAAACTCAAAGATCGCCTCTCTTTCAAAACTCCAACAATATTTAAAGCTTGGGAAAAAACTCTAAAAGCTTCATTTACTTCTAAATTGCCTTTTAGACTTTTTTCTTTTTGTTCAAGTAAATTCTCGAGATTGCTTATTTGTTGATTTAATCTCTCGCTATAAAAATCCAAAAACCGACCAATCCCTATTTCTATAAAAATAATAATCAAAAATGGTAGCACTAGTCCCCAAGGAATTAAACTTCTCCAACTTTCCATTATTTATATTTTAACTCATTAATTTTCGAAAAACAACTCCCAAAGCTTGGGAAAAAATTGTTCCTTTTTCTTTTAAATTAGTAAATTTTTCACCTTTAAAAAGCTCATAAGGCAAAAGTATTTCTTGCTGATATTTACTCAACCTTGAAAGCATTTCTTCTTTAAAGCCTGGCAAAATTGAAAGTCCTCCTGTCCAATAAATTTTATCAATTTTTAAGAAAAAACTATTTTCGAGTCTTTCTATTTCTGAAAGAAGCAGGTTAACTATATTGTTTAAAAAATTATTGACTAAATTTTGAAGCTCTTTTTCTTCAGGCAAAAAACGAAAACCTTTTTTATAAATTAAATCTAGAGTCTCTTCATCAGAATAATTAGTTACATTAGAAACTAGATCTAAAAAATCATAGCCGCGAACTTTTAACTTATTGCCATAAATAACCCGACCATTCTTGATTAAAATCAAAAGACTGTAAGAGTGGCCAAGATCAACAATAGCGTAAGTTCCCAAACGATCACCAAAATAAGGTTCAAAGGCAAAATATTCTGGGCTATAACCAACCAATTTGAGTTTAGAAATTTCTGCAATTGACTGTAATCTTTTTAAATAACTTTTTGGAGTGGCCACTAAATAAACCAGCCACTGTCTTGGTTGATTTTCAACTTCAAAACGAAAATAACGATATTCAAGTTCAATTTCTTCCAAGCCTAAAGGAATTTGTTTTTGTGATTCAAAACGAATAATCTGGGGTAGGCTTTTTTCTGGGACATCAGGTACTAAAAAATTAACTGAGAAAATGTAAGTGGCAGGAAGGCTTAAAATAACTTCTTTTGCTTTCGCATTTGAAGCTTGTAAAAACTCACTGATCATTCTTCCGATAGTTTCTTCTAAAATATAAGAATAGGAGGCTATTTCTTTAAAATTAACAATAGGAATAACGCCAAAATTAACAACTTCGAGAGAATCTTTCTTTTTCACAATCTCAACTATTTTTGTATTAATTGAACCTAAATCAATGCCTAAGATCCTTTTTTCAAAAAAAGGAAGTTGAATCATGATTAAATTATACCATTATTTAAAAAAAATTATCTCGCCAAAACTTTGTCTTTCCTGTTTTAATTATAACAAAAATTATCTTTGTTTTGGTTGTTTGAGAAAATTAAATTTTAGGCCTAATTTTAATTGTTTAGAATGTGGGCAAAGAATTGTTGAAAGATGCAAAACTAAAGAGCATTCAAGGTTGATAAAATATTTAATTAGTTTTGGATTTTATGAAGATGAATTTTTAAAAATGATGGTTTTGTTGGGAAAAGATGGTTATAAAGAAATTTTTGAGGATTTTGGTGAAATAATGAGTATTTTTTTGAAAAATTACGATATTAAAGATTATTATGTTGCTTTTGTTCCAGTCACAAAAAGAAAATTATTAGATCGTGGTTTTAATCAAAGTGAAGTTTTAGCAGAGAAACTGGCTAAAAATCTGGATCTAAAGATTTTTTCTGACTTAATAAAAATTAAAGAAACCGAAGATCAAGCAAAACTTGATTTTGAAAAAAGATTGAATAATTTAAATGGTGTTTTTAAAGTCAAAAGTAGCCCTCCAAAGAAAATAATTTTAGTTGATGATGTCAAAACAACTGGCGCGACCTTAAAAGAATGTGCCAAAGTCTTAAAAGAAGCCGGAGCAAAAGAAATCATCGCTTTAACAATTTTAAGATAATAAAACAATATTTGGACGTACGACGTCCCAAAATTCGAATGTACGTTTAAGGTGCTATAGCATTTTTAATGTACATTGAACTAAGTTGTGGAGAGTTGTTTGTTTTTCATTCTTTCTTGATGCTGTGGGGTATTTAACAAGCCACATTTTTTATATTTTTTGCCTGAGCCACAAGGGCAAGGATCATTTCTGCCAATTTTAGGAGTTTCAATTTTTAATTCTAAATTCATAAAAATTTGTAAAATATTGATTCTTAAAATTTTATGGAAATCAACAAAAGCTTTATAGCTTTCTTGTTTAAAAGCAACCAAAGGGTCCCTTTGACCATAACCACGAAAACCAACTGATTGTTTTAAATCTTCTAAATAATGCAAATGTTCAATCCATAAATAATCATAAGTTCTTAAAATAATATTAGTTAAAATTTTTTTAAATTCTTGACCCAAATTTTCTTTAAAGAAATTGAATTTTTCATAAAATGATGTTTTTGGGTCTTTGTCTTTGAAAATAAACTTTATCACTTCCTCGCTTTCTTCTTTTAAAAGATTTTCAAATTCTTGCTGAAAAAATTCTTCAACATCAATCTCGTTTAATAAAAATTTTCTTCTTTCTGAATAAATTTTTTCTCTTTGGGCATTAATAACATCATCATATTCTAATAAATGCTTTCGAATATCAAAATTATAGCCTTCAACTTTGGCTTGTGCTTCTTCAATAACTTTGCTTACAATTTGATGCTCAATGGGTTGGTCTTCTGGAAATTTAAATCTTTCAACAATTTGTTTTATTTTTTCTCCTCCGAAAATTCTTAAAAGATCATCTTCCAAAGAAATGAAAAATTGAGTTTCTCCTGGATCGCCTTGTCTTCCTGCTCTTCCCCTTAATTGATTATCAATTCTTCTTGATTCATGTCTTTCTGTACCAATAACAAAAAGTCCTCCCAATTCTTTAACTTTTTTATATTCTTCAGGATCTTGCGGATTGCCTCCAAGCAAAATATCAACACCTCTTCCTGCCATATTAGTAGCCACAGTAATTTGTCCTAATTTACCAGCTTGAGCAATAATTTTTCCTTCTTCTTCATGATTTTTAGCATTCAAAACATTATGGGGTATGCCTTCTTTTTTTAACATTTCTGACAATTTTTCATTTTTTTCAATTGAAGTGGTACCAACAAGAACTGGTCTTCCTATTTTATGAAGTTCTTTAATTTTTTCAACAACTGCTTTCCATTTTGCGGACTCAGTCACAAAAACTTTGTCAGGATGATCAATTCTTATACAAGGTTTATTTGGAGGAATGACAACTACATCTAAATTATAGACAGCTAAAAATTCTTCTCTTGAGGTATAAGCAGTTCCTGTCATTCCAGCTAATTTTTTATATTTACGAAAGAAATTTTGAATAGTAATTGTAGCTACAGTTTTCATTTCTGCTCTTATTGGCACTCTTTCTTTAGCTTCAATAGCTTGATGCAAACCACCAGACCAACGACGTCCAAACATCAATCTTCCAGTAAATTCATCAACAATAATAACTTCATTATTTTTGACAACATAATCTTTATCTCGATGATATAGATAATTAGCATTCAAAGCTTGTTCTAAATGATGAGTAGCTTTAATATCTAAAACTTCATAAGGATTGTAACCTAAAATTTTTTCAATTTTATTTAAACCTTCTTCAGTCAAATAAACTTTTCTTTTTTTCTCATCAATAGTAAAATCAATATCTTTTTTCAAATTCTTAGCCAGTTCATCATAAAAATAATAAACATTATATTCTTCAACTTCATAAGAGCCAATAATTAAAGGAGTTCTGGCTTCATCAATTAAAATGCTATCAGCTTCATCAACAATAGCATAATTTAATCCTTTAACTTGAACAATTTCCTCTTTGTCATAAACTAAATTGTCTCTTAAATAATCAAAGCCAAATTCATGATTGGTGCCATACAAAATATCAGCTAAATAAGCTTCTTTTCTTTTAATTGGTCTTAAATATTCATGAAAAACTTGGAAAGCTCCTAAAGTATCTCTTTTTTCATCTAAATTTTCTTGAGTAAAACTTGGATCATAAATAAAAGCATTATCATGAACTAAACAGGCTGTTGTTAATCCTAATAAATGATAAATTTGCCCCATCCAAACAGTATCTCTTTGAGCTAAATAATCATTAACAGTAACAATATGAACTCCTTCTTCAGTTAAAGCATTTAAATAAGCAGCCAAAGTTGCTGTTAAAGTTTTCCCTTCTCCAGTCATCATTTCTATAACAAAACCTTTATGAAGACCAATACCTCCTAAAATTTGCACATCAAAATGTCTTTGTCTTAAAGTTCTTTTCGCAGATTCTCTGACTAAAGCATAGGCGGATGGCAAAAGATCATCCAAAGTTTCTCCTTTTTTTAATCTTTCTTTAAATTCAAAAGTTTTTTCCTTTAATTTCTCATCAGGAATTTTCTCAAATTCTTTTTCAAGAGAATTTATTTTATCAACAATTGCTTGCCACTCTTGAAGATAATCTTTAGCAAAAAAAGAAAGAAATTTTTTTAACATTTTATTTTGAACCCCACGCCGTAGAGCACGTCTCGGAGGCGCTTTTGGCTTGGTCTCTTTGCAATTTGCCTTTAGGCAAAGCAAAGAGCAAAAGCGCCGAGAGGCCGAGGCACCAACTTGCCGCTGGAGCAAGTTGAGTGCCGGTGCTCGTAGGCGTGCGGGTTCAAAGATTATTTATTTTTTCAATTCTCACTATCCAAGTTATTTTTTTATAACCTTTCTTTTTTCGATATCTTGTTTTTGGCTTATATTTCAAGATAACAACTTTATTTCTCTTTTCTTTAATTAATTTACCGGTTACGGAAACATTGTCTAATTTTGGTTTCCCCAAAAGAAAATTTTTATCATCAGCATAAAGTAAAACATCTTTAAATTCAATTTTCTGAGGATCAGCTCCTTTAATTTTTTCAATCTCAATTTCTCTTCCTTCTTCAACCAAATATTGCTTTCCTCCTGTTTGAATAATTGCTATTTTCATTTTTAAAAGAAATTAAAATTAAAAGAAATTAAAAATTAATAAATAAAGGACAATTAAAATATGAAAGAAAATAAAGGATTTATTAATTATACCAAAAATTTTTTGAGAAATTAATCTCGATAAAATTTCATTGCCTAATTGGAAAATAAAAAAGATTAAAATAATTTGCCAAAGATCTTGAATAGGAACTATTAAAGATTTTTCAAAAATTGGCCTTTTGAAGATAACAACAAAATCTGGTTTCTGCAAATAAATCAAAAACCAAAGAAAAAAGGGTAAAAAGAAATAAAGAAAATAAAAAAATTTTTTCATTTGACAAAATTAATAATTTCTTCGGCAATTTTTATACTAGCATCAATTTTAGCAAATTTTAAAGCTGATTCCTTCATTTTATTCATTAATTCTTCATTGGTTAAAATGTCTTCGACTAAAGAAACTAAAAGATGTGGTTTAGCATTTTTTTCTTCTAAAACTTTGCAAGCTCCTGCTAAATTATAAATTCTTGCGTTCATTATTTGATGGAAACCAGCAACTTTTTCTTCAATGGGAATTAAAATGCTTGGTCTTCCTAAACTGGCTAATTCGAAAATTGTTCCTGAACCAGCTCGAGCTATCACTAAATCAGAAAGCTTCATTAAAATAATTAAATCTTGATGATCTAAAAATGGAAAAGGATGGTAATCTTTCAATTTTTGAGGATTTTTTTCTAATAAAACTCCCTTAGCATAAAAATAAACATCTTGATAATGTTTTTCACCTGTTTGATGAACAACCTGACCTAAATTTAAAAGTTGTGGTAGGGATTCAACTATTAATTCATTTAAAAATTTTGATCCTTGCGAACCTCCTAAAACCAAAATAATTTTTTTATGAGGATCTAAATTAAATCTTTGATAATCTTCAAAAATTATTTTTTCTTCAATCAAATTTATATCAATGGGCTGACCGATAACAATTGTTTTTTTCTCTTTAAAATATTTTTTTGCTGATTCAAAAGCTAAAAAAATTCTTTTCGCAAAAAAACCGGAAATTTTATTAGTTAATCCTGGGATTGAATCTGAATCATGAATAAAAATTGGAATTCTTAAAAGCCAACCAGCAAAAACAACAATTAAACTAGTGGGGCCACCTTTAGAAAAAATAATATTAGGCATAAGACGAAAAAGGTGATAAAAGGCTAAAATAAAAGCATAAGGAATTTTTAATAGATCAATTAAATTTTTGAAACTTAAATATCTTCTTAATTTAATTTCTGGCAAAAGATAAATATCAATGCCTTCATTTTTTAAAATTTCTTCTTTTAATGGTTTTGTGCCTAAATAGAAAATTTTTAAATTTAAATTTTCTTTTTCCGCAATTTTTTTTATTTCTTGACTCACAAAAACAAGAGGGAAGAAATGACCTCCTGTAGCTCCACCAGTTAAACAAATTCTTATTTCTTCTTTATTCATTTCTACTTATAAGACCCAAACTAAAATAAATGGCTAATTGACCTGATGGACCATAACTGAAAAATGGCAAAATCACTCCTGTAGGAACAAACAACCCAGTATTAGAAGAAAGATGAAGAGATGTTTGTAAAAATAACCAAAAAGCGAAAGCAAAAGAAAATGGTCTTTGCCAATCTTCACTTTTGGCTCCTATGAAAATTATCCTTGAAATTAAAAGAAAAAACAAAATAATTAAAATTAAAGAACCAAAAAAGCCAGTTTCTTCAGCATAAATAGCAAAAATTGAATCAGTCAGCATTTGCGGAAGACCAATAATTTTTATTTCTGATTTTCCCAAACCTTTACCAAACAAACCTCCTGAACTTACTGCTGAAATTGCTTGCTCAACTTGAAAATATTTTTCTTCATAAACTTTTCCTTTAGTTAAAAAGGAAAGAAATCTTTCTTTACGATAACTCCAAAAATTGCCAATTAAAACTAAAATCAAGGCCAGAATCAAAAAAACTAAACTGCTAAAAATTATTTCTTTAGTTGATTTTAGATAATTGACAAAAACAATAAGGGTGCTTGCAAAAATAATTAAAACATTGCTTAATGATGGCTGAAAATAGATGGGTAAAAGTAAAACTAAAGAAAATAAAATAAAGACAAAAATTTTTTGAATTAAAGAAAATTTTTTTAAACCGGAAAAAAGAAAAATAAAAAATAAAATGGCTAAAGGTTTAATGATTTCTGAAGGTTGAAAAGAAATAAAACCTAAATTGACCCAGCGAAAAGCACTTACCTCAGAAAGACGAAAGGGAGGTAAAAAGCCTAAAAAAATTGAAAAATAAAAAAGAAAAAATAAAAAAATTAAAAGTTTTTTATAATGAAAAAGATTTTTGGCTAAAAGATTGCCAAGCAAAAATAAAATTGTTCCTAAAAGAGTAACTCTTAGAAAAAATCTTTGAAAATAAAAATAGGGATTATTAAAATTTTTTAAGGAAAAATAAGATGAGGCACTGAAAAAATTAATTAAACCTAAAAAGGAAAGAATAATAACTAAGATAAGAAGAAATTTGTCTATTTTGATCATCTTTTTTGCCACTGCTCTTCTTTTCTTGCTTTCCTTTGGCCATATTTCTTTCTTTCTACTTCTCGAGGATCACGAGTTAAAAAGCCTGCTTTTTTAAATCTTGTTTTCCAGTCTGGATTCAGTAAAACTAAAACTCGTGAAAGACCCAGTCTTATTGCTTCTGCTTGACCCCTTTTCCCTCCTCCTTTAACTTGAATAGTAACTTTATAAGCTTTTTGTCCTTTAATTTTTTTAAGTGGTGCTTCAACTATTTTTTGAAATTCAATATCTTTAAAATA
>Ga0079992_155457_pt1 | contig 10900 bp, 9 predicted proteins | sample FaiFalFF_MnMetaG_3_FD_69197 | JGI IMG/M metagenome (GOLD analysis project Ga0079992, IMG submission 69197) | Freshwater microbial communities from Yellowstone National Park, Wyoming, USA - Fairy Falls B (FF_Mn_B) MetaG (SPADES assembly) (version 2) | ecosystem: Environmental > Aquatic > Freshwater... | reverse complement strand
TAGAAGACGAAGAGTATAAGCCCCGCAATACCGTAGTTCAAGAAAACCGTTACAAGCTGATCCTCCAAGGCCAAACCAAGCACCCCTACCTACTAGGCCTAGCTGTTGTTGTAGTCGTGGTTGTCGGGGGCTTCCGGAGCTCCTCAGCGAGCTTCTTGAGTTCATCTGACAGCTTAGCCATGTTCTGCAGGGATTGCTGAGCAGACTTGGTTATGCTATCAGCCTCCTTGAGAGACTTCTCAAGATCCTCCCTGATCTTCTTCAACAACTCCTCCACACTCGGAGCCTGAGCCTGAGCCGGGGTAGCCAAACACACCACCTCCACACTACAGTTTAAACACCAGAATTTTAAACTGTAATCCTGGGTGATAGCTTGAAGACATACTACAGGAAGAGGGGTAAGCTCAGGGAGGCCCTAGACATACTCGAAATCGTGAGAAAGATTAGGAGGATGAGGGAGGAGAGGGCTGGAGGCTAGAGCGGGGCCCTCTGACAACCAAGGCCATTCAGTTAGTCTGTTTTCACAGGCTTCCTCCTCGTCTTGAAACAGTACCTATCCCCCTCATCCCACCAATCCATGAGACCAAACCTGTCGACAACCCACTTCAGGAAGTTTTGCAAGCTCCTTATCTTAGCCTTACTCCTACACCACTCGTAACCCTCACTAGCATGCCCCCCCTCCCCGACCTTAGCCTTACTCTGTGTAATACTCTGAGTATTACTCAGAGTAAGTGACCCCTCCTTACTCAGAGTAATACTCTGAGTCGTACTCTGTGTAATACTCTGAGTAAGAGTCCTCTCCATACTCTGAGTCGTACTCAGAGTATTACTCTGTGTATTACTCTGAGTAAGTGTGTCGAGGGCCTTCCACAGGAGCTCCTCGTACAGTAGCCCGTACTTCTGGGAGAGCTCTCTGATCCTGTCACGGAGCTCCCTTGACACCTCTATCACAACCTTACCCCTACCCCTAGGCACAGACCACCACCTCCGCCTGTCCTCCTTCCACCACCACGTAGCCCGCCCGCCTGGCATAGGGGTAGGGGGGCCAGGCCGGGGCCACGATGAGGCGCCGCCCCCCCACCTGGGCGTCTACGTGGGGCACGGGGTGCAGGTGGCCGATGACCACGGTGTGGGCCCCTTTCGCCTTAGGCTCCAGGGCCAGGAGCTTCTCGAGGATCGCCCCCGGCTCCTCGGTGTACACGGGCTGCGCCGGAAGCCCCTGGGTGGGCGGGTAGAGCCTAGCCTCGTCCTGGAAGAGGGAGAGCAAAAGGCTAGGGGCCAGGGCCAGGAGGACCCGCCAGGGCACCGGGGCCTTCCTTCCGTGGAGGACGCTATAGAACCACCCCCGGGCCAGGCGGGCGGCCCAGTCAGGGGCCCCGATGAGGCCCCGGTAGAGGGCGTAGGCCCGGGCCCGGTGAGCCCACCGGAGGCCACGGCTTTCCAAGAGGGCGAGGGCGTACTGGAGGTCCACCTGGTCCCCGTGGGCCACGAAGACCCCGTCTAGGGAAAGGGTGAGGCGGGCCTCGAGGCCCGGGTAGATCACGGGGTCGTGGTTGCCGGGAATCCAAAGGTCCTCGGGCCGGATGAGCCCTTCCGGGGGGCGGACGTGGGAGTCCTCCACGAAGTCCAGGGTGTCCCCGGCCCATACGATCCTCGAGCCCAACGCCCTTTCCCGCTCCACCGCCTCCCGTAGGAGGGGGTACCAGGTCTCCCAGCCTTCGGCCCCGATGTGGGCGTCAAAGAAGAGAGCGTGTCTCACGCTTCACCTCACCCGATGGCGATGGTGGCCCCGTCTATGACCACGGGCCCCGCCGCCGTGATGTTCAGGGCCCCGGCGCTGTGGAGGCTCACGCTCGAGGCCGTCATGGTCAGGGTGTGCCCCGCCGGGTGGGCCAGGGTCACCTTCCTCTCCCCGGCCCACTCCCCCTCGTCCAGGATGAAGGTTAGGCCCGATGGGGTTACCACCTTCACGCTCCCGTCCTGGGCCAGGTGCACTTCGGTGCCTGAGGCATGCTTGAGGTGGATGTAGGTGGTGGGGCCTGGGGGGGGCTCGAGGGCCTGCCTCTCTGGCTCGGTCCATTCCTTGCCCCGCCTCAGGGTGCGGAAGCGGTCCATGAGGCGGCCCAAGAAGGACCGGGGGTTGTCCTTCCTCAGGACCTGCAGGCTTGTCCCGTCAGGCCAGGCGAGCTCGGTGGAGCCGTCCCCCCGCTCTACCCGCCACTGCCCCCCGGGGTAGTGGGTGAGGGTGGCGTGGGGGTCCTCCTCAAAGAGCTCCTTAGGGATGATGTGGAAGCCCCGGTCGGGCAGGGAAACGAGCCAGTACCCCGCCCTCCAGTCGTCCTGCGGGAAGGCCACCAGGCCCCACTCCCCCGCCTGGGGGAGGTAGAAGTCCCCGGCCTTGGGGCGCTGCATCCGCCCGCCCAGCTTCACCCGCACCCCCTTCCCGAGGAAGGAGGGGGGCAGGTGGGGGAGGTAGACGCTCACCTCGTAGTCCTTGGGGTGAACGTCTACCACTTGGGCCAGGTGGATCCCACGGATGAGGCTCGGAAGCATGGGATAACCTCCCTTATCCTGGCCCCACCCTAGAGGGTGGGCGAGTTAGGCTCTGGGCTACTTGCGCTTCTGCTCCTTGACGTAGTCCATGCGGGCATCGGCCCCAATCCTCACCACCTCGAGACCCTCCGCAAACCACCCCGGGTCCTTGTAGACCTCGGGAGGAAGCCCCCGCTCCACAGCCAGGGTCATCTGCCCGCCCCGGCCCGCCTCCCAGGAGAGGCTGCGCCCCCGCACGTGGTAGACCCTCTCCCCCGCCCCCCACAGGCTAGGCCCCTTCACTCGGTGGCCGGGGCGAATCCAGGGGGCGAGGGGGAGGTCTATGGTCCCGGTCTCCATCTCGTGCAGGCGGTTCCATTGGGCGGCCATGCGCATGGCCAGTTTGGCCATGAAGTCGGCTAGGGTTTCTTCGGGGATCGGGGTCTCGTTGTGGATGAGGTGGGTGCGAATCTTCATGGGGCGGTAGCCGTAGCGCCGGATGCTCTTGCGGTTGGCCACCGTGGCCCCGATGGCCATGAGGTGGGTCTCGTCCACGAAGGTCAGGGCGGGGTAGGCCACGAAGTAGTTGCGGATCACGGCGTCCGTCCTGGCCACGGCCCGGCCCCTCACAGGCTGCCAGGTGCCCTCGAGGGCGTGCAGGGGTAGGGCCTCCCACTCCCCAGCATCGGGGAAAGGGTAGGGGGCCTTGCGCATCCGCACCACGGTGGCCGCCTGCCCTTCCCCGGGGGCGCTGCCCGCCCGGGACACGTGCCTGCCCTTTAGGTTGGCGGCCCGGTCCGTGGTCACGTAGAGCTCCATCAGGGGGTAGTCCACGAGGCGCTTGACGATCTCCAGGTGGGGCCCCTCCACCATGGCGAGGCTCACGCTGAAGGGGCCCACCGCCTCGAGGCCGTCCAGGTCCAGGTGGATGAGGTCCTTGAGGCCCCAGCCCCCGTTCTGGTAGTTGGCCAGGTGGAAGGCCACCTTGGTCAGGTAGTTGTAGACCACGCTGGCGGGGTCCTGGTTCATCTCGGTCTTGAGGAGCTGGCTTTCCACCACCTTCCACCCGGCCACGCTCCCCAGCCACATCCACTGGGCCACGGTGTCCTGGGCCAGGAGGTGGGCCATGCTGGCCACGCCCAACCGGGTGCCGGGGACGGCCTCCGGGCCCAGGGGCTCGGTCTCCTCTATGGCCACCACGGGCCCGTGGAGGACGGCCTCCCAGTCCCCCCGCTTCCCGTCCCAGGCCAGCATCTCTATGAGGCATAGGTCCCCCACGCCGATGAGCTCGGAATAGCGCTTCCGGCTTGTGGGGCTCACCGTGCGGTGGAGGGGGAGGAGGACCGTGCCCTCGGGGACCTTCCCCAGGGCATCCTGCACCTGGACCGCCCGCACCTGGTCCGTGAGGGTGATGGGGCCCTCCCTGGTCCAGACCTTGACCCGCACGTCGGTGTAGACCATGGCCTAGCTCCCCCGGTGGTTCTCCGGCACCACCCCGGAGAGGATGAGCTCTATGCCCTGGCGGATGCGGTCCGCCTGGGGCCCGCTCACGCCTTCCACCCGAATCCGGTCTAACCCTTCCACCCGGACCACCACCTCCTGTCTCCCGGGGAGGTCGCCCCGCTTCTCCTTTTCCCTGCCCCCGCCGTCCTGGTCTTGGCGCGGGCGCATGAGCTCGTACCACAAGCGGAAGAACTCCTTTTGGTCGGTGACCGGCTTCCCACCCTGGCGGATCTCCCAGTGCACGTGAGGCCCGGTGGCGGCCCCGGTCTGGCCCTCGAGGCCCAACAGGTCCCCGGGCCTGACCTTGTCCCCGGGCTTGACCCTCACCTCCTGCAGGTGGCCGGCGATGACCTCGCGGCCCCCCACGTCCAGGACCACGTAGTTGCCGTAGCCCTTGGGGTCGTGGCCCACCCGCTTGACCGTGGCCGCGAAGGGGGAGGGCACCGGGTCCCCGGGCCGTTTAGGGTCGCCGTAGACCACGTCTAGACCCCGGTGGTACTCGGGGAGTTGGGGGAACCGTTCCCGCACCCCGTCCCTATAGCGCTGGCCCACGCCCATGGTGACACCCGTCACGCCCTGCTCCCGGAGGGCCCGGCTCACGGCGGCCTCCACCTGGGCCTGTTCCTGGAGGGCGGGGAGTCTGTCCATGAGGCTCCCTTGGCCCACCTGGGAAGGGATAGGGCGGGGGGTAGCCCTGCCCCCGGGGAGGCGCACGGCGCTCCCCACCCTTCCCCGGTAGCTGCCCCCGGGGGCCAGGATATCCTCCCCGAACGCCCGCTTGATGGCGGCGGTGGCTCCCTTTAGGGCGTCAGCGAAGTCCCGAGCGACCTTTTCCGCCTCCCGGGTGGCGGCCAGGGTGGCCAGCTGGTTGGCCTCCTCTGTGGCCCGCCTGCGGGCCTCCATCTGCCGGCTCTCCCAGGCGAGGCGGTTGCCGGCCTGGGGGTCCTCGAGGAGGTCCTGGCGCATCCGTGGGGCCTGGCGGGCAGCCCTTTCGGCCAAGGAGCCCACCCCGGTACCCAAGAGGGTGAGAAGCTGCTCCCCCTGGAGCCCGGCGCTAGAGAGAAGCCCCGTGAGGAGAGGGGTACCTAGCCCCTTCTCCACCCGCCCCACTAGGGTGGCCCAAAGCTCCGGGTTGCGCTCGGGGAGGAGCCTGAGGGCGATCTCCATGGCCCGGGCGGGGTCGGCCTTCACCAGGCGCTCGTAGCCCCGGGCCTCGGCCCCTCGGAGGCCTAGCTGCTCCGCCTTGGGAAGCCCCCCGAGGACGTTCACCAGGTACATCTGCAGGCCCACATCCCCGAGGCCGGCGAAGGCCTCCTTGAGGGCGGACTGGGCGTTCGCCCCCATCTCCCCCTGGAGGAGGCGGTTCCCGGTCCCGGCCAGGGCAGCCTGCAGGGCGGCCTGGAAGGCGAGGCCGGCGGCGGTGACCTGCACCCCCCTCGAGGCCGCCTCCTGGCTGAGCCGGAGGAGCCCCTGGAGGGTGGAGGCCTTGTCCACGCCCTCCCTCACCCCCTCGGCCATGGCCGCCTTCAAGACCTCGAGGCCCTGCCCCACCTGCCCCCGGCCAAGGCCAAGGAGCCCAAGCTCCCGGGCAGCCCGGACGGCGGGCTCCTCCCCTAAGCCCGTGGTGGCGGCGAAGGCTAAGATGCTCCGCACGTCCCCCTGGATGCCCCCGGGGAGGCCATAGGCTAGGGCAACCTTCTGGGCATCGCGGGCCGTGTACCCCAGCTCAAGGAGCCCCCGCTCGGGGTAGAGGGTGCCGGGCTGGCGGAAGAGGGGCAGGGGGTTGCGGCTGTACTCCAGGAGGCGGGCCAGGTCGGCGGTCTCCATGGCCTCGCCCCGGGCCTCCCGGTTCATGCCCTCGAGGATTCGGGATACCAAGTTCACGCCCCCGATGAGGGCCGCCGCCCCTCCTAGGGCCATGCCCCAAGGACCTAGGCGGGCGAGGAAGGCCCCCAGGGGGCCGAAGCGGGCCAGCCCCCCTTGGGCGGCCCGGCGGAAGAGGTCGCCGGCGGTCCGGGTCAAGGGGCCAAGGCCCCCAAAGGGGCCGCCCCCACCTCCTTCACCCCCCTCCTCTCCTCCTCCTTGCCCGCTTCCCGGGGGGCCGCCCCCGGGAGGTCCGCCCTGGCCACTTCCCCCGATGAGGCGGCCTCGAGCCCGCTCCTCCCGTTCCCGGGCGATCTCCTCCCGGAGGCGGGCGATCTCTTCCCTCAGGCGCTCCGCCACCTTGGGGTCAGCCCCAAGGGCCAGGGCCTGCTCCAGGTACCGCTCGAGGACCGCCGCCCTCGCCTCTAGCCGGGCGAAGTCCCCCTGGGTGCGGGCCCCGGCCACCTGGGCCTCCAGGCTCTCCAGTCCCCGGAAGACCCGGCGGTAGAGGGGGTGGTCGGCCCCGAGGGCCCGGGCGTAGGCGGCCTCGAGAGGGGTGGGGGTGCGGGTGGCCCGGGGTTCCTGCCCCTTGGCTTGGGTACCCCGGGCCTGGGGGACTTCCTGGGGCTCCTCCCCGAGGGCCGCCTCCACGGCCCGCTTTACCCTCTCCCAGGCCTGGGGGACTTCCTGGGGCTCCTCCCCGAGGGCCGCCTCCACGGCCCGCTTCACCCTCTCCCGGGCCTGGGGGACTTCCTGGGGCTCCTCCCCGAGGGCCGCCTGGGGGGCCGCTCTTAGGGCACGTTCCACGGCAGCCTCATCTAGACTAAGGCCCTTTTCCCGAAGCCGGACTATCTCTTCGCGTAGCCGGGTTAGCTCCTCCCTAAGTTGCTCGGCTTCCCTGGGCCCAACTCCAGGGGCAAGGTTTTGTCCTTCGGGGTCTTCAGGGGCTTCACGCTCCCTCCCTGACGCTAGAACTCGCTCTAGATGCCCCTCGAGGACCGCCGCCCTATCCTCTAGCTGGGCCAAGGCGCCAGCCGCCTTTTTGGCGACCCCCTCCACCTCGGCGGCCCGGGCCTTGGCCCGCTCCACGGCGGCCTCATCTACATCCACCCGGACCTTTCCCTCTATGGTGATTTCTACCTTTCGGTCCATGCGGTCCCCCTAGGCCCACGGTAGCCCCTTCCTCCGGGTAGGGCGGCCTCCCAGGCCGCTTTGCGCTCCATCTCCTCCTTGAAGGCCTGGACTTCCTCCTCCTCCTTGATACGCTCCCCAAGCTCAGGTTCCGCTAGGGCGAGGGCTAAGATGGCCACCTCGCCCACTAGGGGCACGGGGGGGAGGCCGAGGGCCTCGAAGGGGTCACGCCCCAGGGCCTTCGCCGCCCGGGCCACCAGCCGGGCCTCCGGGTTCGCCAGAAGCTCCTTCAAGGCCCTCTCCACCTCCGCGAAAAGAGTCCCCTAGGGCCACATAGGCGGCCCACACCTCCCACAAAAGCCCCTCATCCACCTCAAGGAGCCTCCCCGGGGCCAGGCGGGGCCTGCCGTCAGGGCCGGTCTCGTAGAAGCCCTTGGGGGCCGTGTCTATGACGTACTCGAGGGTCGCCACCACCCGGGCCAGGGCCCGCTCGTCCGGGGGCAGGTCCTCCCACTTGGCCGGGGCGCAAAGCTGGGCTACCCGCTTGCCGATGGCGATCCGCTCGTAGAGGGTAGGGAGGTGGAAGGTGACCTCCCCGGAAAGCTCGGGGTTCTGGTGCTGGATGCGGACGCTTCCCTTCACGCCCCTCACCCTACCCCCAAAAAGGGGAAGGCGGGCCGGGGGTCCGGCCCGCCCAGGGTCTCAGCCCCGCCTCAACTGAGGTCGTCTACCCAGACGCCCATGAGCTGCACGTTGCGCTGGAGGGGCTGGTTGGCGTTCACCGTCACGGCCCGGGAGGCGAAGGTGCAGGTGCGCACCACCCAGAGCGTGGCCCCGTCCGACTCGTCGTAGGCCTCCACGTCTACCGGGGGAAGCTGGACCAGCTCACCCCCGCCCGGCGAAAGCTTGCTGAGGTTCTTCTCCTTCCACCACAGGGCGCCGATCTGGACGGTAACGCTGTACTGATTGTGCACATGCTCGTGGGGGTACTCGCTACCCACGGTGTAGATGCCCTGGGTGCCACCCTGCTCCTGGACGGTGAGGTTCAGCCCCTCGGCGATGGTCTCGCCGTCCAGGACCAAGCGGCACCGGTTTGCGTGCCGGGTGATCTGCTCGTTAATGGCCGCCATCTTCTACTTCACCTCCTCTAGGCCCGGGCCTCGATGCGCACCGGGGTCAGGTAGGCCGTAGCCAGGATGTAGGCGATCTCGCCCACAGGGTGGGCCTCGTAGCGCACCCCCACGGCGTCAAACCCATCCATGACCACCTCCACGTTGCGGAAGGCCGGGGTGGGTTGGCCCGTGGCGGGGTCAATGCCGTCGGTGAGGACGCCGTCCGGGTTGCCCGGCCCCCGCACCTCCTCCTGGAGGAGCCCCACCACGGCGTTGAGGATCTGCTTGATGGTGAGCTTGTCCCCCACCTGGCCGACGAAGCGCTGGAGCCGGAGGCGGATCTTCTTGTTGAGGTAGTCGGCGATGTCCATCCCGGCGATCTTTCTGTAGATGACGTTGGCGTCCCGGGTATAGGAGGTGATGCCCTGGGTCACCACGTACTTGTTCCGGCCGGGGTCGTAGTGCACGGGCACCACGCCGTTCTCTAGGAGGTTCTCGAGGTCCTCGGTGGCGTAGTCGTAGCTAAGCCCGAAGATGGCGAGGGACTTCCAGGTGAGGGGCATCTCGGGCCGGTTCCCCGCCTTCATGCCCGCCAGCATGGCGGCGGTGTAGTAGGAGGGGTAGACGGTGAGCTTTCCCGTCCGAGCATCCACCAGCTTGGGCTCGGCGGCCACCACCACCACCCGGCTCCCCCCGATGCCCCTCACCAGCTCCTTGGCGGCGTTCATCAGGGCCGCCTTGGAGCTCTGGAGGTCCGGGCCACAATAGAGAAGCCGCTCCTTGCGGTTCTTGGCATCGCTCATGGCCATGACGTGGCCGGCAGCCGCCGCCAGCACGGCCAGGTCCCCGGTGCCCACCACAACGCCGTGCACATCAAGCCCCTCCGCCAGGCTCAGGGCGTTGAGCCAGTCGGCCGTGGTAGGCGTGGGTCCCTCGCTTCCGCCGGAGAAGAAGGTCCAGGGGAGGGCGTTCGGGGTGCCACCTGCGGCCGTGGCCGTGGCGATGGCGCTATTGGCGAGGGCGTACTCGTAGGCCTTGCCCCGGAGGGAGAAGGTGCCCCTGTTCCCGGAGAGGGCCACGGTCTGGGCCGGGAGGTCGGCGGTGAGGACCCCCACCAGGGGCCCGACGAGCCTAGCCGTCCAGTCCGAGGTGGCGTTGATAGCATCCACTAGCCTGGCCAGGGTGGGAAGGGCGTCGGAAGTGAAGGTGTAGGACCCGAGGGTAACCGTCACCACACCCCCGGAAACCGTGGCGCTCACGCTAGTGGGAGCCGTCCCGCTCCCCACGTACTGCACCTCGAGAACCGGCCCCAGGTCCTTGTAGGTCTCCGTCAGGCCCCGGAGGGTGTCCTCCAGGTAGAGGTCCCAGGCGCCAGGAAGCCCGCTCTGGGCGGCGGTCCTCCGGGCCCGGATGGCGTTGCCCACCCGCCCGGCGATCCGGGCGCTTAGCGTGGCGTCCCCGAGGTTGAGGGTGGCCTTGGTGGGGCGACCCACCCGGATGAAGTAGATGTCGTTCGCCCCCTGCACCTCCCCGGAGGGCATCATGGCCAGCTCCACCAGCCTGGCCCCCACGCCGTCAATGAGGAGCTCCCGAATCTGGCTAGGCCGGGTGATCCGGGTCACGCCCCCCGCCTCGCCCCCGGCGGCGGTGGCGATGATGGCCAAGGCCCGGCTGGGCACGCCCCGCTCCGGGGTCATGCCGTCGGCCACCACCCGGGCGTAGACGCCGGGGAGGACGATGTCCCGCCCGGCGAAGTAGATGCCAAACTTGCTCATCCTCTTCCTCCTTTCACTTCACTGGCCGGGCCAGGGCCTCCTGGACCGCCCGGTCCCAGTCCTCCCGGGTCTTCTTCTGCCCCCGGTAGAGGACCCGCATGAGCTCGGCCATGGGGCGGTTGAGCCCCTTCTCGGTGAGCCAGACCTCGAGGTCCAGGACCTCAGGCTCCGGGGCCTGGACCTCAGGGGTGGTGGTGTCCTCCTTCATCTTCCCCATACCGGCCCCACCCTAGCGGCCGGTTCCGTCAGAGTGGCGTGAAGAAGGTTTCCGGCTCGGAGACGTTATAGGCCATCTCCTCCCGCACCACGAAGGTGACCTCCCCGTCCACGGAGACCTCCTCGGCGAACACGGGGAACCCCGCCGGGTCAAAGGCCATGTCCGTGAAGCGGGCCACCTCGAGGCCCCGCCAGCCCCTGTCCTCCAGGAGGGGCTGGTCTATGAGGATGGCCCCGTGGACGAGGTTGGCCAGGTCGGTGCGCTCCGAGGGAGTCTCCGAGAGGATGAGGAGGTCCACCTTGGCCCGGTAGTGGTAGCTGTTCTCCCGGTAGGCCTGCCCTGGGGCGGCGGGCCGCCACTCCCCCCGGGCCATGCCGATGGGGATGCCGATAGGGGTGATGGACTCCTTGAGCAAGATGGCGGGAAGGGGATCGTCCTTGGCCAGGGCGTTCTGCTCCAGGATGGGGACGTAGCCCAGGGCGGGCCTGATGCGCCCCTCCTGGACCGCCCGGGCCAGGTGCCACTCGAGCCTCGGCCGAAGCAGGTCCCGGGCCACGCTCACCAGGGCTTGCCGCCTGGGGCGGGAGGCGTCTACCTGGACCCGAACCCACTCGTTCCCCCCGTGGGCCCGGAGGTGGTAGTAGACGGGCCCCGCCTGGAGGCTTGGGTCCATGTCAATGACCTGGCGGTACTCCAGGGCGGGGGCCTCGAGGGCCACGAAGGGGGGCTCAGCGGGGAAGGTGCGGGTGTCGGGCCGGACCACGTCC
>Ga0079992_119360_pt1 | contig 10901 bp, 8 predicted proteins | sample FaiFalFF_MnMetaG_3_FD_69197 | JGI IMG/M metagenome (GOLD analysis project Ga0079992, IMG submission 69197) | Freshwater microbial communities from Yellowstone National Park, Wyoming, USA - Fairy Falls B (FF_Mn_B) MetaG (SPADES assembly) (version 2) | ecosystem: Environmental > Aquatic > Freshwater... | reverse complement strand
GGGGTTTTATCTTTACGATAGTTCAGATATACTATCCCGAAAGCGTTTTGGTTTATTCCAAGCTCTATGCCCCCGCCCGACTTTTTGTTTTAAAAAATGATACCGCAAGGTGGAAAATATCCATTCAAGTTGATAACCTATGCTCCAAGGTGGAATATAGGGAAATTTTCAGGCCGGAGGGATATATAAAAGATAGCGTCCTGTGTGTCCTCAGGGGTGTAAAAAAATTTAATGCTTACGCGGAGATCGTGGATCACAACTCGGGAAGGGTATTAAAAACCGTAAAGGGGAAAAACCTTGAGAACAAAAGGGACATCTTGGTATCCTCTTTGATTTACGAATATGTGGAAGATGGGGTGAAACTTATGTTAAAGGTGACATCCCAAAGGGAGGTATCCGTCCGCTTCGGCTTTAAGAACCAATGGGAAAGGTGGAAATACTTTGATCCGATAAAATTGCAAGGCGATACCCTAATTGAGGTTTTTATCCTAAAGCGAGTCCTTTCCTTTGGGGAAATTAGGTTCTCGGCGGATGTGGATGGACTAAGGAGGGAAACGGAGATCCTTTTTAACGAGTTTAACATAGAGAACGATAAGGACTTTAGGGTCCTCCTTTCGGTTTTGGACTTCGTTTATGGTAAAAAAACGGACATTCTAAAGAAAAAGGGGGACAGGAAGGAAAATTGGGAGAGGTTCTGGGAGGAGATGGGTGGGGAAAAGGCAAAGGAAGCTTTCTTAGAAAGGCTTTACACCGCAATGTACCTTTATCCGAGCAATCTGAGGAATAAAATATCCGACAGAGCCCTAGTATATACGAAGTTTGGACCGCCGGATGAGATTTTAAACCAACCCTTCAGGTTTGAGGGGAAACCCTACGAGGTTTGGTACTATTATAGGCTAGGCATTAAGTTTGTATTTGTGGATTTTGATGGGACGGGGGATTACAGGATGGTTCCCGAAAGTTATTTGGACATTATGAGGTGAAAGTAGGAATAATTTCTTACTTTTTCCCCCCCAACAACTCCGCCGGAGCCCAAAGGTGGTCAAAACTTGCCCTTTATTTAAAGGAACTGGGTGCCGAAGTCTTCGTAATATCCGCATTTGGCGATAAATTCGGCGGTGAGGATAAAGGGAGGTTTTTGGAAATTTCAGAAAAAATAAAGGTTTATCCCCTACCCCACTTCCAACCTTACAGGTTTCCCGTTTCCGGAAAGGGGGAAATTCTGAAGTTTTTCCTTATCCCGGATGCTAGAATCTTTTTCTTCTTGAAGTATTACGGAAAGATCCGGGAAATACTCCAGGGGGAGAAACCCGACGTGGTAGTGATAACGGCTCCTCCATTTTCCGCATTCCTAACGATACCCATTCTATCAAGGTTAAAGATCCCGTTCGTTGCGGACCTTAGGGACGTGTGGATAAGCGATCCCAGGAGGAAGAACAAGTTGGCGGATTTTCTACTTGAAAGATGGGCTTTGAGGAAAGCTAAAGCGGTTTTCTGTATAAACGACCCTTGCGTGGAGGAAGTAAGAAAATTTAACAAAAAGGTTTTCTTAATTCCACATTTTTACGACCCGAGGGAGTATAGGCTTGAAGCTATAAAGCATCAAGATGTTTGGGTTTCCCACGTGGGTAGCATTTTCCATGAGAGGAATATAACCCCCCTGATTTCCGCATGTAATAAGCTGAATTTTACCCTTAGGCTTGTGGGGCCTGGTTCGGAGAGGTTGGGGGGATTTGGTCCCGTAAGTAGGAGGGACGCCTTAAGGGAAATGGTATCCTCGGATGTTCTTATTGCGATTTACGGTAATGATGAATCCCAAAATTTTGTCTCATCCGTAAAGCTATTTGAGTATTTAGGTGCCGGAAAACCCATAGTTGTTATATCCCCAAGGGGATACCTAAGGGAAATAGCCCAGGACCTGAATTTGGGGATATGCGAAAATTCGGAAGTGGAGATAATGGAAAGGTTAAAAGAGGCCATTAAAGGGAAATATTATCCAAGGGAGCCGGAAAGATATTCAATTGATGTGGTGGGAAGTAGGGTTTTTGAGATATTGCAAATGATTCGCAAAAACTGACCAAAACGGTCAGAATTCAACCTAAAAATTGACGGACGAGGTCAGGATTATGATGATCGCGATAATAAGCATAAGCGCCGAAAGGGCTATAAACATCTTGGATTACATAGCGAGGGATTATAGGGATATAGTTGTAAACGGGGAAATAGTTGATACCTCGGAGTGGGAGGAGATAAACGCCTTTGCCCAAAAACTTAAAGGATATCCATTCGCGGATACCCTGATTTCCCTCATGTCCTCCCGTGTCCCGGCGGAAACCCTTGAATCTTACATAAAAACCGTAAAGGCTAGGTATTTGGGGACGATCAAGATCTCACCCCCAATTCCCGATCTTATAAGGGGTAGGGAACTTTACCTAAGGCATTGCTCAAACTGTCATGGAGAGGACGGGAAATCCGAAACGCCCTTGGCGCAAAAGCTTGACCCGAAACCCAGGGTCCTATACAAAAATAAATCTCTCAGCCTCTTAAACGTCTTTCAGTCTATGTACGGGATAGAGGGGACCGCGATGCCCTCCTTTGAACATTTACCGGAAAAGGATAGGTGGGACATCTCCTTCTTCGTTTTAACGTTGGGTAGGGATACATCAAGCGCCGTACTCCCATTAAGCACCTCCCAGATTTTAACCTTAAGCGATGAGGAATTGTTTGAATACTTAAAATCTCTTGGTGTTGAGGAACCCGAAAGGTACATAAATGCCTTGAGGACGAAACCCCAAATTTACCTCTCTCAAAAACCGAAGGATAAGCTCCTGAGGTACCTTGAGATGGTAGCCTTCCTGACAAAATCTGGAAAATTCAAAGAGGCGAATGAGATGCTCCTTGAGGCTTACTTTGAGGGTTTTGAGCCTATGGAAGGTTTTCTCCCTTCGGATAAGGTGAGGAAAATTGAAATGAAGTTCAACGAGATAAGGAAAATGCTGGAGAGGAAAGACGAGAGGGCGTATGAAATGATATTGGCTCTTAGGGGAGAGATCTTAAACTTGAACGGGTTTAACCCAATTGTTGGGTTCTTGGGTTCTTTTGGGATAATATTCAGGGAGGGGCTTGAGGCTATTCTTATAGTCGCCGCCATATTGGCGGTATTATCCTCCCTTGGATATAATAGGGAGAAGATCTTTGTTAATCTCGGGTGGGTGAGCGCCATCCTTGTGGGTTTGATCCTTTGGTTTTTTGCCCAATTTCTAATTAAGATATCCGGATTTGCGAGGGAGTTTGTTGAGGGGATCTCCGCCCTACTTGCCAGCGCGGTCCTGTTTTATGTGGGGCATTGGTTATTTTCCAAGGCGGATGCGAAAAAATGGAAGGATTATATAAGATCTTCGGTTGTGAGGAGCCTGAAGGGTTCATACAGGTTCGGCCTCTTCGGTTTATCCTTTATAGCGGTTTTTAGGGAAGCCCTTGAAACCATACTTTTCTATCAGGCCCTTTTGGTTCAGACGGAAAACCCAACCCCAATACTTTGGGGTTTTTTGGTGGGTTTGGCGGTATTATTCCTTATCGCCTGGAGCATATTTTACCTCAAGAAGAAGCTTCCAATAAATCAATTCTTTGCCTTCAGTGGTACGGTCCTTCTCATTCTCTCCTTTATCCTCGCGGGTAAGGGTGTAAGGGCTTTTCAGGAGGCGGGTATTTTACCAATTACTCCTGTTTCCTGGATCCCAGAGATTTCTTTTCTCGGAATTTACCCTTACGCGGAGACGGTTTTTACCCAAATGCTCCTACTCCTTGCAGTTTTCGGGGTATTCGTTTTAAGCTTCTATGGGGAGGTGAAACGTAGGGAGGAGGTCCTTAATAGGGTATCTTCCCTTGAGGCGGAATTGAAGGAGATCTACAAAAGTTTGGAGGATGTAAGATGTAGCATAGGCGCGTGCATATTGGAAAGTCATATAGAGAACATAAGGGAATCCCTGAGGAAGTTGGAGATGGAGGTTTTGGCGATAGAGGAAAGGCTCGCATCCTTTGAGAAAATAACGGAGGTATAATTCACATGATGGAAAGAAAACCGGAATGGTTGAAGGTGAGGTTGAACACGGATGGGAAATTCACGGATGTTAAGGGGGCCTTGAGGGAGCATAACCTTTATACGGTTTGTGAAGAGGCGAGGTGTCCAAATATTTACGAGTGTTGGGGGCATGGTACCGCAACGATAATGATATTGGGGGATGTATGCACAAGGGGTTGTAGGTTCTGTGCGGTAAAAACCGGAAACCCGGGAGGTAAGGTGGATCCCAACGAACCCATGAATGTTGCGAGGGCGATAAGTAAGCTAAACCTACGGTATATAGTTTTGACGATGGTGGATAGGGATGATTTGCCGGATGGGGGGGCGGAACATGTGGCAAAAACGATATTCTATATAAAGACCCTAAGACCGGACGTAAAGGTAGAGGCTTTGGTTGGGGATTTTCAGGGTAAAAAGGAGAGCATAGAAAGGGTGGTTTTCTCCCCCCTTGACGTTTTCGCCCATAACGTTGAAACCGTAAGGAGGCTTACCCCAAAGGTTAGGGACAGGAGGGCATCTTACGAACAATCCCTATTTGTTTTAGAATACGCTAAGAGCCTAAGGAAAGACATATATACCAAATCAAGCATTATGGTGGGCTTGGGTGAGACTGAAGAAGAGGTTTTACAAACTCTGAGGGATTTAAGGGAAGTTGGGGTTGATATCGTTACCATTGGGCAGTATTTGCGCCCAACACCAAAACATTTGCCCGTCGTTGAGTACGTATCACCCCAGAAGTTCAATTATTACAGGGAGAAGGCTTTACAGATGGGGTTTAAGGAAGTATTCTCGGGTCCTCTCGTTAGGTCATCTTACAGGGCGGACAAGGTTTTTCTCAACACAAACGGAGAGTTTTGATCTTAAGCTATCTATAAGGCTAAAGATCTCCAAGCCCGGCGATAGCTGATTTGGATCAAGCTTTATTATGCATTTCTTTTCAAACCCCATCCTGCCCGAGAACTCGTAAGGAACAACCACCACATCAAAATCCCCGCTTAAAACATCCTCCACCGAAACACCCTTATACCCTTCAATCCATGAGAAATAATTCTTCCCACCAAATAGCTCTAAAATCCCCGAAATATATGTATTTCTCCCCGCCACAAAAACCGGGGATTCTGATATTATTACTACAAAATAAAATTCCCCCAAGGGCTTTATCCTTTTTACCGCCCTTTCAATGCTATCCGCCAGCTCCTCTGCCCTATCCTCCCTCCCCATCATCCTACCAAGCTCCAATATCCCGCTTATTAGCTCCTCAACACTTTCAGGCGAGAAATCGTAAGTTCTGATTCCCATGCTCTCCAGCCTATCCTTTACCCTCCTTTGCATAGGCAAGGTGATTATCACAAAGTCCGGTCTTAAGGACCTTATCCTCTCGTAATCAGGGTTTATAAGATCCCCAACGATGGTTTTTGAACCCTTAAGGGGGCTAAACGTTGAAACCCCAACCAAATTTTCGCCCTCTCCCATTTCGTATATTATCCTATCCGCGGAAGGCACTAAGGAGATTATACCTCCCTTTCTCCCCTCACAATTAAACAATATCAAAAACCCTATAAACGTTACCCGCACCCTGTAGAAGGACCACATCCCCTTCCTCCAATATCTTCCTCAAAATCTCCGCGGCCTCCTCAAAAGTTTCAACCAAATAAACCCCATCCTTTCCCATACCCTTCATAACCCCATATATAAGCTCTGAAGATACACCCGATATTGGCTTTTCCCCCGCGGGATATATGGGAAGTAGAATTACGATATCGGATTTTGACAAAACCTCCCCAAACTCCCTGTACAGATCCATCGTCCTTGTGTACCTGTGAGGTTGAAATACGGTTATCACCCTCTTCCCTATTCCCCTTGCAACCTCTAAAACATTTTTTATCTCGTTTGGGTGATGTCCATAGTCATCAACGAAAATCGCTCCGAACTTTTCCCCCTTGATTTCAAACCTCCTACTTACCCCCTTAAAGCTCTCCAAACTCTCCAAGGCTTCCCTCAAGGGAATATCCAGCTCCCAGGCAACTATTAAACTCGCGAGGGCGTTCAAGACATTGTGCCTTCCCGGAACGTTAAGTTTTCCCTTTAACCTTTCCCCAAAGCCCGAGAGCTCAAACTCCGAAGATAAACCAAAAACTTTAATATTCTCCGCATAAAGGTCGTTCTCATTTGAAAACCCATAAGTGAAAACCCTTTTTTCTATGAAGGGTAGGATATCCCTAACGTTTTTATCTTCCCCACAAGCCACAACGGAGCCATAAAAAGGTACCTTATTTGCAAACTCAATGAAAGCCATCTTCAAGGATGCCATACTCCCGTAAGTGTCCATATGCTCCCTGTCTATGTTGGTTATCACCGCTATGGTGGGTAAAAGCTTTAGGAAAGATCTGTCCGATTCGTCCGCTTCCGCAACCAAATATTCCCCCCTCCCCACCAAACCCCCAGACCCCACATCCTTTAAGATCCCCCCAACTATAACCGTTGGGTTTTTCCCTACCTCCTTCAGTATATGCCCTATCATTGATGTTGTCGTGCTCTTACCGTGGGCCCCGGAAACCGCTATCGAAAACTTTACTCTCATAAGCTCCGCCAACATCTCCGCCCTCTGTATGATGGGTATCTTTAACTCCTTAGCCCTAACAAGTTCGGGATTGTCGGGACCTATCGCCGAGGAATAGACCACTATGTTTGCCCCCTCAACGTTTTCCGCCCTATGCCCATAAAAAACTTTTATCCCAAGCCTTTCCAACCTCTCCATGGTCTCCTTTCTTAATATATCCGAACCGCTAACCTCAAATCCTAGGCTGTGAAGTATTTCCGCCAAACCGCTCATCCCAGAACCCCCTATCCCTATCATGTGGATCCTTGAGAACCTCGTTTTTGGTACAAGAAGCACGATAGGGGATTATAAACCCGCTTATAATACCTCCTTGTGGAGATAATGGAAAGGATCTTGGAGATTTTAAAAAAGAATAGGGAAAATGCGATATGGGGAGCGGTGGCTTTGGCAGTAGTGATAGGGGGAGGGATATACTACTGGTGGAATACGAACAAGACAAAGATGGAAAAGGGAGAGATAGGATACATAAGGGCTATGCTTATGAACCTTAGGGATGAGAGATCCCTTGAGGAGGTGGCAAGATCCTCAAAGGGTACCATTTGGGGCGATATGGCCCTTTTGGATCTCGCAAACTCTTACTACGTTAAAGGGGATGTTAAGAAAGCTTTGGAGTACGTACGGGAAGTTTCTGGGAAAAATTTTGCCCTATCGGTCGCAAAGGCTATTTACACTTACGCCCTTAAGAACGACATAAACGAACTTAAAAGGAACTTTTCCCTTGATTACCCATCCATTTCGCAATACATCAAGATTAAACTCGCGGAAAATCTCATAGAAGAGGGGAAATTCAAGGAGGCGGAAGATATCTTGAAGCCCCTTGCAAAAGATCCATTCTCGCCTTATAATAGTAAAGCTATGTCGCTATTGAGGTTGGTTGAAACATTTACGGGGAGGTGAGGGTATGTTTATGGGAACACCTAACTTCACGGAGAAGGCCAAAAGGGTTCTGGCATCCGCCAAGAGGGAGGCTATGGAGTTTGGGCACGATTACATAAGTACCGAACACCTTATTCTTGCCATGACCCAGGTTTCCGACAGCATGGCGGTTATGATCCTTACTAACCTCGGGGTTGATATCACAGAGCTCAGGGCGGAGATAGAGAAAGGACTTTCAAGGGGACCTATGAGGAAAACTTATGCCCAGGAGCTTCCCCTTTCCGCGTCGGCAAGAAAAGCTATAAACAATGCTATAGAGGAGTCAAGAAAGCTTGGGCAGGATAAGGTAGGAACCGAACATATTTTGCTTGGCATACTCTTGGAGGAGAGGTCCTTATCATCTCAAATTCTGGAAAACAAGTTCGGTATAACCGTTTCCCTTGTTAGGGAAGAAATTAAGAGGTTAATGGCGCATGGGAGGACGGATGATACTCTATCAACGAGCATAGGTTTCTCCTTTGAAACTCCCCCAAAGGTTGAACCCCCAAGGAGGCCAAGGGGAAGTACGAGGACATTGGATCAGTTCTCCACGGACCTTACGGAGCTCGCCCGCCTTGGGAAGTTGGATCCCGTTGTGGGAAGGGAGAGGGAGATAGAGAGGGTAATACATATCCTATCTAGAAGGAAGAAGAATAACCCGGTTTTGCTTGGGGAACCTGGCGTGGGAAAAACCGCGATAGTTGAGGGTTTAGCCCAGAGGATAGTTAGGGGGGAGGTACCCGATGAGCTTAAGGGCAAGAGGATCTTGGCTTTGGACCTTGCGGGTTTGGTTGCGGGTACAAAATATAGGGGGCAGTTTGAGGAGAGAATAAAGGCGATCATTCAAGAGGCCACAAGCTCCCCCGACGTGATCCTCTTCATAGACGAGTTGCATACCCTCGTGGGCGCAGGCGCAGCCGAGGGAGCCCTCGATGCGGCGAACATACTAAAGCCCGCCTTGGCAAGGGGGGAGATCCAGATCATAGGTGCCACAACAGTTGAGGAGTATAAGAAACATATAGAGACGGATGGTGCCCTTGAAAGGAGGTTCCAACCCGTATACGTAGAACCCCCTACCGTGGAGGAGACGATTCAGATCCTAAAAATATTAAAGCCCAGGTATGAGGAGTTTCACGGTGTGATATACACGGACGAAGCTTTAGAGGCCGCAGCTAAGCTCTCGGACAGGTACATAACGGATAGGAATTTGCCGGACAAGGCAATAGACCTTATGGACGAGGCTGGAGCTGCGGTTAAGCTTTCCGCCGAGATCCCACAAGAGATGAAAAAACTTGAGGAGGACCTTGAGAGGGTAAGGAGGCTTATTGAGTTCTCAAGAAGTAGGGGGGACATTGAATCCCTGAGGAGGATGGAGGTAAAGGAAAGGGAGATCCTGCAAAAGATGCAGGAAATAAAGGTTAAAAGCAAACCCGTTGTAACAGCGGAGGATATAGCCAAGGTGGTTTCAAGGTGGACCGGGATCCCCGTATCCCAAATTACATACGACGAATCCAAAAAATTGCTATACCTTGAGGAGGAGCTTAAGAAGAGGGTTATAGGGCAGGATGAAGCGATAACTGCGCTGGCTAAGGCGATTAGGAGGGCCAGATCCGGCTTAAAGGATGTAAAGAGGCCTATAGGGAGCTTTATATTCCTTGGACCTACGGGTGTTGGTAAAACCGAGCTTGCCAAGGCTTTGGCGGAGTTTATGTTCGGTAGCGAGAGGGCACTCATAAGGATAGATATGTCCGAGTATATGGAAAAGCACAGCGTATCAAGGCTGATAGGAGCACCTCCGGGATATGTAGGGTATGAGGAAGGGGGACAGCTAACGGAGGCGGTAAAGAGGAGGCCATATTCCGTTATTCTCTTTGACGAAATAGAAAAGGCTCATCCGGAGGTTTTAAACGTCCTATTGCAGGTTTTGGAGGATGGTATATTAACCGACGGGCTTGGAAGGACGGTAAGCTTTAGGAACGCGATAATCATAATGACTTCAAACATAGGAGTAAGGAGGCTTAAAGAGGCAAGGAGGATGGGGTTTGTTGTTGGGGAGGAGAGGGAGGAGTTTGATTTTGAGAGGTTGAAGGATTTCCTAATTGCGGAGCTTAAAAAGACCCTACCTCCAGAGTTCATAAATAGGGTTGATGAGGTGATAATATTCAGGCCCCTCAACAAGGAAGACCTCGTTAAGATCGTAGAAATCATGTTGAGGGATCTCAGGAAGCGTCTTGAGGAGAAGAAGATAACCCTTGAACTTACGGAAAATTTGAAGGTTTGGTTGGTTGAGAAGGCTTACGATCCCGAGTACGGGGCAAGACCCCTTAGGAGGGTAATAAGGAAGTACATAGAGGAACCCTTATCTGAGGCCGTAATTGCTGGTGAGGTAACCGACAACTCGCATGTAATAGCGGACATAGATGTAGAGAAGGAGAAGGTGATTTTCAAAAAGAGTAAGGAAACTTTGCCTGCCTTATAATATTTTCCTAAACTGGGGCGTCGTCTAATTGGCAGGACGCCAGACTTTGGATCTGGTAGTGGAGGTTCGAGTCCTCCCGCCCCAGTTTGGAAATTGAGAAAATAGAAGAGCTAGCCAAATTAAAGCTCGATGAGGACTTAAAGAGGGATATACTTGAAATCCTAAAATGGGTTGAGGTTTTAAGGGATGTTCCGGAAGTTGAGCCCCTTTATTCCCCCATTGAAGAATTCTCCCCCTTGAGGGAGGATAAAGTTGAGAGCTGGGATTTTGCGGATGTTTTAAGCGTTGTCCCCAACAGGTTCGGGAACTTCATAAGGTTTCTTTCACCCATAGGGAGGAAAACTTAATTATGAACTCGGAAAGGATAGAAAACTTAATTAGGCAGATTTTGGAGGAGATAGGCGAGGATCCAAATAGGGAAGGTCTAAAGAATACCCCCAAGAGGATCGCAAGGATGTTCGAGGAGATCTTTTCGGGTTACAGGCAAAACATTGAAGAGGTTATAAACAACGCTATCTTCACCGCGGATTACGACGAAATGATCGTGGTTAAAGATATAGACTTCTATTCAATGTGCGAACACCACCTTCTCCCATTTTTTGGGGTTGTGCATGTTGCCTATATCCCAAACGGAAAGGTTATAGGGCTTTCAAAGATCCCTAGGATCGTTGAGGTGTTCTCAAGGAGGCTACAAATTCAAGAGAAAATGACGGTTGAGATAGCGGAGGCTATAAACAAATCGATAAACCCATTGGGGGTTGCGGTGGTTGTGGAGGCGATACACCTATGTTCTGTTATGAGGGGCG
>Ga0079992_133619_pt1 | contig 10906 bp, 10 predicted proteins | sample FaiFalFF_MnMetaG_3_FD_69197 | JGI IMG/M metagenome (GOLD analysis project Ga0079992, IMG submission 69197) | Freshwater microbial communities from Yellowstone National Park, Wyoming, USA - Fairy Falls B (FF_Mn_B) MetaG (SPADES assembly) (version 2) | ecosystem: Environmental > Aquatic >... | reverse complement strand
AATTGGTATTAGGATGCCCAGCCCAGATATGGATGGTGATTATATATGAGCAATAGGATGTACACATACGGTATAATAGCTCTATGGATAGTTATTGTAATATTCTATTTCTTGGCGGTATTTGGTCGAATAAGCAGTTTCTTATTGGATGATATACCGCTGGTGGAGGATGGGTGTATCAGAAATTTGTATCAACTTAGACAAGCGAACTTGTTGAATCTATCCCATGCAACGCAAGCATGTCCTAACGCAATCTGGGTTCACCTGGAAGATTCGGATGGCAGAAAGCGCACACTGATGATTGTCAAGCCCGGCTCAGATGCTGGGGTGACACTGCTTTTCAATAAAGATGGGCAATTGATCGGAATAGTAGGTGATGTTTTTCACCTTTGGAGCACACCGCATGAGTATATCAAGGATGCTATAGTTACTTCTTTGATTTTAGTACCACTTATTGCTCTGATACTTACTGCTCGATCTTCGGATGGTCATATTGTACGGTACGGTGCTATCTTGTCCTTAGGAACGCTTCTTGCATACTTGAGTAGAGTACCTTTGGATCCGTTGAATCCGTTATTGTTGCTGGGGGTGAATAGTATTATTTTCAGTATGGCGTTGATGGCTGGCATCTGGACGGCTGTGAATATCTATCGGAAGCGGGATATGATATTCATAATTGAGTAGGTCGCTGTAATTTTGGTAGATACGCTTCGTTGGTTGAATGGAACTGAGAATTGGCGAGTGTAGAGGACTATTGGGCAAAGGTTGCACGCGCTGTTTGGACGCGAGGTACAGCGGTGCCAGCCGTGTTCCCATTATCTGGACTGGACTAACACGCATACTGCTTGGGTTCCGTTTCCGGGCGCACTGAGGGTGTTCGAAAATTCAGCGATTGTGCCCCCTTCCTACAGGTTCCCCCCCACTGCGTGAGGGGAACCGCGACTTGGTTCCCCCTGCTGGCAGGGGGAACCTAACGGAGGGACCCCATTTTCGAACACTCTCGGACGCACTTGCTTTTTCTGGTGCGATTGGGGTATACTCAAGATACTATGAGACCCATCGACACTTTGAAGCAATATCGGGAGCAGGAGTACTTCACCATCGAGGAGATGGTTGCGATTGCGAATAGCTTTCTGGAGCAGTGGGCTCCTGTGCAACCGCGCTACAAGGTTGTCATCTTCCCCGATGTGCGCACGGTGCGCTTTTACGCGGCGAACCGTCTCATCGATCCGCCCGCTAAGCGCAGGGGGAACCGCGTGCTGTACGACTATCACCATCTGCTGCAGCTCATCGCGCTGAAACTGCTGCAGGCGCAGTATATGCCGCTTCGCGCGGTTCGCCCGCTTATCGAGGGCAAGAGCATCGAGGAGATGGAGGAGATTATCAATTCGGTGCTGGAGGGACGCTCCGAGCGACAACTCCTGCAAGAGATGAGCAAGGCGGCACAGACTCTGGTGGGGGAGGCGCCCGCACCGGCGTATGCGGTAGCGGCGGCACGACCAGCGGGCACGCCCTATCCGACCCCAGAGGAGTGGCACCGCTTTGCCATCACGCCATGGCTGGAGGTGGTCGTTCGTCCCGAAGCGGCGCGCCAAGCCACCCCAACCGAGCTGAATCGGGTGGCGGAGATGGTGCGCCTCAGCATCGAAAAGGCGTACCAGCAGCAGGCGCAAGCAAAACAGGCGGAACCTGCCAAAGCGGAGGTGACAACGCAGAGGCGCGGACGCAAGCGCGGCTGAAATCGCGCCGCTTGCCTCACCAGCACAGGGAGGGACACGCTCCGCATGAAAGCCGCCATCATTGGTGGCACAGGGGTGCAGCAGCTACCGGGCTTCGAGCTGCAGCAAGAACTTGTGCTAACAGATGAGGTTCATCTGTTTATTGGCAGGCTGGAGGGACGCTCGGTGCTGCTGCTCCCACGGCATGGCAAGGGACACCGCCTGCCCCCTCACCGCATCGACCATCGCCGCCATGTGCAGATTCTGAAGGAGCAGGGCATCCAAGCCGTCCTCACCACCGCAGCGGTCGGCTCCCTACGCCCCGACTGGACACCCGGCACCCTGGTGCTGCTAAGCGATTTCCTGGACTTCACGCGAGCGGTCTATACCCTCTATGACCAGGAGGTGGTGCATACCGATTTCTCCGAGCCGTTCAGCCCGCTGCTGCGCACCGTGCTGCTCGAAACGGCTCGCGAATTGGGTATCCCGTTGCAGCCTGAAGGGGTTTATGTGTGCGCCCCTGGTCCACGCTACGAGACACCCGCTGAGATTCGCATGTTCCGCATGTTGGGGGGTGATGTGATCGGGATGACGGTTGTGCCCGAAGCGGTGCTGTGCCGTGAGGCTGGCATCCACTATGCTGCCGTTTCGGTCGTGACCAATCTGGGCACGGGATTGAGCGATCGGTCCCTGTCGCATGCGGAGGTCACCGAGGTGATGGCGGCGGCGGTGCCGATGATTGCGCGTTTATTCTCAGGTGCCCTGCGCCGTTTGCAAGCTGTACCCCTATGAATATCGCTGCGCCATTCGCCCGCTTAGAGGCGCGGGAAGGTTTCGAGGCGCGCCCCGTGCAGCGTGAAATGGCGAACTTTATCGCCGACTGCCTGCAGCACGGTCAAACCGCCTGCATCGAAGCGCCGACAGGGGTGGGCAAAAGCCTCGGCGCTCTCATCCCGCTGATTGCATGGGTCCTAACGACAGGCAAGCGTGTGGTCATCTCGACCTATACCAATGTGCTTGCCGAGCAATATTGGCGCAAAGATTTGCCCCTGGCATTAGAACTCTTTGGAGAAGCAAGCCAGCAGGTGCGGACGCAGCTGGTGATGGGGCGCGCACGCTATGCCTGCATCGACCGCATCTACGGGCGTGAGAGTAGCATGCTGGAGCCGGCACTCGTCCGCTTTTTGCGTGAGTGGGTTACGGTGGCACAGGAAGGCGTGGAGAGCGAGTTGGCACCTTTTTTGCGACGCAAAGCGGTGCCAGAGGGCTTGCTGCGCGACCTGTGGCGCCAGATTGCAACGCCACCCGCTTGCCGCGCCCGAACCTGCCCCTATTATGCGAACTGCTTCTATTATCGCCAGCGCCGTGCCGCCGCGAACGCCCAACTGATTGTCACCAACCATTCAGTTGTGCTAACCGACGCGCTGCTGAAGGCAAGCGGCGCGGATGGGCTGCTGGATAATTATGACTGGCTGCTGGTGGACGAGGCGCACGATCTGCCCGAAGCGGCGCGCAGCGCGTTGGAGTTCGAGCTGTCGCCCGACACGCTGAACGAGATTATCCGCAACGCCTCCAGTTTGAGCCATCAGATTGCAAATGCCTTAGAGGGCGAGCAACGCCCCGAGAGCTTGCTGAATGTCGTTGCTGAGCTGGTACAGGTGTTGGCACGCGGCTGCCAAGCGGCTATCGCCCCCCTGAACGCGGTCGAGATTCCGCCCGAAGGGTGCATCTTAGCGATTAATCCACCCGAATTGGCGGAAGATGAGGCGGTGCGCAAAGCCGCACGCCCCGACTGGCTCCCCATGATGCAGGCGGTGGTGGAGAGCCTGCAGAGCCAGCTTCGCCAATTCTACACCGAGATTAAACGCGAGCTGAAACCGTATCGCGCGCAGATGAGCGAACGGCAATATGAAGCGGTGCGCGAGGCGGTGAACCAATATGCCAGCTGGTTCCGCAACCTTTACAGGGGGCTGAACCAGCTCGTGAATCCGAGCGAGGGTGTCAGTTGGGTGGAGGCAACGCCGAAGGGTTGGCGTGCTTGCTATCAGCCGCTGGAGGTGGGGTCATGGTTGGCAGCGCATTTATGGAGCCAGCAGCCCGCCATCTTGATGAGTGCGACCCTCACGATTGATGGCTCGTTCGATTTCTTCCTGCGTCAGGTGGGCTTGTCCGAGGCGATACGCACGCTCCGCTTGCCGCCTGTATTCGACTATGCGCGTCAGTGCGCCCTCTATCTGCCGCCGCGCGGCGCGCTGCCCGCCCCACCGCGCTCGGCGCGTTCGCACGATGCGCCCGCCTACTACAAAGCGGTGGCGGAGCAACTCACGCAGATTCTGCAAGCGACGCGCGGGCGTGCCCTCGTGCTGTTCACCTCACGCGCCGAGATGGAGGCGGTACGCGAGATGTTGCCTTCTATCCCTGAACTGCGCCTGATGGTGCAGGGTGAGAGCGCGAATGCCGACCTGTCCCAACGCTTCCGCGAGGACACCGAATCGGTGCTGTTTGGCTTGCGCTCCTTCTGGACAGGGTTCGATGCGCCGGGCGAGACGCTCAGCTGCGTGGTGCTGGTGCGGATTCCGTTCGAGGTGCCCGTCAGCCCGCCGCAGATGGCACGCCATGCCCTCTTGCGCTGGCGTGGCGAGGACCCGTTCGAAAGCTGGACCCTGCCGCTTGCCAAGCAGCAGATCCGGCAAGGCTTCGGGCGGCTTATCCGCCGTGCGGATGACAGGGGGATTGTTTGCCTGCTGGATGCCCGCCTTCACACCCGTCCCTATGGCAAATCGATACTGGCGAACCTGCCCGCTAACATCCCCGTTTATCACCTTATCGAGGACGCCGTGCGTGTCCTGGAGCATGGGGAACGGCAGCGGGGATTGGCTTAGCCTTTGCCATCATCCGCTCGATGGCGTCGGGGTCGGAGGGCAACGCTGCGCTCAGCTTGACGATGCCCTTGTCGGTCATCAGGTAGTCATCCTCGATGCGGATGCCGATGTTCTCGGTGGGGATGTAGACGCCCGGCTCGATGGTGAACACGGCACCGGGCTGCAGCGGTTGCCCCGTTTCGGGGTCATGCACATCCATCCCCAGCGAATGCCCCAATCCATGCTGGAAGAAGTGGTCAAGCGTGTACTCCTTGCCGTCGGTGTCTTTCGCTCGCAAAGGCGATTGGCGCAGGCTCTGGCGGGCAATCTGGTCCAGTTCGCGCAAGGTGATGCCGGGTTTGGCGGCGCGTTCCGCCGCTTTTTGCGCTTCCAGCACTGCCTGGTAGAGCGCGCGCTGACGCGGCGTGAACCTGCCTGATACGGGATAGGTGCGGGTAATATCCGCGGCATAATAGGAATACTCGGCGCCGATGTCGACCACCACCACCTCGCCCGCCTGCATGCGACGCTTGTTCGCGCTGTAGTGGAGGACACAGCTATTGGGTCCCGAACCGATGATGCTGGGGAAGGCATCGCGCTCCGAGCCGTTGCGCCGGAACGCCGCCTGTACGACCGCCTCCACCTCGTACTCATGCACGCCGGGCGCAACGGTGCGAGCCGCAGCATAGTGCGCCTCGATGGTCGCATGGATGGCAGCGCGGATGAGGCGCAGCTCGGCGGGCGACTTTTTGGCGCGCAGCGACGCCATCAGTCGCTCAACCGAGCCGAGCTGCACCGCCGGGTTCGCCTCGCGCAGGGTCTGCTCCAGCCCGGCGTTGCGTGCCGACCGATTGAGCAAAATCTGCGGGTGTGCCTCCGCCACCTGCTGGAGAAACTCGTTTAGCTCGCGACGGGGGCGAATACGCTCGATCCCCGTGAGGCGCTGGGTTCGCTCATCGGGCGCAGGCAACTCCCCTTCAAAGAGGCGCGTGAAGGGCGAAAGCTCCTGCAGGAACAGCACCTCCTGAACACCCAGCGTGTTCGCTTCAGGCAGCAACACCAACACCGCCCCCGGCGCCTCCACCCCCGTCAGATACATCAGGTTGCTATCCTGCCGAAATTTCAGGCGCACAGGGGTAGCAAGCTCCCCTGCCAGCACGACCACTTGCCCGTTCGCCGCTTGACGCAGGGCATCACGGCGCAGGGCATACTCGCTAAGCGAGATACCCCAGAGGCTTGCTGGCTCGGTGGACGCCAAAAGGCGCGCATTCTGCAGGCTACTCGTGAGCAGCAGCCCAAGACCAAGCCATCCGATGAGAACCCGTCGACGCATAGCACGATTCTACCTCTCACACCTCGCCCACATGGGCAGCGAGGGCGTTGAGTAGGCGACGGCGATAGTCCAGATACGCCTCCTTCTCACGCGAGTAGTAGACATGGTTCGTCAGCAGAATGACCGCCAACTCGACCTGAGGGTCAAACAGCATCAGCACGCCGGTAAAGCCGGAGTGCCCCACACAGCGTGGGGGGAACAGGTCGCCTCGTGGCAGCAGCGGGTTGGGATGCGCGAAGAGTGCCAAAGTGTGCCAGCCCAGCGGCTGCTGCCCCACCTGTACCTGGGGAGTCAGAAACGCTTGCACGGCATAGTAGGAAAGCAACGGGCGACCACCACGCAGAATCATCTGGGCAAACCGAATCAGGTCCTCCAGCGAGCCGAACAGCCCCGCGTGCCCTGCCACCCCTTCCATCGCCCAAGCGTTCTCGTCATGCACCTCGCCTCGCAGAATCTGTCCCGCGCGCGATTCGGAGTGTGCGGTGGGGGCAAAGCGCGGTTGCCAGTCGGGTGGCGGGTTATAGCCCGTGCTGCTCATGCCCAACGGCTCCGCGATGCGCGTCCGAAACAGCTCCGCTTGGGAGCAGCCGTACACCTGCTCCAAGATAGCGCCCAGCAGGATATAGCCCAGGTCGCTGTAGGTGTAGCCGGTGCCGGGCAATCGCTCCAGGGGTGTCTGCACCACCGCTTCGATGAGGGCGTCATGTCCCTGCGCCTCGCGATAGAGGGGCTTATAAGCGGGTAGCCCCGCGGTATGGGTGAGCAGATGATAAACGGTGATGCCCTGCAGATGCTTCGCTTGACCGAAGAAGCGGGTGATGGGCATCTCCAAGGTGAGTTTGCCCTCTTCAAGGGCAAGCAGGGTGAGCGTGGCGGTCGAAACAGGTTTGGTGAGCGACGCGAGGTCATAGAGGGTGCGGGCATCGGGAACCGTTTGGCTTTCGGGGTCGGCATAGCCCCAAGCGCCCTGATAGCGAATGCGCCCGCCCATCAACACGGCGCACACCGCACTCGGAAAAACACGCTGCTCAATCGCCTCTTGCACCAATGCGTTCATCCAAACCTCCTATTCGCGCTGCCAACCAACATTTGGTATTTCCAGCTTATGGTGTCACCGCAGAGATTCAAAATCCTCTACAAGTTTGTTAAAACCTGCCTGGATAACTTGGGCAATCCTGCGTCGACGCTCTTTGAGGAACGAAACATACAGCGCGATTTCACCAAGAGCAATATCTTCCAGTAGCTTGCGAATAGGATAATCTACCTTCTTAAAAAGCATGCTGCCCATGATACCTCCCACGCATCAAAAGGTTGCGCCAAACGGCATACAGATGTCGGTGCGTGTCCCATTTTGCCCAATTATTGCCCAATTATCGCCCAATTTTCCCAATCCTTGCCTTATAGGCGGTGCCACGCCCTCGTTGCCCACCTGTTTTGATGAAGATGCCCTTCTCCACAAGGTCTGTGAGTTCGTCCGATACTGTGCGCTTGCTTACACCCGTTAGTTGCTGATACTCCTTGTTTGTGATGCTTCCGTGCGCTTTGACATACAGCACTGCTTGGACCTGGCGCTCGTTCAGCCCCATTTTGCGCAGGCGTTCTGGGGTGTAGGGGTCTTTGAGGAAGCGCACGCAGAATTGGGTGGCGTCGGCGTCGAACTCTGGTTCGGGCAGTCCCTGCTCACGGCACAAGGCAAAGATGCGCGCTGTGCCCGTGCCCCAGCGTTCGATCTGCCCCGCATAATAAAACGCCTGCGCCAACAGCGGATTGCGTGGCATCGAAGGGTGCTGTGGCTCTCGGAGCTGTTCGATGCGGAGGTCCGGAGGTAGCCCACCAGGGTTCCAGATACTCAGCTCGTCGTCGTAAACGCGAATCTGAATATCGGCAGTGGAGGTGTAATCGCGATGGATAAGCGCGTTGATGACCGCCTCGCGCAGGGCTTCCAGCGGATACTCCCAGACATCCTTGCGCGCAAGTCCCTCCAGGCTCAGCTCCGTGACCTGCACTTCGAAGCGCACCTGCAGCAGGCGGCGGAATCGCTCCATCGCCCCTTCGAGTTGCTCCCAGAGCGTGCCTACGAACTCATGGCTGTCCACTACCTCGATGGGGCTGCGGAAGACGCCGATGCGAAGCCGCGCTTGCACGAACTGTTCCTGCGGGCGGACACCGAATAGCAACAAGCCCGCGTTGGTCAAACAGTCGTCTTTGAGCAGCTCCAGATTCTGGAGCAGGAGTCTCGGCTGGTTCGGGTCGATGTGCGGCAGGCGGTTCCGGGCGAGGCGAGCAAAGGTTGCAATCGCCTCCGGGTTGACCCGCTCCAATCCGTATGGGCTGGGGAGGGCATCCCAACTCTGCCCCGATCGCTGCAGAAGATGGCGAGCCAGCTCGTCCAGAGCAAAGTCACGGTTGGTACTACCGACACGCTTGAGGTAGCGCCCGCTGTAGGGAACTATCCCGCGCGCTGCGTCCACCTGAATAATCAGCAGCGGTTTGCCTTCCCGACTCTCCACTCGAATGGAGGGAGTAATCCCAAGACGCGAAGTAATCAGGTTTGCCAGCCGCTGCACTTGCTGGTCGCTGGCGTCGGTTCCGATTACACTGCCATCGTTAGCGATGCCAATAACGAGTGTTCCACCCCGTGTGTTGGCGAATGCTGCCAAATCTTTCAGGGCGTCGTCGCTCCACTCACTCTTCAGCTCAAGCGTTTCACCTTCTCGCAGGTCGGTTCCGAGCATAGGCGTCTTCCATTTGGAGACTATTCCCTGTATACCCCGTATAATACCTCAAGCTGGGTGCAAAGGCATCGAGCAAGCGCGGCGATAAGCGGTTCGCGCGACAGGGGTGGAGGCGACGGATGCGGGTGACCGAAAAGGCTCTCAACGGGCACATCGGGCGGGCGCAACGGGATCGACGCCTGCAGCAGAAAACCACGCTCCGACACGCGCAAAGCGCAGCCCATCAGCTTGATGCCCGTTTCCGCATGGACAATATCGGTGAACGCAGGCGTGGCGAAGCAGTCGCCTCCATCATCGAAGTGGATGGGAGAAGGGGCAGGTGCGTCGCCCATGCAGGCTGGGATACCCAATTGCCCAAATGCCTGCATAAACGCAGGTGCCAAAGCAAGGTAGACCTGTCGGGGATAGAGGCGGGTGCGAGAAGCGAGATGGGGTGCGGCGGGCCGATTCGCCACCAGCGCAAGGGTCAAATCGTGCCCGTGCAACACCGCCTTGCCACCCGTTGGGCGACGAAAAAGCGGGATTCGCAGCTGCTGGGCGGCTTGCACCAACCGCTCTGGCAGTCGCTGATTGACCCCGAAGGTGATGGCGGGCGATGCCCATTCGTACAAGCGCAGGGTCGGAGGTATCTCGCCGCGCTCGAACGCCTCGAACAGGGCAGCGTCGCGCGCCATATTGACCTCTGGAGGGCAGATGCCCTCGTTCAGCAGGCGCAGGCGGGTACCTCCTGCGGGTAGACCATCTCGCCCTGCCATCGCAAAATCAGATTTTTCGCCGCCGCCGCCTCGTCCAGACGGCGTACAGGCATATGGTGGGGCGCGTTTTTCAGCAGGTCGGGCTGCTCCTCCGCCTCACGCGCAATCGTTAGCAGCGCGTTCGCAAACATGTCCAGCGTCTGCTTGCTCTCGGTCTCGGTCGGCTCAATCATCAGGCATTCGGGCACAATCAGCGGGAAATACATCGTCGGCGGATGGAAACCGTAATCGAGCAGTCGCTTCGCAATATCCAACGCCCGAACACCATACGCCTGTTTGTAGCGCTGTGCCGTGACGACGCACTCGTGCATGCAGAGGCGATCGATGGCGGGTGGGAAGGCATGGCGGATACGCGCCAACAGGTAGTTGGCGTTCAGCACGGCGAACTCGGCGATATGGCGCAGCCCTTCTCCGCCATGCGCGCGGATATAGGCATAGGCACGCACCAAGTTCAAAAAATTGCCGTAGAAGGCGTGCACGCGCCCGATAGAGTGGGGATAGTCATACGAAAGGGCGTAGCGTCCATCAGGTGTGCGGATGATGCGTGGGACAGGCAGAAAAGGCTCCAGCCGTTCCGACACCCCCACCGCGCCCGCGCCCGGACCCCCGCCCCCGTGCGGAGTAGAAAAAGTCTTGTGCAGGTTCAGGTGCATGCAATCGAAGCCAATTGCGGCAGGTTGCACGATGCCCACCAGCGCGTTCATGTTCGCGCCGTCGCAAAACACCAAGGCGCCCGCCTCGTGCAGCAGCGCACACGCCTTCTGCGCGTTGCGGTCGAAAAGCCCCAGCGTGCTGGGATTGGTCAGCATCATGGCAGCCACCTCCTCGCTGAGTGCCGCTTTGAGCGCGTCCAAATCGGTGTTGCCTTCCGAATCGGTGGGGATGGCTTGCACGCGGAAGCCGCACATCGCGGCGGTGGCGGGATTGGTGCCATGGGCTGAGTCAGGTACCAGCACGATTTTGCGTCGCTCGCCCTCGCCACGCGACTCGTGATAGGCTTTGATGAGCATCATGCTCAGCAGCTCGCCATGCGCGCCCGCCACATTCTGCAGCGTCACGGCATGAAAGCCCGTGATGGCTTTGAGGTCCTCCTGCAACTCATACATCAGCTGGAGCGCGCCCTGTGAGAGCGATTCGGGCTGAAGCGGATGGGCACGGGTGAAGCCGGGCAGGGAAGCGACCTTCTCGTTGATGCGTGGGTTATACTTCATCGTGCAGGAGCCGAGCGGATAGAAGCCGATGTCGATGCCGTAGTTGCGCTGAGAGAGGCGCGTGTAGTGGCGCAAGGCATCCAGCTCGCTCACTTCGGGCAGGGTGGGTGGCTCTGGGCGCAGGTTGTGCGCACCGAGTAGCACCGTAAGCGGCTGAGTGGGCACATCACACATGGGAGGCTGCACCCCGCGCCGCCCCGGCACGCTCCGCTCAAAAATCGTCGGAAAATCGACCCGTGTCACAGCCATCATGCCGTTAGTAGCACGCTCCATCACGGTCTAAGTGTACCCGA
>Ga0079992_122595_pt1 | contig 10923 bp, 11 predicted proteins | sample FaiFalFF_MnMetaG_3_FD_69197 | JGI IMG/M metagenome (GOLD analysis project Ga0079992, IMG submission 69197) | Freshwater microbial communities from Yellowstone National Park, Wyoming, USA - Fairy Falls B (FF_Mn_B) MetaG (SPADES assembly) (version 2) | ecosystem: Environmental > Aquatic >... | reverse complement strand
CTTAATGATCCTATAGGAAGGTCCGTTATTATCCAAAAGCGGGTGAGAGGATATAATCCGCCATAACCCTTTCCGCATCTGGAAGGAAGTATTCTTCAAGTTTTTTCTTGTATTTTTCGGAATTTGTAAGAAGTTTTTCAAGAATTTCTAAAACTGTATCACCCTTCGCATGGTTTTCCAAAAGCATCTCCGCACCTCCAAAATTGTAAATATCCAAAGCGTTGAAAACCTGATGCCCACCTGCATAAGGGTAAGGTATCAAAAGGGCTGGCTTTTTGAAATATGCTATCTCACCAATTGAGGACATACCCGCCCTTGAGATCAGCACATCCGATGAGCAATAAAACAAAGAGATATCCTCAAAGAACTTTACAAATTTGTAATTTTTCCCTTCCTCATTCTCCCCCCTTTTCCCCACCACCGCCAAGACGAAAAATTTTCCCATACTTACCAAAAACCTCGCGATCCCATTTAGGAACTCTGAACCCTGACTCCCCCCTATTATTCCCACCACGGGTAAGGATGTTTCAATTTTTAGGATTTTCATAGCCTCTTCCTTTTTGATGATGGGGAGTTTCCTTACGGGTATTCCGACGAATATACCGTTTTTGAAATATTTTGTTGATTCCCTAAATGCGCAAAAAACTATTTGGGCAAAAGGGGAAAGGAATTTGTTGGACTTTCCCGGAAGGGCGTCGGGCTCAAAGAGGTATATACTTTTGTTGTTTAAAATCGCGTTAAGGATGGGGGGAAATTGTGGGTATCCCCCGAACCCAACAACCACATCCGCGTTATTTACCGCATCAAAGGTTTGAAAAACCCCCTTAACTATCTTTGGGATACCCCTAAGGTTCAATTCCCCAGCGGAAAACTCAATATTATCACCTGCCGGGAATCTTACCTTTAAACCCCCAAGCAAAAGTTCGTTGGGTATATTTCTCCTCCTTAATTCCTCCCTAAAGGCTAAAGCGGGTGCTATATGCCCACCCGTACCTCCGGATGCTATTAATATTCTCATTCTTCCCCGAAGATCAACTTTTCAACGTAAGACCAAGCGTCATTTAAAACATCCTCAAAGGATCTATTTCCGTCAATAACCTTTATCCTCTTCTTTGCCCTCTTTGCCAAAGCAAGATATCCATACCTAACCCTTTCAAAGAATTCCAGACCCAGGCTCTCGTAATGGTCCCTTTTGTCTTTCAACCTTTCAAGGGCTATTTTTGGATCTAAATCTATCAATATCGTTAAGTCGGGTTTTAGTTTTAATGAGGCGATCTTGTTAAGGTGTGTCACTAGGTAGTACTCCAAACCCTTACCGAAAACCTGATAGGCGAAGGTTGAATCCGAGTACCTGTCGCAAATTACTATTTTCCCTTCCCTTAACGCGGGAATAATTTTTCTTTTCGTATGGTCGTACCTTGCGGAAAGTAGGGCAAAGAGTTCCGCTAAGGGTTCCCTATCAACCTTTTTTGCCAATACATCCCTCAAAAGCTCAGCAAAATCTGTACCCCCCGGCTCCTTTGTAATTAAAATCTTTTCCTCTTTTATCCCCCTCTCTAAAAGCCTTTCCTTTATTGCGGATATTAAAGTACTCTTTCCGCTTCCGTCTATCCCCTCAAAGGTTATAAACTTTCCCCATCTACCCAAGGGAGATTATACCGAAGATAAACAGGGCTCCCAATATTATCCAAAGGGTGTAGGTGCGAACGGAGGATGTTTGAAGCTTGGTAAAGAGGAAACCGATACCGTAAGAGAGCCAAGCCAAAGCGTTTATGATCCCATCTATCAGGATCCTATCAACCAAAAGGAAGAGGATCCACTTTGAAATGAAGTTCAGACCCTTTACAAAGATGAAGTTATAAATCTCGTCAACCCAATACCTGTTGTAAAGGACGGGGTATATGGGCCTGAAGGTTTTTGCCAATATAACGGGGAGATTGGGTAAAAGGACGTACATAATGTAGGCTAAGACTATTCCTAAAATTCCCGCGCTTAAGCCGAGGAGCATGGGCAGGGAGGAGTGGGATATGTGGAAGTGTTCGGGTAGGACGAAGGTTCCCTCCAAAATTTTTGTCCAAAGGCTTTTCTCCCCTCCAAAACCTACAAAACCCGCAAGTATAGAACCTATAGCAAGGATACCCATAGGTATGAGCATCACCGGGGGGCTTTCATGCGCGTGCTCGTAAAGGTGATGATCCCTGGGTTTCCCCAAAAACACCATAAAGAACATCCTGAAGGTATAAAATGCCGTTAGAAAGGTGGTGATAACCAAAAGCCAGAATACAAAGGGGAACTCTTGGGTTGCCATTAAAATCTCATCTTTGCTGAAGAATCCAGCGAAGGGTGGGATCCCCGCAAGGGAAAGGCCCCCTATTAGCATAAAGAGTCCCGTATACTGTAGCTTTTTAAATAAGCCACCCATCCTCTGAATATCAAGGACATCGTGTAAGGCGTGCATAACCGAACCTGCGGATAAGAATAATAGAGCTTTAAAGAAGGCGTGGGTGTATAGGTGAAAGACCCCCGCGGAATAACCGAGCATACCGGAAGCGGAGAACATATAACCGAGCTGGGATATAGTTGAAAATGCCAGTATCCTCTTTAGATCGTTATTCACAAGGGCCATGGTTGCGGAGAAGAAGGCGGTTAGGGCGCCTATTAGTGCCACGGTTTGAGGGGCGGAAAGTCCAAAAAATACGGGGACATCATGGACGGAAGTGTAAAGGAAGGAGGTCCTACCAATCAAATATACGCCCGCGGTTACCATCGTTGCGGCGTGTATTAGGGCGGATACCGGGGTTGGACCCTCCATGGCGTCGGGTAGCCAGACGTAAAGGGGAATTTGCGCTGATTTACCCGTGGCGGCGAAGAAGAACAAAAGAGCCGCTATACCCAACGGGATGGCAAGAACCTCCTTGTTTTCCAAGACAAACTTATGAACCTCGGAATACTTAAGGGTTCCAAAAAGGGAGAAGATAAGGAACATACCCAAGAGGAAACCCGCATCCCCCACCCTGTTCACCACAAAAGCCTTCAAACCCGCATTTCTTGGCGCATCCCTAAAGTACCAAAAACCTATAAGCAAATATGAGGCAAGTCCTACACCCTCCCAACCCACGAAAGTTAAAGGGAAGGAGTTTCCCAAAACCAAAATTAACATAAAGAAAACAAACATGTTGAGATAGGCAAAGTACCTCCAATAACCTTCATCCTTTTCCATATAACCTATGGAGTATAGGTGGATCCATAGGGAGACGAAGGTGACGACAAAGAGCATAACACCGGTAAGGGGGTCAAGGAGGTATCCAACGGTTATATTCAACTCGCCCGCAAACATCCAAGTGTAAAAGTCCCTTTCAACCACGAGGTGGTTGAATAGGGTTTGATATGCCAAGGTTCCACCCGTTATCGTTGAGATGGCAAGCATTAGGACCGCTATCCAGCCCGCAAGTTTTCCGAGGGATCTACCGAAAAGTCCGTTTATTAGGAACCCAAAAAGGGGCGCACCAACCGTAATTATTACCAGGACATCCGTCAAGTTCATAAGGGGGATATTCTAAACTTGAAATTTACTCAAAAACCCCCAAGGATACGAGCAAACCCAAGTTTATCCCATAATGGAATACCTTGTTAATATATACATCCGTGTTGTCAGGTTTGTATCTCCCTTTAAAGCTTGGACCGTAATCAAAGAATATCCCCCCACCAATCCCAACGGGACCTAGGGAATAATACAGATTCGTGAATCCACCGAATGCCAAACCTTTAAAGTCTATCCTCGCTGTATCTGGTTCCCCTTTTCCTTTCACCGAATAAAGAGCATAAGCGGGATAAAAACCAAAATAGCCCTTGAGCATAGGGAGGGTAAGCTGATAGGCTACAGGGAGTTTGATATAAGTCCTCTTAACTTCCAAAGTATCCTCAACGATGATCAAAATATCAAGTTCATACTTCTGCGTTCCAGCGTGGAAGTCTAAGCCCAATCCTACCGCAATAGGGATGGGATGAAGGCTTACACCATTTACCTCAATATCACCTTCCTAAATCCTCTTCCCTCCCTTACAAAATAAACCCCTTTCTTCTTTATCTTTAAAACCCTCCTACCGCTTATATCGTAAATCTCAACCTTTGAGGATCCAAGTTTTACGATGTTTTCCTCGGAGAAAGTTAGCACCGGGCAATTTGGAGTTGTGGAGTAAAACAACCTTATGTGCAATGTAGCAGAATCGCCGGGGTTAAGGGTGTAGGGACCGGAGCTTAACATAACCGACCAATCCGATATTGTGTCGGGGGAGAAGGTTAAATCTCCTCTAAGGAAGGAGAATTTTACGCTGTCAGAAACTGGGAACCATAGGGAATTTCGGATAAAGGAGATGTTCGCGGTTGGGCTTAAAGCTTGGATTCCTATATAACCCGTAAAGCTTCCATCCACCGCACCCATAAGGGCGCACCTTAAAGACGAAAAGAGAAATCCCGTATCCCTACTCGGCCTACCTACATCAAGATCCGCAAAGAATCCCAAATAACCCGATATTGTGAAAGGTGTGGTATTTTTAACGGTGAAAGAGAAGTTTAAGAAAGAATCACCACCGTAGCCGTATCCGAGGAGGGTATAAGATAATCCGAAGGTATCAGCTTGGGTTATGTAATATCCTTGCGGGACAAAAGGCAAAATTTTAAATGTATCGGTGGGATAAAAGTCCCTATCGTTTCCCAAGGTTCCTACCCAAGCATCCGATACCCTGTTGTGATCCATACCGAAGGCAAAGCTCGCAAGATAAAGGTTTGAAATGCCGTTGTAAAGGAGTTTAAAGAGCTTGCCCGTTCTTGTGAAGGAGATCTTTAAAGCGGTGGTATCTATCGAGACGAAATCCTTTGGTGCTCTACCGAAGGGGACCAAAATTTGGTTGATGGTGCTGTCGGAAAAGTGTGCCTTAAGTGTAAACGGTATATATTCCCCATCCGTTATACCACTTCCGTAAATTTCAAAGGTCAATGAGAAGGTGTCGTTTGGTGGGACAAGGAAGGTGAAGGGAGGAGTATTAATTGAAACTCTGCTATCGTTGGTGTTTAGCGAAAAGAGGGCTGTTGAAGAGTTTGATGTATAATTTTTTATGGTTATTATCAAGCTGTCCAAGCCGTCAAAGGTTCCGTCCTTTATCCTCCAGCTTAAAACTACGGGTAATATCGTTGATGGGGGAGGTGTATTCCTTACCGCCTTCCACGCGTTCACCCTTCCGAATCCGTAAAGGTTGTTGGGATATGGGGAACCCCAGGGGAATGTATCCGTGGATGAGGTTAAGATCCTATAAACATCTTGAAAGGTGAGGGATGGGTTTTTTTGGAGTATAAGGGCAACTATACCGGCTGTTATGGGGGAAGATAGGGAGGTTCCGCTTGCGGTTCTAAATCCCCCACCTATATCCGTGGTTAAAACGCTAACCCCAGGCGCAACCACATCTGGTTTTAGGAGATTCCAGGTGGGAAAGGGCCAATAAGTTGGATCGTTCCAAGGGTTTTTGTTGGGGGCAGGTCCCCTTGAGGAGAAGCCCGCGAGGGTATCTCCCCTATTCGTCGCCCCAACGCCTATCACCAACGGGTAATTCCCGGGGGAGAAATTTCCATACCACGTGTTTCCTAAGGCGAATACCGGTATTATCCCGGCCATCCTGAGGAGCATTATATCATTCCAGTACTCTAAGGAACCGCTCGTATCCCCCGTCTTCCAAGATCCGTTATAAACCCTTATGTTATAACCGGAATCTATCTTCCACTCAAGGATCTTTGAAAAGCCCAAATGGGTGGAAACCTCGTTGGATGTAATATAAGTCCCAAATATCCTAACAACCGCTATCTTTGCGCCCGGTGCTACGCCAGTGCTGTCCCCCACCAAAACACCTGCAACTATTGTGCCGTGTGGTAAAATTGGGGAATCTGTAGGCCTTTCGCTACCCTCCACCGCATCGTACCAAAGCCCAGACCATTTGTTTATTAAGTAAGGGTGCGATGTATCTATCCCTGAATCCATTATTACTACAAGGACACCTGAACCATTATAACCGTTCGCCCAACAGGAATCCGCCATTATCTTATCCAATGCCCAAGAACCCGTTGATAATGTAGAAAATTCTGGGGATATAAGCTCAACGTACCCAGCCTTCCTATACCTAAGTGCGCCCGTAAGGTTCTTTAAGGTTTCAAGGTTTTCCACCCTCGTATAAACCGCAACCGCGTTTGCTGAGGGTAAAGGTATTACGCTATCAGAAAGCCCCGAAATCCTTATAATTTGAGCCCTTTGTTTTGTCTGAAATTTTAGCATTTGGTAAAGCATAGACGCATCCTTTACCCCGTAATTCAAAATATTCCCAAAGGATAGAATATACCAACCCATAAGGTTAATTTTAAGGCGGTTTCACCTTAAAATATTTGCTTGAGGGAAGTTAAGGAGATTGTGGATAAGATAATTGAGGGTAAAAAAACGGGGGTTTTGAGGGTAAACAGGAAGAATTTTCAGGATCCTTTGTTGCATGTAACCTTCTTGAAGGGCGTTCCACTTTACGCCTACTCCTTCCTCGTTAAGGATAGATGGTATGAGGGGCTATTGAGTAGGGAGGAAGTTGAGAATAACCTTTTTGGGAACATATTTGAGTACGCTTTCAAAAATTATGGGGAAAAATACTTACAGCATATAACGGAGTATTCAAAAAATGTTATACAGAAGGCTTTGAAGGGTGCGGCGGAGAATGGGTGGCAGTTGGAGGCGGAGTTTATAGAGGAGGATGAGGATACGGTTAGGGAAATGGTGGGGATAATTAGGGCGAAATCGGATATCGAGGCATTCGCAAAAACCTTAATGTCTTTGGGAGCAAAGCAGGTTTATTTACCAAAAATGGGTAAAAAATTGGGATATGGGGATGCGGAACTTGATGAGATCTACGAATTTTTAACAAAAACCTTTGGGGAATGCGATGCTATAGTTTCCACACCCTTCGCAAACATCTTCCTGATCCACAAGTTCGGGGATCCCATAATATTCTCAACCGATAATCTTCTCGTTGAAGAACTTGAGGAGAATTTGAAGAATCTGATCATTGGGGCGGATAAGGTTTCATGCAATAGGGATATAGAAGGGGGGATAGATTTCCCAATATTCAAGGGCATAGGGAAGCCATTTTTGGTAGCAATAAGGAAGGATGAGGAATTTTTGACGTTGTACATAAAAAAGGATTCCTTCCTTGCTGATAAAAAGCCCCTACAAAGGGTACTCTCAAGCATATTTGAGATAAACGAGAAGTTAAGCATAGCGGTTTATGAATCCCTCTCGGAGCTCTCGGAATCGGAAACAACCATAACCTCGCAGGATATAATAGATATGAAGGTTAAGATTTTGCTTATGAAGTTCCCGAACCCGGAGGATTTTAGGGAAGCTTTCAAGAAGGAGAAGTTTTAACAAACCTCAAAACCTCATCCGTAAAGGAAGGTTTCTCATAGTTTATTTTCGTGTCCAAAAGCACCGAGACCTTGGGCCTTATACCTATATCGGGTTTAAAGGTTCGTATTGGAGAGGATGAGTTTAATATGTCCCTAACCATAATCGTTCCCTCAAGGGGGGTTAGTGGGGTTTTGCCCGTGATGTGGTATATACCCTTCGGTAAATCCAAGATCTTTATTATCATCTCTGCCAAGAAAAGGGCGGATGTTGGGCAAACGATCTGCTCATCGTGGGTGTAAATTTCCTCGTTCCTTAAAAGTTTTAGGGGCATTTGGCTGAAAAAGTTCTTCCCGTTTTCACCGAAAACCCAAGATGTCCTTATTACGTATGAATTTGCGCATCTTTCCAAAACCTCTTCCTCCGCAATTGTCTTGGTTTTCCCGTACCAACTTATTGGGTTAGGTCTTTCATCCTCAGTATAAAAACCTACCTTTCCATCAAAAACGTAATCCGTTGATATGTGGATCAAGACAATTGCGTTCTTTTCGCAGAAATTTGCCAAAATTTTCGGAAATTCCACATTTATCCTGTATGCCCTTTCCCTTTCAACTTCCGCCTTTGATACGTCGGTATAAGCCAAGGCGTTTATTACAACATCTACCCCATCAAGGAAACTTTCAAGGAAGGATTCAATACCTTTAAGGTTTTCAACATCCCAATCCTTCCTAGTGTGAAATTTTGCATCCTTTAAAACCTTCCTCAAGGCGGTTCCAAGAGTGCCAGTTGATCCAAAAACCGCAAATCTCATAACTTTGAAATCGCCTCCGGTATCTTGTCCGCAATCTCGGTGATCCTGAAGTGCCTGTTTTGTACAAGCTCCCCCGCAAGCCCGTGAATATAAACCCCCATAATCGAGGATTTAAATGGCTCAACCCCCCAAGCTAGAAAGGCGCTTATTAGTCCAGTTAAAATGTCCCCACTTCCACCCTTAGCGAGATTCAAATTCCCAGTAGGGTTTATATAAACCTTACCCCTATATCCTATTACGGTGGGCTTACCTTTTAAGACAAGTATAGCCTTGTGTTTCTGCGAAAATTCCTTTGCAAGCTCTATCCTCTTTCTATCAACCTCATATGGTATTCCACCAAATAGCCTTGAGAATTCACCGGGATGGGGCGTTATTATTAAATTTTCCCTTTCCAGCAGTTGGGGATATAATTTTAGAAGTTTTAATCCGTCCGCATCCAAAACCGCGGGGACATTGGGAAACTCAGTTAAGATTTTATAACTAAGCGAAAAGAGGCTTTCATCGTCGTCAAAACCCGGTCCTATCGCCAAGGCGGAGGGTTTAAAGTTAATTTCTTTTATCGGTATGACCTCGGGATAAGGGATGGGTATATCGTAAGGGTTAAGGGCGTAAATTAACCCAGCACCACCCCTTATTGCTCCCAGGAGGGTCAAATTCAGGGCGCCAGGGTACTTCCTTGATCCCGCAATAACAACCAATCTACCAAAATCCCCTTTGTTCTCGTTCCCCACAAAGCTCGGTAAGAAACCCTTAACATCTTCCCCCTCTATCAGAAAGTTCCCCAAATTTTCGGGCATAGGTACCCCCAGATCTACTATCTCAATTTCTCCTGCAACGCTCCTTCCCGGAAAGAGGATAACCGCCTCCTTTAATGCCCCCATACAAACCGTAAGATCCGCCTTTACAACAAGATCTCCAAAGCTCCCATCGGAAATTAAACCAGAAGGGACATCTATGCTTACAACGAATTTTGCTTCCCCAAGCGCCTCAAAAGCCAACCTGTAATCCTCCGGAACTTTACCCGAAAAACCCACACCAAATATCCCATCCACAGCCAAGTCGGCCTTTGATATATCTTGAAAAATTTCCTCACTGTAAGTTTTTATTTCGCACAAGTTTTCCAGCCTCTTAAGCTGAATTTCGGAAAGGGGGGAAAGCTTCTGAGTGGGGACATAAACCTTAACCCTCGCTCCGTTCAAAGAAAGGTATCTCGCGCAAACCAGTCAATCCCCACCGTTATTTCCTTTCCCGCATACCACAACCACCCTTAAGTTTTTGATCTTAAACCTTTTCTTTATTGCCTCAAATACCCCCTTCCCCGCAATTTCCATAAGCGTCTCCAAGGAGAATCCCTTTTCCACCGCAATTTTATCAAACTCCTTGGAATCTTCAAAGGAGAAAACCCTAAGCATACAAATAACTTTCAACGAATTTTATGATTTTCTCCACCGCCTCAAAACCCGCGTCTATAGCCTTTTTGTTTTGAAGTTCCCTATAATATCCCCCAAGGTGAAGGATGTCGTAGGCGTCCTTCAGGAGCCCCTGAACGTAATCCCTATCTTTCCCTATCTTTAACTCTCCAATATACCGTTTATAAACGGATATATCCTTGACTTTCCTCCTTATAAAATCCTCGTCAAGGTTCAGATGTAGTATGAGCAGGGCTTTTATCGCCTCGAGGGCGGACAGGTACGCCGTTCCGGATGCTACAGAAACGTACTTTATATCCACATATGCTTCCCTCCTCCTATCAACCCCTGCCTTCTTCAAAATTTCCCTCGCGTTCTCCAAGTACCTCTTTGCCAAATTGAGTCTCTTTAAAGCTACGCTTGTTTTCCCATCTCGCATGGAATTAAATTTTAAGGATGCAAACATCTTTCAACCTTACAATACCGTCTTATGGCAGTGGGAGCAAAGCTTCAAGAAGGGGAAAATTTTGATCAGCTTTTTAGGAGGTTTAAGAAGCTCGTCGGTAGGGAAGGGATCCTAAACGATTACAGGAAGCATCTTGTTTATGAAAAACCTTCTGAGATAAGGAAGAAGAGGGAAATCGCAAAGATGAGGAAAATTAGGAGAATGTTGGAAAAGATGCAGAAAGAGGAGGAATGATGCATGAAGGGGGGGAAGGTTTGGTTCTTACATATGATGGCGGGAGCGGTTTTATTTTTCCTCCTCACAGGGCATATAGCACTTATGCATTTTTCTCCTGGGACTATAAACGAATGGAGCCACCCGGAAAATCCCCTAAGTTGGGACCAGGTTCTTACGAGGGCAAAGGACCTTTTTAGCGCGATAATTTACACCCTTTTTATTGGAATAGGTTTATTTCACGGGTTTTACGGCCTGTTTGGGATATTAACGGAGGTTAATACGTTAAAGAATTACAGGAAGTTTATAGCGTTTTTCCTTATTATACTCGGCGTCTTCCTCTTCCTTTACGGCACAATTACTACATGGTATGCTTTCTTTTATCTCAAATAACCCTTGACAGCGTAAAAACTTTATCATCTTCGGGTTATAGGGTTCTTTTTGTTGATGTGAGGAGCGAGGGTTTTTTCAAAAATTATCCGATAGTTAAGGGAGCGATAAATATACCTTTTGATCTCCTCCTTGAGGGGTACATGCCCCCCAAGGGTTATGACCTTTACGTTACGGTTTGTTGGTGCCCTAGGGGTGGAATTGG
>Ga0079992_158459_pt1 | contig 10926 bp, 16 predicted proteins | sample FaiFalFF_MnMetaG_3_FD_69197 | JGI IMG/M metagenome (GOLD analysis project Ga0079992, IMG submission 69197) | Freshwater microbial communities from Yellowstone National Park, Wyoming, USA - Fairy Falls B (FF_Mn_B) MetaG (SPADES assembly) (version 2) | ecosystem: Environmental > Aquatic >... | reverse complement strand
GGAAGCGAAGCATGGCCCGGCGGATCTCCGCCGGGGTCCATTCGGGCTCCCCGGTGGCGGCCACGGTGTCCAGGAGGTCCCGCATGTGGCGCTCGTGGGTCAGGTCCTCCAGGCGCTCCTCCAGGGCCTTGGCCGTCTCGGGGTCTAGCTCCTCAGCGTGGATGGGGTAGCGGGTGCGCTCCAGGGTGCGGGCGAGGGCCTCGAGGGCCTCCGGGTCCTCACGGCCGAAGCGGGCCAGGCGGGCCTGGCGCTCCGCCTCCCGCACCCGGCGCATGGCTTCCAGGAAGCCCCTCACGACCTTGGCCTTGGCCACCACCTCCTGGGGCTTGGGGGGCTCCACCTGGGGGACGGGGGCGACCCGCTTCGCCCGCTCCCCTAGGGGGCGCTGCAGGGCCCCCGCCTCCCGGGCCCGGAGGCGGGCCCTGACCGCCTTCTCCGCCTGCTCGGGGTTCATTTCGCTTAGGCGGGCTTGGAAGAAGGCCTCGTCCTCCTGGCGGGCCTCGGCCTCGGTGAAGCCCCTTTCGGCGGCCTTTTCCCTGAGGTTCGCCTGGTAGCCCACGCCCCCTTTGGGCTTCTCCTCCTCCTGGACCGGGCGGGGGCCTAGGACCGCCCGCCGGGCCTCCTCGTCGGAGGCGAGGGCCTCGAGGAGCCCCCTTTCCAGGCGCTTCATGACCCCCTTGAGGCGCCGGAGGTGGTGCCCTGCGGCCATCCCGGCGGCCATCTTGGCGGCGGCCTCATCCCCCGCCATGGCCTTGGCGTGCTCGGCCAGGACGTCCTTGAGCTCTTCTTTGAGGCCCTCGAGGTTCTTGTACTTCTCCAGGAGAGGGTTATCTAGCAGCTTCTGAGCCGCCTCTATGGCCTGGCGGTGGGCCTCGTGGAGGACCTGCTTATGGGCTTCAGAAAGGGCCTGCTTCTGGACCCTCTCCCCTCTTGACGGCTTAGCCTTCGGCCCCTGCCCTAGCCGGGTGAGGCGAAGGCCGTGAAGCCCCTTAGGGCCGGAGATGACGTGCGCCGTGCCATCGGGCCAGATTTTGATCTTCACGTGCACGTAGTCCGGGCTATCGGGCCCGTGGGGCTTGAGGGTGATCCAGCGCTCGTTGGGGGCCAGGGGCTCACTCGCTTTCACCAGCGCCGGCTCGGCCCACAGGACAATGGGCCACCCGTCCGGGTCGTAGCCGGCGTAGTAGCCCGGAAGAAAGGCGAGGTCAAACCCCTTGGCGAAGTGCTTTTTAGCCTGGGCGATGGCGATGCGGATGGCCTCCCCCTCGCTATAGCCCCGCTCGAGGAGGGCGTTGGCTATGCGAATGGCCAGGCGCCGCACGGGAGGGGGGAGGCGTCGCATGGCAGGCGGGTAGTCGTGGGTAGACCACGGCATGCTTCAACCCTAATCCCCAAGGCGGTCCCGGCGCCCATAGTCTCCCCTCTTGACAATAGTGAGGGGGTATGATACTATTGGGGTGGAGGTGATGGAGATGCGGACCTACTGGGTGCTGATGCAGGAGAAGCTGGGTAGGCTATACGAGGCAGGCATTAGGGGGATAGAGGCAGATGTTACCTACCAGCCCAGCGGAGAGCGGCGCGTGAGCTGGACCGCCTGGGGGCCGGACGGCCTCCCGGCGGACTGGAAGGAGCTTGGCCTCGAGAAGGTCTTGGATGAGGTGGTCTACAAGCTGATGTGGGAAGATGATGCCCTCACCTACGTGTACCTCTATCCGAGGGGGTATAAGGTCGTGCGTTACTCCCTGGGGCCCACGGGGAAGCAGGAGTGGAAGGTGGAGGTGCGAGGGGAGCCGGGGGAGGACATCCCCCAGCGCCACTTTGCCCAGACCCGCTCCCTCAGGGAGCGGCTATAGTACTTGGTCACTAGGTACCCTAGCTGGTACAAACATGAAGCCCCTAGGGCGTGGCGAGAGAAATATGGCCCTGAGCCCACCCTCGAGGCCCTCCTCGCCTGGGGGAAGAGCAGGGAGGAGTGGAGCGCCTTGGAGGAGCCCTTGCTGCCAGGGCTCCTCCGGGAAATGCTAAGGTAGGCCAGTTGGGCTAACGCCGGGGTGGAAGCCCCGGCCTAGTTTTTCATTTCTCCTTCTTCCCCCCGCAATGGCGCTGGTATAGCGCTCGAGCCCGCCGCTCCACCTCGGGGTAGCCGTGCTGGGCGGCCCGGGAGATGGCCGCCCGGAGAAGGGCGCAGTTGATGCTCCCGTCCTTGTTCCTGTAGGGGAACTTCCGCTCCTTGGGCATGAGGAAGTGGGAGGCTGGCACCTCCTTCCGCTCCCGGGGCCGGTCTACCCACTTGAGGCGCCGGACCGGGATGGTGCGCTCCTCGGCCTTGATGATGAGCCGGGTGCCGGGGCCGATACCCAAGGCCTTAGCCATCTCGTGGAGGGGCATGTCCGGGGAGAAGAGGGGGGGCTGATAGGCCTGCCTGCCGCTAGCCACCCTACCCTTCCTTCCTGCACCCTTGGGCTCAGGCCGACGGGGCCCCACTAACTCAGGGAAGAGGGAAGGCTGCTCGGCTGCGCCCCTCCCCTTCGGGCCAGGAGAGGTGGCTTCATCAGGACCCTCACCAGGCTCGCCACTATCAGGGAGGATGACGTATTTCTGATTAGGAGCACGCAAGATAACGCCGCCTTGAGCGTATGCCAAGGGGGCGAGGTGCTTAGCCGCCTCCCGTATCAACTCCTCTTCACTTTTCCCTTCAAGGGATACAATACCTCGCACGGGATACGCATAGTGCCAGGGCTCAACACGGTCGGGAGGCATCACGACTACCGGGTCAAAAGACAAGTAGTACGCCGTATCGGGATCGCGCCACGGAATCGACTCCAATATCTGGACCGCCGCATCCCGGTCTAGCCCCCGCGCTGAGCTCAGGGGCTCCACATAGAGGTAGGGCGAACCATCGTCGGTGACGATGCGAGCCCGGATGGGTGTCTCCTTTAACTCTTGGGGCGTCTCTGAGACCGGCACAACCCGCACTGGCCCTTTGGGCAAAGGGGGATGCACGGGGATTTCGGCCGCTTCTCCCTCCGGTAGGTGAGGACGGATCCGCTCAAAAGCGTGAGGAGTATATAGAGCCTCCCGAAGGCCCTTTCTCACCTTCTCCGCATAGTCTTTAGGGTGAAAGACCCACTCCTTACGCTTAGAGTCCCACTTCCCACCAGCCTGCTTCAGGACATCCTTGAGCTTGGGATCGTACTCCGAGGAAACGCTTACCTTACCCCCAGGGTAGGGAAGCACAATGGCCTGGACGTTACCGTGGTCATTGTGGTGCTGGGGTATATGGTACTCATAGCGCCACCGGTTTGCGTTGGCGTCCCACCAACGCCGGATGTACTTATGGCCTGGGCGCACGTGCCCACGCTGGGGGGCCTTGACAAGGAGGTTCTCGAGTCGGCCCATCACGGCACCACCCTAGTGGCTAGGCCGGTAATGGTGCTTAGCCATTCACGGCCTCCCCTGGGAGACGCTACTATCAAGCGGTGGGAGCGCCAGGCTCCACCACCCACCCCTTGCGCTCCTCCTCGAGGAGGTGGCGGTAGATGCCCAGGGTGATGGTGGGATTAGCGTGGCCCATGCGCTCGGAGACGAGCTCCACCGGGGCCCCCTGGGCCAGGAGGAAGGAACCGTAGGTGTGCCGGAGGTCGTGCACCCGAATCTCAGGCAGGCCGTGCTGGCGGCACAGGCGCCTCAGGAGGTGGTTGGGGGCGTTAGGCTCCACGGGACGGCTCGGGCTCTTCCGGGAAGGGAAGAGGTACAAGCCGGGAAGGTCCTCCTCCCTAAGCCCCGCCTGAAGGAGGGCGTCCCGGTAGGCCCGGAGGCGCTCGAGGGTCTCCGGGGGGATAGGCACCCGCCGGACGGAGTTGGGGGTCTTGGGCGTGGTCATGGCGCCCTTGCCCGCCACCGTCGTCCAGTGGCGGCGCACGGTGAGGTGGCCCGCCTCGAGGTCTATGTCCCCCCAGGTAAGGGCCAGGGCCTCGCCCCTCCGAAGGCCACAGGCCAGCATGAGCCTCAGGGCTAGGGCTAGAGGGGTGGGGTGGGCATCTAGGGCGGCCATGAGGCGGCGGATCTCCTCGGGCTCGAGGGTCCGCCCCGACCTGCCCCTGGAGGGCGCCTTTACCTTCACCGGGGCCACGGGGTTGCGGTGGACCAGCTCCATCCGGAGGGCGTCCTCAAATATGGCGTGGAGGAGCCAGCGCACCTGACGGAAGCGGCTTGGGGGAAGGGCATCCCGGACCCCCTCGAGGAGCTCCCGCACGTGCAGGGGCTGCACGGCCTGGAGCCTCATCCTACCGAAGCGGTCTGGAACTTGGGGGTCCTTGAGGGAGGGCAGGACCTGGGCCAGTTCGTAGCGGTAGTGCTCCACGGTCTTGGCCTTGAGTTCCCGGGCCTTCCCCTGCAGCCACCTCTCGGCCCACTCCCGCACCGTGATGGCCTCGGGCTGGGGTAGGGCGCCCCGGTGGTAGAGGGCCAGCTTCTCCGCTAGCTTGGCCGCCGCCTCCTGCCGAGTTTTGCCGTAGACCACGAGCCGCTTCTGCTGCCCCGTGGGGGTGTAGCCCACGGTGATGGCCCCCACCCAGAGGCCGTCCTTCCGCCGGTAGACGCTCCCCTCGCCCCGTCCCCGCCGCCTCCCCATAGCTACCAGAGATTGGGGAAGCGCTTAGGGGAGACCACGTAGGTCTCCCGCTTCCCGCGCTCCACCACGAAGGCCACCTGGTGAGCCCGGCTAACCGCCTTCAAAAAGCGCTCCCCGGCCTCCGCGGACCCAGGTCCCTGGATGGCAAAGCCCACCCACTCGTTGGGCGGGGCCCAAAAGTAGTAGGCCACACGGCCCACCCACTGCCCCTCCTTGGCGTAGATCAGGGGAATGAAGTCGTAGTGCCCCAAAGCGGCGAGCTCCTTCCCCCCTCCGTCCTGGAGGACGAGGCGCACCCTCCACCCCCGGACGTCCTCGGGGTGGCGCACCTGGGCCGGGACGACGAGGGTGGGCCTCAGGGTCGGGAGGAAAGCCTTGAGGCTTCGGGACTTCGTGCCCCCCTCAAAGGCGTCCCGGGTGAGCTCGCTCAGGGAACCCGCCACCGCTAGGCACGCCTGCAGGGCCGTGCCCATGGGAGTGGCCAGGTAGACCCCTGAGGGGAAGCGGGCCGTGTGCAGGCGCTCCACCCGCTCGAGGGCCTCCTCCTCGGTGAGCCGCCCGTCGTCTATGGCCTTGAGCACCTCCAGGCAGTAGACGTAGGGCAACTCCCAGGCCAACGGTTGCAGGTTGGGGAGGAGCATGGCCTCCACGTAGCCCACCCCCTTGAGGTAGGGGTTGGAGGTGGTGGGCACCCCCTGGGCCAGGGCTAGGGAGAGGACTAGGAGCCACGGGGAGCGCATCGCCTACCCCCGGAAAGGGCGGTAGCGGCTGACGGCGTAGACCTCACCCAGCACCCGCACCTCTTCCGCCCGAAGGGGCGCGTGCGCAGGGTTCCAGGGAATGAGAAGCCAGTCCCCGTCTAGCTTGCGGGCCTCCTTCACCGTGAGCCCGTCCCCCAGGATTTCCACCACGTACACCTTCCCCGGGCGGAGCTCGGTCAAGTTTGTGTCTACCAAAACCAGGTCGCCGTCACGAATGGCCCGCTCGGTGCCGTCGTCCATAGAGTCGCCCTGCACCTCATATACGGCGCTGCCCGGCCTGTACAAAGACCGGGGGATGGGATACTCAAAGGGCTTTCCCCCCATGGCTAAGCCAAGTATAGGCACGAACTTGACGCTGGCGGGCAGCACATCCGCCTTGGAATAGAAGGCCTCCGGGATCTCGAGGCCCGTGGCCTCCACGAAGGAATGGAGGCCCCACTCCAGGGCCCGCAATAGGGCGTAGAAGTGGTCCACCGAAAGCCGGAGGGGGTGTTGAATCCCGCGCTCAATGAGGCTAATCGTGCTTTGGGAAAGCCCGGAGCGGTACGCCAGGTCCTCCTGGCTCATACCGAGCTCTTGCCTCCTCCTTTTGATGGCCAGGGCCCACTCGGGGACAGGCAGCCCGTCCCTACCCCCACCCCCTTTGGTGGGCGCCATCAATACCCCGCTAAACCTTTGGGCGCTCATGGTGGCATGGTAGCACCAGAATACCAATAAGGGGAAGAGAAGGGACTAATAAGCAGAGTGCGGCAAATAGGAGATGAATCTTGCTAGTCAGGTAAGTATAGGAAGACTTGACATGCCATGACTTTACTAGTAAACTAATGGACGAGATGAAAGCTAAGAGGAAAAGGGAGAAGAAGGCCGCACAGCTTGAAAAGCTTGCCTTCAACCTAAGCGAGGCAGCGGATACCCTTGGGACAAGCTATAAGGCTGTGTACCACCTGGTCAAGGGTGGCCGCCTGCGGGCGGTGCGGGTCGGCCGCCGGATCATCATCCCTAGGAGCGCCCTCGAGGAGCTCCTGGAGGAAAAGAGGGAGGCGGAATGATCCGGGCCTCCCTCTTCGTTCTTTTGGTCTGCCTCCTCTGGGGGCAGGTCTCCCCGGAGGCGGGCTGGGCAGCTGCCACCACGGGCCTGGCCGCCGCCCTCATCGGGTGGCTAGCCCGGGACGAGAAAGCCAGGAGGGGTAGCCATGGGTAGCGTGATTCGGGCCACCTACGACTTGGCCAGGGAGAAGAGGGCCCTCGAGGCCTGGCGGAAGCGCTACTCCCTGGCCACAAGACTAGAGATTTTGCGCACCCGGCGGCCGGAGGCCTACGAGGCCTTTGTCCGGCACCTCCAGCGGTGGGGGTACCGGGTGGAGGGCGGTCCGTGCCCCTACTGCAAGGGGGCGGGGCGCTTTGACGATGTTCTTTGCCCTCGTTGCGAGGGCACGGGGGTGAGGTGAGAGAGATGAAGGAGGCCATCATCAAGGCCATACAGGGACAGGTGGTGGACAAGGGAGCTCTTTACCGGGTCCTCGAGGTCCTCACCCTCCTGGAGGAGGGGCGCCTCGTGGAGGCGGCGGTGCGGGTGCACGCCGCCTCCGAGGGGGCCACCCGCTTGGCAGATAGCGCCCTGGCCCGCCTGAGGGCCAAGGGGTTTGAGGTCTCCTTGCACAAAGAGAGGGGTGGCTACCTAGCCATCGCCCTGCGGGACGGCGAGATGGTGACCAACGTGGGGGCTTCCACTCCCGAGGAGGCCCTTGACTGGCTAGCGGCGTGCGTGGCCGGGGGGCCGGCCTTCGGGCCAACCACACCGTGAGTGAGGAGGTGGCCGGTGAGAGGCGGATGCTGGGACGCCAGGCAGGCAGTGGAGGAAATCGCCGTCCTCCTTCGGGCCTGGAGGGCGGGGGAGCTAAGCCCGGAAGAGGCCCTCGAGGAAGTGGAGGAGGCCCTTTACCGCAACAACTTTGGGCCCCTCTTGGAGGAGCGGGATGAACGCGATTGAGCTTTGGCAGGAGACCAAGCAGGTCCTCAAGGACATGTACGGCAAGCGGCTCACGGACGGGGAGTTCCAGGCCTTCCTCCTGGTAGCCCAGAAGCTGGGCCTGGACCCCGTGTCCCGGGAAATCATCCCCCAGGTGCGGGAGGGCCAGGGGGGGCGGCAGGTGGCCTTTATCGTGAGCCGGGACGGCTACCTCAAGGCGGCCATGCGGGACCCCGGGTTCGCCGGGCTCCAGAGCATGGTGGTCCGGGAGGGGGACACCTTTGAGATTCACCCCTCCGAGGGCAAGGTGGTGCACCGCTTCGGGAGCAAGCGGGGGGAGATTCTGGGGGCCTGGGCCATCGCCTACCACAAGGAGAGGCCCCCCGTCATCTTCTTCGCCGACTTCAGGGAGTACTACGAGGCCAACAAGGCCAGCCCCACCTGGCGCACCTACCCCAGCGCCATGATTCAAAAGGTGGCGGAGGTGGGGGCCTTGAGGAGGCAGTTCCCCCTCTCCGGCGTGGTGGCGGCGGAAGAGATAGGGGTGGAGCCTCCCCAGGCCCCCGAGGTGGCCGTGGAGCCCTCGAGGCCCGCCCCATCCCCCCTTCCCTCGCCCGCCCCCATCACCCCCAAGCAGGTTGAGGCCCTGGCGCAGGCCTTCTCTGCCCTGGGCCTCAAGGGGGAGCCCGCCCGGGAGCTAGCCCAGAGGCGGGTGGAGCGGGAGCTAGCCTCCATAAAGGACCTCACCCAGGAAGAAGCGGAAGACCTCTTGGCCTACCTGGAAACCTTGGCCGGGGTCCTCGAGCCCCTTGGGGTTGAAGAGCGTGGCCAGCTCCTCGTGGCGTGGCTGCGCAAGCACCCCCAGGGCACGCCCCAGCTAGACGACCTCATTGAAGAGGAGGTGGGGGATGGGGGAGATGCTTAGGGTCTTCCTCGCCTTCATCGGCACCTACTTCTCGGCCATGGTGGCCACGGCCGCCATCGTGGCCTGGTCCTTCCGGGGCGGCAGGCAAGCCCCGAAGGGGGCCATCGTCGGCTACACGGGCATCTTCGTCATCCCGTGGGGCGTTTTCTTCTTCACAGCCTTGCTTTTGGGGAGGTGAGTAAATGGGAGATAGGGCCAAGGACGCCATAGGGAAGCTGGTCCAGTGCGTCTATGAGCACGCCCCACCGGAGTACTGGGGCGTGGCCGAAGAGGCGCAAAGGCTCTTCAGGGAGATCGTCCGGGAGCACGAGGCGGCCGTGCGGGCCCTCGAGGCTGCCCGCGCCCGGGAGGAGGCCCTTCGTCGGATGGCGGCCCAGCTGGAGGCCGCCCTGGTCAACATCCAGGAGGAGGCGAGGAGGGCCCAGGGCTACTGGGCCCTCCTGGAGAGGAGGAGCGCGTGATGAGGCCGGTAGAAGCGGTGGTACAGGAGGCGGAACGGGAAGCCATGGAGGCCCTGGCCGCGCGGGAAGCAGCCAGGGAGGCCGCGAAGGCCCGGGCGGAAGAGGCCCAGCGGGTCAAGGCGGCCCTCGAGGGGCGGGGCTACGAGGTCCTGGTGGGCTACGTGCGTGGCGGGAAGCGCTACGAAGCCTTCGCCTTCTCCCACGGCCGCACCGTAGGGTTCGGTTGGGGCCAGGACGAGGTGGAGGCCCTGAGGACCCTAGCCGGCGATCTCGGAGTCCCCCTTGGGGGATAAGGTGTGTTATCGCAGTGGTCATGGGCGTCCCTTTTTGGGCAGAAGACTCTCAATAGAAAAGTGGGAGGCATATGAGGGTCAACAAGGAAACGATTAGCAAAGCGCTGAGCCTGGCCAAGGCGGTCATGCCTAGCAGGGCTAGCAACCCCCTCCTGACCTATCTCCGCCTCGAGGGCAAGGAGGGGGATTTGGCAATCCGGGCCTCCTCCGGGGAGACCGACCTGGAAGTGCGCCTGCCCGTGGAGGACGGGGTGGAGTTCGCCCCCCTCCTGGTCCCCGGCCTCCCCTTCGCCCTCACCGTGGGCAACGCCTCCGGGGATACGGTGGAGTTCACGCTAGAGGCCGAAGGCATAACGGTAGCCGCCGGAAGGTGGCGGGCCTCTCTGGCCACTGCTAGCCCCGAGGGGTTCCCGGAGTGGCCCGAGATGGGCCCCGAACGGCTCAATAGCCGTGTCGTGGCCAAGGACTTGGCCAGGGCCCTTTCCCAGGTGCGCTACGCCGTGGGCAAGGAGGACTACCGCGCCATCTTCCGAGGGGTGCAGTTGGAGTTCTACGAGCGGGGCTTCCGGGCTGTTGCCTCGGATGGCTACCGCATAGCCATCCAGGACCTACTAGTTCCTGAGGGCCGGCCCGTGCGCAAAGCCGTCCTCCCTTCCTGGGCAGTGGATGACCTCATCCTGTTCCTCCGGGAAGCGGAAGAGGGCGGGGAGGCGCACATCATGCAGGCAAAGGGCCTCATGGAAGTGGCCTTCGCCACCCCATGGGGCGAGGTCCGGGCCTCCCTCCGGCTCATGGAGGGGGAGTTCCCCGACTACTGGCGGGTAATCCCTAACGAGTTCCCCCTCAAGGCGGTCCTGGACGCGGAGCCATTCCGTGAGTCCCTGAAGCGGGTCTCGGTCCTGGCCGACAAGCAGAACCACCGGGTAGACCTCCTCCTAGAGGAAGGGCAGGCCGTCCTCTACGCCAAAGGGGACTACGGGGAGGGCCGGGAAGAGATTCCCGTGGTCTTAGAGGGCCCCTCCATGAGCCTGGCCTATAGCGCCCGGTTCCTCCTCGAGGCCCTTCAGCGGGTATCCGGGACGGTGACCCTGCATATCTCCGGCCAGGTGACCCCCACGCTGGTTGAGCTGGCGGAAGGGGGCTACCGGGCCGTGGTGGTGCCGCTTCGGGTGTAGGAGGCGAGGATGGGAAAGTGGAATGACCCCGACTCTGTATTTGGCCCTTTGGCTCTAGGGGTGGCGCTTAGCATCTTCCTTATCTTCATTGGCTATCGCATTGCGAAGGAACCCGCGGCAACCCCTAAGCCTAAAGAAGCGCCTGTCGTCATCCGCCTAGACCTCACCCCGGAAGCCATGCGGGCTTGTGCCGAAGCCTTTGTCCGCTATGGCTTCTGGGATGTTCAAGACTACGAGTGCCGGCTGGAGAAGGGGCCCGAGGGCGTAGTGGTGGCCCTCTATGGCCCCGGAGCGGATGGGAAGGCGGGGGAGAAGAAGCGGCTAGGGGAAGTCCCCCTTAGGGAAGGTGAGTGAGCGTGTACCGATTCAACCACCACGTGTGGGAAATGGACCTCTCAACCAAGGAAAAGCTCGTGCTCCTGTACCTCTTAGACCGGAGCAACGAGCACGGGATCTGCTGGCCCTCCACGAACACGATCTCCCGGGCAACAGGGATTTCCCGGAGGCATATCCACCGCATCTTGCAAAGCCTCAAGGCCCGGGGGCTGGTGGATTGGGAGCACATCGGTGAGGAAGGGTGGAGCCGGAATAGCTACCGGCTCAACCTTGAGGCTATCAGCCGGGGTAGCGTGGGTGGAGCATCCGAGGCTAGCCCCTCGGAGGACCGGGACCTCGAGGCAGAGCAGGGTCAGGGTGAGGCTACCCCCTG
>Ga0079992_130400_pt1 | contig 10935 bp, 9 predicted proteins | sample FaiFalFF_MnMetaG_3_FD_69197 | JGI IMG/M metagenome (GOLD analysis project Ga0079992, IMG submission 69197) | Freshwater microbial communities from Yellowstone National Park, Wyoming, USA - Fairy Falls B (FF_Mn_B) MetaG (SPADES assembly) (version 2) | ecosystem: Environmental > Aquatic > Freshwater... | reverse complement strand
GCTGACGAGGTACCTGAAGAGGCTGATGGAGGAGAAGAACGAGCTGAAGATAGCCCTGCTCGTCGACGAGGCTCCGCAGTACTGTCCTTGGCAGCCTAAGGGGCTCGAGGAGAAGACGACGAAGACGCTGATCGAGCTCGCAGCCCTCGGCAGGTCCTACAAGCTCTCCCTGACCCTCGTATCGCAGGGTATTGCCGGGGAGATCGGGATAAACGCGGCGGTCCGGAGGAACCTCAACACGCTCTTCATAGGGAGGATTCACCCGCTCGACACCCAGGAAGCTGAGAAGTACTTCGCGAGCTCCTACGTCACCAGCGAGAGCCTCCTACGCCTCCCTGAAGGCCACTTCTACATCGTGGGGAAGGTGAACCCCTCACCGGTACCGCTGCTGATGACGTTCGACATTCCGGAGAGCGAGCGGGTGAGTGTGCGTGGAGGTTGAGGAGGGCATACCGGATATACTGAGGATACCGAGGCCGCTTCAGGAGTCGTTCTTCGAGCTGGCGAGGCGGGAGGCCGACCGGGTGCTGAGGGAGATCTCGGCGATAGGAGAGCCCCTCAAGAGGGCGTACGATGCGGTGAGGCCTCATCTGAGGAGGTTTCCCAGAAGGGTCGAGTGGAGGGACAAAGTCTTCGCGGTGGTGGACGGCTCAGACACGCCCTCGATCGACGAGCGGATCGGCATCAAGTTCGGTCTTGTCGCTGTGTGCAGGAAGAACTTCAGGGGCATCGAGCAGCTCCCCGACGCCGAGTGGTTCGACGGCGACGCGTTGAGGGGCGACCATCACGTCTCTAGGGAGGACTTCTCGAAGGTGCTGGACCTCGTAACGACGTACCTCGAGCGGCGCTACGCGGTGAAGGCCCTTGAGGACGAAACGGTCGATTTCGTCGTCATCGACGGGTCCTTCTGGGGCTTCAGGGCCGGATGCAGCAGGGTCAAGAGGCTCGAGCTCGACTGGACAGACCCGGTCACGCATAAGAACTTCGAGGACGTCCAGCAACTGATCGACGAGCTGGTCAGGCTCACGAGGACGCTCCTCCAGTCCGGGAGGGCCTTCGGGGTGGTGAAGCGCGTCGCCACCTCATCGATCGACGGCTATGTGGCCTACAAGTCGGACAACGCGGAGGTAGCATCGGGGCTGACGGACAGGTCGCTGCTGACGTTGATAATGGAGGTGGGCGAGGTGCTCGACCTCAACGGCCTCATCGGCGAGGAGACACCGCATGAGGTCTTCTCCGCCCTCTCCGGCATCGTTCACGAGCGGAAGAGGAAGAGCAGGAAGGTGGAGGTGAGAGAGCTCCTCGCTGAGTCGTGGAAGAGGGTCGAAACCCAGATCGTCACCGACCTGTTGCCGAGGGGGCCTGAGGAGTCGCAGGAGAAGCAGGCCCGGACCATCGATGCGGTCCTCTCGACGAGGCGTGTCTTCGTCAGGACCGTTCCGGACCAGCCGCCCGCCTGCCTCGAGTTCCCGAAGGGCGTGAGCTCTGAGGTTCTGGAGCTGGCCCTGAGCTACGCGCTCGATACGGCTAACCCGGCGACAGGTCTGCCGATCGCGCTCGATCTGGTCGACGAGCTGATCTCGTTGCCGAGGGGTATCGGGAGGGAGTTCGTGGAGGAGGTGGAGGGGATTTTGCTGGCGGCCGGCATCGACGTCAGAAGGATGAGGGCCTTCTTCAGCAGGATCAACCCGCAGAAGGAGATCGAGTGACCCTTTCGCCTCCGCACGTTTATCACCCGCTGGCTCTGGGTTCAGCCGGATGAAGCTCTACGAGCACGAGGCCGTCGAGCTCTTCAGGAATTACGGAATCGATGTGCCTAAGTCCTTCGTCGCGTCGACGCCGGAGGAGGCTAAGAGGGCTGCGGCGGAGCTCGGTGGTCGTGCAGTATTGAAGGCGCAGGTTCTGGTCGGAGGCAGGGGCAAGGCGGGAGGGATTAGACCGGTAAGCTCGCCGGAGGAGGCAGAGGCCGCCGCGAAGGCGATGCTGGGTTCGACCTTGAAGGGCGAGGTGATCAGGAGGCTCCTCGTCGCAGAGCTGGTCAACGTCAGGAGGGAGCTTTACGTCTCCCTCACGAACGACAGGGCAAGCAGGGGCCACATGCTCCTTGCGTCGCCGATGGGTGGGGTTGACATAGAGGAGATCGCATCTAAGCACCCGGAGAGCATCATCAAGATCCCGATAGACCCGCTTGTCGGCCTCAGGAGCTACCACGTCAGGAAGGTCGTGAGGTTTTTGGGACTTGAGGGCGATGTCGCCTCTGCCTGCGAGAGGATCCTCACCGGGCTCTATGCACTCTACACTGATCATGGATGTGAGCTCGCGGAGATCAACCCGCTTGTGGTCGACGACAGGAACAGGTTGTTGGCGCTCGACGCCAAGGTCATCGTCGACGACAACTTCGCCCGTGTCAGGGGCCTTGCCTTCGAGCGGGAAAAGGGCCTTGAGGACGTTGCGAGGGAACTCGGGTTCAGCTACGTCGAGCTCGAAGGGGAGATCGGCGTGATCTGCAACGGAGCCGGCCTCACGATGGCCACGATGGACCTCGTCAAGCACTACGGCGGGAGACCTGCCAACTTCCTCGATATAGGTGGGGGCGCCAACGCTGAGCGTGTGGAGAAGGCGGTCCGCCTCCTCCTCCAGAAGGAGGGGATAAAGGTCGTCTTCGTGAACGTGCTCGGCGGCATAACTAGATGCGATGAGGTGGCGCTCGGCCTCGTGAGGGCCATGAAGGACGTGGGGAGGGGCGTGAAGCTCGTGGTGAGGCTCGTCGGCACCCGCGAGGAGGAGGGGCAGAGGATCCTCAGGGAGAACGGTTACGAGTTCTTCAGCTCGATGGAGGAGGCTGCGCGTAGGGCGGTGGAGCTGTCATCACTCACCTGACAGCCTGGCCTCCGTCACCGACTGCCTTATCGACCTCCTGAAGACCGTCAGGCCTTTCAGGGTCACCGGTATCGAGACGACCGAGAGGATCAGCGAGAGCGGAACGTTCAGCGTGAAGCCGTCGCCGACCATGAAGAGCCTGTAAACCGTCTCGGCTCCCGCAGTCAGAGAGATCCATCCTATCACGAACGGCAACAGGCTACACGATACGCCGAGGATCGAGACTGCGAGCCCGAACGTCACCTTGTTCACGCGATTTCGGGAACGCTGGTCCGAGATTAGGTTTGGCGAGCGCTCGGCATCCGGTCAGTCCGTCAGATTGTTTAGCGTATCACGGAGGCAATCCCTCCGTCATCCCTCCTCTGAGACCGCCGGTCGCTGGACCTTAGCCTCGGCCGGGCGGATCACGGTGAACACGTCGTCGAGGACCCTCTCGACCTCGCGCTCCATCGAGAACTTCCTCCCGAAGAGCTGGATGAGCGGGCCGAGTTCTTGAACCTCCTGATCCGTGAGGTGCCTCTCCTCCACCAGAAGCCTCCGGAAGTACTTGTGCTCGAAGAGCTTCATCACCCTCCTCAGGAGGTCAGGCGGCAGATGCCTCGAGAGCGTCTCCGGATCGAGGTGCGCACATGACGAGAGTCTGGCGAAGGTCGCGTGGTCCAGTTCGCCGTCGAGGTGAAGGCCCCTCAAGTACTGGAGGACGTCCCTCCGCGGCGGAAGGTACCCTATGTGGGACCTCTGGACCAGACCTCTGACGTAGATCCTGCCGCCGACCATGCCGGTGCCCACGGACCTTCCGGTCACAGGCACGTCCGTCCCCTCATAGCCCAGCCCGAGCACGGTGATCACACCGCCTGCCATGTACTCGCCTAGGTAGTCGTCGACCCGGCCGCCCACGATCAGGTAAGGCCTCTTCTCCGAGTACTCCCTCATCTGGATCCCGCACCGGTTCCCCGCGTTGCCCTTAACGAGCACAGTTCCGCCCTGAAGCGCCTGACCGAGCACGTCCCTGGCGTCGCCGTGGACCACCACGCTCCCCCCGTGCATCACGTCGCCCACGTCGTCCTGCACCGACCCGAAGACCTCGAAGTCGATAGACTCGTTCAGGTTGGCGAGGCAGTTGCCCGGGGTCCCGTAGATCCTGACGTAGAGCTGCCCCTCGACTCCGACCCCGATGTACCTCTGGCCCCTCACGTTCAGCAGGCTCACCTCCCTTATTCCCTTCTGGACGCATTCCCGCAGGACCCTGTTGATCTGCTGGTACCAGAGCTCGGAGGCGTCGACCGTCTCCCCCACCGGTTCCGCGCTTGCGATTGAGGCTTGCGGTCCTACGAAGAGGTCGACCCTCTTCCTTCCGGCTATCACGACGCCTCTGCTGCTCGAGGCGAGCATGAAGCTCCCCGGCTCCAGCGTCCAGACCCTTGCATTCGGCGAGACGGCCCTGATCTGGGCCTCTTCGCTGGCAGCATAGACGTAGTTCTCGTCCTCCCCGATCACGACCGGTCTGAACTTGAACCTGTCCGCGAGGACCGCCAAGTACACGTCCCTTCCGTCCGAGTAGCCTGCAACGACCGTGAAGGGCCCGTCGAGCCTCGCTCCCCTGAACCTCACCGTCCTCCCCTGGAACGATCCGTCTGTCCTTTCGTCCTCGAACGGATTCACAAGGACCCTGCAGGCTTCTTCTATTGAGAGATATTCTGTAGAGGTGAGGTGATCGAGGAGGAAGGCAATGACCTCGCTGTCGGTACCTACGAAGCTCCGGAAGCCGGCCGACTCGAGGAAGGACATGTTCGCGCCGAACGAGCTGACGTCGCCGTTGTGGACCACGACCCACTCGCCCGATGAGAAGGGGTGGGACCATATCGGAAGCCTGCCAGGGGAGTTGGTCGGTTGCCTCGTGTGGGAGACCCATAGGTCGGCGCCCTTCAGCCTCCGCTCTATCTCGTAAGCCCGATAGACGTCAGATGGGTACCCGACGCCCTTGAAGACGTCGACGTGCCTTCCCCACGAGTAGATGTGGGCCCCGAAGCTCGGCCTCGAGAACTCGCGGTTGAGGTCCTGGACCACCCGCCTCACCAGATGGGCGCCCGGGTCATCGGAAAGCGCGTAGACGTAGGAGCGAAGGGCCATCCCGTCGCCGTCGTTCTCTGCGCCGAGCGGCTCGACGTCACCGAGACGTGCGGATAGTTCCCTCCTCAGCTCCCTCTCGGCCTCGGGCGATATGGCGAACGCCTTGATCCTCCTGACCCGCGCATCGGGGTTCACGAGCCCGAACCCTGCACCTAACCTGCTTCCCCTGTACCTGACGCATTCGATGGCTGTGAAGGCGACCCTCGGGCTGATGGGCGGAGCGCCCCTCTTCCTGAGGACGCCGAAGACACCGCAGGCGGAGCCGTGCCTGCTCAGTTCGCAGGAGAGGGTTTCACCAGCTCCCAGCCGCCTTCACCCCCAAGGTATTCAGTAGCTGATCGTCCAGCTCGACGACCCTGAAGAGCTCCCTGTTGCCGCAAACGGTGGAATGGAGGGAGCTAGCTCCGGCAGCGCCCGCCAGAAGCTTCAGCTCCTTCTGCATCCCCAGCAGCAGGTACTCGAGCCTCTCCGCCACGACGCCCGGACCCTTCCCTGCTGGTAGGTCGACGCCGACCCTCCAGCAGTCCTTCAGCAACACCACCTCCGCCCCGAGCCCGAGGAGCTTGAAGACGTCACCGGACCCCCTTAGCCTGCGGGAAGTCGCGATGACGTTGACGGTGTAGCGCAACGCCTTCGTTCCGGAGGAGGGGCTCCTCAACGCCTTGTCGCATAGCGAGACCGCAACCTCCAGCTCGACCTCGCGATCGGCTTCCAGATCCTCGTCGATGATGATCGCCCTGAAGCCCGCCGATGCCAGAGCCGTGTAGAGTTCCACCCCATCGGTCGCAGGTACCCGTGCCACGGGCCTTTTCCCCAAAGAGACCACGTGCCTGACCAGCACAGGGTCCACCTCGGCCCTCTCAGCGATGACGACCTGGAAGTTCCTCGCTGCAGTCGGCTTTACACCGTTGGCATGTGAGAGCACGTAGTCCTCTCTTCCCGCTACGGAGGAAGGTTCTTCCTCAAGCCCGAGGAGGTCTACTATAACGCCCATCCTGTAACACGTCCTGACCACCTCTTCGACCAGTTCCCGCGACAGGTCAGAGAGGTACGAGATGCCGATCGGCATCGAGAGCCTGACGTCACTCTCGAATAGGTAAACGGAAGTCTCCACAGGCTCCCGGTACGGATCGATGCTGGGCCGCGTGACCTGAGCTCCGTCCGATACGATGTGGTCGAGCACCGACTGCGGTTCCTCAACGAAAGGCGGTGCTGTCGATCCCATGCTGACGATCGGCGGCTCGCCCGGCAACCTCCCCTCGGACCCGGCCATCTGCCTCAGGTAAGAGAGCGTCCTTCCCTCGATCCTCACCGACTTACTGTAGAGCCTCAACTCCCAGAACCCTCCTCGTCGGCTCCTTCAGCCCCAAGCCCACAAGGAGGTCCCTCCGGCCGACGAGCTCCGTGACCTTGCTCAGCCCCAACCTCTCGAGGATCAGCTTCAGCTCGCCTGTCCAGCCCCGGATCAGGTTCTCAACGCACCGCTGTGCGAACTCCAGCGAGAGCACCTTCTTCGGGTTCTCCTCTATCCGGTTCGTGATCACCGCAGGGCAGAAGCCGAGATGACATTTGTGGACCATGATGCATCCCATCGCGATCAGCGCAGCGGTACCGATCGATACGCAGTCCGCACCCAGGGCCATGAGCTTAGCCGTGTCCTCCGCGCTGCTCACCCGTCCGGCCGCTATCACCGTGAAGCCTTCCCTCATCCCCTCCCTGCGGAGCATCGCGTCCGCGGTGGCCACCGCCAGCTCTATCGGGATGCCGACGTTTTCCCTCACGGCTGACGGCGCCGCACCCGTTCCTGCTCCTTGCCCGTCGATGATGATGCCATCGGCCCCCATCCTAGCCACGCCTGCGGCCACGTAGGCGACGTAGTTGGTGGCAGCGACCTTCACGAAGACCGGCTTCCCGGTAGCCTCCTTCAGCGCCCAGATCCGCTGCTCTAAATCCTCGATCGAGTAGATGTCGTGGTGGGGAGCTGGCGATATCGCGTCGGTCCCTGATGGTATCCTCCTCGTCCGCGAGATGATCTCGACGACCTTTGCGCCCGGCAGATGGCCTCCGATGCCTGGCTTCGCTCCCTGGCCTATCTTGATCACCACTGCCTCCCCTAGACGCAGCAGGTGGAGGTTCAGCCCGAACCGGGCCGAGGCCCACTGTATCACGATCCTCTTGCACTTAGCCACCTCCGGGTGGACACCGCCCTCACCGACCCCGCAGAGGACGCCCATCGAATCGGCGGCCCTTGCAAGGGCCAAGTTGGGGATCCCGCTCAGCGCACCGAACGACATGTCACCGAGGTACAGGGGAACCGTCATCCTGGTCCTTCCGTACGCGACCTCGCATCCCACATCGATCCCGTTCGGCTCTTCAAGACCATCCTCCGACGGAACAGGGTCCTCGAGTTCCTTCCTGAAGAGAAGCCTGTCGAGTACCCTTTTCGAACCCGATTTACAGGGGTCCCAGACGAAGGCGGGCCTTCCCGTTGCGGCCAACTTCCTAATGTGCTCTATCCTGCTGACTGTCCAGAACTCCGGTGAGGAATGCCGGGGTATGTTCAGATATCTGTCGACTATTATAGCCCCCTTCCCTTCCATTCGTTCAGCGAACTGCTCCATCACTATGCCAACTCACCCCCTTTCTCACCGACGTTTTGAGGCAATTCGCCCGTAAGTTTCATTCTTCTCGTCGCCATCGAAAATCCCATCTCATGAACCTTACCATGAGCATGCCCAGTGAATTGCAGAGTTCAAACGTTCACTATCTATGGCTATGTTTGATCAAGATGTCGTCGCATTTCCGTAAGAATGCAAGATAAAACTCGCTATCGTCGTTTAGATGAGAAGGTCATATGCGTTAAAGCTGATCAAATGGACACCTCGGGGAACGATGACGGAATCGGCAATTCGGATGCGGAAAACGGAACCTCGGCCACGGCCGGATAGCTGAGGGGTCTCGGAGATGGGAGGGGAGCAGTTCCAGCAGTTCGTTCCCCTCCCTTCACGTGACGTGGCCGCTGCTATTGTTGAACCAGTCCAGGGCGAGGGAGGCCTCACGCCTGCAACCGACGAATTCCTGAGGGAGCTGGAGAGGAGGTGCAGGGAGGTGGGCGCTTACCTGATCATCGATGAGATCCAGTCCGGCTTCGGCAGGACAGGTCTAGTATGGGACCACTTGAGGGCGAACTTGAGGCCTGACATTCTGGTGGCCGGCAAGTCGATCGGAGGAGGGTTCCCCGTGAGCCTCGTCGCGGTCAACGACGATATAGCCTCAAAGGTCGAGGAGGGAGAGCACGGCTCCACCCACGGCGGGAACCCGCTGGCCCTCGCGGCGGTCACCGGAGGCGTCGAGGCCCACCTTTCCGATGACGTGCCCTCAAAGGCCCTTGCGGCCTCCGAGCTGCTCTTCGCAGGCCTCAGGGAGGTGGCGGCCGAGAACGCTGAGCTCGTCAGGACTGTGAAGGGGAAGGGGCTGATGGTAGGTCTCGAGCTGCGCTTCAACCCGTCCCAAGCGATAAAGGATCTCCAGTCTAAAGGGCTTCTGACGCTGAAGGCGGGGACGACCGTGCTGAGGTTCCTGCCGCCTTACATGATAACGCAAGAGGACGTCGAATGGGCCGTCGCTAGGGTCGCCGAATCGCTCGCTGAGCTTTGAAGGTGACAGGGAGGCTGGGGTGAGATGGGAGTTTGAAGTCCTTTAGGCGAATCTCCTGCCTTCCCTCATCCACCTCATACTTATCGTTCTTAACGATTACCATTAGCTTATATTTCCCGCTTCCGTCTTTCCAGTAACCAAGAGGTCTCGGTTTGAAGTATTTGGAGCCCATAGACGCGGTGACTGGTAAGTATAAGAGGGAAAAAGGGGTGAGTTAAAGTTTTCCGGTTCTCCTCAGGGGTACTGACAAGTTTTACTTAAGCCTTTTTGGGTCTCTGGCCGTGATGTACGTCATCGATGTTGTACTGGACTCTTTCTCCAAACTATTTCGGTCCCACAGGTACCCTCCTCTCGAGAAGCTCTATTCCGTCATACTCTTCACAGCAGGCCTTAGCATAAGGGATCTCTCAGAGAGGCTCTCTCTTACCGGCGCATCTAGGGAATCGGTAAGGATATGGGTTCACAGGTTCTCGTCTTTCTTCATGCCTTCCAGTAGGAGGCTTGTCGCTGTAGACGAGACAGTCCTGAAGGTTAACGGTCAGATCTGTTATCTTTGGGCCGCAATAGACGTGGATACTAATGAGATATTGGCCGTATACGCGTCGAGGGGAAGAGGGATTCCAGGCGCAATTAAGTTCCTAAGAAGGTATTGGATTCATGTGAAGGTAAGCCAGATAGTAGTAGATAGAGGACCTTTGGTATAGATGGGCATTGGAGAGATTGGGAATAATTTACTTCCATGAGACTTTCGGAAATAGGAACAGGATAGAGAGGTGGTTCAGGGAAATGAAGGAGAGGACTAAGAGAGGTTCTACAACAACATAAACGCGAAGACATTGAAGAGCTTAAAAGATTTGGTAACTGAAATTGCAGCGATGCATAATATCATCAGTGCAAGAGGAGAGGGGGTAATACCAACTTGACAGTACGTCCAGAGACCCAAAAAGGCTTAAGTAAAACTTGTCAGTACCAGACCTTTCCCAAAATAGAGTTAAATAGTATTGAAATAAGTACCGAGTGTGAAAACGATTGGTGTCGGAAAAAGAGGAACTTAAAAAATTTATGAAGGATGTCATACATATTATGAACTACGTTATCCGTGACTACATAAAAAATAACCTCACTGAATTAGAAATGTCTCACTCTCTTTACGATCAATATCTCTGGAATGCGTGGAATGAAACTATGAGCATTCTTACTGAAGATAGAATAAATAATGAGATAGATACTATCCAAGAAGAAGCTCTTTCGCAACATGGTCTAACTGGTCCACAACTCGAGTGGAAGCTTAATGTGTATTATAACATTAAGGATTCCTTCATAAGAAATCCAAATAAGAGATCTTTAACTAAGCTCATTGATGCAATTGATGGTATCTTAGATAGCTTAAGCCGTATATGCGAAGTATTTGGAGCCATGAAAGAGATTAAGGATAGTCTACGACCTTTCTTACACTAAAATTATGGAATTTTATAGACTAAAGTTAACATGTTCAGCATTCCGTTAGGTTGGTAGATAGGACCTTTACTTTGTAATTGGGTATTGTCCAGATAAGCATTTTTTCACATCCTCATTGCATTGTCGTAATATAATATATTGCACCGTCATCTTCTTATGCATCTGAAGGAACCCTTGACCTTGTTACTTATATCGAACCTCACACTTTCTGATCAGCTACTTATGCATAACCAGCCAGTAAAGAAGGGGGTCTGTATACCTATCTTAAGAAACGTACTCCATACAATTGTCTGAGTCTCAGAAAGCTGGAGTATAAATTTATGAGGTTGAGGGGTGAGTTGGTGAATGGAAGGATGATGTTAGGCTGTTTGTTGTTCATTAGTGTTTTACCCTGAACTTAAGCCTGAGACGGGCCATGAGATTGGCTACATAGCCCCCAAGTGGTCTGTTTCATAAAACGGGAAAGAATGTACTATCAGAGAGAGTCGTTCTGGGTTCTCAAAGTAAGCTACAGCGTCAAGGTCACCCTATCCCTTTTTTACTGCGTTCGGAGACGTTACTAAAAGACGTATACTCTACTTAAGTTTAGGTTTTTATGAAGGTTAGGATAATTTGGTAGTATGATATAGATACTCCGCATTTTTCATTCTAGAAGTGGTAAATTACCATCTATATTAAAAATCTAAGGTCTGTAATTTCTAGTAGTCCTTTGGTTTTTTCGTTTTTTAGATAAGGTGCAAGATTTGCAGCCTTGTTAGAGTATTTTAACGTTATCGGTAATTTTACAGAAACTTCTGTTGTGTTCCAATC
>Ga0079992_118014_pt1 | contig 10940 bp, 20 predicted proteins | sample FaiFalFF_MnMetaG_3_FD_69197 | JGI IMG/M metagenome (GOLD analysis project Ga0079992, IMG submission 69197) | Freshwater microbial communities from Yellowstone National Park, Wyoming, USA - Fairy Falls B (FF_Mn_B) MetaG (SPADES assembly) (version 2) | ecosystem: Environmental > Aquatic >... | reverse complement strand
GCTAGAGCTCGCTGGGCATCCCACCACAGGAGGCGGTCTCCACGGTCAAGGCCAGCGCTGGGGCGAAAGCGACCGGGGATGAGGTCGTCCAGGCGGCGGGAGCTGATAGCGGGATCATCATCAAAGGCGACGCGCGCCGCTATGGCCCTGAGGCGTGCAAATAACGCCTCCGCTCTCGCAGAGGGATACACACTAACAATAATAGCTGCGAAGGTCGCAATTCTGCTACTTCTTGGGTGTCAGGAGGGGCAGCACAGAGGGCAGATGCCCCTCACGCCTCTCCCTGCTGCTGAGCCTTCTTGTGCCAGTAGTCCACCCGCCGCTTTGCCCGCAGGCGGTCGCGGTGGAGCCGGTAGTAGTCCTTGTTGGCGCAGGTCTGAGAGCAATAGCGGCGGCGCACCGTCCCCTCAAAACGCTTGCCACAGTAGGCGCAGACCACCACCACCCGCCGCCGCCGCGCCTGCAGGAAGCGGCCCGCTGCGCTGGCGTCCATATCCGCCATCGTCGCACCCCCCTAACGCCAGCCTACTCCATCTGGCCTGTCAGGTCAAGCGTAAGGGCTTGACAACCGTCAGCCGCAACGTTATAATTGGGGGCAGAGATAGAAGGGAGGTAAGAGGATGTATCTGGGACACGTATTGAGAGGCTCTGAAGACCGGGTGAGAGGAGGTGACGGAGACATGCGTTACCCCGACGTGTTGTATGAGACGCCCTCAGAGTGGGCAGCGACTGGGGAGCGATTCTGGCTCAGCGCTACAGAGCTGGAACGCACCATACGGGATCTCCGACGTAATTTGGAATGGCGAGTATCTCGAGAGGAATGTCGCGAGTGGCGCCACAAGGGTGGCGGCGTCTATATATGTGGGGCAAATGAAGTGCGGCTGCGGTGGGACCCCAGTCGCAGAGCCTGGATGCCTCAATAACAGAGATAGAGACGCAAGGGGGGGGGACGATGAACCGGCGGGTCTTTGAGTATCTGGAGGACCAACGGCGGGGAGCGCTGGCCCGCATCCGAGACGACCTCGACACCCTCGAGCGGCTCACCGAGCTGGTCTATGAGTCAGGGGATGGGACCCAGGTGGAGTCGTGGAGGGAGTGGTTGGGCTTCGGGCTGGACCGGCTGGTGCGGCGGCTGGTAGTGGTGCGGGGGCTGGTGGCGCAGGGGCCTCGGAATGGCCAACCGGATGATGGGGCACTATTACCGCCTTCGCGACGAACTAATGGGAGGCGGAGCGGAGGCGATAGGCCGAGATGACACAGTGGAGGCCTCCACCCCCAAGGGGTGGAGGCCTCCACGCATGTTCCCCGACTCAGGCCCTCCTTTCCGGGGGCGAGACATCGAGCTCCTCTACGACCTCCTTACAGGCCCGGCAGTAGAGTATCGTCTTCCCTGCGGCCTCATATATGCCCAATGCCGAACCAGGGTGAAGGCACTGCCACGGTAGCTCCATCTCCTGCTCCAGCCAGTGACAGCTCATCGCCCACCACCTCTTCGCAAAATCTACCTTTTGCGAAATCGCTGGCAGCACGATGGCAACGAGAAGCCTCTTCTCCCTCAGACACCTTCCTATTCTCCTCAGCCATCACTATCCCTCCTGCGCTTTGGGCGGGTTGCAAGCTAATAGTTTGCCTCCACAAGCCTAGAGCCCGCCGCAACTTACGCAATGCCTTCTTCTCAATCTGGTGGATACGCGAGGAGGAGAGGCCAAAGACTTGCCCTATCTCCTTCAGCGTATGCCTGCGCCCGTCCTGTAGTCCGAAACGCAGCAAGAACACCTGCCGCTCCCGGTCAGTAAGGGAGGCAAGCGCTTCTCGCTGCGACTCGTCTGGCAGCGCCAGGAACACCTTCAGCGTCCGCCTTTTCAACAACCCATAGTCGTATTGCTCTGCGGCTAGGCTTTTGAGTCGTTGCAGCTTCTCCTCGAAGTCCCAGCTCATGGCCGACATGTCCACACCTCCCATCCATGCTGCTGCCAGATGGCGAACGCCTGCGCCACTTGGCCAACAGGATCCTCCGGCACCGGCCCCCAGAACGCCGGGTGCACCTGGAAGAGGCCTCGCTCTCCATACATGCCTGTCGCCTGCGAGTCCAGGCGGGACTCACACCAGGCCACCGCTAGCGCCTCCTGGCACGGCCACGGCGCCCCGCAGATAATGGCTTCGATACTGGTTGGTAATATGGCGACCAGAGGGCCCGTGCCCTCATCCACTGTCGCCAATCCCTCGCCTCTCGCCCACGGAGGGAGCGCATGATCCTCCAAGACGAAGTGATGGCTAGTATACTCAGCATCACTAATATCGCTGCCAACTCCTTGGTCATGTTCGCGCACCTCCCATGTCATCGCAGCTACCGCTATCACCAAGCCAGTTAGCAGCACCCGTGCCATCTCGCCCGCCCCCCCATCATGCGAGCATCACTCCTTCTGCCCATTGGTCAGCGAGCGCAGCTGGCGCTCACTCATGACGAAACCGCCCCTGCGTCCACACTGCATGCACACTGCCGAGACCTGCATAACGTTAGCCTCCGCTGTGCGCCGCGCCTTCGTGATGCGGTGTTGGGTGCCGATCTGACATCGAGCGCAGTAGAAGGTCGTGATAGCCTGCGCCTGCCCCATCGTCTTATGCCACCCGAGGTTCCTGACCTGCTAGAATGAGTGCCCGTCTTAGGGCCTGCACCATCAGATAGTCCGACTTGACGCCCTGGGCCTCACAGGCGAGTACCCGGTCCTCTATATCCCGCAGTGCCCGGCGCAGGGCCACGATGCGCGGGTCCCTGCCTCGTGTCTTGGGTAGACACTTGCACTGCCCATTGACGTGGTAGAGCACGGTGCTGTGATTGCAGCCGAGCGCACGAGCGATGGCTGTGCACGCAAGCCCCTCCTCCTGCATCTCCAGCATGGCCATGTGACGCACGATGACATCCTCCTGTCGACGCGACTTCACCATCTGCGTCGACCTACCATCTCTGCGCAGCATGCAACCCCCCCCTTCCAGAAACTTGTTCTGGCTTTCACAATCTCCCTTTTGTGTGACCTAGTTGGTTTTGAGGATCTGTGACCTGACCTGTGACCTGAGACAGGTCGCGTCACAGGTCGTATTTGGACCCCCTCTGGAGCCAAATACGGGACCTGTGACGTGGACGTGTGACGGGATGTGTGACGTCGTCACACGTCCCATCCCGTCACAGGTCACAGGTCCGTCCTGGCATATACGCACCCCCCTGCAGGCACAGACGCCGGGGCCGCCCCGCACGCCCGTGGGGGCCCCACCCGTCTGTGCCCCGAATGCTGTGCTAGACATCGGTGGCTGCTCCGTAGTAGACTTCGCGCCCTCGCCGGAAAGCGTGGAGCTGGCCAGCGTCGGCCAGGGCCCGCAGCGCTTTGGCCGCCCGCTCGCGGGAGCAGCCCAGCTCCTGCGCCACTTGGGAGGCCGTCATCTGGCCCATGTCCAGGAGGAGCTCCACGATCCGTTCCGAGAGGGATTGAGGTCGCTCGGCCTCGATGTCGGCGAACTCGCCAGCCCGTGCCCTCCGTATGGCCCGCAGCTCCCCATCCTGGAACTCGTAGCAGGCGATGGCCAGGGGGACCTGCCCCAGGTCGTTGGCCTTGGTGACCTGGAACCCCACCCCCAGGCGGCTGCCCTGCTGCTGGGAGAGAAGACGGACCACCACGTCGGCGGCTGCGTCCTGCATGACGCTGCCGTAGGCATGGCCCTCGTCGGCCCTGGGGGTGTGGGCCAGGGCCAGCCACGACACCCCCAGGGCGTTGAGGGCATCCATGATCCGGTTGGCTGTGGTGTCCTCGATGAGCGTGCCCAGGCCGGCCCTGGAGATGGAGTCCAGGACCACCAGCTCCACTCCCTCCCGCTCCACGTCGGTGAGGAGGATGTCGTGGACGTCGGCGTAGGTGCGGCCTCGGGCGTTCAGAACGCGCAGGGGCCGTGATGGCGGAAGGCCCAGGGCGACGTTTATGGCCCTGAGCCGGCGGGCGATGCTGTGGCTGGAGCGCTCCAGGTTGACGTAGACCGTCTTCGCCCGCCTCAGGGGGCGGAAGGGCCCGGCCTCTACCATGGCGTCCACCACCACTGCCAGCACCAGGGCGGTGTAGGACTTGCCTCTACCTGGTGGCCCAAACATGATGGTCCCCCCGTTCTTGAGGAGGAGGGGCGGCCAGATAAGAGGTTCGGCTGGCTTCCCCTCCTCAGGGCGGAGCTCCATGGGTCGAAAGGGCTCCGTGTAGGTCTCCCAGACGCGCGAGCAGAACACGTCCAGCCAGTGGATAAGCTCTGCCTCCGAGACGAGCCCCCTGGCCAGCCCTGCTAGCATGCGGTATGCCTTGCGGGCGAGCCTCCCCCGCTCCTCGTCTCGCTCGATGTTGCACTGCGTCCACGCCACGACCCTGTCCTCCAGGACGATGCGCAGGGTGGCATGGACGCCTGTCCTCTCCCGTCGTGGCGCCACAGCCTCCAGGGCCAGCCACGACCCATCCCTCAGGGGGAGGACGCACGAGACGCGGTCACGGAGGGCTACCAGCTCCATGGCCTAGGGCAGGGACTCGCCTCGCGACAGCTTCCCGTAGGCGTCGTAGCGGCGGGCAGCTTCCTCCAGGGCCTCCAGCCGCGCCCAGCCCCGCGTCTCCAGGTCGTCGGCCATGGCCTTGACCCGCCTGAGGGCGTGGGCGGCCTGGCTCCACGTGCCCCTGGTGAGCCAGTGCTCCCGGATGGCCCCCTCCTCGCGGCTGGGGAGGTTGAGGGCTGTGGCCACAGCGTAATGGGGCTCCATCTCAGGCCAGAACTGACGCGCCCAGGCGTAGACCGCCCGTTGCTGGGAGGCCTCCTGGGCTTGCTGCTGGATCTGATGCTGGAGGCTGGCCTTCCCCTGCTGGGGCGTTCGTGGCTGGGGCGCCTGCTGTCTGGGCCCTTCGGGGATCGCCTCGGCCGTCATCTCCTCCGCCGGAGTGGGTTCGTAGCCGGCCAGGGTCATGACCCAGCCCAGCAACAACCTGTGCGCCTTAGCTGACGCTCTCGTTTGGGCCATGGACCGGAGGGCGTAGGATGGACGGTCCTGCCAGTGTGGTTCGTCGCGGCGGCACTCCGCCTCCGCCGCCGACAGAACCGTCCCATCCAGACGGCGGATCTCCACACGCGCCTCCCAGCCATCGCGCTCTGGGGTGGGGCGCGTCTCCGTGACATAGGCGAACAGCCCCACCATGGCTCCGAGGGTGGTCCACCCCTCGTGCAGCACGTAGCGCCGCCCCGAGATGGTGACATACAGGCCCTGCCGCTCGATGATGGGCGCCAGGGCGTTGGCGATGCGGCGAGCTGCCTCCAGCCTCTGCTCTGGGTCGCCGCTGAAGAGGTTGGCGGGTGCCGGCGCCTCAGTAGTGGCGGGCATTACCTCGGTGGCCTGCATCATCTCACCTCCATGGGCAGCATCTGCTGGATGCCCCCCGCGCCCAGGGCGAGGTCCAGGAGGGCCAGAAGCTGGCTCAGGTAGGCATCGGCCGCCTCCGGGTCGCCGGCTCGTAGCCACTCCCGTGCCCACCAGGCGAGCCGGCGAGCCTCCCTCACCTGCCGCTCCCGCTCCGCTCCCCCGCACCGGCAGGGGTAGCCCAGCCCGTAATCACATGTGCTCAGATGGAAGCTCCAGGCCATTTGTGCTACCCTGTCCATGGGACTCCTCCTTTCTGCCTCTTTGTGGGCCCCCAGGGGTGAGGCCTCACCCCTGGGGGCAAGATCCTTCACTGGCCGACCCATGCCTCCTCTTGCTTTGGGCCTCCCACCTCCTTTCTGACGGCCCACAGGGCGAGGACCAGGCGCAGCAGCTCAGCCACATCGCCGTCGCCCTCGGCCACCACCACCATGCGCCCGTCGCCCGTAGGCCGCACGCGCATGTCTACCTCTCGTAGAACAGCAATGACCGCCACGCTCGCCGCCCACACTCGACGCAGAGGTCGAGGCCGTTGGGCACCAGGCGGCCGCAGTCGATGCAAACGCCCTCCTCAGGCTCGAAGTGCCTCCGGGTGTCCTCTTCCTCCATGACTAGGCGGACGGCCTCGATGTGCTTGCAGTAGCCCCGGTGCTGGTAGCCCTTGCACTCGCACGTGAGCCGCCCGCCCACCTCCTGGACGGTGTAGGAGCCGTTCCACCAGCAGCTCGTGGCCTCCACCGCCCACTCCTTCGGCCCTACCCGATGCACCAGGCCGTTGGCCACCAGCTCCCTGGCCTTCTTCTGGATCGCCCTTGTCATCGTCATCACCTCCTGTCCAGCCCCCCTGCCGCCTGGCGCAGGTGAGCGATGCTCTCCTGGTGGCAGGTGTTCTCCTTGACGTCCCCCTCCGCCCAGGCGTCCGCCAGGGCGATGCATCGCCGCGCCAGCTTCTCGATGGTGCGCAGGGCGATACGCTGGCCCAGGGTGTCTAGCTCCAGCGCCCGAGAGGAGAGGGCAGCGATGGACACAAGACGGGGGCGGATCTCCTCGAGGACTATATGCCGCTCCGTCTTGTCCCACTGTGGCAGCCCCAGCAGGAGCGCCAGGGCGTCGAGGACGCGGGAGAGGGGCTTGGTCCTAGCGACCATGGCTGCCCTCCCTCCCTAGGTGGAGCAGGCTGGCTGTGTTGGTGGTAGCTGTGGTATACTGCATTTGCGACCACCTCCTCCGCGACGGGCATTTCAATCGAGAGGGGCAGGAGCCGGCATCTCCTGCCCTTCGCTTTTCTGGCTTCCCATCTGTGTAGCGGTGGCTTCCACCTCCTTCCTGGCACGAATGCTGCCACGCCTGGCACGTATAGTGCCAGAGACGGGCAAACAAAACCGACTTATCAGGGTGGACCGCACTAGGGCTGATACCGATAGCCCCTGTGCTGTGGCGATATCCCGTAGGGCCTCAAATTGCTCGCGTGACATTACGACGACCAGCCGAACCTTCTCGTCCATGGCACTCTCCTTGCTGTCCATGGGCATGATAATGCTACGGCCCCGGTTTGTCAATACCTCATGGCACAATTTTTCCCATGGCCCATGTAGAATGCTGGGTGATGACTGTGGGGCAGTTGGTAAGGGCGGCGCGTCTCCGTGCTGGGTTCGAGCGTCAAGAGGATCTGGCACGGGCACTGACGAGAATGGGCGCGCCTCGTGCTACACGCTCCATTTCGGCCATTGAGACAGGGCGGATCAAGCTTATCCCGCCCGAGACGGCCAATCCACTGGCGAAGTTGCTGGGGTTAGGGGTGGCGGAATTGTGCCGGGCAATGGGCTATGATATCCCCACCGTCAGCCACGATGCATCGCTCCAGCATCTTCTGGATGTGGCGTCTCATCTGCCTCCTGAGGACGTCCATATAGTCGTTGGAGTAGCCGAAATATTACGGAGGCGTCAGGCGGGTCAAGTTTCAGGACAGGCGGCAGTGTCATTGCCGGGTTTTCCGGAATCTCCAACACCAGCGTCACGGTGACCCTAGCCATGGCCAACCCTCTTGGAACATCTGTTCCGATGATACCGAGGGAGAGTGCCCAGGTGCAAGACGTTTGTTGGCACTTGTGAGCACAATGTGGAAAAGGCGGCTTTGAGGGCAGAGGCATGGCGGCGACGTGCGCTCAGTGCGGCGCCCCGTTGAAGGGCTTAGGACGCTTCCTCGGCCGGCGGCTCTGCTCCGATTGCGAGCGACAGGAGCATGAGAGGAAGCGGGAGGCTGAGGTAGCTTACAGGGCCGAGCTGGAGCAAGCGTTGGTGGCAACCGCGCCCGCCGAGGAGCTGGCTGCCCGTTTGGCTCCACTTAGGGCAGCGCTTCCCGCCCCAAAGGCCCGAGAGCTGGAGCTACAGACCTTCCGCTCCTACCTGGACCAGGTCCTTAAGGATGACATCCTCTCGGCCGAGGAGGAAGAGCGGCTGGCGGTCATCATGACGGCCCTGGGCATCGACCAGGCAACGTTCCAGCGGGAGTTCGCTGAGTATGCTCCCCGATTGCTGGTGGCCCGCATCAACGATGGTCGCTTGCCGAGGCTGCCGCCGGAGAAGGCGAGCATCATAGTGAGAAAGGGTGAGACGGTCCATCTCGAGGCGCCAGCTACTCTCCTGAAGGAGAAGGCCATCAGGCGGTCCAGCTACGCAGGCTTCAGCTTCCGCATCGCCCCTGGTGTCCGCTTCCATACGGGCCAGATCCGTAGCGCCCCCAAGCTCGAGTGGACGGTACAGGAAGTGGACAAAGGCGTCCTCTCCGTCACGTCCCAGCGCGTCGTCTTCCGTGGGCAGCGCCAGAGCCTGGAGGTCCCATACAGGAAGCTGTTGGGGGTGGAGTTCTACTCTGATGGGCTGCGGCTGGATGTAGCTGGCCGCTCCTCCGCCCCCATCCTGCGCCTCAGGCAGGATCACCTGTTACCCATCGGCGCCTGCATCAACGCCGCTGCCCAGCGACACCTCCAGGGGTGATGCCCGAGCCCGCTGCCATCTACCTGCGCGTCAGCACTGACGAGCAGGCTCAGGACGGCCACGTCTCCCTGGACGTCCAGCGGCTGCGCTGCCAGGAGTATGCCCAGCGCCACGGCATGGTGGTAGTGGCTGAATACGTGGACGTGGAGTCGGCCTATGAGGGGCGCCGCCCCCAGTTCCACCAGATGCTCCAGGACGCCGAGGCCGGTCGCTTCCGCCATATCATCGTGTTCAGGGCCGACCGGTTCAGCCGCGACGTGGCCGATGCCTTCCCCACCCTGCGTCGCCTGGAGCGGGCCAGGGTCCGCCTCCACTCCACCCTCGAGGACCTGTCCAACTGGCTCCTCTCGGCCGTGACCTTCGTCCTGGCCGAGGAGGAGAGCCGGCGCATCTCCGCCCGCGTGCGGCCGGCCAAGGCGTACCGCGCCCAGCAGGGCTACTACCCCTCGAAGCTTCCCTTCGCCGCCCGCAGGGGGCCAGGGGGCGAGCTGGTGTGGGACCCAGTAGAGGGGGCCGTGATGCGGGAGGTCTACCGCCGGCTCCTGGCCGGTTGGTCCCTGCGCCAGCTGGTGGCCTGGCTGCGGGAGGCGGCCCCCAGCCGTCGCTGGGACGTCTCCTACCTGGAGGACCTGTTGCGCAATCCTCTCTACGCTGGCCGCGTCCGCTGGGCAGGGCAGGTCTATCCGGGTCGCCACACCCCTCTAGTGAACCCGGAGGAGTGGGAGCGGACCCAGGCCGTCCTCTCCGCTCGCTACCGTCACAAGCGCCCCCTGCGCTCCCTCTATGCCGTAGCCGGCCTCGCCCGCTGCGGTTACTGCGGCTCCCGCCTCTATATCTGCCACTCCAAGCCCGCCCGGCCTGCTGGCGTCTGGTATCATTACCTGGCCTGCCCCAGGGCCAGGAGCCGTATCCAGCCCGATGGCCGGCGGGGAGACTGCCCGGGCGCCACTGCCAGGGCCGACCTGCTGGATGACTGGTTCCGGGGGGAGCTACGGCGTCTGGTGATGGATGAGACGCTGGTGGAGCAAATAGTGGCGGCGCTAGAGGAACGACAGAGGCAGGAGAGGGAGCGGTGGGAGCGGGAGCGAGCGCTGCTGCTGCGGCGGGTGGAGGAGCTCCGGCGACGGCTGGATCGGCTGACGGAGGGCTACCTGGAGGGAGTGCTGCCCAGGGAGGAGTATCTGCGCTGGCAGCCCCGGCTACAGCGCGAGCTGGAGGAGGCAGAGCGTGCCACTGCTACGCTCCCTCCCCCCGCTGGCCCCACAGCGCAGGAGGTGAGGGAGGTGGCAACGAGGCTGCCGGAGCTGCTGTCCGAGGCGCCACCCGCCTTGGTGCGAGAGGCGGCCTCCCTGTTGGTAGAGGCCATCGAAGTCAGGTCCAGGAGCCGGCGGCGGGCGCCCCAGGACTGGCGGGTCGTGTGGCGATTTGGCAACTAGTAATCCCCGTCCAGACGGAGGACACTAGCTGCAAAACACTATCGTGGCAGAATGGAACGGGCGGCGGCCATATATGTAGGTGAGGACGATGGCCAGGAGGTCAGCGTCTCTGTCGCGCCATGTTCGGCCCCAGGAGCACTATCGGCCCTTCACCCTCACGTTGGATCTTGCGGCACTCCGGATGGTGGTCACCATCCGGCGGCCTCTACTGGGCAGGGGTGCTGGGCGTGAGCAAACTCAGCGCCTGGCTGTCCTGGCCGGGGCACGGGCGCAGGGGGCTCTCCCCGCTGTGCTGGAGATGTTGCACCGCCATGGCTTCTCCCTCTCCCGCCTGGAGGAGAGGGGCCGGGGTCGCTTCCGCTTGGACGAGGCCCTGGGGGCGCGTATTGTCCTTCTCCTGTGGGCCATGGCCTCCGTCCAGAAGCCCAGCCGCTGGGCGCTTCTACGGGCAGGCATCGCCGAGATGGGAGACGAAGAGGTTATCTACTGGTATGCCAAGGCCGCTCGCAAGGGAGCGGCGGCCATTAGGGCCTTGCGGTTAGTTTTGGCGGGCGCGTGAAAGGAGTCTCCGCCCCCTCTTCATCTCTCTGTCACGTCATTCAATAGCGCAAGAACAGCCGCCTTTTGTATTGCAGGCAGAGGGATGTTGCTGAGGTCAATGCCACCACTTACACCCAGAAACTCTATGCCTACCACGGCGCCGTTAGCAGAGTAGTCGATGAGGCGGTGGTCATCTAGCTCACGGTTGTAGGCCACGGGCTGGTCGCTTAGATACACGTAAATGGCGTCGGCGGTTGGCGAGTATTTGGCGTCTGGGCGAAACCCGCTCATGGGTGCACCTCCTATTATGATAGGCGGGCAATACCTTCTGCCACATCATCCAGAGCCAGATGGGTATAAATCTGCGTGGTGGCGATGGAGGCGTGGCCCAGGGCCTTCTGCACGAGCCGGATGTCGTGCGTGGCTCGTAGCAGGCGAGTGGCCATGGTGTGGCGCAAGGTATGGGGGTGGGCCTTGTAGCGGGGGATGCCGGCCTCCTGGCACAACCGCTCGATCAGGTACTGCAGGGCCCTGGTGGT